>Ga0209185_1000581_pt1 | contig 41168 bp, 32 predicted proteins | sample SidtaG_2_FD_187425 | JGI IMG/M metagenome (GOLD analysis project Ga0209185, IMG submission 187425) | Marine algal microbial communities from Sidmouth, United Kingdom - Sidmouth_Asex2 metaG (SPAdes) (version 2) | ecosystem: Host-associated > Algae > Red algae > Unclassified | place: Sidmouth... | reverse complement strand
CGCCGCCAGCGTTGCCGACATCAACGGAATCGACCCCGACCTACAATCCCTCCCAGCCGCATCCAGCGACTGAAACCAAGCAAGAGGATCGCACGACCTCCTACACCACACCCTGGGACGCAATCCCGGTCGTTGTTGTTTTCGTCCTCGTGGTCACATCGAACCGTCGTCGGTCGAGCCTCGGAGGGTCGTGAACGTCGTGACGGTGCAAGTTACAACCATGTCGTCTGTGTGACAGCCGCGTTGCGGTTTGATGACGAACGGACTAGACACTGTGCTCAGCACATGGGTCGGCATCCGCCGACTCGCCTTTCTCGACACTCCGCCTCGACCCCTAGCACATCGCTGACCGTTCCAGAGGCCGGACTGATCTCACAGCCATCGAGGTGGAGACCATGCATCGACACGACGAACAACACGGCGAACAGGCGAGCGGCTCCGACTTCTGGGGTGGCAAGGCCGACTGGACTTCGTCGCAGGAACCCACGACCGAACACGAGCGCTTCGACGCCCACGCCCACTGGGCCGAGCGAGCAGACCAGGACGACCAGCGGCCGACAGCACGCTTGCGCCGCACCTTCACCAAATTCCTCGGCTCGGGATCGAACCCGACTCGCGAGCACGGCATCGTCCGCCCGACGCTCCCCGCCGACGGCGAGCCCGGCGTGCCGACAGCATCGATCCAACCCGACATGTTCGACGATCTCGACGACGGCGACTACGCCTACGACGACACCGCCGGCTGGGCCACCACGTCAGAAGCGGCTGCGGCACCGATCGGTGTCGAAGAAGACTGGGATGCAGAACTGGCACCCGTGCCGGTCCGCTCCGAGCAAGCCCGGATCGACCCGCTGCTCGTGCGTGTCGGCGCTGTGGCCGTTGCCGCTGTGCTCCTCGTGCCGCTGTTGCTCAACATCGGCTCCGACGGGACCGATCTGCTGAACGGTGCCGACACCTCCACCATCGAGTCGGCAGCGACGACACCCGCGCCACTCGCGGACACACCCGCCGACGCGTCCATCGAGCCGACCGCCGACGCTCCGGCGACACCGCTCGACCCCGACGACCTGCCGCCGGCCATTCCGGTCAACGAGACCGACCCCACGCCAGCCGCTCCGGCGAGCGGGAGCTACACGGGTGAGGACGGCGCGGACGCCACAGAGAGCAACGCGAGCGCGTCACTGACCACCGACCCCGACACCGGCACCGCGGCAACGGCGACGGCATCTGCTGCCGACGACACGGCCGACGACGACAAGTCCGCCAAACTCGACACCGCAGCCGAGGCGGACGAAGCGGCCGACCGCGCCGAGCAGAACTGTGCGACCGACTACACCGTGGTGGAGGGTGACTACTGGATCAGGCTGGCGACTGCGGCCGACGTCGAACTCGACGAGCTGCTCGAAGCCAACGGTGCCAGCACCTCGACACCGCTCTACCCGGGCTCCGACATCTGCCTGCCGGCAGGGGCAACGACCCCGGCACCGCCTGCCACCGCCTCGACAGCAGCGCCGACCACCACCGCTGCTCCGACAACGAACGCTCCGACCACGACCGCGGCACCGACCACGACAGCAGCGCCGACGACCACCGCGGCACCGACCACGACGGCAGCGACTGCGCCCGCCGGATCTGACGATGTCCGGCAGATCATCCGCGATGTCTGGCCCGACGAACTCGAAGAGCGCGCCCTCGAGATCGCCTTCCGCGAGAGCCGCTACGTGCCGACCGCCAAGAACTTCTGCTGCTACGGCGTCTTCCAGATCTACTGGGAAGTGCACAAGAGCTGGCTCGCTGATCTCGGAATCACCGATGACCAGCAGCTGTATGACCCGGCCACCAATGCTCGTGCGGCGTACGCGCTCTACCAGCGAGCCGGCGGTTGGGGTCCCTGGCAACTCTGAGATCGCTCGGCTCACAGGATCGCCCCCGCCCACGAATGGCGGATCAACAGACGGTGGTCGCAGCGGAAAGTTCTGCCTAGACTGCAGACGCAGGCGCCCGTAGCTCAATGGATAGAGCACTTGATTACGGATCAAGCGGTTGGGAGTTCGACTCTCTCCGGGCGCGCCAGCAGCGGCCCCCGTTCTTCGGGGGCCGTTGTCGTTTTCGACCGACGGAAGCCCGTCCAGAATGTCGGTCCCGTCGCCTCGCGCAGCATGACTACGCTTTGGGCGGTGCCGCGACAGTTGTTGACCAAGCGCTCAAGGTGCATCCGACAATGACCGATATCGACCTATGAGGCTCTTCCGGCTGGGGGCGCTGTTCGGCAGCTTGGTGCTGCTCGTCGCAACTCTCGTCTCACTGATCAACCAGCGTGATGCGCTGTACGCAGAGCAAGACACCCGCGTCTCATCGGCCGCCACGACAGCGACCAACTCGATCCAGACGACGGTGCTCCGGGCGAGGGCCGTCGTCGAGGTCGCGACCGATGCGACGACAACAGAGACACTGCTGCGGACCTTCGACGACACGGTGCAGGCCTGTGTCGGCGAGCGCTGCTCCGGCTCCGACCTCTTTGCGCTCGACGCGTACGGGGCGGCTGCTGCGGCGGTCGCCGTCGGCGATTCGGTCACGGTGATCGACGAGGACAGTGACTCCGTGCTCGTCATTGGTCGTTCTGCCGATTCGACGGTCTCGATCGGCCTGTCGGCGGATGCGATCGTCGGGCCCCTCGCACTCTCGGCAATCGAGGCGTTCGGAACCGACTTCACGGTCTTCACCTCCGACGCGGCTCAGGGCTCCGACGTCTCGGGGATCCAGACCGTCGACGGCCGCCGTGTCGTCGTCGTACAGATCTCCGAACCGTTCGATCGTGGGTCGGTCGTCGTCCGATCGAGCGTGTCGAACAATGTCGCCTGGGGCGCCGACTCACCGGGTCTGTACCTGGTGCTGTTTGCCTTCGGCACCGTGCTGCTCGCGCTGGCCGGCTGGACGTTCTTCGCAGAGAACCGCCAACTCGAACGACGAGCGACAACCGACGAACTCACCGGCCTCGTCAACCGACGCGAGTTCGAACGGCTGAGCGCTGAAGCAATCGAAGCGGCCGGCCGCTTTGGCACGGGCCTCTGTGTGATGTTGATCGACCTCAACGGCTTCAAACAGATCAACGACAGCTTCGGTCATCAGTTCGGCGACTTCGTCCTCAAGAGTTGCGCAGAACGCCTCGTCGAGGCCGTGCGGGACACCGACACCGTCGGGCGGTGGGGTGGTGACGAATTCGTCGTGCTGCTGCCGGGCCTCGAAGAAGCGGGAGCTGTGCGTAACTCTGCTGAGCGCATCGGTGCGAAGTTGAGTACGACACCGGTCACCGACGACGTGGCGATATCGGGGAGCATCGGTGCAGCGCTGCATCCCCGGCACGGCGCAACGTTCGTCGAACTGATGCAAGCAGCCGACGTCGCGATGTACGAAGCCAAGAGCACTGGCGTCGTCCACCGGCTCGCCACTGCGATAGCTCCAGTCGGGGATCTTCCGCCGCCGCAGTTCGAAGGCCCAGATCGACGCAAGCCGACAGCGCACGCGAACGACACCATGTCGTCCTGAGCGTTCCGCCAGTCGGCGGTGTGCGCACAGCGACTCCTACACTCGGCACCGTGGCAGCACCGACGGACGTGATCACCTCTCGCCTCGCCGGATTCGGCACGACGATCTTCGCCGAGATGTCAGCGCTCGCCCTCGAAACCGGCGCGATCAACCTTGGCCAGGGCTTCCCCGACACCGACGGTCCACGCGAAGTGCTCGATGCCGCCATCGAGTCAATCAACGGTGGCCTGAACCAGTACCCGCCGCTTCCCGGTCTTCCCGTTCTCCGTCAGGCGATCGCCGATCATCAGCGACGTTTCTACGGCATCGATCTCGACCCGGACACCGAGATCGTCGTGACCGCCGGTGCAACCGAAGCGCTCGCCGGCGCACTGCTCGGCATGCTCGATGCCGGTGACGAAGTCATCGTGTTCGAACCGATGTACGACAGCTATCGAGCTGGCATCGCGCTGGCCGACGCCGTTGCCGTTCCGGTTCTGCTGGCACCGGACGAGTCCGGCAGCTACGTGTTCGACGCTGCCGAGTTGCGCGCCGCGGTGTCACCGCGCACCAAGCTCGTCCTGCTGAACACGCCACACAACCCGACCGGCAAAGTGTTCACACGTGACGAACTGCAGATGGTTGCCGACGTCGTGCAGGAACATGATCTGGTCGCAGTCACCGACGAGGTCTACGAACACCTGGCGTTCGATGGTCGCACGCACGTTCCGCTGTCCACGCTGGACGGTATGGCCGAGCGGACCCTCACGATCTCCTCGGGTGGCAAGACGTTTCACACGACCGGTTGGAAGATCGGGTGGATGAGCGGACCCGCACCGTTGGTCGCCGCGGCACGGACCGCGAAACAGTTCCTCACCTTCGTCAACGGTGGCCCGTTCCAACCGGCCATGGCCGTTGGCCTCGGTCTGCCCGACACCTACTTTGGCGGACTTCGTGCCGGACTGCAGGCCACCCGAGATCGTCTCGTCGAGGCCCTCGACGCCGTCGGATTCGTCACCTACCGACCCGAGGCGAGTTACTTCGTGACCGCCGACATCCGTCCGCTGGATTCGACGGGCAACGGCATCGAGTTCTGTCGAGAACTACCTCGTCGCTGCGGCGTCGTCGCCGTGCCGAATGAGGTGTTCTACGCCCGTCCGGAACACGGCCGCCACATGGTGCGCTTCGCGTTCTGCAAGCAGATGTCGGTGATCGACGCAGCGGCCGAGGCACTGCTGAAGGGATTCTCGACATGAGCGTCGTGCGAGTCGCAGCAATCCAGCACGACATTGCCTGGTTCGATCGTGCTGCCAACTACGCAGCCCTCGAGCCACGCATCAGCGCAGCGGCAGCCGGTGGTGCCCGGATCGTGCTGCTGACCGAGACCTTCTCCACGGGATTCTCGTTCTCGGATCCCGCAATCGCAGAGCCCGAAGGCGGCCCGTCCAGCCAATTCCTCGCCGCCCAGGCCCAGGCGAACGACGTGTGGGTCGGTGGCACGTGCGCCGAACTCGCTGTCGACGCACCCGCCGATGATCAACGGGTCAGCAACGTGTTCGTGCTCGCCGGCCCTGACGGCACGGTGCACCGATACCGCAAGATCCATCCGTTCTCCCACAGCGGTGAGGACGAGCACGTCCGGGCGGGGACCGAGCACGTGACCGTGACGATCGACGGCGTGCGGTGCAGCCTCTTCGTCTGCTACGACCTGCGATTCGCCGATGAGTTCTGGGCGGTCGCGCACGACACCGACGTGTATCTGCTGATCGCCAACTGGCCGGCCAAGCGCCGACATCACTGGCAGACCCTGGCGCGGGCGCGTGCGATCGAGAACCAGGCGTACTTCGTCGCCGTCAATCGGGTCGGACGCGACGGGGCGCTGGACGCTGCCGGCGAACGAACCGGCCCGCTCGACCATTCGGGCGACAGCACAGTGATCGACCCACTCGGCGAAGTTCTCGTCAGCGCTGCCGGGGCGGAGACGACGATCTTCGCTGACATCGACACCGCCGTCGTCGCGTCGACCCGAAATCACTTCCGCTTCCTCCAAGATCGCCGCTGACCATTCCAGTCAGGTTGGTTCCCAGTCACGTTGGTGCCTGTCCCCGATGTGACCCGATGTGACTGTCAGGTTGTCGGTTTGCGTTGAAGGGAGACGCCGATGCCTTTGGAGACGTGGCGGTGGACTTCGACGAAGCCGTGCTTGCGGTGGAAGGCGAGCGATGGCTCGTTCGGCGGGTCGACGTTGACCTCGAGCGTCAGGTCGGCGCCGCCGCCACCGACGGTGCTCAGCCGCTGATCGACTTCGGCGTACAGCGCAGAGCCGAACCCCTTGCCCTGAGCGGACGCGTCGATCGCGACGCGATCGAGGTAGTACGCCTCGGGGTACCGTTCCATGAACCACAGGTAGTTGATCGAGTCGTAGGACGAACCCGGCGCGAGCACCAGACAGAAGCCGACAGCGCCGTGCTGATGCTCATCGACCACGACGAGGGCGTACGCCGACTCGCCGACGATGAACCGCAGACGCCCCATGTCGAGCGGGCCGACCTCGGGCACGTTCGCCTCGTTGATCTCCAAGACGCGTTCGAGGTCATCTGCGGCCATGTCCCTGATGCGCACTCGACCACCGTACTGATGCGTTCCGGTGAGAGCGGAGACCACCTGTTGGTCTCACCTCTCGCTGGAACGGCAGACGTCAACAGTTCGCGAACGATCGGGCGGGGGAGACAGGGCGCTGGCGCTGGTCGTATCCTCGACTCATGTTGTTCCGCAGGTCCGCATCCATGGTCGCCGCCGACGAAGCACTGCCGGGGCGCAGCGAACCCCTGCCGGTGCCCGAGGCACACTTCGTGAACGGCAACCCGCTCCAAGGCCCGTGGCCCGACGGCATGGAGATCGCCGTGGTCGCGATGGGCTGCTTCTGGGGCGCCGAACGCCTCTTCTGGCAACTCGATGGCGTGTACTCGACCTTCGTCGGATACGCCGGCGGCTTCACGCCGAACTGCACCTACGAGGAGAACTGCACGGGGCTCACCGGCCACGCCGAGGCCGTCGGCATCGTGTTCGATCCTGCAGTCATCAGCTTCGAGCGCATCATGCAGGTCTTCTGGGAAGAGCACGACCCGACGCAGGAGATGCGTCAGGGCAACGACATCGGCAGTCAGTATCGCTCGGGCGTGTGGGCCACCCAGCCGAGCCAGGTGCCGACCATCGAGGCGACCCGAGCCATGTTCCAGACGGCACTCGACCAGAAACGCAAGGGTCAGATCGCCACCGACATCGGCGCGATCGACTTCGACGCCGACTTCTACTACGCCGAGCCGTACCACCAGCAGTACCTCGCCAAGAACCCCAACGGCTACTGCGGCATCAAGGGCACAGGGGTGTCGTGCCCCATCGGACTCAACTCGTGAGCGTCTGAGCTAAACTGAGGTCGAATCCTCGCACGGGGGACACAGTCCGCAACGTGCGGCACACTGAAAGAGAGACCCACATGGGCATTTTTGACAAGGCAAAGGACATGGCCGGCAAGGCCAAGGACAAGGTCGACGACGTCGTCGAGGCCAACAGCGACAAGATCCCCGACCAGATCGAGGGCATGTACGACAAGGCCAGCGACGCAGCTGAGAAGGTCATCCCGGGCGAGGACGCACCGGGCGAATGATCTCATGACCGGCTGATCTCCAGCCGGTCTCAGTGATCTCGTCGCCGTCGGCGTCGAGACCTCGACCGACCCACCGGATCGCTCCGGGCGTGGCCGAGAGTCGAGCAATCACACTCTGCATCGGGGTGCCATCGAAGTCGTCTTGAACGACTTCGATGGCACCCCGATGCGCGTAGTGCGGGTCCTCGGCGATCTCGGCCATGTCGAGGACGGGGCCGATCGCGGCATCGGCGGTGGTGAACTGCTCGACGACCTCGTCGCGCGTACGTTGCGCGCACCAGTCGACCATGATCGTCTCCAAGGCGTCGCGATGCTCCGTCCGCCCAGCGAAGTCGACGAACCGGGGGTCGTCTCCCACGCCGAGCAACTCCATCACGCGCGCAGCAACCGAGTCGCTGCTCGCGGAGGTGGCCACCCACCGTCCGTCGCTGCAGCGGTAGGTGCCGCGCGGGACGGTGTAGGGCAGCCCGGCACCGAGGCGTGGTTGCTGCTCACCGGACAGGGCGAACAGCGTGGTGAGGGGCCCCATGATGTGGAACATGCTGTCGAGCAGGTTCGCATCGACGACCTGACCGACGCCGGAGTGCAGTGCGACCATCGTGGCGAATGCAGCGGCGAGGCCGGTCACTTCGTCGGTCAATGCAATCGGGGGAGGCAGTGGCTGGCCGTCGGGTTCTCCGCTGAGAGCCACCAGCCCCGACATCGCCTCGGCGATCGTGGCGAATCCGGGCCTGGCGGCGTACGGGCCATCTTGGCCGAAACCGGAGATCCGGGTGATCACCAGGTCGGGATTGTGGGCGAGGAGCTCATCCGGACCGAGGCCGAGGCGTTCGAGCGTTCCCGGTCGTGAGTTCTCGACCAACACGTGTGCGTCGGCAAGCAACTCGAGCAGCGTTGCCCGATCCTCATCGGCTTTGATGTCGAGAACGATCATGCGCTTGTTGCGGTTGACCACCTTCCACCACAGGCCCTCGCCATCGCGTGGGTCGCGCCAGGCCATGTTGCGCAGACTGTCCCCGCCGGGGCGTTCGACCTTGATCACATCGGCGCCGAAGTCGGCCAGGTACCGAGCGCAGTTCGGCCCGGCGAGCACGGTCGACATGTCGATGACCCGGAGGTCGGCGAGTGGGCCACGCGGTTCGCCGGCGACGTCGTCAGTCTGATCGCTGGTCACGGGGTCCACTCGGCGATCAACGAGCATGCGGTGGCGAGGTCGGCACGTGCCCCGGCGTAGGAGAATCTGATGTACTCGTGTCCGCGCGCCAGGTCGAAATCGATCCCGGGTGTGCAGGCGACTCCCAATTCCTCGAGCCAGCGCTGGCAGAGATCCATCGACGACATCTCAAGATCGGTCGTCAGGTGCGGAACGTGGGCGTACACGTAGAAGGCGCCGTCGGCGGGAGCGATGTCGGTGATCCCCGCCGCAGTGAGCCCATCGAGCATCACCGTCCGGTTCACTCGGTACCGGTCGACATGACCGTCGAGTTCGACGGTTGCATCCAGTGCAGCCAACGCCGCGATCTGAGCGACATGGGGGGCGCAGATGTACAGGTTCTGTTGCAGCCGTTCGACGGTGTCGACGAGGTGATCGGGCACGACCACCCACCCGACGCGCCAACCGGTCATCGAGAAGTACTTCGAGAAGCTGTTGACGACAACGGCATCGGGGGCATGGCGGAGCACCTGCGGGGCGGCCGCAGACTCGACGATGCCGTGGTAGATCTCGTCGGCGACCAGTGCGATGTCGTGCGTGCGACAGTGCTCGGCGATCGCGGCCAGCGCAGCGTCGGACATCACCGTGCCGGTCGGATTCGACGGTGACGCAATGACCAGCCCGTCGAGTTGTCCCGCAGCGGTGAGGTGCTCGGGCGTGGGCGCCCACCGGCTGTCCGGACCGACCGGGATCGCAACCGCCTCGATCCCGAGCGCGATGAGGGCGTTGCGATAGCACGGGTAACCGGGCTCGAGCACGCCGACGCGCTGACCGGGTTCGAACAGTGTGAGGAACGCCAGGGTGAAGCCGGCCGATGCACCGGCGACGACGAGGATGCGGCTCGGGTCGATCGGCTGGTCGTACCGCTCGCCGATCCGGCGGCGCAATCGGTGCAGGCCCGCCGCGCTGGTGTAACCGAGCGGCTCGTCAAGGGCGGCGATGACGGCGTCCTTGGCCAGCTGCGGCAGCCCCGTCGACGGTTGACCGACCTCGAGGTGCAGGACGCGGTGACCTGCCGCTTCTCGAACCGTTGCGGCATGGCTCATGGCCATGGCGTGAAACGGCGGAACAGATGCTGCTCGAACGGCTGCCTCGATCACCTGGGGAGTGTGTCACCTCGACAGTCGCAAGGCGAAACGATCTCGGGCGAATGACGGGCAACGACGCGGTTGCCACCGGGTCAGCCCGGCGCGATGAGCTCTCCGGCGTGCAACTGACGGGCATAGCGCCCGTCGGCCGCGAGCAGTTCGTCGTGGGTGCCGATCTCGGCGATCCGCCCGTCCTCGATGAAGGCAATGCGATCTGCGCTGCGGATCGTCGAGAGGCGGTGAGCGATCACGAGAGCGGTCCGTCCGTCCATGGCATGTTCCAGCGCCGCTTGGATGTGCGCCTCGTTGTCGTTGTCGAGGTGGCTCGTTGCTTCGTCGAGGATGATGATCGACGGGTTCTTCAGCAGGAGCCGAGCGATTGCCAGGCGCTGCTTCTCTCCGCCGCTCAGCCGGTAGCCACGTTCGCCGACCACGGTGTCGTAGCCATCAGGAAGTGCAGCGATCGTGTCGTGAATGCGCGCTGCCTTGGCGGCGGCGACCACCTGATCGTCGGTGGCGGTGTCATCGGCATAGCGCAGGTTCTCACCGATGGACTCGTGGAACAGATGGGGGTCCTGAGCAACGACACCGATTGCTGACCGCAACGAATCGAGGGTGAGGTCGCGGACGTCGTGGCCGTCGACACGCACGGCGCCGGAGGTGACGTCGTACAGCCGCGGCAACAGCGAGATGGTGGTCGACTTGCCGGCGCCGGACGCACCGACGAGGGCGACGGTCTCGCCCGGCTCGATCCGCAGCGAGAGGCCATCCAACACATCGACGTCGGGGTCGGTGTCGACAGCGAGCCCTGCGTTCTGCTCCATCGAGGCAATCGCCGACTCGGCCGCCGGTGGGTACCGGAAGGTGACGTCGGCGAACTCGATGGCGCCGACGGGATCCACGAGGTCGATCGCCGCCGGCTTTTCGCGGATCGCCTCCGGAGCATCGAGGACCTCGAAGACCCGCTCGAAACTGACCATGGAGGTCATCAGGTCGACGCGCGCATTGGTGAGCCCGGTCAGGGGCTGGTACACCCGAGTGACCAGTGCCGCGAGTGCGATGAGATCGCCGTCGCTGATATCGCCGTCCACGACCATGAGGGCACCGATGCCGTAGATCGCCGCGGTGCCGATTGCACCGACCAACCCCAACGCGACGAAGAAGACCCGACCGTAGATCGCCGACTGGATGCCCGTGTCACGCACCCCCTTGGCTCGCGACCCGAACGCGTCGCGTTCAGCAGTTCCGCGACCGAACAGCTTGACCAGCATTGCTCCGGAGACATTGAACCGTTCGGTCATCTGCGTGTTCATCGCCGCGTTGTGGCCCATCTGCTCGCGCGAGATCCCCTGCAGGCGACGCCCGACGCGGCGGGCAGGAATGATGAACAGCGGCAGCACGACAAGGGTCAACAGCGTCAGCCGCCATTCGAGATAGAGCATCGCGGTCAGGGTGGTGACGAGCACGACGACGTTGCTCACCACGCTGCCGAGGGTGCTCGTCACTGCGGACTGTGCTCCGACCACGTCACTGCTCAGGCGCGACGTGATCGAGCCGGTCGGCGTCCGGGTGAAGAAGGCGATCGGCATGCGCTGGACCTTGGCGAACAGTGCACGCCGGAGGTCGTAGATCAAGCCCTCACCGACCAGCGAACTGCACCAACGTTGGATGATCGCCAGGCCGGCGTCACCGAGTGCCGCGGCGACTGCGATCGCAGCGAGCACGATGATTCCGTTGCGGTCGTCGTTCGGAATCGCGTCGTCGAGGATCTCTCTGATGACGAAGGGCGGGACGAGTGCGAGGAGCGCCGCAGCGAGGATGGCCACGAGGAAGACCACGATGGTCACCCGGTACGGGCGTGCGAACGTCCACACGCGTCGCAGCGTGCCATCGGCGAGTGTGATCCCGTCGAGAGAGTCCTTGTCGCCGGGCATCATGCTGTGTGGAGACATCCGCATGCCAGCAACGCTACGACCGGTCGGCCCGTACGCTGCATGGTCATGCGTCGTCTCCTCGCCTCGCTGGCCGGTGTCGCGTTCGTGGCAGCAGCCTGCACGTCCTCCGGTGCGGCACCCGCACCGGTCACGCGTGACGTCACTGCGACTCCCGTCACCACGCCGGAGACCCCCACGCAGGAGACCGACACGCAGGAGACCGCCACGCAGGAGACCGCAACGGTGCCGGCCGACACGGATCTGCCGGTCGATTCGGTGCCGACGACGCTCCCGCCCGAACCGCTCGACTACGAGATCACCTGGGACAGCACGGCCGGCCTGGTCGACGTGGGCCGCCTCACCGTGCCGCTCGACTACGCCGACCCGCAGGGCGACACGATCGAACTGAACGTCGCCCGCCACCGCGCTGAGGGCGACGGGCGCATCGGCATTCTCTTCGTCAACAACGGAGGACCCGGCGCACCAGCCAGCACGATGGCGGTGAACGCCACCAGTTGGTTCCGCGCAGCGCTGACCGACCGGTTCGACGTGATCGCATGGGACCCGCGAGGCACCGGTGCGAGCGGTGGCGCCGTCGACTGCATCGACGACGACGAGTACGACCGGTTCTTCGCCGAAGGCGACGTCACTCCTGAGGATCCGGCCGAGAAGGAGCAACTCGTCGCCACCGCTGAGGAGTTCGCCGAGCAGTGCATCGATCGGGTCGGACGCGCATTGCAGTACATCGGAACCAACAATTCCGCCCGCGACATGGACGCCATCCGCCAGGCGCTGGACGAACCGCAGGCGTCGTACTTCGGCTTCAGCTACGGCAGCGAACTCGGTGCGGCGTGGGCAACGATGTACCCGACGACGGTGCGTGCCGCGGTGCTCGACGGCGCATCGGATCCGAATGCCGACAGCACCGAGGCGACACGTCAGCAGTGGGTTGGCTTCGAAGCCGCGCTGAACACGTTCCTCGCCGAATGCAGCGCGAACACCTCGTGTGAGTTCCACAACGACGGTGACGCCGAAGGTGCCTTCGACGCACTGTTCGCCTCGCTCGACGATTCACCGCTACCCGGCCCGGACGGACGCGCCGACATCAACCTCGGCGTCGCCATCACCGGTGTTGCCCGGGCGATGTACTCCGATCAGTTCTGGCCCGAGCTCGAAGGGTCGTTGGCGGACGCCTCGAACGGTGACGGTGCCCGGCTGCTCGCACTGCAGGATTCGTACTTCCAGCGCCAGGCCGATGGCAGCTACAGCAACCTGCTCGAATCGTTCCAGGCGATCTCGTGTGCAGATGATCCCGCCCGGCCGACGGTGGCTGAGGCTGACGAGGATGCCGAGTCCCTCATCGGCGCAGCGCCGCGACTGTTTCCGTACACGACGGGTTCCTACACCTGTTCGTTCTTCCCCGAGTCGCTGGATCCGCGCATCGACATCACCGGCGTCGGGGCGGGCCCGATCGTGGTCGTCGGAACGACCGGTGACCCGAGTACACCGCTCGACAGCAGCCGGAAGATGGCTGCGGCTCTCGAGGACGGTCGCCTGGTGGTCGTCGACGCGAACCAGCACACCGGCTACCGGGTGAACGGCTGCATCGACAACACGATCCACGAGTACCTGATCCAACTCGACGCCCCGGAGTCCGAGAAATTCTGCGACTGACCGGCGGCACGATCGTGTGGCCGCCGAAAACGACGAACGACCAGAGGCCGAGGCCCCTGGTCGCGTCGCTGGCGGAAGGCGTGGGATTCGAACCCACGGAAGCCTGAAAGACTTCAACGGCTTTCGAGGCCGTCCCATTCGTCCGCTCTGGCAGCCTTCCGTTGGCTACGATAGCGGGAAAACCGAGCGCCGACCCGGCGGGATCATCCGCGGCGCGAACGGAAGAACGCGCGCAGCAGATCGCCGCAGCGTTCGGTGTCGACGTCGGCAACGACATCGACTCGATGATTGAGCACGCTGCCGTCGAGCAGATCGAAATGGCTGTCGACCGCTCCGGCCTTCGGGTCGGCCGTGCCGTACACGACTCGGCCGAGGCGGGCGTTGACCATCGCCCCGGCGCACATCGCGCACGGTTCGAGGGTGACATAGAGCGTGCAGTCGTCGAGGCGCCATGAGCCCACGTGTTCTGCGGCATCTCGCAGAGCGAGCACCTCGGCATGCGCCGAAGGGTCACCCGTCAGCTCACGCTCGTTGTGACGCGCTGCGATGACCGTGTCGTCGAGCACGACCACGGCGCCCACCGGAACATCATCGTGGAGCAAGGCTGCTTCGGCCTGCTCGACGGCAAGACGCATGAACGCCTTGCCTGCCGAATCGGTCATGGCGGAGGGAGAGGGATTCGAACCCTCGGAAGGTTGCCCTTCACACGCTTTCCAAGCGTGCCGATTCGGCCGCTCTCGCACCCCTCCTGGGTGAGGTGAACCCGCCGTGTACATGCCGAGCTCGCCTGGGGCGAAGGTTATCCGAACCGGCTATCATTGCGGGCACGGCGATCTCGCCGAGTGAGGTGGTGATCGGGTCCTGTGCAACGGACGCCCGTGAACCAGGTCAGGACCGGAAGGTAGCAGCCTTCATCGGCATCGTCTGTGTGCCGCAGATCGCCTGGTCACCACCTCACTCGGCGAGATTTTCGCGTGGCGTCGGGTGTCAGACGCCGGTCAGGCGGCGAGGCGCTGGGCGTACTCGACCAGTTCGGGGTTGCCGATGTCGTCGCAGACGGCAGCGAAGTCCGCATTCGGGCCGTTCCACTTCCAGTCGTCGACCGCACCAACCGGCACGTCGTAGTCGATCGTGGCGATCTTGCGGAACAGCAGCGCATCGTCGTACTGCGCCTGCAGGGTGGCGGCCAACTTGGCGGCGCCGCGCAGACCGGGCACGTCCCACTGGCCCGCCGCCGCTGGAATGTTTTCGATGTGGCCGTATCGCGCCAGGACCGAACTGGCGCTCTTCGCGCCCCACCCGGGCAGCCCGGGGAATCCGTCAGCGCTGTCGCCGACCAGGCCGAGGTAGTCGGGGATCGACGCCGGGCCGACACCGAACTTCTCGACGACACCCGCCTCATCGATGATCAGGCGGTTGCGGCGGTCGAACTGCACGATCCGTTCCCCGGTCACGCACTGGCCGAGGTCCTTGTCGGCAGTGACGATGAGGACCTGCTCGACACGTTCGTCGTCGCCGGCGATTCGTGCTGCGGCGCCGAGGGCGTCGTCGGCTTCGTACTCGACCATCGGCCACACCGTGAATCCGGCAGCCGCGAGCGCACGCTCGACAACAGGGATCTGCGCCGTGATCTCGGGGTCCATGTCCTCACCGGTCTTGTAGCCGGCGTACAAGTCATTGCGGAAGCTCTCGATGACGTGATCCGACGCCACCCCGACGTGCGTCGCGCCGTCCTCGATCAACGCCAGCGTCGATCCGACGACACCCGCTGCTGCAGCATTCGGGTTGCTGTCTCGATGCCGTGACACTGACCCGAAGTGCTGACGAAAGAGTTCGTAGGTGCCGTCGACGAGATGCACGCGCATGGGTCGATCCTAGGGGAGCGCCGGAGCGTCGCTGGAAGGTGAACAGGCCGAAGTCGAAGATCGGTCGCGTCAGAGTTCGATGCCGTCGGGGCGGTCCCCGGACCAGATCTCGGGGTCGAGATGTTCGTCGGCGAAGTGCAGCGTGCGAACCCACCCGTAGAACGTGCCCTTGACCGTCGAGATCACGGCACCCGCGTCGGGCAGCACGTCGGCGACGAAGGGGATCGTCGGCCCGACGCTCATGTCGAGGGCCGTTCGGTCACGTCCCGATTCCTCAGCATCGCACGAGTCGATCAGCCGGCCAGCACGTCGACCATGCGCTGCCCGACGAACACGGTCGCGAGGGTGCCCGCCGCGAGCGACGGCGCGAACGGCAACGCTGCCTGGCGGTCGCTTCGACTCACGACGATCGCCACGAGGCCGGCGATGGCGCCGATGACGAAACCGAGGAACACTCCCGGCGCCACGATGGCGGGGTCGAGCCAACCGAGGTACATGCCGAGCAACGGCGCGAGCAGGACATCACCCCAACCAAAACCCTGGGCGCTGCCGTAGTACCACTTGCTGCCCACGTACACGCTGCCGATGAGCGCTCCGGCGATCGCGGCACCGAGCGCTGCCATCCAGATCCGTTCGGGCTCACCACGGACGACCGCAGCGAGGACCAACGCGATGGCACCGATGCCAGTGCCCCCTGCGGTGATCGCCCGAGGCAGACGATGGGTTCGTAGATCGATCCAGCTCTGCACGATCAATGTCGCACCGAGGATGCAGAAGGCAACGAGTGCGACGTCGTCACGAAATTTCACGGCAAGAAGCACGAACAGGATCGCCGTCGTGAGCTCGATCACCAGTGGGGGTGACGACACCGCCCCGTCCTCGGGAACGCGCTGCGCGATCACGACCAACAATGATCCGATCGCAAGCCCCGAGACAGCGCAGAGCAGGATCAACAGTCCGAGACTCATGCGCACCTTTCGACTCGACGACTTCCGGCAGACCAACTCGGAAACGTTCGGAGCTGACAGCCGCAGAAGCCGAAGGGTAGCGAAACGCACCACCCCGAAGTGCGACGGCGATCGGCCGTGCAGTGCCGGGTTCGACAAACGAAACGTTTGGGGAAACGCAGGCACCGAGCGCCTGCGCTGGGACGCGATCCGCAAGACTGAGAGGATGACGATACGAGGGAGCCGGTGCGCGGCGATCGCAGTCACCGCAGCGTTCACGCTCGCAGCTTGCGGAGGCGGCGAGGCAAGCGACTCCGGCGCCGACGCAGCGAGCGACCTGCCCGCCGTACAGGTTGCCGATGAGGTCGCAGTTGCACCGAGCGCGGACATCGCGACCAACCAGCTTCCCGATCTTGTCGTGGACAACTTGAACGACGACAACAAGGTGAACCTTCGCAGCTACGGCGCCGGCGACAAACCGATCCTGCTCTGGATGTGGGCGCCGCATTGACCGGCTTGCCGTCGGGAAGCTCCCGATGTCGAGCAGTTCGCTCGAGAGCACGCAGACGAAGTCCGAGTGATCGGACTCGGCACCCAGGACTCACTTCGCCAGGCCAACGACTTCGACGACCAGTTCGAGACCACATTCGACATGCTGTGGGACGAGTCGTTCAAGTCGTGGGAAGTCATCGGGATCACCTCCCAGCCCGCAGCGGTGATGCTCGAGCCCGACGGCTCGCTGATCAAGGGCTGGAGCGGCGCGTTCCCCGAGGGCGAAGTGCTCGAGCTCGCCGCCGAACACTCCAGCTGAACCAGCTGACTCGCTCAGTCCCAATCGATGCGCACGTGCTGCAGCGCGTCGCGTAACACGGCGGCGAGTTCGCGGTCCTTCGGTGGGAGGAGGTCGGCATGTTCGAGGATGGGTACCTGTGGCAGCTCGGTCCCCGGCTGCAGACCGAGGACCGGTTCGAGTGAATCGACCACCTCGGCCTCGACGTCGCGGCGTGCCTGCTCAGCCGGTTCGCGCTCGTCGTCGTCATCGATGTCACGAACCAACGACAGGTGACGCCGGCGACCGCTCGACGGCGTCGCATCGGCGTCGTCGTCAGCAGCGCGGCGCGCAGCCTGCTCGTCGTCGCGGTGTCGGTCGTCGTCGGCCGGGTCGGTGCCACGCCAGACGTCGAGGAGTTCCGGCTCGATCAGGAACTCGTTGCTCAACGTGTAGAGGGTCGCGACGACGTGCTTGCAGGCGTGTCCGTCCCAGTTGTCGTCGTCGGGGCAGCTGCACGTACAGGTGATGTCGCGGCGCAACGGCATTCCGCTCCCGCCGGTCACCCGCACAACGGCGACGTACGGCGTCGACCGTGACCCTTGGATCTCGCAGGTGACCGTGCCCGGCTCGATGATGATGTCGAGCACTGAGCCATCGTTCGCATACTGCTTACCCCTTCGATGCCGTGACGGGTCGCTCATCTCGGCTGCGAGGACCTTCATCATCGTTGCGGGCAACCGCCCCGGCATGCTCGTGCCGAACGGCTTGCGTGGCCGGGTCATGACTGCTGCTCCAGGACGACGAGATCACGTAGGTCGTCGGTCGACAGTTCGCTCAGCCACGCCTCGCTGTTGCCGACGACGGCGTCCGCGAGCTTGCGCTTGTCGTCGATGACCTGACCGATGCGCTCCTCGACGGTGCCTTCGCACACGAGCTTGTGGACATTGACGGTGCGCTGCTGGCCGAGCCGCCACGCTCGGTCCGTGGCCTGGTCTTCGACCGCAGGGTTCCACCATCGGTCGTAGTGGATGACCTGGCTCGCGGCGGTCAGGTTGAGCCCGGTGCCACCGGCCTTCAGCGACACGAGCAACAGCGGCGGGCCACTCCCGTCCTGGAACTGGTCGACCATCAGATCCCGCTTGTTCCGGGTGACACCACCGTGCAGGAACGGTGGGTCGAACGCTAACTGCTCCGTGATGTGCTGGGTGAGCAACTCGCCCATCTCACGGAACTGGGTGAACACGAGCGCACGCTCGCCCTGATCGAGCAGGTCGGTGACCAGTTCGTCGAAGCGCGTCAGCTTGCCCGACCTGCCAGCGAGACGCGAGCCGTCCTTCAACGCGTGCGCCGGATGATTGCAGACCTGCTTCAACCGCATGAGTGCAGCGAGCACGAGGCCACGCCGCTTCATGCCGCTCTCCTGTTCTGCATCCGCGAGGAGTTGGTCGACGACCTGCTGATAGAGCGCCGCCTGCTCTTTGGTGAGCTTGGCGTAAGCGATCTGCTCGATCTTGTCCGGCAGATCGGGAAGCAATCGCTTGTCGGCCTTCGTGCGGCGCAGGATGAACGGCTGCGTCATGCGTCGCAGACGGGCCGCCGCGTCGGCGTCGTGATGCCGTTCGATCGGTGTACCGAACTTGTCACGGAACTTGGTCAGGCTGCCGAGCAGGCCTGGGTTCACTGCGTCGAGGATGGCCCACAACTCACTCAACCGGTTCTCGACCGGCGTGCCGGTGAGCGCCAGCTTCTGGTCGGCGGTGAGCAATCGAACCGCCTTGGCTGCTTTCGTGTTCGGGTTCTTGACCATCTGGGCTTCGTCGAGTACGACCGTGGACCATTCGATGCTTCCGAGGTGTTCGAGGTCGCGCGGGAGCAGCCCGTAGGTCGTGATGACGAGTTGGCGTTCGGGGTCGATCGCGAACAGTTCGTTGGTGGTCTCGGTGTCGCCGCCACTCTGGGCAGCAAGCGCGACGTTCTTGCTGCGCGTCGCTCCGTGGTGCACGGTGACGTCGAGTTTCGGAGTGAAGCGCTCACTCTCGGTCCGCCAGTTGCGGACGACGCTCAGCGGGCAGATCACCAGGTGGGGGCCTGGCCGTTCCAGGAGGTGAGCCAAGGTCGTCGCGGTCTTGCCGAGACCCATGTCGTCAGCCAGCACGCCACCCAGGCCGAGCTTGGCGAGGAACTGCAGCCATGACAATCCGCGGCGCTGGTAGTGACGGAGCTCGCCGTGGAACTCAGATGACTCCTGGGTTTCTTCGAGTTGCTCGTCGGGCAGGCCGGCGAGGAGCTCGCGGACCCAATCCGCCGCGACCCGGTCGCGCTCGCCGATGCCCGCCGCGTCGTAGGGGTCCTCGGCGCCGCCGGGTGCGTCGTGCACGAAGATCAACGGGTTCTCTTCGGTGCTGTCGTCGAGGTTCGCAAGCTGCATCAGCTCGAGCGGCTTGACCTTGCTGTGGTTGGTTTTGAGATCGGTGAGCTTGTCGCGCTTGCGGCGCAGCTCGTCAGCGTCGATCCGCACCCACCGGTGGCCCGTGTGCAACAAGGTGGCGCCGGCCTGCTCGGCTCGAGCCAGCTCGGCGTCGGAGATCTCCTCATCGCCGATCACCAATTTCCACTCGACGAGTGCGTCCTTGCCGAACTGCTTCTTGCGGTCGTCCGGCGGCGACGGCGTTGCCTCACCGGATACCGAGACCCGGGTCCGCACGAGCCGTTCGGGGCCGATCAACTCGATGCCCAGCCGATCGAGTTCGGCGGGCGCCACGTCGATGAAGTCCTCGGCGACGTCGAGCTCGAGTTCGACGCCGGTCGGTTCGTGCTCGGCAGCCAGGTCGCCCAGACCCGGGACGGCCACGATGCGGGTGACCAGGTCGCCGATCAGTTCGCCGAGCGCGTCGATGTGTTCCTCGCCACGGGCAACATCGATCGCGACCTGGTTGCGCTCCCAGATGTCGTTCGCGGAACACCAGCGAGCGGCATCGGTGTCGTCGACGAGTTCCAGTCGGACGGTCCACGGGTCGAGCGGGTCCTCTGCGATCAGCAGCCTCAACCGGGGAACCAGCACCGGCTCGCCGTTGAGGCGTCGCTGATGACGGTCGAGGTCGTCACGGAGATGCTGGACCGCCGCTTCGTAGTCGGCGGTGCTCCCACGCATCACGTGGTCCGGCTTGGACAGCGCCCCAAACATCGCGCGCATGGCCTGATAGTGCGGCTTGCGTTGCCGTCCGAGGTCGGCTTTCCAACCGGATTGGTGGAGGAGGGACCGGGCGATGCCGTCGACGAGTTGGTGATAGATCGTCGTGGTGGTGACACCCGAACCGGCAACGCAGATGGTGGGCATCGACGTGTCGAGTCCGATCAGCACGTCGTCGATCTCATCGTCGGTGACGGCTTTCCATCGACCGACCACGAAGGGGCCCTCGTTGTCGACCGACGGGACGATCCGATTCGTCGCGACCGTTCGACGAGCGAGTTCCGCGATGGTGGCGAACCAGCGCAGCGAGTCGCTGATGAACTCCGCTTCCGGCAGTTCACTCAGCCAAACCGCGGTACCGATCGCATCGAGTTGCACCGACGACGCATGCATCGTGTGATGACCCGGCACGTCGATCGAGATCCGGCCGATCGCTCCGTAGGAGATGGGGGAGTCGTGCCACCCGGTACGACGACCGTCCTGGCCGACCTTGCGGAACCCCGAGTACAGCCAGGCCATCGAAGCGGTGTCGATGCCGTTCCAGCCCCACACGTGCAGGGCGCCCGACCGCCACGTGCCCTGGGGGACGTGGGGCGGACGATGACGCGACATCCTGTTCACGATACCGAGACGTGGTCACAGCCTTGCCGGGACGAGACAATCCTCGAACCGGGTCGGATCGGCGGTTTGAGACCCTGGCGCGAGGGGAACTCCCGGTTCTCCATTGGTTGGGCGATTCGCTTACCTTGAAGCCCGCACGACGCACCCAGAAGAGGTACTCACATGTTCTTGATCGGTCGAATCTCCCAGTCAGCTGCGGCACTGTGGATCCTCAACGTCTGGTTCCGGCGCTTCGACAAGGACACCGGGTACCGCGGCGGTGGAGCCAAGAACATGAAGGAGGAGTTCGACGAGTACGGCCTCTCCGAGCAGCAGATGTACGCCGTCGGAACCGTGAAGGTGAGCCTTGCCATCTTGATGCTCGTCGGCAACTTCGTTCCCAAGCTCTCCCGCCCAGCCTCGCTGCTGCTGGGAACATTCATGGCCGGAGCAATCGGGATGCATCTCAAGGTGAACGATCCGATCAAACGGTCGCTCCCGGCGATCAGCGTCCTCTCGCTGTCTCTGGTGTCAGCACTGCTCGCCAATCACCGCTCGAGGTGACCTGCGGGCTCAGGTATCGGCTGGTGTGACACGGCTTCAGGGAACGAGGAACAACACCGTCAGCACGGTGTTCAACGCGGCAAGTGTCACCGCCGGCAGCGTGAGACGAACCGGATCACCCAGTTGCACTCTGAACGCAACACCGATCCACATCATCAATGCCAGACCCGCCGCTGCTGCGGCACCGAGCGGAGCGAACGTAAAACCGAGCAGAACGCCGGTCGCGCCGAGCAGCTGCAGTGAGCCGAGCACCACCCGCAGGTGCGGCACCCCGTACCGCAGGTACTCGACTCGGAGTCGTTCAGCGAACCAGCACGCGGCGCCGTAGTAGAAGAAAGCACCGGCAGAGAGTAGGCCGAGCACCGTCAACAGCATCGTCGTGGACTGTACGACCCAGATGCCGCAATGGTCGGCACCAGTAGTCTGCAACGGTGGTGACGACGCAGCCCGACGGCGACCAGTTCCCCGTCGAGATGCCGTACCTTCCGTTCCTCGACGCAGCCAGTACGGAGTTCCGGTGGCGGCTCGGCCTCCGACCCCTCGATGTTGCCGATTGGATCGAGTGGGGCGCCGACTCCGGCGAGATCCTCGACGCCAAAACGCGCTTGAACGAGCGGCATCCCGACACGGTCTTTGCTGTGCTCGACGGCGTCGAAACCGCGTCCGCCGAGATCGCCACCGCGATTGCCGAACACGTCGGCTCGGCGTTGCGCGACGACCTCCACCCGCTCGACGCCGCAGCCCGCCTCGTACCCGAGGACCTCGTCCTCATGGTCGAGCGGCCGGTACCTGAGCATCGACGGTCGGGAGGCAACGCCACTGAACTGGTCTTCGGAGGCGGCTCGGTGTGCTTCCCGAACCGGTGGGACCTTGCCTCCAAGCTGGGGTGCACCATGAACGAAGTGCACGAACCGGTTGCTCGGTTGAACGCCCAACTGGACGTTGCAATCGACCGATTCTTCGCTCGGCTCCGCCCCGAACGCAGCTACTGGCGACTGGGCTGGGGCATCCTCGACACCGCCGACTGGTTCACCCCGACCGACGGCACCGCTGCACCACGGCCGATCGGCGTCGCGCCCGGCGAGATGCATCTGCGAGTCGAGCGCGAGACGCTGCGACGGTTCCCGCAGACGAATGCCATCCTGTTCACGATCCGCACCCACGTCGCACCGCTCGACGCCGCAGTCGTCGACCCTCGGCATCGTCAACGTCTGGCCGAAACACTCGATGCTCTGCCGTCGGATGTGCGCGACTACAAGGACCTCACGGACCACGTCGACGCACTGATCGACCACCTCTCGGCCACGCCTGAGTCAGCCGGATCGCTGCACACTGCGTCTCGCACGAACACCTCGCACGTACACCGTACCGAACATGGCGCAAAGTTGATATGATAACGCTTAACATTCTTGACTGACTACGAGGTGGTCTTGAGGTCCGGAGATCTCGAGCCGAGCAGAAAGAGGCTTCCAACATGGCATTCGACCCGAAGAAGTGGACCATCAAGACCCAGGAGGCATTCGCGGCCGCGATCGACCAGGCCAAAGACCTGTCGAACCCCGAACTCACCCCCGACCACGTCCTCGGCGCGATGATGCGCCAAGACGGCACCATCGTCCCCGCGGTGCTCGCCAAGCTCGGCCAGGCACCGCTCATGGTGCGCAACAAGGTCGACGAACGGATCCAGGGCCTCCCGAAGGCCTACGGCGGCGACGAGCCGCGGATGAGCAAGGAGTTGACCAACAAGGTCAGCAACGCCGAGAAGTTCCAGAAGGACCTCGGCGACGACTTCCTGTCGGTCGAGCACCTTCTGCTCGCGATGAACGACCGACTCGATGTCGGCTCCGAAGAGCTGCTCGTCGTGCTGAAGGACGTGCGCGGATCGCACCGCATCACCGATCAGAACCCCGAGGAGAAGTTCGGCGCACTCGACAAGTACGGCCAGGATCTCACGGCCCGGGCGCGTGACGGCAAGATCGACCCGGTCATCGGTCGCGACGACGAGATCCGCCGCACGATCCAGGTGCTGTCGCGGCGCACCAAGAACAACCCGGTACTGATCGGCGAGCCCGGCGTCGGCAAGACCGCGATCGTCGAAGGACTCGCCGCACGGATCGCCGACGGCGACGTTCCCGAGGGCTTGAAGAACAAACGGCTCATCGCACTCGACATCGGCTCCCTGCTCGCCGGAGCGAAGTTCCGCGGCGAATTCGAAGAGCGGTTGAAGGCGGTGCTCAAAGAGATCACCGACGCCGACGGCGAGGTGATCACCTTCGTCGACGAACTGCACACGATCGTCGGCGCGGGAGGTGCCGAAGGAGCGATGGACGCCGGCAACATGATCAAGCCGATGTTGGCGCGCGGTGAACTGCGGATGATCGGCGCAACCACCCTCGACGAGTACCGCAAGTATGTCGAGAAGGACCCAGCACTCGAGCGTCGCTTCCAGCAGGTGTACATCGGCGAACCGTCGGTCGAGGACACGATCGGCATCTTGCGCGGGCTGAAGGAACGCTACGAAGTGCACCACGGCGTCCGCATCCAGGACTCCGCGCTGATCAGCGCAGCGGTCCTGTCGGACCGGTACATCACTGCGCGCTTCCTGCCGGACAAGGCCATCGATCTCCTCGACGAGGCAGCCTCGAAGTTGCGGATCGAGATCGACTCACTGCCCACCGAGATCGACGTCGTCCAGCGACGCATCTTCCAGCTCGAGATCGAACAGGTCGCCCTCGAAAAAGAGAGCGACACGGCGTCGGCCGAACGGCTCGACGCGTTGCACGACGAACTCGCCGAGCTCAACGCCTCGATCGTCGAGATGAAGGAGCACTGGGAGCAGGAGAAGCAGGCAATCGATGCCATCCGGTCGTTGAAGGAGGAGCTCGAGGGCCTGCGGATCCAGATCGAACGCGAGTCGGACCTCGAACTCGCCGCCGAGATCCGGTACGGCCGTATCCCTGAGCTCGAGCGCCGCATCGAGGAGGCAACCGCGCACCTCGACGAGTTGCAGCAGACGAATGCGATGCTCAAAGAAGAAGTCGATGCCGAAGACATCGCCGAGGTGGTTGGCCGTGCGACCGGCATCCCGATGACGCGGCTGATGGAGTCCGAGACACAGAAGCTGGTCAACCTCGAAGGCCTGCTCGATCGGCGAGTCATCGGACAGGACGACGCCGTGGCCAAGGTCGCGAACGCGATTCGCCGGAGTCGCGCCGGCTTGAGTGACCCGGATCGTCCGATCGGTTCGTTCATGTTTCTCGGTCCGACGGGTGTCGGCAAGACCGAGCTGGCTCGAGCGTTGGCCGAGTATCTGTTCGACGACGAGAAGTCGATGGTCCGCATCGACATGGGTGAGTACATGGAGAAGTTCTCCGTGTCGCGTCTTATCGGTGCGCCTCCGGGTTATGTCGGCTACGACGAAGGTGGCCAACTGACCGAGGCCGTCCGACGACGCCCGTACTCGGTGGTGCTGCTCGACGAGATCGAGAAGGCACACCCCGATGTGTTCAACACGTTGCTCCAGGTGCTCGACGACGGTCGGCTGACCGACGGGCAGGGCCGTACGGTCGACTTCACCAACGTCGTGTTGATCATGACGTCGAATCTGCCGGGCGATCCGCTCGACTTCTTCAAGCCTGAGTTCGTGAACCGAGTCGACGACATCGTCCGCTTCCGCTCGCTCACCGAAACCGATCTCCGTCAGATCGTCGACGTGCAACTCGAGCGCCTGCGTTCGCGCCTGGCCGACAAGCGGATCACGCTCGACATCTCCGACGACGCTATGGACCAGCTCGCACGCGAGGGATACGACCCGGCCTTCGGGGCGCGGCCGCTCAAGCGGATCATCCAACGCGAGATCGCCGACCCGGCGGCGCTGCTGATCCTCGACGGCACGATGGCCGAGGGCGGATCGATCACCGTCGAGCCGGGCGACGTCGACGAAACGGGTGGTGTCGGTCGACTCGTAGTCGGAGCAAGCGCCCGCTGACGTTGGGAGTGGCTGATGATGGTGTGGTCAGCAATGCTGCTTTGCGTGATGTCAGCGCGCTCGGATGTGGAGCGCGTTGGCGTGCGCGGGGAAGCCCTCGTGATCGGCGAGCGCGATCACGCTGGGCGCCATCCGTCGGATCGACGCAACATCGGCACGTGCGACCGCAGTGCGCTTCAGGAATGCGTCAGCAGTGATACCTGACGACACGTGAGCGAAGCCGCTGGTCGGCAACGAAGCCGGGCAGCCCAACACGAAGTTCGCAGCACTGAACGGCGTGTGCTGGCCGACCAGAATCTCGCCGGCGTTGATGAGACCGTCGACGACGAAGTCGATCTGGTCGTCGGCCACTGCGACCTGCAGATGCTCGGGCGCGTACTGATTAGCGATGTCGATCGCCGCCGCGAGACCGGCCACGACGACACACCCGCCGTTCGGGCCGAGTGACGACCGAGCGGCCGTGGCGCGGACCTCTGGCAACGCTGCGAGCTGTCGTTCGAGTTCCACGTCGGTGGCATCGGCCAGCGCGCCCGACGTGGTGAGCAGGACGACCGAGCTGTCGGTGCCGTGCTCGGCCTCGATCAGTAGGTCGGCCGCGAGACGTACCGGGTCAGCTGAGTCGTCTGCGATGACGAGGCTCTCGGTCGGGCCGAGCAGCATCATGGTCGACGTGCCGAACCGTTGCATCTCGACCTGCGCAATCGTCACCGCCGGGGAGCCGGGCCCGACGATCTTCGCCACGCTCTCGATCGACTCGGTGCCGAACCCGAGGGCGGCGATACCTGCAGGACCGTTGACGCGAAAGACGTTCGAGATACCGAGCTTGCGGCAGACGACGAGCACGGCCGGGTCGATCTCGCCATTGCCACCGGGCACCGGCGGCACCACCAGAGAGAGGCTGGGCACTCCCGCAACGATGGCGGGAACGGCGAGCTGGTAGGCGACGCTCGGGTAGCTGGCTTTGCCCGACGGGGTGAACAGCCCAGCTGAGCTGATCGGGGTGATCTTTTCACCCACGAACAGGCCCGGCTCGCTCTCGACGCTCCAGTCCTGAGCCTGGAGCATCTGCGTCTCGTTGAACGTGCGGAGGTGAGCAATCGCGTCATCGATGGCTGCATCGACGTCGGCAGTCACGGTGGCCATCGTGAACTCCTCGTCGCTGACTCGGAGCTGGTCGGGCGTGATGTCGATCTTGTCGAACTTCGCCAGTGCGTCGCACACTGCGATGTCACCGCGTTCGCGGACGTCGTCGAGCAAGACTCCGATCGACTCACGCAGTTCGTTGTCGAAGATGTCGTCGAGTCCGCGGTGCATCAACGCTGCCCGTGCGTCTTCGTCCATGTCGGTCCACGTCTGTCGTCGCATCACGCTCACCTCGACAACGGTACCGGAGCCTCGTGGCGGACCTGCTTGACGAAAAGCACGGCCTCCGGGCGGATCAGATGGCCTCGGCTCCGCGACGGGCAAGTAGTGTCACATCACGTTCCATCAACCATTTCAGCCTGGACCATCAGGCCCCAGTATTTCGTCGGAGCGTCATGCCAGTCACAGTCGTCATCGGAGCCCAATGGGGCGACGAAGGCAAAGCCAAGGTCATCGACCTGCTGTCCAAAGAGCATGCCTACGTCGTGCGATACCAGGGCGGTCACAACGCCGGTCACACCGTGGTCGTCGACGGCGAGAAGTACGCGCTCCAGCTCGTACCGTCCGGGATCCTGTACCCACACGTCATCCCGGTCATCGGCAACGGAGTCGTGGTCGACCTGCCGACGCTCTTCACGGAAGTCGACATGCTCGAGTCTCGGGGCAACTCCTGCTCGGAGCTGAAGGTCTCGAGCCGCGCGCATCTCATCTTCCCGTGGCATCAGAGCCACGACGCGATCTCCGAAGCGATGCGCGGCGACGACAAGCTCGGCACGACGCTGCGCGGCATCGGCCCCGCCTACGCGGACAAGATGCGGCGCGTCGGTCTCCGCGTCGGCGACGTGCGCAATCCGGAACGCTTCGAGCGGTTGATCCGCGAGCGGGCGACGATCGAGAACAAACTGATCGGCGAGGCCGGCGGAGAAGAACTCGACGTCGACGACATCGTCGAACGGTTCACTGTGCTCGGCGCCCGGTTGGTCCCCTACGTCTCGGACACCGTTCCGCTGCTGCACAATGCGCTGGCAGCGGACGCCCATATCCTGCTCGAAGGAGCGCAGGCCACATTCCTGGACCTGGATCACGGCACGTACCCCTATGTCACGTCGTCGAACCCCACCGCAGGTGGGGCGAGTGTCGGCTCCGGGCTCGGCCCGCGCGACATCAACCGCATCGTCGGCATCACCAAGGCGTACACCACCCGCGTCGGCGCCGGCCCATTCGTCACGGAACTGTTCGATGACGACGGCAAGACCCTCGCCGACGTCGGCCGCGAGTTCGGCACGGTCACCGGTCGCGCTCGCCGGTGCGGCTGGCTCGACTGCGTGATGCTGCGCCACGCCGTTCGCCTCAACTCACTCACCGAACTGTCGCTCACCAAGCTCGACATCCTCGATGGATTCGACACCGTGAAGATCTGTACCGGCTACACCCTCGACGGAGTGGAGGTCACCGACTACCCCGATCAGTACGACGTGCTCGAACGCATCGAACCCGTCTACGCCGAACTGCCCGGCTGGAACACCGCCATCAACGAGATGCGAGAGTCCGGGCAACTGCCAGACGAGGCAAAGCGGTTCATCGAAGTGGTCGAAGCCGAAGTCGGTATCCCCGTCAACGTCGTCGGTGTCGGCGCCGAACGCGACGACTACCTGATCTGGGGAAATGGCGGATGATCCCGCGCTACTCGACGCCGGAGATGGACGCGGTCTGGTCGGACACAGCGAAGTTCGCTCGATGGCTCGAGGTCGAGTTGCTCGCGACCGAGGGACACGCGGCTGCGGGGGTCGTCCCACAGGAAGCTGCCGACATCTGTCGCTCCAACGCGCCGGTTGCCGACGAGGCATTCCTGCAGAAGATTCTCGACCGGGAAGCAATCACCGACCACGACGTCGCAGCATTCGTCGACATGACCCAGGACGCGATCAACGATCCAGCAGGTTCGTGGATCCACTACGGCCTCACCTCCTCCGACGTTGGTGACACTGCGCTGTGCTGGGCCATGCGCGACGCCGCCGACCTGATGATTGCTGCCTCGACGGCGTTGCTCGAAACGCTCATCGAGATGGCTCGCACGCATCGTGACACCGTGATGATCGGTCGCACCCACGGCATCCACGCCGAGCCCACGACCTTCGGTGCCAAGGTCGCACTGTGGGCGCTGCAGGTCGAACGCGATCGCACTCGGCTCCGCACGGCTCGCGACACCGTTGCGGTGATGAAACTCAGCGGTGCGGTCGGTACGTACTCGAACATCCCGCCGGAGGTCGAACAGTTCGTCGGCGACGCCCTCGGCCTCGCACCGGTACCTGCCACGCAGGTCGTTGCGCGTGACCGTCACGCCGAGTTCCTCTACGCATGTTCGTCGGTCGCGGCAACGTGTGAGCTGATGGCGATCGAACTCCGCCACCTCCAGCGCACGGAGGTGCGCGAAGTGCAGGAGGGGTTCAAGCCGGGCCAGAAGGGCTCGTCGGCGATGCCGCACAAACGCAACCCGATCTCGGCCGAGACCATCTCGGGTCTTGCCCGGGTGGTGCGGTCAAACCTGCTCGCAGGGCTCCAGGACATTGCCCTCTGGCATGAGCGCGACATCTCCCACTCATCGGTGGAGCGGGTCATTCTTCCGGATTCGTCGCAACTCGCCTACTACATGATGCGGCGATTGAAGCGACTGCTCGACGGGCTCGTGGTGCTGCCAGAACGGATGCAGGCCAACCTGGACGCCAGCTACGGACTCGTGTTCAGTCAGCCGGTGCTGCTGTCGCTCGTGCAGGGAGGCAAGACCCGCGACGAGGCGTACCGGATCGTGCAGCACAATGCGATGCGCGCGTGGGACGAGGGCACCGATTTCAGGGCACTGCTCGAAGCCGACGACGACGTCGACAATGCCGTGCTCGACGACGCGTTCGATCTCCGGCGCTCGCTCGCCAACCTCGGTCGAGTTTTCGACGAAGTCGACTCCATCCGGGTCTGACCCACGCCCCACGAGCGGTGAGACCCAGGCCGCGGCGGTCGTCTCACCTCTCACCTCTCACCGCGCACCGGAGGCGCGCACCGGAGGCGCGCACCTGGGGTCAGGTGCCGCGGCGGACTCCGGCAGCGTCGAGCACGCCCTTCGCGACACCGACATCACGCCACGACTGATAGGAGATCTGCTTGCTCTCGCTGTAGCTCCGCGCGACGCCGACGAAGTCGGCCTCGAGCGAGGTCATGTCGATCGTGTCCGACATCGCATCGAGTTCCTTGCCGAGATCGCGGCGCTCCTGGATCAACAACAACTCGTCGAGCGCGCTCGCCGAACTGAGTGCTGTCTCGATCGCACTGAGCCGCGACGCAATGGTCTCCGGTGTCCGCTTACGACCCCGCTTCGGCTTGGTGGCTCGAAGGCCTTCGAGGTAATCACGCACAATGCGACCTTCGGCACGGCCCTTTGCAAGTGCTGCTTTGTGCTCATCGCTCATCGGTGATTTCGGTCCGCGTTGGTTCGCCATCATTCGATTCTATGTGGAGCGTTGAATAGTGCAATATGTTGGCGCCGGCATGTTCGAACTCTCACCGCACGGCGCCGACGTCTTCGTCGGCACAGGACCTCAGTATCCATGGGGTGGTCTTTACGGTGGCCAGATCGTCGCCCAAGCGCTCCGGGCTGCATCATTGTCCGTCGAACCCGCCTTCGAACCGCACTCGATCCGGGCCTACTTCATCCGAAAAGGGGATGCCACCGAGCCGGTCCGCTACGAAGTCGATCGCATCAGGAACGGACGGAGTTTCGCGACTCGGCGCGTCGTTGCCCGCCAAGCCATTGGAGCGATTCTCAATGCCGAGAGTTCGTTCCAGCGACCCGAGGAGGCGGCCGAGGTGAGCGCAATCATCATGCCCACGGTGCCCGCTGCTGATCGTCTGGAACAGACGTCGTGGACCGAGGTGTTCGATCGGGCGTCAGTGCCGGAAGGTGTTGTCGAGGGTCCCGACCGAGACGGCGCCGGTCGAGCAGTCGCCTGGATGAAGGTGAATCAAGATCTCGGCGACCCGAACGACCCGGACGCGCAGTTGCTGCACCGCTCGTGGCTTGCCTATCTGTCCGACGATCTCCCGACCGATTCGGTGATGCGGGCGCATCCGGCTGCGGCGACCGCGGACGAGGACCGGTTCTTCGGTGCCAGCCTCGACCACACGATCTGGTTCCACCGTCCGTTGCGTGCCGACCGGTGGCACCTGTACGACTTCACCTGCCATCACTTCATCGGCGGCCGCGGCTTGTCGATCGGCCACGTGTTCGCCGATGATGGCACGCACGTCGCGACGGTCAGCCAGGAGGTCCTGTTGCGCGACCGGGAGCAGCGGCCTGGCTGAACTCGACCGAGTAGGTTCGTTCACCGATGAGCGCCGACGAGACACCTGACCGACTCCGCGAACTCAGCCCGACCCTCGAGCGACTGCGAGCCCACGTGCTCGAACACTCGTTGAAGACCGGGACCTTCACCCTCAAGTCCGGTGCGACCAGCAACTGGTTCCTCGACGCCAAACAGACGGCGTGCCGGTCCGACGGGATCATTGCTCTGGCCGACGCGATGCTCGACGTCTTCGGCGATGTCATCGGCGACATCGATGCCATCGGCGGATTGACGATGGGCGGTGACCCGGTCGCGTTCGGAGTCCAAGCCGTCGCCGCGACACGAGGGTACGACCTGCGGAGCTTCAGTGTCCGCAAGGAACCCAAGGCCGGCGGGATCACGGGCAGGATTGCCGGCGCACTGGAGCCGGGTGACTGCGTCCTCGTCACCGAGGATGCAACGACGCGCGGGACCTCGCCGATCGAGGCGGCCGAACAGATCGAGGCATACGGCGCGGTGCCGCAGTTCATGACGGTCATCGTCGATCGTGGCGGAACCTGTGCTGCCATGGCGGAGGCGAAGGGCATCGACTATCGACCACTGCTCACCGCACCAGACCTCGGCTACGCCTACGGCACCTGAACTGCTCTGCGCCTGAATGATCAAGGGCTGACGGTCAATCGCGGACGGGCTGTCGATCAGGGCGTGCGGTCGCATCGAGGACTCCCGGATTGAGCGAACGAGTCGGGTCGAGGGCACGGCGAATGGTGGCCTGGGCCGCCAGGTCGGCCGGGGCCCGGATGAGATGCAGCCACGGTGCCTTCGCCACGCCGATGCCGTGCTCGGCCGAGATGGTGCCACCGAGTGATGCCACCGCACGCAAGACGGCCTCGGCTATCTGATCCGGCGAACGAGCACCGATGTGGTTGAGGTGCAGGTTCCCTTCAGCAAGGTGTCCGAACGGGACGAGGTGGCAGCCATCGCTGTCGGCGGCGCCCTGTGCAACGTCGAGGAGATCGTCCAACGCGTCGAGCGGCACGGCGACATCGAGTTTGAAGGTCGCCATCCCGACCGCCGTCGATGCCGCGCCGATGGCCTCGGTGATGCGGTCGCGGAAATCGATCAGGCGATCGCGCTGGGCTGGGTCGGTCGTCACTGCGGCATCGACGACGCCAGCCGCCGGGCCGAGTGCGGCAGCGAGCGACTCGGCAGGATCGATGTGATCGGCGCAGTCCAGCATCAGATACACCCCGCCATCGGGAGCAGTCACGGGAACGGCTCGATCGAGATGAGCGCTGACCAATTCCATGGCTGCGGGGAAGATGATTTCGGCGGCGTCCAACGACGGCACCGTTCGCCGGAGCACCCCGACAAGGTCGACAGCGGCGGCGAGCGAGTCGAGCGCGACCAGCGCGGTGATCGTTGCGCGGAACAGCGGCACCAGTCGTAGCCGGGCGGAAGTGATGACGGCAAGTGTGCCCTCGGACCCTGTGAGCAGCGATGGCCAGTGCAGACCGGCGGTCTCTTTGGGGAGCCCGCTCAGCGAACCGATCACCGAGCCGTCGGCCGTGACGGCCTCGATGCCGACGACCTGCTGTCGCATCGTGCCGAACCGCAGGACGCGTGAACCCCCGGCGTTCGTGGCGATCGCTCCGCCGACGGTCGCGACGTCGCGCGCGGCGAAGTCGACCGGCGTGTCGAGGCCGGCCGAGCGTGCATGGTCACGCCAGCGGGCCAAGGTGGTGCCGGCGCCGGCGGTGACCTGCATCGCCGCGGTGTCGACGGCGCCCAGATGGTCGAGTCGACGCATCGACACGATGACGACAGGCCGCTCGTCGCGGTCGCGTGCGGCGCGTGGCACGCTGCCGCCGACGAGGCCGGTGTTGCCTGCCTGAGCGATGACCTGCGCGTCGTGCTCCATGCACGCCGTGAGCACGGCGCTCACCTCAGCGGTGCTGGCGGGTCGGGCCACGATGTCGCTCGAGCCGCGGTACCGCCCGGTCCAGTCCGTCTCGAAACCGGCTCGGACATCGGCAGGCGTCAGCACGTGGTCGGCGCCGATCGCAGCGGTCAGCGCGCTGGCCAGGTCACCGATGACGTCACGGCTCCGGTCATCGTGCTGCCCGGAGATCGACGCGGAGGTCACAGCCACCACAGTGCCACGCACGGGGACCTCGCTGCTCACTCTTGTCTGCTCACTTTGGACCGTTGCGCCTCGACGGCCCTACGCTCCGTTGTTTCGTGACGTCCTGAGGGGATTTCTGTGGAACAGTTCTGGCGCAACACCGGTCGACAACTCGGTAAGCAGTGGAAGGCGGTGCTCGGGTTCGTGCTGGTGCTGACCGGTGTGCTGGCCGCAGTCGGCGCCACGCAGATCGAGTTCGCGACCGGCCAGGACAGCTACCTGAACCCGGATTCCCAGATTGCCATCGACAACGTCGAGTTCCAGAGCAACTTCGGCGGTGAGACCGTCATCTTGTTGTTCACCGCACAAGATGGCGCCGACGTCGACGTGAGCGATCTTCTCGTTGGCGAGAACCTTGGAGCATTCCGCGACCTGAACGAAGAACTGAGCGCGATTCCCGAGGTGTTCTCGGTCGTGACGCCACTGACCTCGATCACCTTCAGTTCCGAGTTGGTGACCTCTGACCCGATCACCTCGCCGGTGGGCACGAATGCGCTGCTGTCGGCGGCAAGCCGAGACGACGATGGCGCGGCAGCACGCAATGCCGACATCTCGGTATCGCTCGCGCGGCGCGCCGACGCCGGCGAGCAGGTCCTCGACAACCCTGCATGGATCGAACTGCTCGTCTACGGCAACGACGGGTTCACCGCCGAAGCCGGCTCACTGCTTGCGCCTCCTGACGACGAGCGCGTCATCAGGCTCTCCCTGCAATCGACATTCCCCAACGTCGACGGCGGTGCCGTCAACTCGACCGCTGTCGGCGGCGTCGTGCTCAACGGCAATGCGTCGCTCGACGAGCAGTCCGCTGGGACCGAGAAGATCATCGCGCTGATGGACGACTTCAGTCTCGAAGGCTTCGACGTCACCGTCACCGGTTCGCCGGTGTACCTCGCCGAGATCAACGACTACCTCAAGGGCGGCACGCTCACCCTCGGTCTGGCGGCGATGGTCGTCATGGCGATCATCCTGTTCGTCATCTTCAAGGTCCGGTGGCGGTTGTTGCCCCTGCTGTCGGTGCTGATCGGGGTCATCTGGTCGTTCTCGATCCTCGGGCTCATCGGGATCGACCTCTCGCTTGTCACCATTGCCGGACTCCCGATCCTGATCGGGCTGGGTATCGACTTCGCGATCCAGATCCACAATCGCGTCGAGGAGGAAGTGGTCCTCGATCGCGACGAGCATCCGATCTCGGAGTCCGTTGCCAACGTCGCGCCGCCACTGATCGCTGCAACGATCGCCGGTGTCCTGGCGTTCCTCGCGCTGCGCATCTCGAAGGTCCCGATGATCCGGGACTTCGGTGTGCTGCTCGCGATTGGCGTCGTCGTGCTCGTGGTCGTCGGCATCGTCGTGCCCGCCGCGGCGCTCGGTATTCGCGAGTGGACGAAGCCGACCGAGACACGACCGGTGTCCCAGGTCGAGAAGCTCGTCGTCAAGTTGGGCGGCCTTCCCGCCAAGCTCGGGCTTCCGCTCGTGGTCGCAGCACTCGCGGTCTTCGTCGGCGGTGTGCTCGCTGAGGGCAGCACCAAGATCCAATCCGATCCGGTGCAGTGGATCGACCAGGGCAGTCAGACCGTTGCCGACATCGACCAACTCGAAGCGGACACTGGCTTCGGATCAACGCTGGGGATTCTCGTTCAGGCGAACAACGTGTTCGACCCTGCCGTCGTGAACCTGATCCACGACTTCACCGTGGCTGCCGAGGACCGCCCCGATGGTGCAGTCGTGTCGTCGTCGAGCTTCGTCACGACCATGAGCAAGATCATCCGGATCGACGGAGCCACGGTGCTCGCACCCACGAGCGACGACGTCGTCGCTGCCGCAGTCGCCGCCGAAACGGTCGTGCCCGACATCAACCGAGTCCTCGTCAACGAGGATCGAACTGCGGCACAGGTCAACCTGCGGCTTGCTCCGGGCAGCCTCGATGCCCGAGCAATCCTCGTCGAGGAGTTGCGCGCGGATCTCGACGCTCGCATCGGGGAGCTGGACATCGCCGCCGACAGCATTCTGCTGACTGACCTGCCGAGCGATCAAGCAGCGGTCCGGGCGACACCCGCGGGACTCGCGACCGTCGGCATCGGTCTGCTCGAGAACCTCTCGGCGAATCGGGCCAACCTCACCTACCTGGCGTTGATGTTGGCGGGTGTCTTCCTCGTTGCCCGCTTCCGCAGCGCCACGCGCGCGCTGCTCGCACTCGTGCCCGTCTTGCTCGCTGTCGGCGTGTCGTCGTTGATCGTTGGTCTGCTGGGGTTCGAACTCAGCCCGTTGACCACAGTCAGCGGGCCGCTGGTCATCGCGTCGTGTGCGGAGTTCTCGGTGTTGATTCTCGGCCGGTACCTCGAAGAACGCCAGCGCGGGCTGGACCCGCGCGATGCGACTGACACGGCGGCGAGCCGAACTGGTCGTGCCTTCTTCACGTCGGCACTGACCACGATCGGCGGCTTCGCCGTGTTGATCGTGTCGCCGCTGCCCCTGCTGCGGGACTTCGGCATCATCGTCACGCTCAATGTGGCGATTGCACTGCTCGCCGCACTGGTTGTCATGCCGCCGCTGTCGGTGTGGGTCGACGAGAAGGGTTGGCTCGGTACTCAGGAGCAGGGCAAGCGATCCGGCAATGTGTTGCTCGGCGCGCTGCTTCCCGGCAAGCAGACGCCCGGGGCGCTGATCGGCATCGTGGCGCTGATCGCCGGGGCCATCGGCGTGTACGCAACCGCAGACACCACATCGGGCGAGTCGACCGAGATCGCGTACGCATCGGCGGCGTTACCCATTCCGACGACGACGACCACCGTCGCCCCGGAGACAACGACGACAGTGGCTGTCGAAACCACGACCAGCGCCCCGCAGAGCACGGTCGAGCCAGCAGAGCCAGTTGAGTCAGCCGCTCCCGCTGAGCCGGCGGGTCCGCTCGTTGATCCGTCGGCGTTCGGTGTCGAACGACCCGAGACGCTCGTCGGCGGAGTGCTGTTCGATCTCCTCACCGGGCCCGATGTCGGCGTCGAGCCGAACGTCGCCAACTGCGCGATCGAGACGCTCGCCGGCCGAGTCTCGGACGATGAACTCCTGGCCCTGGGTGCAGCGACGGCTGAGCCCGCAGCCGCTGAGCCGATCACTCAGGCAGCGCTCGACTGCGGCATCACCCAGAACCAGGTCGACCGGGCGATCGCGATCCAACGTGGCGAAGAGCCGCCGCCGGTCGACACCGATGGCACCGACGACGCGGCAAGCGAGGACACGGTTGCGGTGACCACCCTTGCTGAGCCGGACGAGCCGGAGGGCCCACTGGTTGATCCGTCGACGTTCGGAGTCGACCGGCCCGAGACGCTGGTCGGCGGCGTGCTGTTCGACCTGCTGACCGGTGAACGCGTCGGCGTGGAGCCGAACGTGGCGAACTGCGCGATCGAGACCCTGGCCGAACGAGTCCCCGACGATGAACTGCTCGCACTGGGTGCGGCCACAGCCGAGCCGGCAGCGGTCGAGCCGATCACGCAGGCAGGTCTCGACTGCGGGATCGAGCAAGAGACGATCGACATCGCGATCGACATTCAACGCGGTGGTTGAATCGACGATGAGTACCGCGACCGAGACCTGGAAGTCGTTGTCGCTGCCGTGGCAGGTTGCGTTCGAAGAGGCGTGGGCGGCGTTCCGCGCCGGCAACTTCGGTGTCGGCGCGGTGCTGACCGAGAGCCCTGACCATCCCGACGCTGTCGATGGCGTCGGGCCCATCGTCACCGCTGGGCGGAACCGGGTCGCTCAGGTGCAACGTGCCCCGCGGACGCTCTCGGGCAACATGACCGCGCATGCTGAGATGAATGCGTTCGCCGAACTGGACACGTTCAACGCTGAGGGATTGCACCTCTACACCACTCTCCAACCGTGCCTGATGTGCGCGGCGGCGACGATGCAGTTGAAAGTCGAACACGTCCACTACGCCGCCACCGACGAGTTCTATGACGGGATGGACGAGCTGTGGGCCCGACATCCGCTCACTGCAGCGCGTCGGCCGACCTCCACCGGCCCGTTCACCGGGAAGCTGTCAGCGTTCGCTCGTTTCCTGGCGATGGTGTACACGCTCGAGCAGCGCCCGGGCCAGGCAGCGGGTCCGCTGGCGCGCTCGGCACACCCGGGTCTCGCCGCGCTGATCGATCGTCTTGCTGACGATTCGACGTGGGTCGAGATCCGCAAGTCCGGGACGTGCCACCGTGCACTCGGGCACCTGTGGGCCGATCTTCCTGAGTGATTCCGGGAGTCGGCGGCGCCTCTGACGAAACCGGGGCTGTGACCGAAGTCACTGGCACGATCATTGAGTCAGTTCTTCTGTCTCAACCGCCAGTCGACTATGCTCACTCCTAGTCACCAGCGAATGCGTTCCGTGTCAAAGACTCCGTGTCAGAGACTTCGGAGCCTCGGCGCCACCCGTCCCGACTTCGGAGTTCCCACATGGTCACGTCTCACCCCGCACACCACGACAATGACACACAGCGCGCACGACATTCACGGCGCGGGCACCGCTTCATCGGTCTGGTCGTCAGTGCACTGCTCGGCCTCTCCGCAGCGCTGATCCTGAATCCGGCGGCCGTGACTGCCGGCGATCAGGCCTCCGTTATCAACCCGAACGACGACGTCGTGTCGGCGGACGGCCTCCCGACGGTGCAGATCGACGGCGTGGTGTGGTCCCAGACCGTCGTTGGCGACACGGTCTTCGCGGGAGGCGATTTCGCCAACGCACGGCCCGCCGGCGCAGCACCCGGTACCAATCTCACTCCCCGCACGAGCCTGTTGGCCTATGACATCAAGACCGGTGAGCTCATCACCAGCTTCGACCCGGTCCTCAACGGTCAGGTCCTGTCGGTGTCGGCATCGCCCGACGGCAGCCGCCTCTATTTCGCCGGCGACTTCACCACCGTCGACGGCCAGACGCGCAACCGCATCGCAGCGGTGTCGACCACCACGGGAGAGCTGATCACCTCCTTCGCCCCGGTCGGCGTCAACTCCAACGCACGCGCCGTGGTCGCCTCCGACGACACCGTGTACGTCGGCGGCAGCTTCGCCGGCGCCGGCAACACGGCGCGCAGCAACCTCGCCGCCTTCCAAGCATCCGATGGCGCCCTCGTCGACTGGGCGCCAACCTCCGACGCTCCCGTGTGGGCGCTCGCGATCACCGACGACGCGACAAGCGTCTTCGCCGGTGGCCTCTTCCAGACCATCAACGGTGTCGAAGCCTTCGGCATGGGCAAGCTCGACGCAGCCACCGGCGTGGTGTTGCCGTGGAATGCGACTGCGGAGATTCGAAACGCAAGCTCCTGCGCCGGCATCACGAGCTTGATGGTCGACGGCGAGGACGTCTACGGCACGACCTTCGCGTACTGCTTCCCCTTCACACTCGAAGGCAACTTCAAGGTCCCGGTCGACACCGGCGACGTCGAGTGGGTCACGCACTGTCACGGCGACCAGTACTCGAACTACGTTCTGGAAGGCACGCTGTACTCAGTCGGCCACACCCACTACTGCGGCGACGTCGGCGGTGGCTTCCCCGAGGCGTACCCGCGTAGGTGGCAGCACCTGATGGCGTGGAGCACCACCGCCGACGGCGAGCACCTCAACCACGGACGCAATCGTGAGAACTGGCGCGGCGTCGCTCCGTCGCCGTCCATCGTGAACTGGCTCCCCATTCTCGCCATCGGTAGCTTCACCGGCCAGGACCAAGGGGGCTGGAACGTGTCGGGCAACGACGAGTACCTCGTCGTTGGTGGCGAGTTCCCACGCGTGAACGGTGACCCGCAGGAGGGACTGGTTCGGTTCGCGCTGCGTTCCAACTCTCCCCAGAAGGAAGGGCCGCGTTTCGTCGGGAACCAGATCGTGCCGACACTGACTGCGCTCTCTGACACGTCTGTCGAGGTCGCGTGGCGCGCCGGATTCGATGCCGACGATCGATCCTTGAACTATCGCGTGATCCGCGATCAGGCGTTCGGGTCACCGGCCTACGAGGTCGACGCCGACTCGAACTTCTGGACGATGCCTCGACTCGGATTCGTCGATGAAGGGCTGACACCCGGCGAGACCTACCGCTACCAGTTGGTCATCGAGGACTCCTCGGACAACACGGTGTACGGCGCATCGGCGTTCGTGACCCTCCCGCTCGTCGCTCCGGCGTCCAACGCATACGCCGACCAGGTTCGCGCTGACGGCGCGAGGTTGTATTGGCCGCTCAACGAAGCAGCAGGCACCGACGTCGTCGACCATGCTGGTGTCTACGACGCCGAGGCCGCCTCGACGGTGACGCGCAATGTGCCCGGTGCAATCGCAACAGCATTCAGCGCACCGGGCACAGGCGACGCGGCGACCCCGTTCACGTGTCTCAGCCAGGTGCCGAACACCGCCGATGGTCGCCACTGGTTCGACTTCGGCGACGGACCGTTCGAAGCCTCGGTCGACCCCGACGAAGATGGCGCGTGGGTCATGATCCTGCAGTACCACCATGCGAGTGGGACGAACCCGGCGACCACCGTCGTGTCGAGCGGCGCCGACTGGCCGCTCCAGACCGACGACCCCCTCGGAACGAACGGGTCCGGGACCCCGGCGTGGGGCCACACCGGCCAGGCTGCCGCGGCGTCCATCCCCGACGCCCCCGGCGATCTGGAGTTGCGTTGGTTCGGTGAGACGTCGAACCACAATCGCACGATCCACTTCCGCTCACCGGTGCTCGGCGAGTTCCAGACCGACGCCGCAGCCACGTCCTTCCGGACTGGCGGCATCGCCACCAACTTCGTTGCGCTCGACGGACATACGGCGAACATTCCTGGCTCGGTCACCAGTGGCTACACCAACCGGGGTGACTCGACCCTGACGAACTTTCCGATGTACCAGAGCGGCACAGCCCACTGGAGCATGAACGGCAACGGGTCGCGATGGGAAGTCGACAACACCATCTCGACCGGGAGCGACACCGTTCACCGGATGTGGGTTCGCAGCAACGGTCCCGCCGCCTGCGGAACAGCCTTCGATGCTGCGTCCGGGTTCGTGAACTCTAACAACAGCCGGGTGCATGCCATCGGTACCGAGGAAGCTCCCGACGTGTTCACGGTGCAGGCGTGGGTCAACACGACCACCAACCTGGGCGGACGGATCTTCGGGTTCTCCGATCAGAAGTGGAACTACCAAGGCCACCGTGACCGCCACGTGTACATGAGCAACGACGGTCGCTTGAACTTCGGTGTGTGGCACGAGAGCGACGAGGCTCGGGCGGTCACGAGCACCGACTCGTACAACGATGGTGCGTGGCATCAGATCACTGCTTCGATGGGCCCTGCCGGGATGCAGTTGTACGTCGATGGCGAGCTGGTCGACAGCCGAGCCGACACCACCGAGGGTGAGACCTATCTCGGGTACTGGCGTGTCGGTGGCGAGACACTCGACAGCCAGTGGCCGAACCGGCCGAGCCGGGCGAACATCACCGCCTCGATCGACGAGTTCGCGATGTACCCGACGGTGCTGACCCAGGCACAGATCGTTGCGCAATACGAAGCCAGCGGACGCACGTCGCCGGTGACCACTCCGCTGGTCGCCTTCGACGTCATCACGACCGGCCTCGACGCGGCATTCGATGCGTCGGCGTCGACAGATCCGAACGGGTCGATCGTCTCGTTCGACTGGGACTTCGGCGATGGCACGACCGGCACCGGTGAAACCACGTCGCACACCTATGCGACCGAAGGCACCTTCGTCGTGACCCTGACTGCGACCGACGACGACGGCGAGATCTCGACGACGTCCCGCGCGGTCACGATCGAAGTTCCGAACGCCGAGCCGGTCGCCGAGTTCGCCTCGTCGGTGACTGATCTCGACGTCGCCCTCGACGCGACGGCGTCCACCGACTCCGACGGCACGATCGTGTCCTGGGACTGGGACTTCGGTGACGGAAACACGGGGATGGGCGAAACGACGTCGCATACCTACGCCGGCGGCGGAACGTACGCGGTCAGCGTGACGGTCACCGACAACGAAGGTGCGACGTCGACGTCCACCGCTGACGTGACCGCAGAGGCGCCGAACGTGGCTCCGACCGCGAGCTTGGCGATCTCGGCGAGCGGCCTCAGCGCTGACGTCGACGCCACCGCCTCGTCTGATTCCGACGGCACGATCGTGTCGTATGCCTGGGACTTCGGCGATGGAAACACCGCCACCGGCGTGACCGCATCGAACAGCTACGCCGCAGCCGGCACGTACGCGGTGGCGCTGACGGTCACCGACGACGACGGTGCCACCGACACCGTCTCGCAGAACGTCACCGTCAACGATCCCGTTGCCGGACAGCTCGCTGCTGATGCGTTTGAGCGCACTGTTGTCGATGGTCTTGGTGTTGCTGATGTTGGTGGTTCGTGGGTGACGACGACGTCGGCGGCGAATTTTGCTGTGGGTGGTGGTGTTGGTTCGTTGGTGTCGGCGCCGGGTTCGGGTCCTCGTGGTCTGCTTGATGGTGTGT
>Ga0209185_1000580_pt1 | contig 41228 bp, 38 predicted proteins | sample SidtaG_2_FD_187425 | JGI IMG/M metagenome (GOLD analysis project Ga0209185, IMG submission 187425) | Marine algal microbial communities from Sidmouth, United Kingdom - Sidmouth_Asex2 metaG (SPAdes) (version 2) | ecosystem: Host-associated > Algae > Red algae > Unclassified | place: Sidmouth... | reverse complement strand
ATGATAGAGCATTACAAGCCAATACTGAGAAAAAACGGCGAGTACTGTCCTATATTTACCTTGGTAGAGAGGTGGTTGATGACCCTAGATATGAGCCCGATGAGTTGGTCATTGTTTATGTGTACAGCCAGTTGTCACTTCTGGCTATACAAATTGATAATTTAGGCTAAATTCGTGGGGATCCCTCAGATTTTAGCTAACAAGATAACTGTAGCTTCTGTTGGCGATTGTTTGTCCATATTACTGCCAAAAAGTGCGATTAATATAGTATTAGCATGCTGCTGTTGTTCTTTAGTAATTGACAATTTAAACTCCTTTTATTCTAAAGTTATTGATGAACTTTTTAACATTCTCTTTGTTTTTATTTGTAGTAGTAACTCTAATAAATTCCCATTCTAGATTCTTATTATAAATAAAAGCTTCATATTGATAGCCAGGTATAACTGACGGGAAAATAATACATGTTAATTCTGTACTATTACAAATATTTTGTGGATTATTAGGAATTACATTGTATGCTGGCAAAAGCTCTACATATTTTTTTAACTGTTTGGACTTACAACTAATTTTTGTAATGCAATCTATGAAATTTTTTGCTGAATAAATTTGTTCTCCGCGCTGAAGACTTTCAATATATTCACTATTTTCTTGAAATAAATCTGATGATTTCCAAGTTTTGACGATTGTATCAATAGTTTTTTTTCGTAAAAGTACCGAAGAGTCAGGCAGTACCACAACACTCCCCCAACTAGGATCAATATCATAACTGAATGTACTAATCTTTAGCTCTGTTGCCTGTAGATTCAGGCTAATAAAAATAAAAACAAAAGATTTAATATAACGCATAGATTTCCTTATAGTATTCACATTAGCCTCTGACTCTACTCCAAGTCTTTTATCTCATCAACTCTTTAAGCGCTAACTCTCGAATAATTAACTTAATTAAGAGGCATCAATAACCGATCCTCGTATTGACCATTGTAAAAACATAATTTACTTAATATCCTTTTACTTGCTATCAGTGCCGTACTGACTGGCGCTGAAGGCTGGTAAGATATTGAAGATTTTGGTCACTTGAAACTAGATTGGTTGAGACAATATTGTGATTATGAAGCCGGCATTCCCAAACACGATACGATTGCTTGAATAATATGTTGCTTAAAGACAGATGAGATAGAGCATGCATTTCAGTCATGGATCAATTTTCTTGTCAAAGTGATGCGATATCATTGCCATTGATGGAAAAACGGCAAGACGCTCTTTTACGACCAAAGATAGAAAGAATGCACTTCATACAGTAAGCACTTGGAGCTGCCAACATCAATTAGTGTTAGGGCAAAGCCGTTAACGAAAAAAGTAATGAGATAACCGTACCCCTGAGTTATTAAACATGTTTGATATTGAAAATAGCATCATTACTCTTGATGCTATGGGGTGTCAAAAAGCAATCGTTAAACAAATGATTAAACAGAAAGCGGATTGTGTGCTTGCACTTAAAGGTAATCATTCTGGCATGCAGACAAAGTTAGAGGCTTAGTGGCATAAAAACCAACGAGAAGGCTTACCTGAAAGTTCATATGATAAACATACAGACATTACAGTTGGTCATGGTCGGATAGAAACGAGAACTTGCTATCAATTATTGGTTTATACCCGTTACCAATCAAAATGCTCGTTTCAGAGCGCTTGAGCGATATCAATTCAAGGCAATACTTTGTTGTAATGGTCGTTCCCTTATAAAATGTATTAACGATGAAGTGATTTTGCTCAAGCGCTTCTTCGATGGGTCTAAAAACAATTTATTCGTCGTTATTAAGTTGAGTCATGGAATAACCATGACATAAACTTAATGCCTTGCCTAAATTGTTTTTAGTTCCACTGAAACCTGCATTTTGAATGGTAACGGGTATATAAAGGTTGGTTAGATAAAACTTATCGATGGGTTGGATTTAAAAGCATTATTAAAATTACGGCACAAGTCTGTGATAAGTCGACAGATAAAAATACAGAGGAAACCCGTTGGTTTATCAGCTCTTTAAATTTAAATACAGAAATAAAAGTGTCAGAGCCAGAGCTGAATTAAATACTTCTAATAATGTCTTACTTCGTTTGAGTAAGATAATAGCCACACCCACCCAATTTGCGTTGATTATTGAAAACCATACCCATATTAACCTCTTGTGTAATGTAACTATTGTAAGACTGTATTACCGCATCACTAAAAACGTTATAAACGCTAATGTTTATATGGCTGTTACTAATGTTAGTTGAGTGGTTTTTTAAAGAATGGTGTACCCAATGGTGCATTTGATTTTGATTTTGATTTTGATTTTGATTTTGATTTTGATTTTAACAATATAATTTGTAAGTATTTTAGCCAACCGCCTGAAGATTCAAGCGGTTACTAAAATAGTTGAGCTGACCGTAAGCCGGGTTTTGTCTAGGACAATCATTCGTCTAGGCCTTAAATCGCTCTAAGGCTCAAGCAACCTACCCGGTTTCCACGCGAACCACGCTTATACTATTTCTACTTGCGTAAAAATAGTCATGAAACCCTATTTGGTCTTGCTCCGGGTGGAGTTTACCCTGCAACCAACTGTTACCAGTGGTCCGGTGCGCTCTTACCGCACCCTTTCAGCCTTACCTGTTCCGCTAAAAAAGCGGTCATCGGCGGTCTTCTCTCTGCTGCACTTGTCGTCGGCTTACGCCGCCCAGGCGTTACCTGGCACCCTGTTCATTGGAGCCCGGACTTTCCTCCCCTTTATACGTATACCTATCATTTACATAATAAGCACTACTATAAAGCAGCGATTGTCTGGTCAACTCGCGGCGCATTCTACAGTAAAACGCAATTATCGCCAAGAGTAATGTACGGGGTTTATACCCATCACACTTCAAGGTGCAGGTTCAGCAGCTTGGGTGTGATGGGTATAAGTAGTTTAATTTAATCTTTTAAAGATAAGGCAATATCGTAAAGAGCATTTTTTTTCACGCCATAAATTTCTGCAGTAATTGCGCAGGCTGTTTTAGGTTTCATTTCTTTTAATAATAGCTTTAATGTATCAATTACCTTAGGTGAAATGGCGAGCGGATCCATTTTAAAGCCTTCGATGATTAACACCATTTCACCTTTTAATTGGTTAGCATCTTGATTTAACCAAGCTAGTAAATTTTCAGCTGTATCAGAATATACCGTTTCAAAGGTTTTTGTTAATTCACGCGCTATAACCACATACCGTTCACCACCTAACACCGTTACAATATCTGCTACCGTATCAATTGCTCGCCTAGGTGCATCATAAAAAACCATGGTTCTTTCTTCATTAGCAAGGTTAGATAAAATCGCTTGGCGAGCCCCAGATTTAGAAGGTAAAAAACCTTCAAACGAAAATCTATCGGTAGGTAAACCAGCAACAGATAGCGCAGCTATGGCAGCACAAGCACCTGGAATAGGCGAAACTTTTAATTTTTGTTGGCGACAATGCCTAACCAGATGAAACCCGGGGTCGCTGATTAATGGCGTACCCGCATCTGAAACCAAGGCAATACTTTTTCCTTCAGTTAAAAGTTTAGCAATATATTCTTGGCGTTGGCGTTCGTTGTGGTCGTGCATGGATAAGGTTTTATTTTTAATGCTGTACGCAGACAGTAATTTTTGAGTATGGCGGGTATCTTCACAGGCAATTATATATACCTGAGTTAGAACATCTAAAGCTCTTTGAGAAATATCTGTTAAGTTGCCAATTGGGGTGGCTACAATATATAAGGTGCCTACTTCGACAGTTGTTTGCATGTTATATGTTCGCTTTAGTTGAGACTAACGTGGATGACGTTTATTATACGGATATATTATAAAGCATGGATTGATGATAAGTGACCCAAACAACATTATATTTTTACACAAAGCGAGTTTTATCAGTTTTAATTACAATACTGATAGTTTCAAGCTGTGTTACCCCAAAAAAAACGGGTGAATTAACTCAACCTAAGCCAAGTAATAATTCCGCACAAATTTCAGACCAAGAAAACGCTAAAGATTATTTAGATAAAGCTTCTGGCGCCGAGCCAACGCAAGCAATTGCCTATATGCTAAAAGCAGCAAATACTTATAACGAAGAAGAAAAATATATTAAATCGTTATGGCTTTCAGGTGAGTTAATTAAGTTACCTCTTAACAATGAACAACGATTTAACACCTTATTAGTAAAAATAAGCAGCTTACTGGCTTTAAATAAACATGAAGATGTAAATCAGCAATTATCTTTAGTTAACAATCTGATCACACAATTTCAAATACTCCCCAATAAACAATATTATCAATTGACCGCGCGTATCGAAAAAAACAAGGGTAATAACGTAAAAGCAAGTTATGCCGGTTTACTCGCATTAAATTCAAATAATTTGTACGATGAAGTAGCCATAATGACATTATGGAGTGATTTAAGTACGCTGGCACATTGGGAGCTACAGCAATTAAAAAAACTGCAACCACCAGAATTTATGGGTTGGTTAGCTATTATTGAAGAAGCAAATAAATGGGGTAATAACAAAGTAGTACTTGATGAAAAATTAATGGAATTTCAATCTCAATATCCAAATCACTCAGCCAATTTTATTGCTGAGCAGTTAATGTTAGTTAGCCAAATTGATGAACCCTTGATAAAAAATGTTGCTATATTATTGCCGCTCTCGGGTCAACACAAGGGGATTGGTGAAATTGTTCAGCAAGGGATCTTAGCAGCTTATCAAAATAACGAAACTCGCCTAATTTTTATTGATACGAATAATCTTGATTTTACTGGTTTATCGCTACGCTTTGTTGATGAAAATATTGATCATGTTTTAGGTCCGTTACTTAAACCGAATGTGGATCAATATATTGCACAAAATGATATTCAATTACCGACATTGATGTTAAATATACCTACATTAGAAAACTTAAGCGATCAGCAATTTGCTTTTTCAATGAAAAGAGAAGATGAAGCGATTCAAGCAGCAACAGTGCTTGCTAACGAAAATTATAAACATCCAATCATATTTTCAACACAAGATGGCGTGAGCCAAAAAATAGCATTGACCTTTGCCAAAAAATGGCAGTTATTAACCGGAGGAACTCCTGAGACAGTCATGCTTGAAGCCAATGAAAAAATGCAAGAATCGTTAAAAACAAGTTTAGACATTGATGTAAGTAAAGCGCGTATTAGAAACCTCGAAGCACAAATAAAGCAAAAAATAGAAACTGAAAATCGCAATAGACGCGATATAGATATGATTTATATTGCCGCTCCTACCGTGCATACAAGGTTAATTAAACCTTTTATTGACGTAAATACCAGCACCTATTCAAATACCATCCCAATGTTTGCAAGTTCATTAAGTTATAACGGCACAAAAGATGAAGGTGAAATTAGAGATTTGTCTGGCTTAACCTTTTCTGAAATACCTTGGTTACTTGAAAACCCATGGCAAAATAAAGTAGCGAATAAAACCAGCGAAACATTATGGCCTAATCGTTCAGAAAGCCTACAACGCATTTATGCACTGGGTTATGACAGCTTTTCAATATTAAATAAATTAGAACAAATGAAAAAGTTACCTTACTTAAGACACTATGGACAAACCGGTGAATTAAAAATAGGTGAAAATAATATTATTTCTAGAAGTATTATTTGGGGGCAATACGCCAATGGAACAGTTAAAGAAGTGGTTATGGAATAAACCACAAACTACTACTGATACCGGTAAAATTACTGAAAACTTTGCGGCAAGACATTTAGTCTTACAAAATTTAAGCTTAGTTGATCAAAATTTTCGTAGTAAGTTCGGTGAGATTGATCTTATTATGCTCGATAAAGATACCTACGTATTTGTTGAGGTAAAATACAGAAAAAACAATAAATACGGTGGTAGTTTAATGGCAGTAAGTCATAGTAAACAACAAAAAATTAGATTATGCGCCAAATTTTACCTGCAAAAACATCAATTAAATGAATATAATACACCTTGTAGATTCGATATAGTCGCGCTTGAAGGTGACATAGAAACCCCTCAAATTAATTGGCTTAAAAATGCCTTTTAATCCCTAACGGAACTTATAAGCCATGTTAGATAGAATAAAAAGTAACTTCACTGAAAGTATTCAAACCAAAATTGCTGCAAGTGAAGTACTCTCAGGCCCTATTGAACAAGCCAGTACAATTATGGTTCAAAGCCTTTTAGCAGGAAATAAAATTTTATCGTGTGGTAACGGTGGTTCTGCCGGCGATGCTCAACACTTTTCTGCTGAGCTACTTAACCGTTACGAAACAGAACGTCCGCCGTTGCCTGCCATTGCATTATCTACCGACACATCTACATTAACCTCCATAGCCAACGACTATCATTACGATGAAGTTTTTTCTAAGCAATTAAGAGCATTAGGCAATAGCGGTGATGTTTTATTAGCTATCTCAACTAGTGGTAATTCACGTAACGTGATTAAAGCGATAGAAGTAGCTGTTTCTAAAGATATTCCTATCATTGCGCTTACCGGAAAAGACGGTGGCGATATAGCAGGTTTATTAGGTGAAAATGATGTAGAAATACGCGTACCTTCTGCACGCACTGCACGTATTCAAGAAGTGCATTTATTAGTAATACATTGTTTGTGTGACATTATTGATACCACCTTATTTCCACAAGCGGAAGAATAACATGCACCTTAAAAATACAGCGATTGTTTTAACCTGTGTCGCCTTACTACAGGGTTGTGCTGCTGCGGCAATTATTGCTGTTGTTGGTGGAGCTACAGTTGCCGCCGATAACCGAACTTTAGGTAAACAAATTGATGACCAACGTATTGAGCTTGTTGCTCATAATGAACTGTCTAAAATAACCGAAGTAAACGAGCATACTAACATTCAGGTTGTTAGCGTTAATGGCAGTGTTTTAGCTGTTGGTCAGGCACCTAATACTCGATTACGCGACTTAGCCATAAAAACATTGAGCAATGTAAATGGTGTATTAAAAGTTCATAACCAAATAAGAATTGGCAATACTATTTCGGCTACTACCAAGAGTAACGATCTTTGGTTGACCTCTAAAGTTAAAGCCGCTTTGTTGGCTAACGAAAAAATAAGTTCTACTGATGTAAAAGTGGTAACTGAAAACGGTGAAGTATTCTTAATGGGCTTATTACCCAAAAGCAATGCCAGTATTGCTGTTGATGTTGCACGTAACATTACTGGAGTAAGCAGGGTTTATAAAATGTTTGAATACCTATAAAAATATAAATTTTGCACAAAAAAAGCAAGCGGCTTCGCTTGCTTTTTTGATCAAATAATATTTGAATACAATGCTATAAATTAATAAAAAATAGCCAAATTATTTAATGACCTTTAACGTTGCACCACCTTTAGGCTTAGCAGATGTTGCTGTACTAGGTTTAGCACTATCAACACTTGTTAACGTTGTTTTAGTTTCTATTTCAGCTTCAACAGGATGTTCAATAGGTAATGAAGTGCCCGCACCATTTTCCTTGGCGTAAATAGCTCCAATCGCACCATAGGGTACAACAATGTGTTCAAGCTTACCGCCAAATCTTGCGCTAAATTCAATAGCCTCTCCACCCAAAGAGATCACGCCAATCGCACCGCTAGAAATATTAAGTACTATTTGTCCATCGGTAACATAACCCATAGGAACTAATACACCATAAACGTTAACATCGACCATAATGTAAGGCGTTAAATCGTTATCAGAAATCCAGTCATAATAAGCCCTAACAATGTAAGGCTTATTCGATGTCATTTTAACGTCAGACACTATACCGGGTTTCCAAAACGTAATTCACGTTCAGATTCAGTTAAAGAGGCTTGAAAAGATTCACGTTCAAATACTTTCAACATATAAGTTTTAAGCTCTTTTGACCCTTGTCCATCAAGTTCAATACCTAATACAGGCAATCTCCACAATAGTGGTGCTAAATAACAATCAACTAAACTAAATTCTTCACTCATAAAATAAGGTGCTTCATTTAAAATAGGGGCCACACTTAATAAGCTTTCTTTAAGTTCTTGGCGTGCTTTAGTTGCTGCTTCAGCTGGGCCACTGTTAATAACTTTAGCCAGGCTGTACCAATCTTGCTCAATTCTGTGCATCATTAAGCGACTACGCCCGCGAGATACAGGGTATACCGGCATTAATGGTGGATGAGGAAAACGTTCATCTAAGTACTCAATAATAATACTTGCCTCGTACAAAGCTAATTCTCTATCAATTAGCGTAGGTACTGTACCGTAAGGGTTTAAGTCTAATAAATCTTCAGGCAAATTTGCCAAATCAACTAGGTGAATATCTACTCCAACACCTTTTTCTGCTAATACAATACGTGTTTGATGACTATACATATCATCTGCATGTGAATATAAATTCATAACAGAGCGTTTGTTCGCAGTTACCGCCATTTTGACTCCAAAATTCTTTAATTAAAAACTAATAAAGGGGGCACTAAGCCCCCAGTAAAGAAAGATACTCTACACTTTTATAAATTAGTGTACATCTCTCCAATATTCTTTCTTCAATAAATACGCGAGGATTAATAAGATGAATAAAAACCCTATAACCCAATAACCTAAGTTTTGTCGCTCAAGTTTATTTGGTTCAGCAGTGTATTCCAAAAAATTGGTTAAATCTCGAACAAAAGCATCATACTCTTCTTCAGTCATTGAACCGCCTTTCGCTTCACTCAACTCACCATTTTCATTTATTGTTCGAATACCCTGTAAGCCTTGTAAAACATGTGGCATACCAACATCAGGGAATACTTTATTGTTTACGCCAAATGGACGATTTTCATCAACATAGAAAGTACGTAAATAAGTGTAAATATAATCAGGGCTTCTAAAACGCGCTTCTAATGTTAAATCAGGTGGTGAACTACCAAACCAAGCTGCAGCATCTTTAGCTGGCATGGTATTTTTAATATGATCACCTGATTTTTCACCTGTAGGCATCCATTTTTCAACACCTTCGGCTTCATCAATACCTAAATCTTTAAAAGTACGATTATAGCGTTGGTATTGAAGTTCATGACAACCTAAACAATAATTTAAATAAGATTGAAAACCACGCTTTAGTGATTCTTTATCTGATAAATCATTACCTGCCTCGTCTAAATTTAAACTAGGTCCAGCGGCAATGGCCAACATAGGAAATACAGCTAATAAAGCTAAAATAAACTTTTTCATTATCCTGTTACCCTCTCTGGAACTGGTTTTGTTCTCTCGTTTTTACTATAAATCCATAGCGCGACGAAAAAGCCAAAATAACCAAATGTTGCAATTCTACCCGCAAGGTTGGCAAGGTCTGAAGCTGGCATAGTACCTAAAACACCTAAAGCAACAAAACAAACAGCAAATTGGGTTAAGTTAAATAAATGAATTTTACTACGGTAACGGAATGAACGAACTACACCACGGTCAAACCAAGGTAACGCAAATAACATACCGATAGCAGCAAACATAGCAATCATACCAATCAATTTCTCGGGTATCACTCGTAATACCGTATAAAAAGGTCCGAAATACCAAACGGGAGCAATATGCTCAGGTGTTTTTAAACCATTAGCTGGTGTAAAGTTTGGCGCCTCAAGGAAGTAGCCGCCACCTTCTGGGGCAAAAAACATTACCCAAGAAAACAATATTAAGAAAATAACTATCGCCACTAAATCTTTCACGGTGTAATAAGGATGAAAAGGTATAGCGTCAACGATGTCGTATTTTTTAGTATACTGCTCGTGAAAAGTAAATTTAGATAACTCTTCAGGTTTCATACTACCTTTAGGCTTTTTGATGTTAGTGCCATCAGGGTTGTTAGAGCCTACTTCATGCAAGGCTAAAATATGTAAAAACACAAGAATTACAAGCACTAATGGTAAAGCAATAACATGCAATGCAAAGAATCTATTTAATGTAGCACCAGAAATAACATAGTCACCTTTGATCCAAATAGTGAGTTCTTCACCAATAACAGGAATAGCACCAAATAGTGAAATAATTACCTGCGCCCCCCAGTAACTCATGTTACCCCATGGCAGTAAATACCCCATAAATGCTTCGGCCATTAGTACTAAATAAATTAGCATGCCGAATATCCATAATAACTCGCGTGGTTTTTGATATGAGCCGTAAATAACACCACGGAACATATGCAAATAAATAACGATAAAGAACGCTGATGCGCCTGTCGAATGCATATATCGAAGCAACCAACCGTAATCAACATCACGCATGATATATTCAATAGAAGCAAATGCACCTTCACCTGAAGGTTCATAATTCATGGTTAACCAAACGCCCGTTAATATTTGATTAACTAAAATAACGGTTGCTAATACACCAAATACATACCAAAAATTAAAGTTTTTTGGTGCAGGGTATTGTATTGCATGTTTATTCATGGCGTCCATGAATGGTAAACGTTTCTCAATCCAAGCCATAAAGCTATTCATTATGCTTCTCCTGGGGCAACGCCAATTAATAAGGTGTTTTCTGTTGGGAAAGAGTGATCTGGAACCACTAAATTCAATGGAGCAGGAACACCTTGAAATACTCGGCCGGCCATATCAAATTTAGACCCATGACAAGGGCAGAAAAACCCATTTTTAACACCAGTAACAAACTCTTCAAAATCACCTTTATGATGAGTTGGAGCACAACCTAAATGAGTACATACACCTAAAGCAACCATAAACTCTGGTTTAATTGAGCGGTATCCGTTAGTCGCATAAGTGGGTTGTTGAGCTTCTTTCGATTCAGGGTCACGTAACTGATCATCATGCTTTGGTAAAGCATCAATAATATCTTCTGTGCGGCGAATTACATAAACCGGTTTTCCACGCCATTCTGCACGGATCATTTGGCCTGGCTCAATTTTACTGACATCAACTTCAACCGGAGCACCAGCAGCTTTCGCTCTAGCACTTGGGTTCCACGAGCCAATGAAAGGTACAGCAACACCAATAACACCCACACCACCAACAACAGAAGTAGCTGCGGTTAAAAAGCGTCGTCGGCCGTTATTAACGGGTACATTGCTCATTCAAGATCTCCAATTAGTATTTAATTAATACAACGATAATTTTTATTGTTTCAAACAAAAATTTTAATTCGATTGTTTAATTAAACTAGCGACAAAAAAATTTTTACGATCATAAAGAAATCAGTGTTTTTTTACAAGGTAAATCAGCAGATAAGCGTTAATCAATTTCTTTTAACGCTATGTATAATAATGATTCTCATTTATATAAAGTGAATCGTATATTTATATAAAAGTTACTTAATACAAAACAATTTAAAAAAATTATTATGTTAAACGTTAGTTCACGATACAAGATTGAGCAACTCTCTAGCAAAATTATAGTCGCTACAATAAAAACAAGAATGGCAAGTTTATGACAGATATTTTTGTGTCTTAGTGCCAAATATTTTTAATTATACCCGTTACCAATCAAGATGCTCGTTTCAGAGCGCTTGAGCGATATCAATTCAAGGCAATGTTTTGTTGCAATGGTTGTTCCCTTGTAAAAAGCATTAACGACGAAGTTATTTTTTAAAGCAATAAATGCTCAAGCGCTTCTTCGATGGAACTAAAACCTGCATTTTGAATGGTAACGGGTATAACGATGTAATTGGCTATTTAAACAAGTATAAATAATCAATGGGTTGTTGCGGTTGGAGCGTCACAAAAATAGAGAAAAAAAAACCAGCATAAGCTGGTTTTTTTAAATTGTACGTATTGGTAAATATTAACGTTTTGAAAATTGTGGCTTTTTACGAGCCTTATGTAGACCAACTTTCTTACGTTCAACTTTACGAGCATCACGAGTAACGAAACCAGCTTTACGTAGATCACCACGTAATGTTTCATCAAATTCCATTAATGCACGAGTAATACCGTGACGAATTGCGCCAGCTTGACCAGAAATACCACCACCTACTACAGAGATGTTAAAATCAAACTTTTCAAGCATTTCTACTAATTCTAATGGTTGACGAACAACCATACGAGCCGTTTCACGACCAAAATAAACAGAAATATCACGCTTGTTAATTGTAATTGCACCGTTACCAGCTTTCATAAACACACGAGCAGTAGAGCTCTTGCGACGACCAGTACCGTAATATTGATTATCAGCCATTGCTTAAAGCTCCAAAAGTTGTGGTTGTTGTGCAGTATGTTTGTGCTCAGCACCCGCATACACTTTTAGCTTACGGTACATTTCACGACCTAAAGGACCTTTAGGTAACATACCTTTAACCGCTAGTTCAATAACGCGCTCAGGAGCTTTTTCAATTAGCTGTTCAAAACTAATTTGCTTTAAGCCACCAACATATTCAGTATGCGAGTAGTAAATTTTACCTTTCGCTTTATTACCAGTTACTCTTACTTTCTCAGCATTGATAACAACGATGTAATCGCCAGTGTCAACATGAGGAGTATATTCTGGCTTGTGCTTTCCGCGTAAACGGACAGCAATTTCAGTAGCGATACGACCTAAAGTTTTATCTTCGGCGTCCACTAAGAACCATTCGCGTTCAACGCTTTCTGGTTTAGCTACAAAAGTTTTCATTAAGAAACCCAATTATATAAAATGTTACTTTAAATAGTGATCATTTAACTCAATCACTGGTTAAAAGACTACGCTGTACCCCTTCGAGCATCGAGTCCATGTCTGGTATCTATAAATAACAGACGTTTGTAACGCAGGGAGCGCGGATTATACAGAAGTTTTTTAAGAAAAAAAAGGCTATTTTTTAAACTTATACAAGCATATTCAGCTTTAGTGACAAAAAGTAGCTGAAGTTGCCTATTTTCATCTTACTTTTTCTACAATTGGTATTTCACAATGAGCTTTTACATTAAATTTACAAACGATATAATTTAAAGCTTTGCAAAATGTACTCGAAGTCTGCCATAAACCCTGATTTATACCCTTTATCGTTGAAGATACAGGTTTCAGTGGGAGCTAAAAGCAATTTAGGCTCTTCGAAGAAGCGCTTGAGCGTTTATTGCTTTAAAAAATAACTTCGTCGTTAATACTTTGTATAAGGGAACAACCATTGCAATAAAGCAATGAAGCATTGCCTTAAATTGCTTACTATAAATATTGACGCTCATTCGTTTTAAAACGAGTATCTTGAATGGTAACGGGTATATAATTTCATTAGAATAAATTAAGCCCAATTTTATGGTAAATGTTCGCTAGCCAAATAAGTATTTGATTGCATTTCTTGTAACCGACTTAAACAACGCTTAAATTCAAAACTTAAACGTTCTCCGGTATATAGCTGTTCCAGTATAACTTGCGCTGAAATAATTAATTTAACATTGCGCTCATAAAATTCGTCAACTAGTGCAATAAATCGACGGGTGGTGTCATCATCATCTGTTGTCATCTGGGTTACATTTGCCAATAAAACAGTGTGATACAACTTACTAATTTCCATGTAGTCAGCTTGGCTACGAGCACTTTTACATAGTACTGAAAACTCAAAATGTACAATGCCTTTGGCTTCTTGCAGGGTTTCTAAATCACGATTATTAATATTAATATGTTTTTGATTGATGCTATTTTCAAAGGATAACTGCTTAAAATATTGGTTTAAATTTGTGTCAGCTTGTTCATCTAATGGGAAGTGGTAAATTTCAGCTTGCTCTAACGTTCTTAACCGATAATCAACGCCACTGTCTACATTTACAACATCGCAGTGCTTATTAATTAAATGTATCGCTGGCATAAACCGCGCTCGTTGCAAGCCATTTCTATATAAGTCATCAGGGATAATATTAGAGGTGGCGACTAAAATAACATTTCGCGCAAATAACTCTTCAAATAAAGTACCTAAAATCATCGCATCGGTAATATCAGAAACAAAAAACTCATCAAAACAAATGATGCAGGTTTCTTTTGAAAAACGTTCTGCTATTATTTTAAGAGGGTCTGATTGTCTGTGAAGTGTTTTTAGCTCTTCATGTACGCGGTGCATAAAGCGATGAAAATGAACGCGCATTTTATTGTTAAACGGCAAGCAGTCATAAAAGGTATCAACCAAGTAGGTTTTACCACGCCCTACTCCACCCCAAAAATATAAACCTTTGATCGAACTCTGTTGTTGATTACTGTAAATTTTGATCCACCGGTTAATCACTTTTTTAAAGCCTGAAACAGGAACGGGTTTATTTTGTAAATCTTCAAATAATCTTTGCAAACAATTAACCGCGTGCTCTTGCGCCGCGTCGTATTGAAATCCTTCTTGTTTTAAATCTGCGATATATTTTTCTTTGGGGGAGTTATTTATCATAAAATGGCCATTAATTAGTCAGCGAGCATACTTTTACGACACCTTTTTAGCTTTAAATACTTGAAAAGTAATTTTTAGCTAATATATCTAATAGGCAAAGTAAGTGAAGTATAACAAGGCAATATGTTTTTATTAAGTTATTCTCACGAGTATTGTGAGAACAGTAACGTTCAATTTTTTCCATTTTATTAAATTTAAGGTAATGAGTGTATGACGGTTATAATTGGAGTATTAATTTTTCTAGGTGGTGCATTAATTGGCTTTATTTTAAATAAATTTATGAGTAGTGCCTCACAAGAAAATAAAGCTTTATCAAACAAAATCAATCAGAGTGAACAAGCTTTAGAGCAATATAAAGCCAACGTATCTGAACATCTAGATAGTTCAGCCAAGTTACTTGAGCAAATGCATTCAACGTGTCAAGACGCCATGACACAAATGGCAGAAAGCACAAAGCTTTTGCAAAAGGCTACCCCAGAACAAGATTCAACGGTGCCGTTTTTTTCACAAGAAACACAAGAGCAGCTAGCAGAAACAGTTAAGTTAAGAAAAGAAATTTCTACGCGTAAAAAAGATATTGAAATAACAGAACCACCTTTAGATTATTCAGGTAACCCAAGTGGAATTTTTAAAGACACCACACAAAGTGTTACAAATACTGACGTTGATAAAAAGGAACTTAATTAACTATTATTGACTCTATCTGGTATCCCTTACGATGAATATTATTTAATACAATTTCTCATTACATGATTTTCAATACTAATTTTTCAATACTAATATAGTTTATTAAAATTTTGCTTATATTTTTATGGAGTTTATTTAAAATATGAAAAAACTATCTCTTGCTATCAGTACTGCTTTGCTTTCAAGCTCTATTGCATTAACCGCTTTACCTGTAAATGCAAATTTACCTTTTGCTGTAAGTGGAGAAGCGCTGCCTAGTCTTGCTCCTATGTTAGATAAAGTAACACCTGCCGTTGTATTGATTTCGGTTAAGGGTACTCACGAAGTAAAAAATAATGTACCTGAAGCTTTTAAATTCTTTTTTGGAAAACCTAACGGTAGAGGAGCGCCTCAACAAGAAAAAGAATTTAGAGGATTAGGTTCAGGCGTTATCATTGATGCTGATGAAGGCTATATTGTCACTAACAATCATGTTATTTCAGAAGCTAGTGAAATTATTGTAACGTTAAAAGATGGTCGCCAGCTTGAAGCCAAAAAAATAGGAACTGATGAATATAGTGATATTGCTTTATTGCAAATTGACCACAAAAATTTAACAGAAATAAAATTAGCTGATTCTGACAACCTACGGGTTGGTGATTTTGCCATAGCTATTGGTAGCCCCTTTGGTTTGGGGCAGACTGTTACCTCAGGTATTGTTAGCGCACTAGGTCGTACTGGCTTAAATAGTGAAAATTATGAAGATTTTATTCAAACTGATGCTGCAATCAACAGTGGTAACTCAGGTGGAGCGTTAGTTAATCTTAGAGGTGAGCTCATCGGTATTAATACCGCAATCTTAGGTCCAAGTGGTGGTAATGTTGGTATTGGTTTCGCCATTCCTAGCTCAATGGTCAATAATTTAGTTAGCCAAATAATTGAATTTGGTGAAGTTCGTCGTGGTCTATTAGGTGTGCAAGGTAGAAGTGTAACCAGCGATATTGCCAAAGCAATGGAACTTAAACAAAACCAAGGTGGTTTTGTTGAGCAAGTAACACCAGGCTCTGCCGCAGAAGAAGCTGGTATTAAAGCAGGCGATGTCATTACTAAGGTAAACGGCAAAAAGGTAAAATCGTTTAGCGAGTTACGAGGAAAAATAGGGTCAATAGGTGCAGGTAAAAAAGTAAATATTACCGTAGTGCGAAAAAATGGAAAAGAAAAAACCTATCAAGTAACACTTAAAAAGTCTGAAACTGCCAATGTTGAAGCTGAAAGTATTCACCGCATGTTAGAAGGTGCTGAACTTGAAAACAGCGATAATGGCAAAGGTGTTGATATTGCAGATGTAATGAAAAATAGCCCCGCAGCGATGGCCGGTTTACGTTCAGGAGATATTATTATTGGTGTTAACCGACAGCGTATTACTAATATTGCTGAGTTAAGAGCAATGCTAAAAACTCAAGACAACGTATTTGCCTTAAATGTGGTTCGAGGTAGCTCAACGTTATTCTTGATGATACGTTAATACTCGCTTTTCAATTTAATTAGTTTCGTTAGAGAAACAAATGTTAATTGAAGTAATACAATAAAAAGTTAATAAAAAAAAGGAGCTTACGCTCCTTTTTTATGAGTTACTTTTATTATTATACCCGTACCATTCAAGATACAGGTTTGAGTGGGAGCATATTGATTGGTAACGGGTATAAAACTTGCTGGTCAAAAAATTTATTTATGGTAAGGCTTACTCAAGCGATGTACCGAATCGATAAAATGTCCAGCGTGTTCAGGATTAACGTCAGGGTGAATGCCATGGCCTAAATTAAATACGTGACCTGTACCACCCTCACCAAAGCCGGCTAAAATTTTAGCAACTTCTTGCTCAATACGTTCAACAGGTGCATATAACATTGATGGATCCATATTACCTTGTAGCGCAACTTTGTCACCAATTCTAGCTTTTGCTGCTTCAATATCAATCGTCCAATCTAATCCAACGGCATCACAACCGGTAGCGGCAATTTCTTCTAACCACATACCACCATTTTTTGTAAATAGTGTTATTGGTACTTGTCTTTCATCGGCATGACGCGTTAATCCATCAACAATTTTTGCCATATACTGTAAAGAGAAATCTTTATAGTCACGTGGTGATAACACCCCACCCCATGTATCAAATACCATAACGGATTGAGCACCCGCAGCAATTTGAGCATTCAAATAACTAATCACAGAGTCAGCTAATTTATCTAACAATAAATGCAAAGTTTGCGGATCTGAAAACATCATTTTTTTAATTTTAGTAAAGGCTTTCGAACTACCGCCTTCAAGCATATAGGTTGCTAATGTCCATGGGCTACCGGAAAATCCAATTAAAGGAACACTGCCTTTTAATTCTTTTTTGATAGTACGCACAGCATTCATTACATAACCCAGCTCATCCTCAGGATCGGGCACAGCAATTTTTTCTACATCAGCTTTACAGGTAATAGGGCGCTCAAATTTAGGACCTTCACCTGTTTCAAAATACAATCCTAATCCCATAGCATCAGGAATTGTTAATATATCGCTAAATAGAATTGCCGCATCTAATTTGAAGCGTCTAAGAGGCTGAAGGGTAACTTCACAAGCTAACTCCGCATTACGACAAACAGACATAAAATCGCCAGCGCCTTTGCGCACTTCTCTATATTCTGGTAAGTAGCGTCCAGCTTGTCTCATCATCCATACGGGTGTGTAATCTACTGGTTGACGTAATAAAGCACGTAAATAGTTGTCGTTTTGTAATTCGGTCATTAAAGAAAATCTCTTTTTTTAAGTGCAAATATTCTAACACTACCATTTTTTTTCTTCTATATCGGTGATAAAAACAAATGAGGTATTTTCAACATTGTTAAATAGTTTCTTTAATAAACACCTGTAAAGGTTGAATTATTTTTTTAACAAAACATTAACGAATAAAAAACAACCTAAAGTACGAAAAAAATCGTGGTGTATATACTCTATTAAAGTTGTTGCATAGGCTAAAACCCTTTGCTATAAATTGATCCGTGCTAACAAATAACAACAAAAAACTAGTCATATAAAAACATAATAATAATAAAACAACAAATAAGAAGCTTGAATTACAAGCCAATACAGCGAGCATTTAGGGCCTTACCTTTGGTAAGGCCTTTTTATTTTTGGTGATTTAATTCATGACTTTTAGTTGGAATTAATTTATCGCGCCCTCCTAATCCTAAAAAGTTAAATATAATTTGAGTTTTAAGGGTATATACCCGTTACCAATCAAAATGCAGGTTTCAGTGGGAGTTAAAAACAATTTAGGCACAGATTTGATATTCCAGACTAAATCTAAGGTCTACATCCATGGTGAACATGACTACACTTAATAACGCCGCATAAATTGTTTTAGATCCATCGCAGAACCGTTTGAGCACTTGTTCCTTTGAAAATGACTTCATCGTTAATACTTTTTATAAGGGAACAACCATTAAAATAAAGTATTGCCTTGAATTACTTACTATTAACATTGACGCTCACGCGCTCCAAAACGAGCATATTGATTGATAACGGGTATATATTTAAGGTCGAATTATTATAATCTGCGTGCTACATTAGCTTTTGTTTTTTATTATTAACCCTGAATTTAACTAAAGCTGAGGTTACTTACAATTTTAAGGAGTTTTAAATGCGCGCATGGAATTATGTTGTTGTTTTATTTGTTATAGCTTTAACCGGCTGCGCTAATTTAACCCAAATTAAATCACCTGAAATAAGTTTGGTGAGCATTGAACCTGCTAAAACAAAAGGCTTTTCTCAATATTTTTCTTTAAACTTATTAGTAACTAATCCGAACAGTTTTGATTTGGACATTGAAGGGGTAACCTTCAAATTAGGCGTTGCGGATCAAAATGTATTCTCTGGAGTTTCTAACGCTGTACCGTTATTAAAAGCCTACAGTGAAACAGAAGTTACCTTAAGTGCAGGTGTTAATTTATTTGATTTACTTAAGCTAATTTCTTATTTTAGTGAGCATTATCAAGAAGAAATAAAATATAGCTTAGTCACATCAATTGATCCTAATGGGTTTATTCCAATTACGGTTAGTCGTACAGGTGTATTAACTGACGAGTTGTTGTCGGGCATAAAAAAAGGCAAAAAACGTTAAACCAAAACGCTTAGTTATAAATCGTTGTCTGCGCCATACTGTATAAATTCTATAGTTTTTCCTTCGGCGGTAATAAGCTCAGTGATCACTTCGTCGTTTTCTTTATTTAGACTCAATAAGCCAATACCACTGCCGTTATATAAGTGATTGGCTGAGGTGTTATCTGGTTTTCTTACCCTTATTTTCATACGCCTACGTTTTGTAAACCAATTAAGTGGCGAATACGTTGAGTACAATACCCTATTTAATTGCTCTAATACGGTTAGTAATTTTTCAGGAAACGTATTTTTAATACCACTACAGGTAACTTGAATAATTTTGGCGCTGTTTTTCCTAAAACGATGGGTTACTTCATAAACAAAAGAGTAATGCACATCGCCTGATAAAATAATAAAATTATGCGGCGTTCTCGTATTTCTAAAAATATTTAGTATTACGTTAGCAGTACCCGGATGCGCCATCCAGTTTTCAGCATCAACGAGTAAAGGTTTTCCGCATAAGGTAAATATTCGTTGTATGGCTTCAATAAGTTTCACACCATAAATAGGTGCAGGAGACACAACAATAACACTGGTTTGTTTAACAATAGCTTGTTGAAAATCAGACAGTGTTTCCCAATCCATAAGCCCTGAGGGTTTATTAGCATTACTTTCTGAGCGCCAACGTTGTGTTCGGGTATCAAGTACTACTAATTTTGGATTAGTATTGAGATTATAATTCCATTGGTCAAAATGTAGTAAGGTATCCACTAATTCAGTTCGGTGTTTGTAGCCTCCGGGGTTAAAATATTTCGTTTGTTGCGTTAATAGTTCAGTAAAATTTTCAGGTGCATTACCCCAGCCTTGGCATAACCAATAACCAATAAGCGCATTTCCTATTATTTGTTTAGAAAAAGCATTGGAATAAGCCGCTTCTTCCCAACCGCGAGTTAGATTCCAATCATCGGTCACATCATGATCATCAAAAATCATATAAACAGGTAAATGAGCCATTGCCCTTCTAACGCCATAAAGCCCTTGATGAAAATTATTAATAGCTGATAGCTCTTGCTGATACGTTGTTTGATATTGAGTAGGCAAGTTATTGGGCGGTGAAGCTATTTTTACTTTTTCCCAAAGAGTTGGCGACCATGTTAATAAGTACATTGCCAGTATTTCAGAAAGGGTAATTAAATGATTTTTAACATTACCAGCGGTAAATATAGGCTCTTCTTTTTGACCAAATAAATGTTTTTTTATTTTGTTTGGTAATAAATATTGGCGCTGGTAATAACAATACTTATGCTCAAACAAAGCTTGGCTATTGGTAATAGAATTTCCGTCCTCCCATGTTTCACCATATAAACCTAGAAGATTAATCACTTGATGAATAGCGCTAAGTGTGGGTCCGGCAACTTCGTCAACATAAATTTGATCACCCGACATTATCAACATTGACGGTCGGTTTTGTACATCTAGTTTTGCTTGCTTGAGTACATTATCGACTTGTTTTAAACCATCTTCACCGTGGTAATGAGGCTTTCGACATGAACCATGTAATAACTTATCAATATGAGTTTTAATTACTACGTTGGGCAGTTGTTGATTAGCATAAAGCAACTCAGAAAATTCGGTAATACCCTCTTGCTGATCGCCTATTATAGCGTTAATGTTGTAAGATAAAACGGTATTTTCAGGGAAATTATTTTCATGAAAATAGCTGTCAATAAGATTATCTTGGGCAGCAATGGTAATTAAATTGATGTAAGCTGATTCTCCAACCTTTATTTGCTGTAACTGACTGCTTTTTTGATGATCAGACACACTTGCAACACTACTTTTGTTGGCGTTGTCTTTTACTAAAGAAGATTCGCCTATGTGCGACGCACTTAACGTTAATTCGAATAGCAATTTAAGTGAATGCTCTCCCCCGTCTAAATTTACTTGCGCCGTATTTTTACCAGCCGCGCTTTCTTTATGAGGTTTATCATCCCCTTCGGTGTGTTGATATAGCTCAAAACAAAAATCAACCGGTCGAGTTGTTACCAACCAAAAGTTAAGTTGCGATTTATCACAGTGCCTAACCATTGGACCAGCAATAATAAGCGGTAAGTTTTTTTTATTTGTAGCGTCGCTAGCATGAGGCTTTGAATACGTTGTCAATTCATTCACTTTAAAGAGTAAGATGTGCTAGTAAAAATTACTTTAATTATTATCCAATGCATCTAATATACTGGATCCCAACATTAATCTACACTTAAGTAAAAAAATTTCTTGTAATATTTAACACTAATTTATTTTTATTGATTTGCTGTTAATAATTATACCCGTTACCATTCAAAATGCAGGTTTCAGTGGGAACTAAAAACAATTTATGCACAGATTTCAAGTTCCAGACGAAATCTAAGGACGACATCCATGTATGCAAGGCATTAAGTGTATGTCATGGTTGTTCTCGGTAACTGCTCCTGCGTTACCTTAGTGCTCTACATCCATGGTGAACATGACTAAACTTAATAACGACGAATAAATTGTTTTTAGTTCCATCGAAGAAGCGCTTGAGCGTTTATTCCTTTAAAAAATCACTTCATCAACAATGTTTTTTACAAGGGAAAACCATTGCAATAAAGCATTGCCTTGAATTACTTACTATACACATTGATGCTCAAGCGCTCTGAAACGAGCATCTTGATTAGTAACGAGTATAACTACCTGAAATACTTAAAAGGTTAGCCGTATATGAAAATACATTTAAAAATAAACTTATCGAGTATAACCGTTTTAGCTTTATTGGTACTGTTTACTCAACAGGCTTCTGCTTTAGGTAAAGTGGGGCATAAAGTTATCTGCCAAGTGGCTTTTGATCATTTAAACCAAACTGCACAACATAAAATAAATACTCTTTTGAAAGAGTTACCTAAATCACATAAAAAGTTACTTAATAAGTATAATCATAAAAGCGTAAAACATAGTATTTCATTTGCAGACACTTGTACTTGGGCTGACGCGATAAAAAAAGACAAAGCGTATAACCGATATAAAAAATGGCATTATGTAAATGTTGCACGTGATCAAACAGACATCTCTCCACAAACATGTCAAAAAGATTGTGTAACGTCAGCAATTAAATATCATCGCCAGCAATTATCAATTCTGCCCACGTCTTGGGAAAAATTACAGGCTTTATTATTTTTGGGTCACTGGCTTGGTGATATTCACCAACCTATGCATGTTAACTTTGCCAGCGATTTAGGCGGCAACCGTACTAAAATATCGATGAAAGATCATAAATGTAATAACATGCACTGGTTGTGGGATGAGTGTTTACTTTACTCAATACCAAATAAACATAAACTGCATAAATCTAAATCTAATAATGCCCAGCTATTTAGCCACTTGCATAGCAGTTTATCTAACCAATGGAAAACTGCACCAATCAATACCTGGCAACAGGCTTCAATTTATGAATGGGCAACTGAATCTTTAACAATAGCGCGCTTACCCAGCGTTTTGTATTGTGTTAATAATAAATATAACAAGTGTAAACCATTACAAAATAACAAGCTCAAATTACCTATAAACTACCAAGAAAAACACCAACCTATACTTGAAAAAAGAATGCTGCAAGCGGCTGTTCGTTTACGCTATGTATTAGAAAATACTTTATAATAAGCATAAAAAAAGCGAGTAATTAACTCGCTTTTAAGATGTAACACTCGTAGTTAACTTAGCGCCCAACTACAAATGTAGCACAGGCGCTGTACTACAAACTTTATTTACCAACTTCTGCCGGAGCTTCAGCTTTTTGAATTTCTAGTAATTCAATTTCAAATTCTAATACAGAATGACCCGGAATACGTGGTGGATTGCCTACAGGTCCGTAAGCTAAATCTGAAGGGATAGTAAATTTATATTTAGAACCTACAGACATTAGTTGCACGCCTTCAGTCCAACCAGCAATTACGCGGTTTAATGGAAATACTGCTGGTTCACCACGATCATACGAACTATCAAATGTTTCGCCATTTAAGAAAGTACCTTTGTAGTGGACTTTAACAGTGTCAGTTGCCGCTGGTTTATCACCTTCGCCTTCTGTTATAACACTATATTGGATACCTGAATCGGTTACTTTTACGCCATCTTTTTTAGCGTTTTCTGCTAAGAAAGCAATACCTTCTGCTTTACTCGCTTCAGATTCTTTATCTGCAAGCTCTTTTTGTTTTGCTTTCATTTGTTTGTCTAAGCCCATCAAAATAGCTTGAACTTCTTCTTTTTCGATTTGAGACTCACCCGCTAAACTATCAGTAAAACCTTTCAAAATAACATCTTGATCTAATGTAACACCCATTTTAGTTTGCTCTTCAAGGTTACGCTCCATGTACATGCCAATTGAGGCTCCAAGGCTGTAAGCTTGTTTTTGCACTTCGGTATCAAGTACTAATGGTTTTTCAACAGGGGCTGTTTTTTCTTGACAACCCATTACAGCAACAAGTGCAACAGCGACTAAAGTTGGTTTAAAAAATCTCATTTATTTCTCCATTTTCTTGCTCGGTAGGTATATATCTGCCAAGACAACGTTTTAGTTATGTATTGTTAATCATTGCGGCTTATACTAACGATAATTAGCAGCAGTGAAAAGTATTAATCTTTTGTATAAATGTAACAGATGGTATCTATTAGCTTTATTAATACCTATATTGTGTGCTTGTCAGCCAAATTCAAGTACCCCTATAAAACGTTGGCAACATTCTGTTGATGGCGCTTATGCAGCTAATATCTCTAATAATGCTCAATATAGTGCAGTGTCTTCAATTCATCATGGCATTAGCTTATGGGATTTAGAAAATAACGCGCTAAAATATAATTGGTATCAAGCGCAAAACAATGCTGATAACTTAGTGCTAGCAATCGATATATCTAACGACAATCAATTTGTTTTAACCGCCAGTAGAAAAAACTTTGCTTTATGGAATATTGGTAATGGCGAATCTCAGGGGTATTGGCAAGTTAGAGACTCGACCATACGCGATATTGCTTTATCAAATAACGGTGAACACATATTAATTGGTAAAAGTAATGGCACGGTAGTGCATGTAACTATAGATTCAGGCAGGCGATTAGAGTTTTTAGGGCATAACGAAAAAGTTAATTCGGTTGATATGTTACCAAATGGCAGAATTGCGCTTTCAGGCGGCAACGATTTTGTTGCCTATGTATGGGACACGCTTTCTGGGCAAGTTGTTTATCGTTTTAATCACCCGAGTAGAGTTATTAACGTCGCGTTAGATACTAAAGGGCGATATGCCTTTACGGCGGATAGTAAAAAAGATGCGAATATTTGGGATTTAACAACAGGTAAACTTATTAGCCAGTTACAATATACCAACAGGCAAGAAGTATTTAGCTCTGTGCAGTTTTCAGATGATGGTACGCTTTTACTGACCGGCGCGCCCTCTCGGAAAATAAGTTTATGGGATATAAAAACTGGTGAACGAACCAAAAGCTGGCATGTAACTCCAAAAGATAATATTAGACCCTCAGGCGCGGTTGTTTACAGCATCGCTTTTCGCGATAATAACCATATAATTTCAGAAAGTTCTTCTGGATACGCCGAATTGTGGAAGATAAACTAACTCGGTTAACTATAACTGAATTTAGTCCCAACTTTATTTAAGCTAGTACTAACTTATGTCTAGCCCCTACCTAAGATAAATATGCCTGAAATAAATAATATAAATGTAGAACAACGAATTGAAGCCTTAGAATCACGTAATGCTTTTCAAGACGATGTTATTGAACAACTTAATGATGAAATTACTATTCATCAAACACAAATTGCTGAGCTGCAACATCAGCTCACCTTGATAGCAGCTCGCATTAAAGATTCGTCAACGCCTCAGCAATCTAACCAACAAGAAAGCGAACCGCCACCGCCACATTATTAATAGTCAGTTAAGCATTGGCATATTTTACCATTAGCCACAAACTTATCCTGAAATTTGAGTTGTTTTTTAATATGCAGTTTAAGGTATACCCGTTACCAATCAAGATGCAGGTTTTAGAGCGCTTGATTGGTAACGGGTATAACATTTTAGCGTCGGTTTTAGTCTTGTTTAAAAACCCCAATAACTTGTTCGTAAGGTCTAACTTCTTTCGCTACTTGTTCTTCGGGTTGAGTCATGGTTTCGCCACAGGTAACACAAGTCACCTTTTCAACACCTTGCTCTTTAGTTAACGATAATGTGTCCATAGCTTTACATTTTGGACAGATTGCACCAGCGATAAAACGTTTTTTCAAAATATAAGCTCATCTGTTTAATTGTACCCGTTACCAACCAAAATGCTCGTTTCAGAGCGCTTGAGCATCAATGTGTATAGTAAGTAATTCAAGGCAATGCTTTATTGCAAAGGTTGTTCCCTTGTAAAAAGCATTAACGATGAAGTCATCTTTTAAAGGAATAAACGCTCAAACGCTTCTTCGATGGGTCTAAAAACAATTTATGCGTCGTTATTAAGTGTAGTCAGGGAATAACCATGACATAAACTTAATGCCTTGCCTAAATTGTTTTTAGTTCCCACTAAAGCCTGCATTTTTAATGTTAACGGGTATAACTTTATTCAAGACACATATTTTACCTTGAATTCACCCTACAGGAAAAGCGACAATACCAACCCTATTAATAAAGAAGGAATATTACTTTGATCACTGCCTACAATTTGGGCTTAGACCGAGGAACCAAAAACCTCATTACTGGGTCTAGCTTCACGATACATCCTAACCATAAAGTAGGATTAGTTGGCGCTAATGGTTGTGGTAAGTCTTCTTTATTTGCCGCATTACTTGGACAACTTCAAGCTGACACCGGCGATTTATCACTACCAAGTAGTTGGAAAATAGCAACGGTAAAACAAGATACACCTGCACTTGAAAAATCGGCGCTTGATTATGTAATGGACGGAGATAAAGAATTCCGTCAACTCGAAGAAAAACTAGAACAAACTCGCCTAAACGACAATGGTGCGCTTGAAGCAACCATTATTAACCAAATTGATATTATTAACGGTTATAGCTTACCAGCTAGAGCCGGCGAGTTATTACACGGCTTAGGCTTTTTACAACCACAACTCGCCAATCCAGTAAAGTCGTTTTCTGGTGGTTGGCGAATGCGCTTAAACTTAGCGCAAGCGTTGATAAGCCGTGCTGATTTACTGTTACTTGATGAACCAACAAACCATTTAGATTTAGACGCCGTTATTTGGCTACAACGTTGGCTAAAACGCTTTACCGGTACTTTAGTATTAATTTCTCATGACCGTGACTTTCTTGATGATGTCATTGGGCAAATTCTTCACATTGAACATAAACAAGCGAAATTATATGCTGGCAACTACACCGCTTTTGAAAGACAGCGCGCGGAACACTTAGCTCAGCAAGATGCACAATATCAAAAACAACAAAAAGAAGTGGCTCATCTCACCTCGTTTGTTGATCGATTTAGAGCAAAAGCCAGCAAAGCTAAACAAGCGCAAAGTCGTTTAAAGCGCTTACAAAAATTACCTGATTTAGCGCCAGCTCATGTTGATAGCCAATTTACGTTTAGTTTTGAAAAACCCGATAGCCTACCTTACCCACTACTTTCATTAACCGATAGCGAGTGTGGTTATAGTCAAGACGCGATTATTTTAAGTGCCGTTAACTTAACTTTAGTCCCCGGCAGTCGTATTGGATTATTAGGAAGAAATGGTGCCGGTAAATCAACACTGATCAAATCTTTAGCTGGGGAACTTAAGTTAATGCAAGGCGAGCGATACTGCGCTCAAGAATTGAAAGTAGGTTATTTTTCACAACACCAACTAGAGCAGCTACATATGGCCAGCTCGGCTATTGATCATATTATACGAGCAAAACCTGAAAAAACGTTACTAGAAGCTCGCTCATTTTTAGGACGTTTTGGCTTTAGTGGCGATCAAGCCTTAGATTCGGTTGGCACTATGTCAGGTGGAGAAAAAGCTCGTTTAGTATTAGCACTTATTGTTTTAGAAAAACCTCAACTTTTACTGCTTGATGAACCTACCAACCATTTAGATTTAGAAATGCGTCAAGCCTTAGTACTTGCATTACAGGACTTTGATGGTGCAATTATATTAATTGCCCATGACCGATATTTACTTGAGTCCTGCGTTGACGAATTTTACATTGTTGCCAACAACGCCGTACAAGATTTTGATGGCGATATAGACGATTACCAACAGTGGCTAAACGACGAAAAAAAACAAACGCTCAAAAAGACTAAGGCAAATTCAGACAATAGTGCTAACGATGTAGGTATTGATAAAAAACAACAACGTAAAGAACAAGCTGACTTAAGAAAAAAAGCGGCTCCACTCAAAAAGCAAGCCGATAAATTTGAGAAAAAAGTCGCTCAATATCAAATTGAATTAGCCAAAGTAGAAGCGGTATTGTCTGACACTGATATTTATCAAGCTGAGCATAAAGCGCGTTTGTCCGAGCTAATTAAACAACAAGCACAATTAAAGTCTGACATAGAAGAAAATGAGATGCAGTGGCTTGATTTAGAAGAACAAATTGAAGCGGTTATGTCTACAACATAAATATACCCGTTACCAATCAAAATGCTCGTTTCAGAGCGCGTGAGCGATATCAATTCAAGGCAATACTTTATTGTAATGGTTATTCCCTTATAAAAAGTATTAACGATGAAGTCATCTTTTAGAGGAGTAAACGCTCAAGCGCTTCTGCGATAGGTCTAAAAACAATTTATTCGTCGTTATTTAGTTGAGTCAGGTTCCTACACGGATGTAGGATATTAGGGTAACGCAGGAGCAGTTACCGAGAGTAACCATGACATAAACTTAATGCCTTGCCTAAATTGTTTTTAGTTCCCACTGAAACCTGCATTTTGAATGGTAACGGGTATATAATGCACACATTACCAATGAAAATGATCATTTTAAAGCGTTTAAACGATAACAAGTATACAATTTATTGCTGTGATCGTTTCACCAATACTCTATGATGCGTTATAGAAAGTATAACGTTTATTTAAGTAAGTTAGTTATTTCGTCTGTACTAAAACCTACGTGCACAATAAAGGCACTCAAAAGGAGTCAATAATGAAAAATCGCTCATTACTTTGTATTTTCTTAAGTTTAGCTACTAGCTTTTCAGTGTTTAGTTACGATGCTGATTTAGAATTAGGTATATTTCAATTAAATCGTGGTGAATTTAAAGCCGCGATTAAAGAATTTGAACCACTGGTTAAAGAAGGTTATTCGCCAGCGCAATACCAAATGGCATTAATTTATCAAAAGGGCTACGGCGTTAAAAAAAATAATGAAAAAGCATTCGAGCTATTTTCTTTAGCCGCTGAGCAAAATTACCCTGATGCACTTTTTAGCCTAGCACTTATGTATTCTGCTGGTGAAGGCGTTACTAAAAGCTTAACGACTGCCTTTACCCTCACTGAAAAAGCTGCGAATAAAGGCTTAGCAAGTGCACAATTCAATTTAGCCATTATGTACTACAATGGTGAAGGCGTAAGTCGTGATTATTTGAAAGCGTCTCGCTGGTATCAAAAAGCTGCAGATCAAAACTATGCTTTAGCGCAATTTAATTTGGCTTTAATGTATTTTGAAGGAAAAGGCGTACCTAAAAGTAATGAAAAATCTTACCTTTGGAACATAATTGCTTATAAAAATGGCTATGCTTTGGCGAAAAAAAGCTTAGAAATGGATGAACGTAATTTAGGCGCTCAAGCAATACAATTAATCCGTAAAGAAGCCGATCGCGAGCGTAATATTATTATTAAAAGACAAGATAAAAAAGCTAAGCTAGCTGATAAAAAACTTTATCCGACCTTTTAAATTTTATTTTCACTTTAGAGCTATGTCTTTTAGAGCTATGTATAGCCAAGCTTTGGCCAGTATCATCACACACCATCGTTTTATAAGGTACAAAATGACAATACAGCCTCGCTATTTTATTTATGTGCATTGATGTTTCAATCAAGTAATTTCAAACCAGCGATAGGATTATCTAACCCTCACATACAAACGCTATTGGCTAAATACCTTAACCGCAATGAAGTGTTATCCACAATTAATGAGATACTTGAGTTACCCGATGGCGACTTTGTTGAACTAGCTTGGACAGAAACGCCACAAAAAAATAATACCCAACCTATTATTGTTTTAATGCATGGTCTGCAAGGCTCAAAGCATAGCCATTATATAAAAAGCATGTTTAAAGCAATTAAACAACGAGGCTGGATCGCGGTATTAATTCATTTTCGGGGCTGTGGTAGTAAACCAAACCGTTTAGCTCACTCATACCATTCAGGCTATATTGATGATATTCACTATTTCAGTGAACAACTAGAATTAAGATATCAACACTGCAAATTTGCTATTATGGGCTTTTCATTAGGTGGCAATGTACTTACTCAGTATTTAGCTAAAACACCTAAACACCCCTATGTTTGTGCCGCGGTAATATGTGCTCCACTACATTTAGCAAGTTGTAGTAACAAAATTAATCAAGGTTTTTCTAAAAACTATCAGCAGTATTTACTCAACAGTTTAAAGCAAAGTACCGGAGAAAAAATTAAGCTCGATTTGATCCATCATATTTCATTAGCCGCACTAAATCAGATAAAAACAATGCGTGACTTTGATCATTATGTTACTGCTCCCCTTAATGGTTTCAATAGTGCAGAGCATTACTACCAGCAATCAAGTGGTATTAATGTAATTAACGCGATAAGCTCGCCTTGCTTATTTATTCATGCGAAAGATGACCCTTTTTTAGCTCATCAATATATAGTTTCTAGTGATAACTTACCCAGTAATATTACCTTTGAAATTTCAGCATTTGGTGGTCATGTAGGTTTTTTATCGAATAACGCAGGCCAGTCAAATTACTTAAACGACTTAAGCAAGGCAAGCGAACTAAACCAGACAAGTAATAGAGCAAGCAAGGGCTTTAAACGCCTTATTTCTAGTTTCACACCTCGCTTTATACCTCATTATTGGCTCGAAACTAGGATCCCACAGTTTTTACAGGATTATTTATGATTATTCCATTTAACGAATTAAATTCAGAAACATTATTTAGCATTATCAAGGAATTTGTTTTACGAGAAGGTACGGAATATGGTGCTGAGGATGTATCTATTGAGGAAAAGGTTGAGCAAGTTCGTCAACAATTAGCTTTAGGTAGTGCTGTTTTGGTATATTCTGAATTGCATGAAACCGTGAATATTATTCCTGCAGATCAATTTAAAGAAGAACAAGAAGTGCTTGAATAGCTCCTCTTATTCTCTTTTATGTTTATTGGCTCGTAAGTATTGGCTTTTATTTCTTATTTTTACTTTAGCCTCTTTAAAAAATGACTAAGTTAATCGCGGCGTACAGAGTGAGGTTTTACAATATCTTTCCAAGGTATACTGTCAGAGCCTAACGACATAAAATCAGGATTAAGTAAACTGTCACGCTTGTTATAACTTAGCGACAAAAACTCACTGTCTATAATAGAGCCTCCGGCTTGCTCTAAAATACAATGGCTAGCTCCGGTATCCCATTCACCTGTAGGACCTATACGCAAATAACAATCCGCTAAACCTTCGGCTATTAACGCATTTTTTAATGAGCAACTTCCTAAAGGCACATATTCGTATTCGAAGTCAGTACTTAGGTATTGACCCATTACACTAAGTTTTTGTCTACGGCTAATAGCCACTTTAATTGGGCGGTTTTGGTCGTAAGCGGCTACTTGTAACTTTGTTGTTCCCTCGGCTGTTTCCTTGAAAGAACCTAAGCCAGTTTGGGCATAATAAGTTACGTTATGATCAGGAGCATGAATAACGCCAATACTTGGCCAGCCGTTTTCAACTAACGCAACATTTACAGCAAAATCACCACTGGCTAAAATAAACTCGCCCGTACCGTCAATAGGATCTAACAACCAATATTTTTGCCATTTTCCTCGTTCAGCAAGATCTAAAGCCCCTACTTCTTCAGAAATAATAGGAATATGAGGTGTACGTTTTTTTAACTCACGCATTAGAACATCATTAGCGGCTATATCAGCGCTGGTTACCGGACTATCGTCTTCCTTAAATTCAGCAGTGTAATCTCCAGCTTTATAGTGTTTTGTTACTTCTACACCTGCTTTTTTAGCGCTTTCGATTGCGATTGCAAGGAGTTCTTTGTTATTCATGGGATCCACTTAAATAATCTTTAACTAACATAAGTGCGGCTATACTACGTGCCTCATTAAAATCAGGCTGAGCAAGTAACGACTTATATTCACTGAGTTTCCAAGGTACTATTTCAAGCTCTTCTGGTTCATCACCAACTAGACGTTCTTCGTGGAGATCTGTTGCTATAAAAATATTCATACTGGCTGCAAAAAAACCAGGTGCCATAGCAACTTTTTGAAGCTCTTTAAGTTGTTTGCTACCAAAACCAATTTCTTCTTTTAGCTCTCTATTGGCTGCGATTGCGGGGCTTTCACCGGGGTCAATTAAGCCTTTTGGAAAACCTAATTCGTAAGTATGTGTGCCTGCACAATATTCGCGTACCAGCAAAACCGTATGTTCATCTGGCATAGCAACAATCATAACCGCTCCTCTGCCTGAGCCTTGCATGCGTTCGTATTGCCGTTTAACACCATTACTAAAAGTAAGATCAAGTTGTTCAATTGAGAATAATCGGCTTTTAGCCACTTGTTTACGGTCATCAATCGTAGGGAGGTTTTTTCCCATTGTGATAAGTACCTTACTCGATAACACTATTTCATTTAGAATAGCATAATAATTTAATCTATAACCCTATCATAAAAGGGTTGTAAGGGGAAAATCTATGCTTGATTGGTCAAAAATTTCAACTGTTTTACTCGATATGGACGGCACCATACTTGATTTACATTTTGACAATTATTTTTGGTTGCATCATTTACCGCTTCGTTATAGTGAAGCGACTAATATTAGTATAGACCAAGCTAAAGATAAGTTAACTAGCCACTATAAAAAAGTTGAAGGAACAATAGATTGGTACTGCCTAGACTTTTGGGCAGCACAAACTCAACTGCCTATTACCGAGTTAAAAAAAGAAGTTCAGCACCTTATTCGACTCCGTGATGATGCTGAGTATTTTTTAACCGCATTAAAAGTAACAGGTAGAAAAGTGGTACTGGTAACCAATGCACATCCGGAGAGTTTAGCCCTTAAAATAGAGCAAACTCAGTTAAATAAATACTTTGATACTTTATATTCAACCCACGAATTTGGTGTGACCAAAGAGTCACAATTATTGTGGCAAAAATTACAAGCTAAAGAGGGGTTTGAGTTAAGTAGTACGTTGTTCGTAGATGATAGTTTACCCATATTGGCATCAGCGCAAAAATATGGCATTAAACACTTACTAGCAATTGCTAATCCTGACAGTAAGCAACCGGAAAAAATAATAACAGAATTTCCGGCAATAACTAACTATGATGTGCTTCTAGCAGATATAAAAGCACACCCAGTGTTACGTAAGTTCAACTCAGGTTAAATAATAAAGTTAACTTTAGATGATCTGTTTTCATTGTTTATCCACTAAGGTATGCATCACTCTAATCGTTAGTTGATTGTATAATTGAGTTTATATAAAACTTGTTATATTTTCTAATAATAGCGTTGTTTCCTTAGTATCTAAAGGCTTTCCAAGTAGGTAACCTTGGAGCCTATCTATTTCTAATTTTTTGCACAACGCCAATTGTTCTTGGGTTTCGATACCTTCGGCAATAATAATAAAATCTAATTTTTTTAGCATTAAAGCCAGCGCATCAAAAACTTTTCGCCTCTTTTCCGAACTGTCTCCAGTTGTTTGCATGCTTTTATCTAACTTAACAATATCTATAGGGTAATCCATTAAATGAGCAACAGATGAAAAGCCCATACCAAAATCATCGAGTGCAATTTGGTAGCCTTTACTCGAAAGTACGCCTAAGATTTCTGCTACTTTTTTATTATCCTTGATCAGCGCCGTTTCAGTTATTTCTAGAATAACTTTATTGGGTTGCACTCCGTGCTCTTCAATAATCCGCGTTAAATAATTGCATAGCACAAGATCTTGCAACTGAATAGGAGAAATATTAATAGACATAGTGAGTTCTGTAGAAAAATCTCGTTGCCACAACGCTAATTGCTCAATTGCTACTTTAATAACCCACTCGCCTATACGACTAATTAACTTACTTTCTTCAGCGATAGGAATAAATTCGTCTGGTGGACACATTTTCTCACTTTCAGGCCACCTTATTAATGCTTCAAAACCACAGGGAAAATTTTGTTGTGTAGAAAAAATAGGCTGATAAAAAAGACGAAATATTGAAGTTTCAAATATACGATTAACATCATTTTGAATGTTAAATCGTCGATTGAACTCTATTTGATAATGGGTTTGATAGTAACTAACACTATTTTTGCCGCTTCGTTTAGACCGGTACATGGCAATATCTGCGCACTTGAGTAAATCTTTTGCATCACACGAAGCAGCTTCACTCATGGCTGCGCCAATACTTATACCGCAGTTTATTTCATGTTTGTTAACAATGAAATTGGCATTAAAGGCTTCTAGAATACGGTTAGCAATTGAGCTGACTTCATTAATTGATGAGATATTACCAAGAATTACAGCAAACTCATCTCCTCCTAAGCGAGCAAAACCTTCATTACTGCGTAGGCAACGTTGAACTCTTTTTACGGATTCAACCAGTACAATATCGCCAGCGTCATGGCCCATGGTGTCGTTAACTTGCTTAAAATTATCTAAATCAAGCGCTAAAATGGCAACGTTGTGTCCAGATCGTTTATTATTTGCGATCATCACTTTAAGCAATTCTTCAAAGTGATAACGGTTTGATAAACCGGTAAGAGCATCTCTTTCAGCCATTTGTTTAGCATTTAAATAGCTTTCATGCATACGTTGTTCAATTTCAAAGCGTTTCTGAGCTTGTAAGATTGCTTTTTCTAGCTTATTTCGGCTTATTTCATTTTTAGATAAAAAATCTTGTGCTCCGGCTTCAATACAGCTTAGCCCTAAGGATTGATCTTCTGAGGCACTTATCATCACTATGGCGGTATTTCCCATGTTTGATTGAGATCTTAATTCAATCAACATTTCAATACCGTCCACTTTTGGCATATTATAATCAAGCAGTATTACATCAAAACTCTCTTCACGAAGAATTTTTAATCCGCCAGAAACAGAATTTATTTCACGAATGTCGTAAAATGAATGGCTTGATGAACTCAGGGCTTTTTTCACCAACCGTCTGTCTACTATGTCATCATCAACAATTAAAACTTTAATGTTAATTATCTCCTCTTGGTAAAACCACAATTTGCCAATATCCGTCTATTACTTCAACAAGCTTGTCGATGCTATGATTAATATTATCTTTGTAAAAATACCCAGCAACATGTTTTTCAAAACCTTTTTTTATGTCCACTTCGTCGCTTGACGTGGTATTTATAAAGACAATGGTATTGGCATGTTTAGGGTGTTGGCGTAATAACTGAAGAAACTCCCATCCGTTCATTCTAGGCATATTAATATCGAGTAGTACAAAAAAAGGTTGTTTTACTTCACCTGTTTCGATTTTATTTAGCGCATCGAGTCCGTCTTTAGCTCTGATGATCACATTGGCAATTTTACGTTTTTGAAATGAACGCATCAGTAATTTAAAATCAACATCATCATCTTCTACAACTAATAGGGACGCTCGTTCGTGGTTCATACTTTTCCTTTAGGTTTTTGTTTAGGCCACATTACTGTAAATGTTGTACCATTAATTCCGTCTGAATCGATTTCGACCTTACCACCAAATTGATTTAAATGCTTAACCACGACTGATAAGCCCAAACCTGTACCTTCTAGCTCATCTCGAGGTTTCAAGGTTTGAAAAAGCTGAAATACGCGCTGAAAATATTTTGGCTCTATACCGGGTCCATTGTCAGAAATTTTAATAATGTAATAATGTCGGTTAGAGGTTGTAGTAATATTTATAGTGCCGTTTTGCTTATCATTGTGCTTGATAGCATTACTGACAATATTTAGCATAACGGTTTCAAAAGGCACTAATGGTACGGTAAGGGTCGCATCATCAACCTGTAGGGAAAATGTATCGGGCAGATCTATTAAGTTACTTAAATCATCGAATAACTTAACCATGCTTATTTCTACAAATTTAATGTCTTCACGACCAATTTTGGCAAAATTTAAGAGGTCATCTAAAAGAGTGTGCATTCGATTGGCACGGCTAACAACTAAGTTTAAATTTTCTAAAGACTCTTCAGGTAAAATACCTTTACAGTCTTCCTCTATCCACTCTAGGAGACGCTTAATAGCATTTAGAGGTGATTTTAAATCGTGTGAGGCGATACTTGTAAAGTCATCAAGATCTTTAGTGGCTTTTTTAAGTTGGCGAATAAGGTTTTCTTTTTCGGTAATATCACGACAAATACATAAAATATAAGCTTTTCCTGTATCGTCATTAAAACGACGCTTAACTGTTTCAACAATCATTCTGCCGCCATTGGGCATATGAATATCTTCTATTACTGTACTTTCGCCTTGTTCGAACGCTATTTTGTCTTGCTTTAAAAATAGTTCCGCTTCTTTTTCGTCGTATTCTTCAATGGTGGTATAACCAATTATTTTATCTTGTTTATCTTTTGGATACAGAGATATAAATGCATCATTTCCGTATACAATTTTGAAATTTTTGTCTTTTACAAAGATCCAATCTTTATTGTTTTTTGAAATAAGCTGTTGTAATTCTCTTGATTTATCAGCTTCAAAGATATGTCGATGTTGTAAAACGTGATTAGTAATATCCCGCTCAATTAACTTTAAAATAGCCTTTTCTTTGGTGTTGATTGCACCCTCAGAATAACGATAAATTTCAATAAAACCAAAGTGATCTTCAGTAGGTAATGTTATCGGTGATACGATATGAAATAGGCTGTTATTATCAACGTTAGCGTTGTTAATGGTCTTGGCAGAGGTTGGTTTATTATTTTCAGAGCAAGTAATTGTAGGGAGTTTTTTTTCTGTAAAGCTGTTGAAGTGGTTAATATCATCAATATTTTTATCTGAAAAACTATTTACATCCCCACTTTGAGTTATAAGGATGAAGGACTGTTCAAATTTTCCAAAAATACGACAACTTTGCGCATCAAAAATACTAAGGACTAATTCACAAATACTACGTAAATTAAGTGTAATGTCTTCATCAAGGTTTAATTCCCAAGTTTGGCTTTGAGTATTTAAGTGTGGTTCGCCTAAGTAATTTTCAATGGTTAACATTGTTTTTCCTGTGTTTATTCTTATGTCTAGTAATGCAAGCAAGAACGATTGCAATACATCTACTATTCCTTGATACAACGATTAATATTGAAAACAATGATCTAAAAAAGAACCACCCTGACAAAAAATTTACAAATTAATAACATGGGTAATATTTTTTATAAAATGATCTTACTACTTACTATAGTATGTATTAGTAATTTTGTATTTTTATCATTCAAACAGGTAAATAATGAGTCTAATAAAGTTTGACTCATTGAATATCTTATTTTTTACGTTTCAAACTTTTGTACAATATCTTTAATAAGTTTGCGCTCTAATATGTAATCAATGGTTCTGATTAACAAAGGTTTAGATAAGTCTTTTTTATTGATTGAATCAATAATTTCATTTGTTAAAAAGTCTTTATCCATTACTGATTCATCTTGATTAGACAATAGAATTGTTAGGATATCTAGGTTGTTCATTTTCAATTGTTTAGTAAAATCTTCCGCGGTTTCACCGCAAAGTTGATAATCAACTAAACAAATATCAACTTTCATTTTACTTACTAATTCAAAGGCTTCGTTTATAGATACAGCTTGCACAAGGTTATAGGATCTATCATCACTTTTAGTTAAGTATCTTTTAATAACCTCTCTATCTACTTTGTCATCATCAATAACTAAAACGGTAATGTGATCATATATTTCAATACGGTGTTGAAGGCATTCAGAACGACTAATTAACAAGGCTTTAAATTGCTCTTTTGCTTGAAGCAGTGCATTTTCAACAAACTTTAATCGAGAAATATTGGTAATGGTAATTAATACGCCTCGATTTGTATAACCTTCCTCATCGTTGACCACGTAAGGCATTATTCGAAGTAATGCCGCTTGACCTGAGTTAGTTAATATATCCTTTTCAATAGTATTTCCTTTATTACTGACTTCAACTATTTGATTTAAAAAATCACTATAATCTAGTTCGTTGGAAATATGATGGATCGGTCTTCCAATATCATAAGCTCGTAAATTAATATAATTTGTCGCGTGAGGAGTATACTTTCTGATAGTAAGCTGTTCATCTAAAAAGATAATTCCTATATCAGTTGAATTAATAACACTGTCTAAATCGGTGTTTGCTTCAGTGAGTTGTGCTATTTTTTCTTGGTACTCACTGTTTACTGTATATAACTCTTCATTAACTGACTGGAGTTCTTCATTGGTGCTTTGTAGTTCTTCATTTGAAGACATCAACTCTTCATTAGCGGATTGTAGCTCCTCATTCGTTGTTTCAAGTTCTTCAATAGTTACTTGTAAATGTTCTTGTTTTTTTATCAGCTCTTGTTCTAAATCATATATGCGCTGTTTAGATTGCTCGCCAGCGTCAAAGGTAATAGATTTAGGAGATTTCTTTACTATCTCACCTTCTTCATGCTTAATAAATTGAAGAATATATGAGCGAGGTGCGCTTTGATGTTTACTTTGTTTAACCATAAACACAGCTAAATCTATAAAAGTTGTTTCACCGTGGAGTGTACATGCCACATCACTATAAAAAACATCTTCTTCGTTTTTTTCACAACGATATAATGCCGTTGAAACAACGATAGCTAAATCATCACAAATCATATCTTTTATATTGGTACTTACTTTGCCTTTAGATAAGCCTTTAGTATATTGGGTAACATCTCCATAAACATGTTCAGCATCAAAACTGTCGTTTAGAACAATGCTATCAGGCGAATAATGTTCAATTAATCGCTCCATTATTGCATTATATTTATTATTGACCACGGTTTTAGCTGGGTGATATTTACCTGATGAGGAAGATGATATAAAAGGTGAAGTTCTTGCTGAATCATTTTTAACAGCAGAAAGTCCCTCAAGAGGTAGACGAGCAGAATTGATTTTTTGAAAAATACGAGTACGCTCATCAATGGTTTCGTAGTGCTTAGACATATCACCTAAGGACTCTGAACTCCCTAAAAATAGAAAGCCATGCTGCTGTAAAGCAAAATAAAAAGATAAAAAAACTTTTTGTTGAGCAACTTGTTGAAAATAAATTAATGCGTTTCTACAACTTAAAAGGTTAATGTTTGAAAACGGAGGATCTTCAATCATATTATGTTGAGCAAATACCACCATTTGACGTAGTTTTGGAGAAACGATATAAGCGCCATTAACAAGCTCGAAATAGTTTGCTAATCGCTCATTAGAAATATCTTGAACAATTTCCGCAGCATAAACGCCAGCACTAGCTTCTGCAATAGCATCTTCATCAACATCTGTGGCAAATATTTTAACTTGTCGACCTATATTATATTTATTTTTAGCTTCATCAAAAAGTATAGCAATTGAGTAGGGCTCTTCGCCTGAAGAACACCCAGCAATCCATAACCTTATTGGATCTTTCCCGTTACCCGAGGTAAGTACTTTATGTATAACTAACGTAGTGAGTTTTTCGAAGGCTTCGTCATCTCTAAAAAAACGAGTTACGTTGATCAGTAGTTCTTTACTTAAAATAGAAACTTCACGCGAAGACTTCATTAATAAGTTTAAGTAAGCGTCAAGTGTAGTTAATTGATTAATACCGAATCGACGCTCAATTCGTCGAGAAACCGTAGAGGGCTTATACTGAGAAAAATTAATAGAAGATTGTTTTTGTAAGAGTTGAAAGATTTCAGCAAGTGTATCGCTATCACCTTCTGTTGATGCATAAGAAATAACAGGAACATCACCTTTTATTGAAGGATGATTCATAAAATTGACTAATCTCTTACCCATTTCATGAGGTGGCAATACCATATCTGCTAAGCCGGTGTTATAGGCACTCATTGGCATACCATCAAATTTTGCTGAATCAGGTTTTTGCACAACAACTAAGCCACCAGATTCTTTCATTGCTCTAATACCACGAGTGCCATCGGTACCTGTGCCAGATAAAACAATACCAATACCTTTATGCTGCTGATCTTCTGCTAAAGAGCGTAAAAAAACATCAATAGATAAATGTGGATGCCTATCAGGCATTTGATCAGATAACAGTAGTTTACCTTCTGTAATTAACATGTTTTTACGAGAAGGCATTAAATAAATGGCGTTGGGCTCAATAACTATACTGTCGCTAACTTCAAATATAGGTAGGTTTGTATGTTTAGCTAACAACTCAGACATCATGCTTTTATAATCTGGTGAAAGGTGCTGAACTACAATGTAAGCAGCTCCAGTATCCTCATCTGGCAAGTTTCCAAAAAACTCTTTTAATGCTTCTAAACCTCCTGCCGAGGCTCCAATTCGAACAACATGTGAAGGTGTTTTATTTTTTTTATTTAGAAGTTTAGGCACAAATTTTTCACTTTGGTTATTAGGTTAATTATTAGTACTAAAAGGTTGCTAACCTGATGATTTTGTCAATTTTTTTTTATTATTAAGGAGCAGTCTTGCATCACGTTCATTCAAAGGTTTGTAAAAATAATAACCTTGGTGGCAAAAACATCGATTATTTAAAAGCCACTCTTTAGTTTCCCTATTCTCTACACCTTCAGCAACAACACCAAGGCCCAGCATTTTGCCTAATCCGATAATGGCTAAAACAATTTTTTCAGCTTCATGATCACGCAATATATCTTTAATAAAGCTTCTATCAATTTTAATATAATTTAAAGGCATTTGTCTTAATAAACTCAATGATGAGTAACCTGTACCAAAATCGTCAAGCGCTATTAAAAAACCAGCATCTTGTAATTTGCATAGGTTTTTTCCAGCGATGGTGGGTTCTTGCATAAATGCAGTTTCAGTAACCTCAAGGGTAAACCACTTAGGATCAATGTCTGCAATTAAGAACTGACTAATAACATTATCGGCAAAATCAGTTAAATGTAATTGCTTTACCGATATATTGATTGAAATTTTTTGTGGTGTGGTTAACAAGCCTTGCTTTAGCCATAGTTTGGTTTGCATGATAACTTCATGAAATAACCACTCAGAAAAACTATCAATTAAACCATTTTCTTCTATCGCTTTAACAAAAATATCAGGGCCAACATAATCCACTTCAGGGTTTGACCACCTTGAAAGAACCTCATAACCAACAACGCTACCATTTGTTACATTTATTAATGGTTGAAAAACCAATGAAAAACCTACTTTAACAGAGTTTTGTAAGTCTTTTCTTAAGCTATTTATCAAAGATGCCTTTTTTTCAAGCGAACTATCATAATAGCGAAATTGATTACGCCCAGACTCTTTAGCCTTATAAAGCGCCAAATCAGCTTTTTGTAGTATATCGGTTGAGGTCATGTTTTCATCGTCAGCTACAGCTATACCAATACTACACGACAAAGTAATTGATTGACCGTCAAGTATAAAAGGTTGATTAATACTACTAACAATTTTATTCGCTATGCCTATAAGCATGTGATCGGCTTTTACATCAGTAAAAATAATAGCAAACTCGTCTCCACCCAAACGCGCAATGGAGTCTTCGTCTCTTACGGTAAACTTTAAACGATTGGCTACTTCTTGTATTACTTGATCACCAACGGGGTGCCCTAATGAATCATTTATACTTTTAAATCGATCGGCAGATTCAACTCTGAAGCGCATAACTACTAAGCAGCCATAGCCACCATGTGTTCAGCCATTAATTTGGCTGGTGTTTTGTAATTGAGTTTTTTTCTTGGCCTATCATTAAGCTGTACTATTACATCTTCAA
>Ga0209185_1000579_pt1 | contig 41308 bp, 37 predicted proteins | sample SidtaG_2_FD_187425 | JGI IMG/M metagenome (GOLD analysis project Ga0209185, IMG submission 187425) | Marine algal microbial communities from Sidmouth, United Kingdom - Sidmouth_Asex2 metaG (SPAdes) (version 2) | ecosystem: Host-associated > Algae > Red algae > Unclassified | place: Sidmouth... | reverse complement strand
ACAATCTGTTCTGGGCTATAGTCTTCTTTAATCCATTGAATTATAAAATCTCTAATTTCTTGAGTCAAACGAATCGATTTAGGCTTGTTGGCTTGTCTTTGATTGTATTTCTTTTGGGCTAAGTCAACTTTATATTCACCACTTCTTTGGTCTGAATTTCGTTGCAATTTTCTTGAAATAGTAGATTTGTGAACTCCAATACTTTTGGCTATTTCTGTAAAACTATTTCCTTGCTTTTGCAAATGGTAGATTTCATATCTTTGATGTAATTCTAAATGGACCATTATTTTTAAGTTTTAGCGACCTAAAAATATAACCTTTTTAGTGCTCTTCACACTTTTTTATTTTGCCTAGGCAAAATGAAAAAGTGTGAAGAGTTTTTTTTATAACAGCTAAAGCTGTTGCATTTATAACTTGAATCTAAGAATGAATGAATGAATGAATTAGTCAGACAAGTTGAAATTAGTTTGTCGAAGAAAGTACCATCTGTAAAAATGCCTTATTTTGTAGGGATGAGTATTGGTTATGCGTTTGATGTTATATCCAAAGCAACAAGAAAAAAAATTGCAATTAGTTCTGTAAGAGTAAAAAAATTTTGTGCTAAGACTCAGTTTAATGCTGAAAAAGTTCATTCAAATTTTGATGCTCTATATTCATTTTCTGATGATCTTGATAAAACATTGAAATTTGAGTTTAAAAGTAAAAAAGAGGATGATGTTTTTTTTACTGAATAAAAAATTAAAACTGCACTTTTGAAATTGTAAGCAGAAATAAGCAAAAGGAAATGAAAAGTTCCATCTTTACGGAATACATTTTTTTAATTATCTTTGTGTTATATAGGGTAAATCACATTTAACGCAACGCTATAGATGAAAGAGTGTAGGTGGTAATTTTAAAACTAGAAAAGAAAAAATATAATATTAAATTTACTAATTGATTATTAAAAAGCATATTGATTAAAGAAAATAAAAAGATTTTAGTATTAGTCAATTCCGATTGGTTTTTTTTGATGCACATTTTTCCAATAATTAACTCGCTCAAAAGAGACGGATTAGATATTTATATTCTAACCTCTAATACAGGGAAAAAACAGGAAATTATAGACCATGGTTTTTATTTTGAAGATCTTAAAATAGATAGGAAAGGGGTTAATATATTTCTGGAGTTAAAGACAATACTAAATATTTATAAAGTTTACAAAAAAGTTCAACCAAATATTGTTCATCAAATTACAATTAAGCCAATAATTTACGGTTCAGTAGTTTCAAGATTTCTTAATATTAAGACCATTAACACTGTTTGTGGATTAGGTTATAGTTTTGTTAGTCCACTAAATAATTTGAATAATTATATTGCTTTACTAGGGTATCGATTTGCGTTAAAATATAAAAAAAGTTTTCATTTTTTTGAAAATAAAAATGACCGTGACTTTTTTGTTAAAAGAAAAATTATTATTCCTAATATTAAAAACCAAGTGATTAATGGTGTTGGTGCAAATCTTGAAAAGTATTTTGTTTCTCAGATAGAGGAGTCGAACGATCAAAAAATTGTAATAGCCCTTGCGTCCAGAATGCTATGGGAAAAAGGGGTAAAAGAGTTTGTAGAGGCATCTAAATTGCTCTACAGAAAATACAACGGGAAAATAGAATTTAGGCTTTATGGTAAAATTGATAATGGAAATCCTGGAGCTGTTCCTCAAGAATATTTGGAGTCCATTGAAATTAAAAGCTATATAAAATGGTTTGGATTTGAAAATGACATGTTTTCTGTATTTGAAAAATCAGATATTATAGTATTACCTTCATTTTATGGTGAGGGTTGTCCAATGGTATTGATGGAGGCCTGCGCTATGGGTTTACCTATCATAACTACAGACTCTGTTGGTTGTAGAGAATGTATAGATGATGGGGTTAATGGATTTATGATTCCTATAAAATCAGTTGATAAATTAGTTGAAGCTTTAGAAAAAGTAATTTTAGATAAAAATTTGAGAACGAAAATGGGTTTGGCCTCAAGGGATAAAGCAGAAAAAGATTTTGATCAGGAGCAAATAATTAAAGAATATTCTAAAGTATTTAATAGGATGCTTAAATAATCATCAGTTAATTATGTTTATAAATCTATTGGTTCTGTTTTTGCTGTTTTTAACTACAGTTTTTAAACTGATTAGCTTAAGGGAATATAGTAATTTTGGAAAATATTTTATATATTTTTTTACCTTAGAACATTTTTGCATTACTTCTTTTTTCGCCTTTTATTTAGATAAATTCCCTACTATTAATGATCCGCAACGATTTTATGAAATAGCTAATAATGCGAATAGTTGGTTTTACCTTTTTGGCTTTGGGAATTCGTTTATGTCTTTTTTAGCTTACCCTTTAGTTAAGTTAGGAATTACAATTGAATCCTGTTTCTTTATTTTTTCGTTTTTCGGTTGGTTAGGGTTTATGAAAATTTTTGAACTTTTACACTTTAAATCACTAACTCGAATACATCTTTATCATCTTTTTTTTATCCTTCCTTCAATTAATCTTTGGACATCTTCATTAAGTAAGGAGCCTTTACTTTTATTTTTAATTGCATCAGTATTAAGTTTCTGTTCCGAAACCGGTAAGAAAAACTATAAATTTTTCGTTTTTTCGTTATTTCTAATCTTGCTAATTAGACCTCACGTATTTATTATTCTTTTTAGTAGTTATATAACACTATTTCATTTAAAAATTAAAAAAATTGAAACTAAATGGCTTTTTTTGTTAGCTATTTTTGGAATTGTAATTTTCTTTACCTTAACAAAATACTTTTTAAAAGTAGAATTTTCTTCTTTAGGACTATTAGTTGAAAATTTAACCTTAACTTTTGAAAGTCAATCACTTAAGGGGAATACTGGGATTAGCGTTGTAAACACAAATTTATTTAAGCGAATTTTGTATTTACTATTTATGCCTCTTCCATTGTTATATAAATCAGAATCAGTTTTTCAGCTTTTGGCGTCTATAGAAAATTTTTATTATGTAGTAGTTTTTGCTTATTTAATTTTAAAACTTTTAAAGAGTAGAAGGGATAGAATAGCTAGTGATTTTGATGTTATTTATGCTTTAGTAAATGTTTTTTTAATGACATTTTTTTTTGCAAGCTATTTGTACAATATGGGTTTAGGAAGTCGAATGCGAATAATGGTTTATCCCTTCCTTTTTTATTTCCTGATTAAGAATTTAAATCATAATAAATCATCTTTAAATAAAATTAATAGTTATAAATAAAATAACTATTGTTAATTTCGTGTTTCTATCTTAATTTAAAGACTTTTTTGTAAAGTGATCAAAAATTACATATTATTAGGAGTATATTTTTTCTGTTCGTTTTTAGCAACATTAATGGCTACACCTCAAACTGTGAAAGTTTTTAAAGGTAAAAACCTATTTGATAAGCCAGGAGGTAGAAAGCTACATAAAAACAGGACTCCTTCAATGGGGGGCATAGGTATTTTTTTTGGGTTTATAATATTTGCAGTAACAGCGATTACAGATAATTCTTTTTACGGCGTTAATTATTTGTGGTGTTCCTTGTTAGTCTTATTTTTTATGGGTCTCAGAGACGATTTGATACCATTAAAATCAGTAAATAAATTTGCTGTTCAAATTTTAGCAGCATCACTTGTGGTAGGAATGACAGAGTTGAAAATAACTTCTCTGTATACTTTAGGTGGGGGTGTTTTTGTAGAACAATTTCCAGAGTGGTTTTCTTTTTTCTTTTCTGTATTTTTTATAGTAGCTTTTACAAATGCTTTTAATATGATTGATGGTATTGATGGTTTGGCTGGTAGTTTAGCATCAATATTGCTGTTCGTTTTTGCAGTCTGGTTCACTTTAAATAACTTTTGGACGGAAGCATTTTTAACAATATGTATGTTAGGGGCTGTATGTGGTTTTTTATATTATAATTGGTCCCCAGCAAAAATTTTTATGGGAGATACAGGCTCATTGGTGGTAGGTTTTTTTTGCGCTTTGGTGATGATACTATTTTTTAATAAAAACGAAACAGTTGATTTTTCAAATCCTTATAAAATTAATTATGCTATAGGTTTAATTGCTTCATTATTTATTTACCCTATTTTTGATGTAATGCGAATATTTGCAATTCGCCTTAAAGCAAAACGTTCTCCTTTTTCACCAGATAAATTGCATATACATTTACTATTATCTCGTTTAGGCCTAGATCATCGACAAATTGTTTTTTCAATAGTTGGATATACCTTAGTAGTACTTTTAATTTATTCAATTTTGACTTACTCTAATTTAAATGAGATAATAATAATTTTGATTATTTTTTCGTTTTGTTTCTTTTGTAGCTATTTACTAAAAAGAAAAGTGAACAGATTTAAAAAAGATAAGAAAATGATTATGCTTCCAAAAATAAATAAACACACTAATGCGAGTTAATTTTTAAATCAATAGAAATTATATTTGATTTTATTTACATTTGCGCTTCAATAAAAAATAATGGCTAAGTTTATTACAATTTTAGGTACTTGTCTAATTCTATTTAGTTCATGTGCTTCTAAAAAAGATATATTATTATTTCAAGATATTTCGGAATATGAGTCAAAAAATGACACTACTGAAAATATTATAAAAATTAAAAAGAATGATTTATTATCTATAACAGTTTCCTCGGTAGATAGAAAATCTGCAGCACCATTTAATCTACCTGTATTAGCTACAATTAATTCAGATATTACAGCGGTTAATGCACAACAAAGATTACAAACTTATCTAGTAGATGAAAATGGAGAAATTCAGTTTCCAATATTAGGGACTTTATCTCTAGAGGGGAAGCCAACAAGTGAAGCTATAGATTATATTACAGCGAAACTTAAGCAATATATTAAAGCACCTATTGTCAATTTAAGAGTAACTAATTTCAAAATTTCAGTTTTAGGAGAGGTTAGAAGCCCGGGAACTTATACTATCATGGATGAAAGAATTACGATTTTAGAAGCGTTGAGTAGAGCAGGCGATATGACCGTCTTTGGAAAACGCAACGACGTTTTAGTGATAAGAGAAGAAAACGGCGAAAAAAAATATAATAAATTAGATTTCACTTCTAAGGAGGTCTTAAAGTCTCCATATTATTATTTACAGCAAAATGATGTTGTTGTGGTTTCTCCTAACAATGCTCAAATTCAATCTTCAGCTTTCAATAGAAATACGCCTTTATTTGTTTCTATGGCAGGTTTAATTATTTCTGTAATTACAATTATTAATAATAGTGGTAAATAAATTAGATGAGTCAATCAACACAAAACTACAACACTCAAGAAGATCAGTTTTCAATACAAAAAGAAATAAGTAAATATGTAGTTCATTGGAAGTGGTTTCTATTTTCAGCTTTTTTATTTTTATTAATAGGAGCTATTTATATTAAAAAGACAGTTCCAATATACGGTACGCTTTCTACAATTTTAATTAAAGATAATAAAGAAGGTAGAGGGCTTTCGGAATTAGCGGCCTTTAGTGATTTAGCTGGCTTATCGGGAGGAAATAATGATGTTGATGATGAAGTCGACATTATCAAATCTAAAACTATTATATCAAAAGTAGTAAAAGATTTAAAATTGAATATAAATCAATTTACTAAAATAGGATTAAGATCTATTGATTTGTATGAAAACTCTCCAATAAGTGTAGATTTTTCTTTTAGCGAATTTTTTTCTGAAAAGAATAATGAAGATTTTGGTCCTTTTAGTATTGAAATAGTTTCTTCAAATGAATATAAATTAATTGATGAAGGTCTAGAGACTGTTGAAAATCATAATTTTGGAGAAATAGTAATTCACAAATACGGAGAATTCTTGATCAAAAAAACAGAATTATTTGAAAGTAATATTTCTTCGGATGATTCAATTACAGAGATAGAATTGTCAGTTAAGAGTATTGAATATACTGCCTTAGATTATCAAAAAAATATTTCAGTACAAACAAAAAATAAGCGAAGTAGTTTGCTAGATATTTCTTTGAAAGCTTCAAATAGAAAAAAAGCCTTCGATTTTATAAATACATTAGTTGATGAATACAACAAAGAAGCTATTGATGATAAAAATTTAGTATCAAGAAATACAATTAAATTTGTTAATGAACGATTAGATAGAATATCTAAAGAATTAAATATTGTTGAGTCTGATAAAACCAAATTTAAACAAGGCAATGGGCTTACTGATATTGATGCAGAAGCAAAGCTTTTTATTGATCAGATTGGAGATTCTCAAAAAAGTATTATCAAAAATGAAACACAATTAGATTTATCAAATTCAATTTTAAATTATTTAAAAAGGAAAAGCGAAAAATTTTCTTTACTCCCAGCAAATATTGGGGTCAATAATCAATCAATTAATCAATCGATTATATCTTACAATGATTTGGTCTTAGAACGAAAAAGGCTATTAGAAAATTCCACAGAATTGAATCCACTGGTACAAGATTTAACTTCAAATATAACTAGCCTTAGGGCTAATTTGGTGGAGGCTTTAATGAATCAAAAGAAAAACCTTCAAATAGTACGAAAAGAATTAAATAAACAGCAATCTAAGATAAATACCAGAATGACATCAATCCCTGGTATTGAAAAAGATTACCGAATAATAGAACGTCAACAGCAGATTAAAGAAAATTTATATTTATTTCTTCTCAAGAAAAAAGAAGAAGTTTCAATTTCCATGGCTGTAACCGCACCCCCTGCGAAAGTAATTGATAGGGCTTATAGTTCCTCAATACCAGTAGCTCCCAAAAAGAAAATCATAATACTAGCCAGCTTACTACTTGGTTTACTAATTCCTTTTGCTGTAATTTATTTAATGGATTTGTTAGATAATAAAGTACATGAAAAATCTGATATAGAAAAAGAGCTAAAAAATGTTCCAATTTTAGTAGAGGTAGGTAAGGTTAAAAAAGGGACTAACGATATTTTGAAGGTTAATGATAGGAGTATTCTCGGAGAATCTTTCAGGATACTTAGAACTAACCTTAATTACTTAGCAAAAAGTAAAAGAAGAGCTAATAAAGCGATTAGAGTTTTTGTAACTTCTACAATAAAAGGAGAAGGGAAAACTTTTGTCTCCTTTAATACCGTTTTAGCTTTAGCGGATTCAAAGAAAAAAATTCTTGTAATTGGTGCTGATATTAGAAACCCCCAATTACATAGGTATCTTAAAAACAATAAAAACTCTAGAGGGCTTTCTGAGTTCTTGTACGATGAAGAACTCAAATTTGAAGATGTAGTAAACACTATTGAATTTAACAATCATAATATTGATTACGTTACTTCTGGTAGGATACCTCCAAATCCATCTGAGCTTTTAATGAATGGTCGTTTGGATGAATTACTGAATGAGGTGGATAATTACTACGACTATGTAATAGTTGATACAGCTCCAACAATGTTAGTCACCGATACATTGATTGTATGTGAGTCGGCAGATATTACTATGTTTGTGGTACGAGCAGGCTATACGGAAAAACAATTATTGAGTTATTCCAAAGGGCTGAGGAAAGATGGAAAATTAAAAAATATGGCCATAGTTCTTAATGATGTTAAGGAAGGGAAAATAGGTTACGGTTACAGTTATGGATATGGTGTAAATAAAAAGTCTTTTTGGGATAAATTATTAAGACGATAATTTTTTAAAAGAAATTATAAATAAATTTAGATTTTAAAATATTAAAACAGTATCGTTATCTATTTAGTGACCATGCTGTTTTGAAGTCCACCAAAGCAATAATTCCTTTACTTTAACAAAAAAGCCTTTAAATTACTTAGATAGTTAAGTATTAATACGTAGTTTTGAGTGTAACTATTTAAAACTCCTTATGTCAATCATTTCTTCACACAAATCTACCTGCTCTTATTGCGGTGTTGGTTGCGGTATTATAATTAATAAAGAAACAAACGGTACAGTTACAGTAGAAGGGGATAATGATAATCCAGTCAATGAAGGTAAGCTATGTTCTAAAGGCATGAATTTACATCATGTAGTTCAGGATAAGACAGATCGGTTACTAAACCCTCAGATGAGATGGAGTAAAAATCATGATTTGCAGGATGTAAGTTGGGATCAAGCACTAGAACGTTCCGCAGCAGTATTTAGTTCAATTATTAAAAAGTATGGTCCTGATAGTGTGGGCTTTTATGTATCAGGTCAATGTTTGACCGAAGAGTATTATCTATTCAATAAATTAGCAAAAGGATTTATAGGAACAAACAACATTGATACTAATTCTCGTTTGTGTATGAGTTCGGCTGTTGTAGGTTATAAACAAGCTTTAGGAGAAGATAGCGTTCCTATTGCTTACGAAGATATTGAGATTGCAGATTTATTTATGGTCGCAGGAGCTAATCCAGCTTGGTGTCATCCTATTTTATGGAGGCGTATTGAAGCTCGTAAAGAGTCACATCCAGATACTAAAGTTATAGTTGTCGACCCTCGTCGTACACAGACATGTGACTTAGCAGATTTGCATTTGCAAATTCTACCAGGAACAGATGTAGTGTTATATAATGCTATCGCTAGAAGACTGATTGATAAAAAGAAAATTGATAAGAACTTTATAGAGCAACATACAGACAATTTTTTATTGGTAAAAGAAGCCGTTTTTAAAACTTCAATAAAAAAAGCAGCTAAAGAATGTGGGATAACAGTTGATGAAATTTATAAAGCAGCTGAAATGATATCCAATGCTAAAGGTTTTATGACCCTTTGGGCAATGGGACTCAACCAAAGTTCAATAGGAGTAAACAAAAATAATGCGCTATTAAACCTTTCTTTAATGACTGGTCATATCGGTAAACCAGGATCAGGACCATTCTCATTAACAGGGCAGCCTAATGCAATGGGAGGGCGTGAAGTAGGAGGAATGGCAAATTTATTAGCAGTACATAAAGATTTAGGAAACGAACAGCATCGTAAAGAGGTAGCTAACTTTTGGGGAGGTAAAGAGATTTCCGAAAAGCCTGGTTATACAGCCACACAAATGATTGATGCACTTGAAAGTGGTAAATTAAAAGCAATTTGGATTGCCTGCACTAATCCTCTAGTAAGTTTACCAAATTCTAACAAAGTAGAAAAGGCGTTGAAGAAAGCTAAGTTTGTAATTGTTCAAGAAATTTCTTCTAACGCAGAAACTTTAGAATATGCAGATTTAGTATTACCAGCAGCAGCTTGGGCAGAAAAAGAAGGAACAATGACTAATAGTGAGCGTAGAATATCTCATTTGTCAAAAGCTGTAGAAGCGCCCGGTAAAGCATTAGCTGATGCTGAAATTATTTGGCGTTTTGCCCAAAAAATGGGCTACGAAAGCTTTAATTATGAACATGTTTCTGAGGTTTATCATGAATATATTCGGATGACTGAAGGAACAAATATAGATATTTCAGGGCTTAGTTACGAACGTTTAAAAACAGAAGGAACAATACAATGGCCAGTTCCTGTAGCTGGTCATCCTGGAACTCCAAGATTGTTTACAGATTATAAATTTTATACAGACAATGGTAGAGCAAAATTTATAGTTCCCCAGTTTACAAAACCCAATTCTGAAAAAACAACTGAAGATCATCCACTAGTATTGACTTCTGGTAGAATTCGAGATCAGTGGCATACACGGACCAAAACAGGTAAAGTAAATCGATTATTAACTCACATACAGGATCCTTATGTGGAAATGAATCAAGTTGATGCATTTGTAAGGAATTTAAAAGACGGTGATATAGCCACTATTGCCAGCAAGCGAGGTGTTACTCAAGTAAAAGTGGTTATTACTGAAAATATTAATAAAGGCGTTGTTTTCATGCCAATTCATTGGGGTAAAGTTTTTGGAAACGATTATGCACGTGTAAATAATTTAACAACAAGTATTGTAGATCCTATTTCTAAGGAACCAGATTTTAAATTCTCAGCAGTACAAGTAACCAAATTTGTAAAAAAGAAACAGAAAATATGTATAGTTGGTGCAGGAACAGCAGCATTTCGATTTATTCAAACTTACAGAGAACACAATAATGAAGATGAAATTGTAGTTTTTTGTAAAGAAGCATATCCGTTTTATAACAGAGTATTGTTACCCGAATATGTTTCTGAAGAGTTAACATGGGAACAGCTTCAAAAACTACGAGAAGGAGAGCTAGATCGTTTTAATATTAGATTAGAGACCAGTAATCCTACGGAGAAGATCAATCGAAACGAAAAATATATTATAGATAGTAAAGGAGAAAAGCATACCTATGATATTGTATTAATGGCTACAGGCAGTAGGGCTTTTGTCCCTAAAGAAGTTCCAATCCATTTACCAGGACGATTTACAATGCGTGATCGCTCTGATGCAGATGCATTAAAAAATTATTTAGATGATTCTGAGATAGCTCAAGATAAACAACATGTAGTTATTATTGGAGGTGGACTATTAGGTTTAGAGTTAGCAGCAGCACTAAGAAAAACCAATGTAAATATTACTATAGTTCAACGTGGTAGTCGATTAATGGAGCGTCAATTGGATGTGATTGCAAGCCGCTTATTAGCAGACGATGTAAGGGATAGAGACATTCAAATTTATTTTGATAATGAGGTTGATACTGTTTTCAATACGTCAGATTACGGTTTGTCAGTCACTTTAAAAACGGGTAGAGAATTAACATGCAATGCCGTAGTGTATTCTATAGGAACAATCCCAAATATTGAATTAGCCAAAGCGGTAGGTTTGACATGTAAACGTGGAATTGTTGTCAACCACTATTTACAAACATCAGATTCAGATATTTTTGCAGTCGGAGAAATTGCAGACTTTAACGGAAGTTTATATGGTATTACAGCAGCAGCAGAACAACAAGCAGATATTGTAGCCAAATTTTTATTAGGAGATTATTCGGCGATATACAAAGGGTCTGTTTTTATGAATATATTAAAATTTGAAGATTTAGACTTGTGTAGTATTGGAACTTTAGATTACCCACAGGACGACCCTGCATATCAAGAAATTTTGTTTATGGATGTTTCTAAACGTTTTTACAAAAAGTGTATTGTTTATAACGATTGGCTTATTGGAGCAATTTTGATGGGGGATAAAAGTGAATTTGCAGAGTTTAAACGTTTAATAGAAGAAAAAATAGAGCTTTCAGAAAAGAGAGAAGAGCTTCTTAGAAGTAGTAAGGTAGATGAACCCATAATAGGTAGATTAGTATGTTCCTGCAGTCAAGTAGGGGAAGGTAATTTAGAGACTGCTATACAAAATGGGTGTCATGATTTTGCCAAACTTTGCCAACAAACAGGAGCGGGATTGGGTTGTGGAAGTTGCAAAAGTGAGGTCAAACAAATCATGGAAAATACGTTACAACCAGCTTAAAACTTTTAGTTATGAAAAACGAATTACAACGATTTCAAGTAAAGGGTGGAATTATTTCTCCAGGAGAATTACTAAAAGTCATAGCAAAGGCTGAAAGTGTAGGGTTAGATGCGTTACACTTTGGATCTAGGCAAGATATTTTATTGCCCACAAAAAACGATAATAAGGAGCTTACAGAAGAACATATAAATTTTGATTTAAATATGTTTAGTTTGCCAGAGCATCAAAATATAATGAGTTCCTATGTAACAATTGATATTTTTCCATCTACAGTATGGCTTCGTGGTACGACTTATTTGTATATTTTAGAAGAATTTAGACATGCGCCTAAACTGAAAATAAATATCGTAGATCCTAAGCAACAAATGGTTCCTTTATTTTCTGGAGAGTTAAATTTTATAGCCTCCGAACATGAAGATTACTGGTTTTTATATGCTAAACTACCTGGGATTGAGGAGGAATATTATCCCGTATTATTATACACATGGGATATAGCTCATGTGTGCGAGTTAATAGAAGATATGTATACCAGAGTAACTAGTATTCAAGAGCTGTTCGAAGAGTTAAATCAAACCACTTCGTTAAATAGTAAAACTATACAAAAAAAATTAACAGTCAATTTCACTCCTTTTCCGTACTATGAGGGAATGAATAAAATGAGAACCAATCAATATTGGCTAGGTTTATATTGGAGAAATAATCGTTATAGTAATGATTTTTTGAAGGCCTTATGTACTTTTTGTGTAGACAACAGAATCGGAAAAATATGTCTTACTCCATGGAAATCTTTTATAGTAAAAGGAATACAAGGAGAGTCTAAGATTTTATTAGAAAAATTATTAGGTCAATATGGGATTAATGTAAGACATTCAGCTTTAGAGCTAAACTGGCATTTACCTGTAGATAACCAGCAAGCTTTAGATTTAAAGAAAAATTTAGTTTTAAATTTTGATCAAAATGATATTAGTACTTACGGCCTAACTTTTGGAATAACAGCAGATGTAAATCGAAATAAGTACTTTACATCGATTATTATTGAAATTAATCCAACATCGCAGATTCAACAATCTGATTTTGTGGTAAGACCAACCTATAATGTTGTTTATGCAAAAAATTTTAATTCTAATACTAGGAGTTATGTTGTGTATGCTCAAGATGTAGATATGATGGATTTACCCAATCTATTAATGGAATTAACTCAAACTTATTTCCAGAATTTAGGTAGTGATATACAAGACACAATAAAGCCAGGATCTTTACGTTTTGAAGAGGAGAAAATTGTTTTAGAAGTATATCAATGTAAAAATTGTATGACAATATATGATCCATCAGTAGGAGATAGTGAACAAAATATTAAGGCAGGAACTTTTTTTGAAGATTTGCCTAATACTTATTGTTGCTCTGTTTGTGATAGCGAATTAGCTGATTTTATTCCTACTGAAATGGAATTTATTGAGAAATAGCCTTTTCAAATTTAAAGAAGAGGAACCAACCAAGAATACCTACTTGCATAAATAGCCTGTGAACATATTAGTTTACAGGCTATTTTTTTTGTTAATTTTAATATTTAACTTATATTTGGATATTATTTAAGTACACTTAAAAACATTTTTAATGTCAGTTGCAACAGAAAATTTCGTAAAAGCAATTTATCAATTTGGAAAGCATATCAAATATGATACAAAACCAGGAACTATAGCTAAAAAATTAGGTGTATCCAATGCTGCTGCAACCGATATGGCTAAAAAAATGGATATAAAAGGACTCTTAAAATATGAAAAATATAAAGAATTAAAACTTACTCGGGAAGGCGAGTTAATGGCACTACGTGTTGTTCGTAAGCATCGCATTTGGGAATCTTTATTATTTAAATTATTGGATTTGTCATTACATGAAATACATCGAGAAGCAGAATTATTAGAACACGAAACCTCTGATTTTTTAGCTGATAAAATACATGAATACTTAGGTTATCCTAATTTTGATCCACATGGCGATCCTATTCCAGATAATGAGGGTAACATTAATCATATTCACAATTCTATAACACTATCAGAAGCTTTACCAGATAAGTTTTACACAATAACTCGATTACAAAGTGATGATAAAGACTTTTTTGATTTTTGTAGTGAAAATGGATTAAATAACGGAGCTAAAATAAAAGTAGAAAAACAGTTTGAAAAAACTAAGATGACCAAAATAATGGTCGATAACTCAACATTATTATTAAGTACAAATTTCACCTCTTTAATTCAAGTTATAAATGAAAAATAATTTTTTTATCACAGTAATATTATTGTCTTTTCAAATTATATTTAGCCAAGAAAAAGGAACAGTAAAAGGAAATGTTTTTTTAGATGGAGAAGCTATATCAGGAGCAAATATATATATTAAAGGTAATAACTCAATAGGAACAACCACAGATGTTGATGGTGCTTACACTTTAGGAAAAATACCTTTAGAACAAGAACAAGTTTTAATTTTTAACTACATCGGAGCTATTAGCGTTAAAAAAAAAGTAACAGTTTCTTCTGCAAACCCACTAATTCTAGACATAAAATTAACTTCCAATAGTCAATTGGAAGAAGTAGTAGTTTCAGGGACACTTAAGCCTGTAACCCGGATGGAAAGTCCCGTTCCGGTAGAAGTATATACACCTACTTTTTTTAAGAAAAACCCAACACCTAGTATTTTTGAAGCTTTACAAAATGTCAACGGAGTGCGCCCTCAATTAAATTGTGGATTGTGCAATACAGGAGATATTCATATTAATGGTTTAGAAGGTCCTTACACATTAGTGTTAATAGATGGTATGCCAATAGTAAGTGGTTTGTCCACTGTTTATGGGCTTTCAGGAATTCCAAATTCTTTAATTGAACGTGTAGAAATCGTTAAAGGTCCAGCATCCTCTTTATATGGTAGTGAAGCTGTAGGCGGTTTAGTTAATATTATAACACAAAAACCCAACAACGCACCTAAATTTAGTATTGATGGTTTTGCCACTTCCTGGGGAGAATTTAATTTAGATGTGGGTACTAAATTTAAAATAGGTAAAGCACAATCAATTTTAGGAATCAATTATTTTAACTACAACCAGCGTATCGATAGTAATAACGATAATTATACGGACTTAACACTTCAGGACCGAATTTCAGTATTTAATAAATGGAATTTTTCTCGCAAAAGCGGAAAAGAATTTAGCATTGCAGGACGTATTTTTTACGAAGATCGATGGGGAGGAGAGCAACAATGGACCAAAAAATTTAGAGGAGGAGAAGAGATTTATGGAGAGAGTATTTACACAAAAAGAGGCGAAGTTTTCGGGGTATATGCATTACCAACAACGGAAAACCTGAGTTTAAGTTTTTCTGCTACGACCCATAATCAAAATTCATTTTATGGGAATCAATCTTATAACGCACAACAACATATTGCATTTACACAATTAACATGGAATAAAGTTTTAATTAAGCACGATTTATTGTTTGGGTTAGCAGGACGCTATAATTTTTACGATGATAATACTCCAGCCACAAGAACATTAAGAGAGAATAATCCAGAAAATATTTATATTCCAAGTATTTTTATGCAAGATCAAATAGAACTTGCAGAAAAAAACGATTTATTATTGGGAGTACGTTACGATTATGACGATAGGCACGGCAGCATTATCACGCCACGTATAGCATACAAATATGCGATAACTCCAAAAGATGTAGCACGTTTAAATTTTGGTACAGGATTCAGAGTAGTAAATCTGTTTACGGAAGATCATGCCGCTTTAACAGGTTCCAGAGAAGTAATAATTGAAGAGGACTTAGATCCTGAAGAATCAATTAATGTAAATGTAAACTACCTAATGAAACGCTATTTAAGTTCGGGTACATTTTTTAATTTTGAAGCTTCTGCTTGGTATACTTATTTTTCAAATAGAATAAACCCAGATTTTGAGTCAAATCCTAACGAAATTCGTTATTCTAACTCTAAAGGGCATGCAGTATCACAAGGAATAAGTATACAGGCTGATGTTAATTTTAATTTTGGATTAAAAGCTCTTTTAGGTACTTCATTATTAGAAGTTTCTAACGTAGAAGATGGAGAAAAAATAAGACAACCGCTAACAGAAAGTTTTAATGCCAATTGGAGTTTATCTTATAAAATTAAACCTTGGAGTTTAGTTATTGATTACACAGGTAACTTATACGGTCCAATGCGATTACCTACACAAGAGTTTACCAGAGAAAACGGAGTTTTTGTAGATGATCCAAGAGCTAAAAATTCTCCATATTGGAGCACGCAAAACATTCAATTTACTTATGATGGATTTAGTCGATTAGAAATTTATGGAGGCGTCAAAAACTTACTAGATTGGACACCAGCAAGAAATAATCCGTTCGTAATTTCAGGAGGAGATGATCCTTTTCAAAAGGATCAAAACAATCCAAATCGTTTACCTTTTGATACGACTTACGTATATACATCATTACAAGGAATTAGAGGTTTTTTAGGAATTAGATATAATTTATTTTAATGAAAATAGTCAAACTTTTATTGTTTTTATTAATATTTCAAAATACTGTAGCACAACTAAACACGTATAGCTTTGAGCAAGTAGATACACTACCAATAAAAAAACCAGTAATTGTTTTTTTACACACAGATTGGTGTAAGTACTGTAAGGTGATGGAGCAAACTACTTTTAAAAATAGTGATGTAGTAAAGGAGTTAAATAAAAATTTTTATTACATTTCTTTTGATGCAGAATATAAAAAACCTATTAAGTATCAAAATGTTGTATTTAATTATAAATCAACAGGAAGAAAAACAGGGATTCATGAGTTAGCAGAAGCCCTAGGTAAATACAAACATCAAATAAAATACCCTACAACTGTAGTATTAAATAAAAAAAACGAAATTGTATTTCAATACCCATCAATGTTGAGAGCTAAAGGCTTTTTAAAATTATTAAAAGAACTAAAGAAAAATGAAAAAATATAAAATATTAATTATCGGTTTTTGCACACTGTTATTTAGTTGTAATGAAAATCAAAAAAATACTTCGGGAAAATTAAATGTAGTTACAACTACAACAATGATTACTGATATGATTACAGCCATAGGAGGAAACAATGTTGAAGTAAAAGGATTGATGGGAAGTGGAGTAGATCCACATTTATATAAAGCAAGTGAAGGAGATGTTTCAAAATTAACGAGAGCCGATATTATTTTTTATAGTGGACTACATTTAGAAGGAAAATTAGAAGATATTTTTGAGAAAATGAAGCATAGCAATAAAGAGGCAATCGCTTTGTCTGATACTTTATCAAAAGATAAATTGATTACGTCTGAAAATTTTGCCTCTAATTACGATCCACATATTTGGTTTCAAATTGATTATTGGATTGAATGCGCACACTATGCTACTAAACAACTAAGTAGAATTGATGTTAAAAACAAAAGTAGATATGAAGCGAATTCAAAAAAATATATTGCCGATTTAGAAGTATTAAAACAAGCAAATATCAAACTAGTTACATCGCTTCCAAAAGAAAAAAGAGTACTAATTACAGCTCATGATGCCTTTAATTATTTTGGAAAAGCTTATGATTTTGAAGTTGTTGGATTACAAGGCCTTTCCACTGCTACGGAAGCAGGTGTACAAGATGTTCAAAATTTGGCTAACTTTATTATCAAAAAAAATGTAAAAGCTATTTTTATAGAAAGTTCGGTTCCCAAACGTACAATTGAAGCATTACAAGCCTCAGTAAAAGCCAAAAAACATGATGTACAAATAGGAGGAGAGTTGTTTTCTGATGCCTTAGGAAGTAAAGGAACAGCAGAAGGAACTTATATAGGAATGTATAAACACAATATATCCACTATTGTTAATGCCTTAAAATAATGAGCGAAGAAAAGTTTGCCATAAAAGTAGATGACCTTACGGTAGCCTATAATTACAAACCTGTATTATGGGATATAGATTTGGCAATTCCAGAAGGAGTACTTATGGCAATTGTTGGTCCAAATGGGGCAGGAAAATCCACACTAATAAAATCTATTTTAGGAATTATAAAACCTATTGCAGGTAAGGTTGCCGTATTTGATAAGCCTTACGAAAAACAACGTGCTTTAGTAGCTTATGTACCCCAAAAAGGCTCCGTTGATTGGGATTTTCCTACCACAGCTTTAGATGTTGTTTTAATGGGAACTTATGGAAGCTTAGGCTGGATTAAACGACCAGGGCAAAAGGAAAAAAAACAAGCTTTAGAAGCTTTGGAAAAAGTGGGAATGTTGTCTTTTAAAAGCAGGCAAATCAATCAACTTTCAGGAGGACAACAGCAACGTGTTTTTTTAGCTCGTGCTTTAGTGCAAAAAGCGTCTATTTATTTTATGGACGAACCTTTTCAAGGAGTAGATGCCACAACGGAAATTGCAATTATTAATTTATTAAAGGAATTGAGAAAACAAGGGAAAACAGTAGTTGTAGTACACCACGATTTACAAACAGTTCCCGAATATTTTGATTGGGTTACTTTCCTAAACGTTAAGAAGATTGCAACAGGTCCCGTAAAGGATATTTTTAATGATGATAATTTGACAAAAACTTATGGTATTAATTATAAAGTAAGTATTCAGAAATAGTTATGTTTCTATGAGAATCTTCTAAATTTAATTCTGAATATTTTAATGTTTGCAAAAAATTAGTATTATGCCAAGGTGTTTATTAATTACTTAAAAAGAAAGACTAAAACACTTATCTTAGTAAAATAGATTTTAACATAAAAACAGTTACATGAATAAAATAATTAAAGCTTTAATCGCTGCTTACGGTTCAAAAAAATTAGGTGGAGGTTGTTTTTCGACAGTACTAATTTTTATAATTATTTATTGGCTATTAGGTAAAATCTAATTTCTTATATTTAAATATATTTCAGATTAATAATTTTTTTGAGGGGTATTGTAAAATGCCCGTATTGTGGAAAGAAGAATATCAAGGTCTTTTACAATTTGAAGAAATTGAATTTTCTAACGAAATCATAGATGTGCCTTCCATCAAATCCAATAAGAGGTTAGGCAAATTGGCAGAAAATCTATTTTCTGTTTGGTTAAAAAATAGCAAGCGCTATAAAATTATTTTCGAAAATCTTCAAATAATTGAAAACAAGAAAACCCTTGGAGAATTAGATGTTATGCTTTTTGATGTAATAAATAAAGAATACATTCATTTAGAACTAATTACTAAATTTTATCTTCTAAATCCAGAATTTAAGCCCAATGACATTAAAGCGTGGGTTGGACCCAACCGCAATGATTCTTTATATGATAAAGTAACTAAGTTAAAAGAAAAGCAACTCCCATTATTATACAATAAGTATACTCAGGAAGTAGTTAAGCCATATCTTCAAAAAGAATGGCCAGTAAAGCAACGAGTATGCTTTAAAGCCAATTTATTTGTGCCTTTAGATTTTGAAGGAGAAATGTTAATTTTTAATCCAAAATGTATTGTAGGTCATTATCTGACTTTGCCTCAATTTAAAAAATTACATAAAAGTTCAAACCAGTATTTTTGTCCTTCAAAGCAAGATTGGCTTCGAAATGCCAATACTCAAAAAGATTGGGTTAACTTTGAAGAAGCTTTATCAGTTATTCAAAAGTTTATGGATTTAGATCAGTCATTAATGGTTTGGATAAAAGGGCAAGAAAATTTTAAGCGAATTATTATTGTGCCGTACGATTATTTTTAGCGTCGTTAATTTTGCAAATAAAACCTTATCAATCACTTTTTCATTCTTATTGTTGAAAATTATAAATCTTTGAAAATAGGATTTCTCTAAAAATAAATCTTTTGCTAATTTAAGGTTGATTTTTTTGAATGCATCTAATTTTTCGTTCGTAGTTTCCTGAATTTTATGCTTCATAAAAGATAGATTTAGATGATTTTAAAATAAAATGTCCAGACCAAATAGTGGTTTCTTATGAATGAACTCGTTTAAACTTTTTTCAATTGGCTGCAAAATGATCTTTTTCACTCACTTTTTATCATTTTTCTGTTCCGTAGCGATGCTATGCAACCATAAAATGATTTCAATTGAGCAAAAAATCTCTATTTTTCGCTTCAATCAAAAAAGTTTAAACGAGTTCAATGTATTCTATTATATATGAAAATGATAACTAGTCTTAGGAATAAATTATTGAATATATTCATTTTACATTTTGTGTAGTTTGTATTAATTAGGTAAATAAATCATTTTCAATTATAAAATTTATCCTAAAATATTAGTATCATATCCATCAATACTTTTTGTGTTTTTGTTTGTCCAATAGTCTTTAATCCCCTCCTTACCTTTTTTTTCTGCCCAAGATTCCAATATGGTGCGTTCTTCTTTAAAGTTCATTAAGGGAACGAACTGAAAACCCACAGGAAGTTTGTATCAAATCAACTTCCATTTCAATAAGTTGTCTAGTTCCTGCTATTTTAGGAAATAAATTAATAAGACTTGAAAATTCAGAATCTCTTTCATGATAAATTCTTGCTTGTCCATAAAGTCTCAAAATCAGTGGTTTTCCTTCAAAGGCACAAAACATTATAGTCATTCTATCATTCAATTGTAAATGCGCAGCAGTTTCATTTCCACTCCCAGTTAGGTTTAACCAAACAATCCTGTTGGAATTAATAATCCTAAAAGTATCCATTCCTTTTGGAGAAATATTTACGCGTCCCTCTCTTACAGCAGTACCAACAAAAAATATTTTTTGATTTTCTATAAATTTTTTTAGTTCAGTCGTAATTTCTAAAAGTTGTTTTCCCATAATAATTTAGTTACAAAAAAAAAGTATTCATTATTTTAAATAATGAATACTTTGATTGGGGCAAAAAAGTTTTTTAATTAAGCAAGGGCTTTCATTATTTCATGGATGTCATTATCAATAACTTCCTTTTTTCTATCAGCATAAGTTAAGAATTCTTTATAAACATCATCTAATTGAAGTTTAGTTAATTCGTAACCTACTTTTTTAGCTCTGTAAGCTAAAGCAGCGCGACCGCTTCGAGCAGTAAGTACTATTGCAGATTCGGTTACACCGACCTCTTCTGGATCTATAATTTCGTAAGTTTCACGATTTTTAATAACACCATCTTGATGAATACCAGAACTATGAGCAAAAGCGTTAGACCCTACTATAGCTTTGTTAGGTTGCACCATCATTCCCATATTTTCTGAAACCATTTTACTAGTATCGTACAGTAATCGGGTATTGATATCTGTATGTAAGTTCAAATGCGGGTGTTGTTTTAAAATCATAACTACTTCTTCCAAGGAAGTATTTCCAGCACGCTCACCAATACCGTTAATAGTACATTCGATTTGGCGCGCACCATTAACAACTCCTGCAATTGAATTAGCAGTAGCCAACCCTAAATCGTTATGGCAATGGCACGAAAGGATTATATTATGTATCCCTTTTACATTTTCTTTTAAGTATTTAATTTTAGCACCATACTCTTCTGGTAAACAATATCCTGTAGTATCAGGAATATTAAGTACAGTTGCTCCAGCAGCAATCATAGCTTCACAAACACGAGCCAAATATTCATTATCTGTTCTACCTGCATCCTCAGCATAAAACTCAACATCTTCTACAAAAGATTTAGCATATTTTACGGCAGCAACGCCACGTTCAATAATTTTTTCAGGCGTGGTATTAAACTTATGCTTAATATGTAATTCAGAAGTTCCAATACCCGTATGTATACGAGGGCGTATAGCATATTTTAATGCTTCAGCAGCAACTTTAATATCATTTTCTACAGCACGAGTTAAACCACAAACCGTAGAATTTTTAACAATTTTAGTAATTTCAATAACCGAGTTAAAATCCCCAGGGCTTGATACTGGGAAACCAGCTTCGATAATATCTACTCCAAGTAAATCCAAGCGTTCAGCGATTACTAATTTTTGCTCTGTATTTAACTTACAGCCTGGGACTTGCTCCCCGTCTCTCAGCGTAGTATCAAAAATCTGGACTTTATTATCGCTCATCTTTATTAAATTGCTTTTAATAGTTTTATCAAATGTATATTTTTATAGCCTGTATATTTTATAAAACTATAGTATCTTACAATGGTAAGTATTTTTTAAAACAGTCTTATCCTCTGTAAATAAAGGGATTTCTAATTTTTTTCTTACAATGACTAACGAACTAAAAGACCCTCTTTTTGTACTAGTAAAATCGCTAACCAAGTCTGAAAAAAGACAATTCAAGCTTTATGCAGGTAGATTAGGTAACAACAGTGACTCTAAATTTATAGCATTATTCAATTTTTTAGATAAAGCTGATAAATTAGACGAATCAATAATTGTAAAAAAAGGAATTGTCACTAAACTTCAATTATCCAATCTAAAGGCGCATTTATATAAGCAGATATTAATAAGTCTACGTCTAAATCCTGTGCATCGAACTAGACGTATGAAAATACGCGAGCAACTTGATTTTGCAACAATTTTATATCATAAAGGATTATACAAACAAAGCTTAAAGTTATTAGATAAAGCTAAAGCTTTAGCCATTGATAGTGATGAGAATAATATTGCATATGAAATTGTAGAATTTGAAAAAATTATAGAAACGCAATATATTACTAGAAGCATTTCTTCCAGAGCAGATGAATTGGCAGTACAAGCTAAGGAATTGAGTATGAAGAATGTTATAGCAAGTCGTTTGTCAAACCTTTCATTGCAGTTATATGGTTTAATGTTAAAAACAGGTTATGCAAAAAATGATAAAGAACATGAATATCTTAAAAACTATTTTGATGGTCGTTTACCAAGATACGATTGGGAACTTTTAGGTTTTACAGAAAAGCTTTGGCTGTATAAAGCACATTTGTGGTATAGTTTTATGACACAGGATTTTTTAGGGGCTTATAAATACTCAAAAAAATGGGTGGATTTATTTTATGAATCGCCTAGAATGATTGAAGTAAATCCTGTTTTCTTTTTGAAAGGAAATAATTATTTAATGGAATCATTATTTTTAATTAAGGAAAAAACCAACTTAGAACACAAAATTAATCGTTTAGAAAAAATGGTGAAGTCGGATGGCTTTCCCCTATATGAAAATACTTTAGCCGTTAGTTTTTTATATATTAATACAAATAAATTTAATTTACATTTTTTAGAAGGATCCTTCAAGGAAGGTTTGCCATTAGTAGATAAAGTTTTAGAAGGTTTAGAACACTATAAAAACCATATTGACGGTCATCACATAATGGTGTTTTATTACAAAATTGCTTGTTTGTATTTTGGAATGGAAGATCATGAAAAGTGTATCGAATACCTTCAAAAAATAATTACCAATAAGTCGCTAAAAATGCGAGAAGATTTAATGTGTTTTGCTAGAGTTTTGAGTTTAGTAGCCCATTATGAAGCTAGTATGGATGAACATTTAGAAGCCCAATTACGAGATACTTATAAATTTTTAATTAAAATGGACGATTTGTATTCGGTACAAAAGGAAATGATTAAGTTTCTACGTAATCTTGGAAATATAAATCCGTTAGAAATAAAAACAGAATTTAAAAAGCTATATGACCGTTTAAAGAAACATGAAAATCATCCTTATGAAAAACGTGCTTTTTTATATCTTGATATTTTGTCGTGGTTAAAAAGTAATATTGAAGGTCGACCAATAGGAGAAATCATTAGAGAAAAAGCAAAATTAGAGGTTCGTTAATTTACGATATCCCATAAACTATCACTTGGAGGAGGTGCTACTATTGTTAATGGCTCCTTTTTTACAGGATGAATAAAAGAAAGTTTTTGGGCGTGTAAATGAATTCCTCCATTTGAATTACTACGTTTAGCACCATATTTAAGATCACCTTTAATAAAACAGCCGATTTTTGCTAATTGCGCTCTAATTTGATGATGACGCCCTGTGTGTAAGTCAATTTCCAATAAAGAAAACCGGTCTAAGTTTGTAAGAATGCTATAAGTTAAACTCGCTTTCTTAGAATTTGGTACCTCTTTTAGATGGGCATAAGATTTGTTTTGTTTAGGGTTTCTAAGTAAGTAATGAGTTAAGGTTGCTTCAGTTTCTGAAGGAGTTGGACTTACCATAGCCCAATACGTTTTCTGAGTTTCCTTTTCAGCGAAAGCTTTATTTAAGCGTGGTAATGCTTTACTAGTACGTGCAAAAACAATAGCGCCAGTAGTAGGCCTATCCAAACGATGTACAACCCCTAAAAAAACAGATCCAGGTTTATTATATTTTTTAGCAATGTATTTTTTTACAACTTCGCTTAAAGGTTCGTCACCCGTATTATCTCCCTGAACAATATCTCCTGCTTTTTTATTAATAACAATAATATGATTATCCTCATAAAGGACTTCTAAGTTTTCAGGTGTGGAATATTGTTTCATCTAAAAGGATTTTTAGTTGCAGATTGTTAGAATAAGAAAATAATAGGATAAACCGAAAACGATCAACTATAAACTAAAATTAATATTGCTCATTTTCATTAGGAAAATCTTCGCTTTTAACATCTTCTACATATCTGCCAATAGCTCCAGTCATCAACTCATGTAAGCTTAGATATCTTCTTAAAAACCGGGGATTAAATTCGTTAGTCATACCCAGTAAATCGTTTACAACCAATACCTGTCCATCTACGTTTCCAGCTCCAATTCCAATTACTGGAATAGTCAATAGCTTAGCCACTTCTTGTGCCAATTTAGCAGGTACTTTTTCTAAAACTACAGCAAAACAACCTGCTTTTTGCAAGAATAGAGCATCTTTAATTAATTTTTTGGCTTCTTCTTCTTCTTTAGCTCTAACAGTATAAGTGCCAAATTTATAAATTGATTGCGGCGTCAAACCTAGATGTCCCATAACAGGAATCCCAGCATTCAATATTTTTTTAATAGACTCTTTAATTTCTGTTCCCCCTTCTAATTTTACAGAATGTCCCCCAGATTCTTTCATAATTCGTATTGCAGAGCGTAAGGCTTCTTTAGGATCACTTTGGTAGCTACCAAAAGGTAAATCTACTACTACTAAAGAGCGTTTGGCTCCTCGCACAACCGAAGATGCATGATAAATCATTTGATCTAAAGTAATTGGCAGTGTAGTTTCATGTCCAGCCATTACATTAGAGGCAGAGTCGCCAACTAAAATTACATCTATACCAGCACTATCAACAATTTGTGCCATAGTATAATCATAAGCCGTAAGCATTGATATTTTTTCTCCATTAGATTTCATTTCAACTAATGTACGAGTGGTAATGCGTTTGTAATCTTTTTTAATTGCAGACATGTTTAATATTATTTGAAGGTAAATTTAGTAATACTATTTGCATTATAAAATTAATACAGTAGGCTAATTTCTTTTAAATTATAATGGTTAATTACATTGTCTTCTTCCAAAATAGTAAGTTTACCATCATTTGTTATTCCTTTTATAATTCCTGTAAAAATGGATTCACTATTTTTTCTTTTAAAAGAAGAGGCTTTACCTTTTCTAAACAAGACACTCTCAAAACGTTTTTTTAAAGAAGGAAAATCAGAAGAATCAAAGTTGGAAAATGATTTTTCAAGTTGAATTAAAATTTTATTTAAAAGCAATTTAATATCAAATTCTTGTTTAGTAATTAGCTTTAAAGAACTAGCTTTTGGAAGGTTATCAAACTTTCTTTGATTCACGTTTAAACCAATTCCTATAATACTTTCACTTAGTGTGCCATTTTGGTAATTATTTTCAATTAAAATACCGCCTATTTTTTTATTTGCTGACATAATGTCGTTTGGCCATTTAATAAATAATTGCGGCACTTTTAGCATATCAAGAACATTGTAGATGCTTAGCGCAGTAAGTAAATTTATAGCTATTGGATCATAAGTTAAATATGGCGAAATAGGTAAGTATACACTTATTGTAAGGTTTTTTCCAGATTCTGTTTTCCAGGCATTACCTATTTGCCCACGACCTTCCGTTTGATGTTTTGCCCAAATACATGTAGGCTGGTTTATCGCATTATTACGAACCAGCTTTCTTAAGAAGCTATTTGTAGACCCTATGGCATCAACTTTGATTAAAGTTATCACAAATAATAAAGTTATAGTTTGCAAAGAACGCATTTAAACATTAAAAAATAATAACTTTGTCTGGTAAAATATATTGAATGTCAAAAACACACATTGATAATGATATGCTTATTGCAGAAATCATTAAAGGTATTGAAGAAGTAAAAGGTCAGGATATTACCATATTGGACTTACGTGATATAGAAAATACCGTATGTGACTATTTTATAATTTGTAACGGTACATCAAATACTCAAGTAAACGCAATAGTAGGATCTATTCAAAAAGTGGTTAGCAAAGCTTTAAAAGACAAACCATGGCATGTAGAAGGTTCGGACAATGCAGAGTGGGTGTTGATGGACTATGTAAATGTCGTAGTTCACGTTTTTCAAAAACATATTCGGGAAGAGTATGATATTGAAGCCTTATGGGGAGACGCAAAGAGTACAATTATTCCTACTAATTATTAAAAATTCATAGAAAAAGATTTAATGGCAAATCAAAACAAAAAGACAGACTCAAATAAACGCCCCAAATTTAATTCCTACTGGATAATAGCTGTAGTAATTTTAGGTTTTGTGGCAATTACTTTTTTCGACTCTGGAATTACAGGTAAAAAACAAATTTCTCCTTCGGAGTTTAACAATTACTTACAGGAAAAAGAAGTTTCTAAAGTTGTTATTGTAAACAGAAGAATAGCAAAAGTGTTTTTAACACCAGAAGCTAAAATGCTCGAAAAGCATAAGAAAAAGCAAAGAACATCACTTATTGATAGTGCTTCAGGTGCTGAAATAGCAGATTATCAATTTGAATTCGGAGATTTACAAAATTTTGAAAATCAAATCAACCAAACTAAAGAAGGTAACAACTTAAACACTCGTGTAATTTATGTTACGGAATCAAATGTATTTGGTGATATCCTTGTAGGATTATTACCAATTGCGTTATTAATTGGTGTTTGGATTTTTGTAATGCGAAGAATGAGCGGCGGAGGTGGCGGCTCGGGACCAGGAGGGCAAATTTTTAATATTGGAAAGTCTAAAGCAAAGCTTTTTGATGAGAAAACTGATGTTCAGGTCTCTTTTGAAAATGTTGCAGGTCTTGAAGGAGCAAAAGAAGAGGTTCAGGAAATTGTTGATTTTTTGAAAAATCCAGAAAAATATACTTCACTAGGTGGTAAAATACCCAAAGGAGCATTGCTAGTAGGCCCTCCTGGGACAGGAAAAACATTGTTGGCAAAAGCAGTAGCAGGAGAAGCCAAAGTACCTTTTTTCTCATTGTCAGGTTCTGATTTTGTAGAAATGTTTGTTGGGGTTGGTGCATCTCGTGTTAGAGATTTATTTAAACAAGCAAAAGATAAATCACCAGCTATAATTTTTATTGATGAAATTGACGCTATAGGTCGTGCTCGCGGTAATAATGCTATGTCAGGTTCAAATGACGAGCGTGAGAATACATTAAATCAATTACTTACGGAAATGGATGGTTTTGGTTCAGATAGTAATGTAATTGTAATAGGAGCAACCAATCGCGCGGACGTACTAGACAAAGCTTTAATGCGTGCAGGACGTTTTGATAGACAAATTTATGTAGATCTACCAGATGTTCGTGAGCGTGAAGAGATTTTTGCAGTACACTTAAAGCCTATAAAAAAAGATAAAAAGTTAGACACAAAATTTTTATCTAAACAAACTCCAGGTTTTTCAGGTGCTGATATAGCCAATGTTTGTAATGAAGCAGCACTTATTGCTGCACGTAAAGGTAAAAAGTTAGTAGGTAAACAAGACTTTTTAGATGCTGTAGATAGAATTGTAGGTGGATTAGAAAAGAAAAACAAAATTATTACACCCGAGGAAAAGAAAGCAATTGCTTTTCATGAAGCAGGTCATGCTACTGTAAGTTGGATGTTGGAACATGCAGCACCTTTAGTAAAAGTAACAATTGTTCCTCGTGGACAGTCTTTAGGAGCAGCTTGGTACCTGCCAGAAGAGCGTCAGATTGTTCGACCAAATCAAATGTTGGATGAAATGTGTGCGACTCTAGGAGGTAGAGCAGCAGAAAAAGTAATATTCAATGAAATTTCTACAGGGGCTTTAAGCGATTTAGAAAAAGTAACCAAACAAGCTCGCGCTATGGTAACTGTTTATGGACTTAATGATAAAATAGGTAATCTAACTTATTATGATTCTAATGGACAAAATGATTACAATTTCAATAAGCCTTACAGCGAGGATACAGCACAATTAATTGATAAAGAAATTTCTATAATAATTGAAAAGCAATATCAAAGAGCCATAAAATTACTAGAGGATAACAAAGATAAGTTGACTCAATTAGCAGAAGTTTTGTTAGAAAAAGAAGTTATTTTTAAAGATAATTTACAGGAAATTTTTGGAAAAAGACTATTTGATAAGGATAAGGAAGCAGCAGTAGCAATTGCAAATATCCAGCCTTCTACTGAAGAAGAATAGTAAACTATATTTAAGGTAGCTTTTTGGCTACTTTTACGTAACTTAGGGGCGGATTTTAAAAATACGCCCCTAACATTTTATGAATTTATTCAAAAAAATATTTACAAGAAATACTCCTTCTCCCGAGAGCTTAGAGGATGGGAAGAGTAGTAAATATATGCCTAGTGAGGATCTGCCCGTCGATGAACAATTTATGTTAATGTTTACAGAAAAAGGAGGGAAGTTTTTGTATTGTGATAATATGGACGAAGCCCATGATGCTTTTCAGCAAATCCTTTTAGAAAACAATTGGTTAAAACCAGAAGTCTGCTGTTTACAAGATACTGTAAAAGCAGAATTCGCAAATTTTAATTTAAATTACTCTACTAAAAATACAGCAGCTTTATATTTATCTGATTGTGAATATTTAGTATCAAGTATTGGAGGAATTTTAGTTTCTTCGAATCAATTAAAAGAAAAAAAATTATACGAACTTCCAGATCACTTAGTAGTTATAGCTTACACAAGTCAGCTTATACGAGATATCAGCGAAGGATTACAGGGTATTAAGAATAAAACAGGAGATATTCCTTCAAATATTACTACTATTCAACACTTCGAAAAAAAGAAACAAGATGATGATTTTATGAGTTATGGAAGTAGTTCAAAAAACTTGTATTTATTACTTATAGAGGATTTATAATATGAGTGAATTTTATAAGAGACTCCTCTCGGGAATCGTTTATGTTATTGTGTTAATTTCAGGCATTATATTTCATGAATACGCTTTCTTAACAGTTGTGGTTATGCTTTCAATTATCTGTCTTTGGGAGTTTAAGCGCCTAATACATCTTAAAAGAGAAATACTACTGTATCCTCTTTTAATTTTTGGGTTAGTTATCTATCATTTTCTAGAAATTCCAAGAGTGATAACTCTATTTATGCTAGGAACTACCATCATTACTCAATTGTTGTTATTATACGATCTGATTTATATCAGAATCATACCCATGTTTGAAAAAAAAAAATATATAGTCATTATATTTTATTTGATCTCAAATTTTATTTTCATGAGTCTTATTCCGTTTTCAATAAATGGAAGTTATCAGCCAATTTTTATTTTAGGAATTTTCATTTTAATATGGGTTAATGATTCCTTTGCATATTTAACAGGAAAAAACTTAGGAAAGCATAAATTATACGAACGTATATCTCCTAAAAAAACAATTGAAGGGTTTGTTGGAGGTTTGGTTTTTTCCATTTTAGCAAGTATTGTTTTAGCACAATTCTCTCAGGAATTAAATGTATGGAAATGGATTGGTTTTAGTATTATTGTTAGTTTCTTTGGAACTATAGGTGATTTGATTCAATCAAAATTTAAGCGTCAAGCAGGTGTAAAAGATAGCGGAACAATTATGCCTGGGCACGGAGGTATTTTTGATCGCCTAGATAGCGTGTTATATGCAAGTCCTTTTGTATTTTTGTTCCTACAAATAGTTAATTATGTTTCATAAAGAAGGTTTTAAAATTATTATAATTACATTAATTCTTGTAATTGCGGGTATATTATTAACACATTTTTTTGTTCCATATTTTTATATGCAAATAGCTTTGTATATTATATTTGCTTTTTTTTTAATAATTATTCTTCAATTTTTTAGAAACCCAAAGCGTAATACGGTGTTTAATAATTCACATATACTTTCACCAGTAGATGGTAAAGTAGTAGTTATTGAAGAGGTTTATGAGAAAGAGTATTATAAAGAAAACAGAATTCAAGTTTCTGTATTTATGTCTCCAATAAACGTACATGTTACTAGAAATCCTATTGGTGGAAAAGTTTTATTTAGTAAATACCATCCAGGTAAATTTTTAGTGGCTTGGCATCCAAAATCTTCAGAAGAAAACGAACGGACAACAGTTGTGATAGGAGATTCAAAATTTTCTATTTTATACCGTCAAATAGCAGGTGCATTAGCTAAGCGTATAGTAAATTATTCCGAAGAAGGTACCCCTGTAACCCAAGGTGGAGATAATGGTTTTATTAAATTTGGATCTAGAGTCGATGTTTTTTTGCCTTTAGGAACAAAAATTGATGTAAATTTAGGAGATAAAGTTCGCGGTGGCGAAAGTATTTTAGCATCGATATAGCTATTTATGGGTAATAAAGATTTAGAGAAAAGGTTTTTGAATGCCGTGGATGAGGCGAATGCTTATCCAAAAATTTTACCTATAGATATTAAATTGAAATTCTATGCCTTTTATAAGCAAGCAACTGAAAATACAGGACTTTACAGGCCGTCTGACGGTGTAGAGATAAGGAATGCTTTTAAATTAAATGCATTATTCCAAGTAGGGAAATTTACTGAAGATGAAGCAAAAGAAAGATATATTGCTTTAGTAGCAAAATACTTAAAATAATATTTAGCTATTTTTCATAAATTAAATTCATCATATAAAACCTTAATTTATTTTATAAATATATCCGATTTACAGTTTTTTAAAACTGAAAGTGAAATCTAATTTTTATTGTTAAGTTAAGGGTTAAGCCCTGAAATATTTTTTAGCTTTGTTAAATGTCAAATTATCGTAAGAATTCACATTCAATAAGCAATTTGAGTTGTCATTTGTTATAGGCTACAAAATACCGTTATAATGTTTTGCAAGGTGATATTCAACATCGTTTTAGAGATCTATTGATTCAAATATGTAACTCTGAAGGCGTTCAAATCTTAAGAGGTGTTGTAAATACAGTTAGTAAATTTGGAAATGAAAGTTAAATATCAAAATATAATTAGAAATTATGGTTCAGAAAAAATTATGATGTTTTATATAAGATTTAACAATTATACCTCTTTTAGCTCAGATACCTCGTCTACTTACAGCGGGGTAGTTCCTAAATTGAGTGTTTAAATCATCAAAAGCTATTCTTTTGATCCGTTTTCGGAGGGTTACAAACAAAGAAGGGGCAAATGTTTTATCGGTTTGAAAACCTTTTAACCCAACAAAAAAACTGCATGTAGCTATTTTCTTGAATTGCTTATATTGTTTTTTTATTACCTAAATTATTAAATGGTGTTTTTGAACTCTGATATAAATAATTTTTTTTCTGAAATGTAGTCAATCACAATGTAACTTTATTTGTATTGTAAATAGTTGAAATTATGTAACTTAGTGCAATTTTATTTCATTTTATAAAAAGATTTACCTTTGGATTATGGCAAACTAAAGCTCAAATGGATATACCGTTTCTCGTTTAAGTGTTCATATATTTTGGAGTACAAAATATCGTTATTCAGTATTAAAAGGTGGTATTCAAAATCGCTGTAGAAAATTATTAATACAGATTTATGAAGCGAAAGATGTTGAAATGGCGAAGTTCTCGAAAATTACAACAAGAGTTCCTTTCTTAAAAAAAGAAATATAGGGGTCGTTACTTTTGGTTAATTGGATTTGGTTGTTGGAGTATTAGGTAATATTACCGATGAGATTGTTAATGAATTGGGGATCATAGAAAGCCAGAAGATAGGCAGGGCAGAATCATACTTTGTCAAATTGAATTTTATTACACTTAAAATTCAAAATTGACCAGTTTTATTCATAAATTATGATATATACATTTTTAATATATTTCAAAAAAATATTGATTTCATATCAATATTAAATATTTCTTATGGAAAATGAAAAGTATGATTCTGCCCTGAGAAGATAGGGGAGGCAGTAGCTTTGTATTAATGTAATTGCCTTGGGGTGACTTTGAGTCACCAGGCTGAAACTATGGACTTGAAGTTCATAGTGGTTCATTTTGTGCAAAAGTATAAAACAACTGCACTTTTATTTAAAAAAAACAACTCTTTTTTAATTCAAAATACTAAAAATTAGTGAATTAGATTATTTTTCAGTAAACCTAATTAAAATTATGAGAATTAAAGTATGATTTTAGCCTGATCAATAAAGCATTACTTTTCGTTAATATAGGACTGTTTTGTTAAGTTCTTAAGGTCGTATTTTTGCACAAAAAAATAATAGATATGATTAAATGCTTAGTATTTCGTCTAATTAGACAATCAATTATATTTTTAGTTCTTTTAAATGTTATTTCTTGTCAAAAAGATAATGTTCAAGAGTCTAAAAATGAAAAAATAAATACACCATTAACAGAACGCAACTTACAAGGATTTTGTAGAACAAATAATGGGAAATCCCTTAAAGAAATTCCAGAGGATAAAGTGCAAAGAAGTGGTAAAAATACGGTTGAAAATCAGAAAATTTATAAGTTTCCTGTTGCTGTTACTATCTTATTTAAGGATCTTAAAAATAGACTTCCTAAATGGAAAGTACAACAGCAAATAGATATATTGAACAGAGAGTTTAATAAGGGTAAAATCATCAACACAAAATTATTGCCTAAAGAATTTGTTGGAAAAGATGCAAATGTAGGTTTTCAATTTAGGCTTGAAAGCTATCGATCAAAGAAAATTAGTAAAGATTTTTTACCTGCTTATGAAACAGACTCTTTTGATGTCATAAATAATTCAGTTCACGCGAGTTCAAATGATAAAAACGGTAAATTTGTTCCTTTTTTAAACAGAGGGTTGGATTATTATAAGCCATGGAATACGATTAATATTTATGTTGTTGAAGGACTTACGGAGACTTACAAACCAAAAACTGGTCTTGTTGAAGGTATTGTTGCTGTTACAAATATTGGCGTAACTCCTAGGGAAAATTTCATAATACTAGATCCTAAAGTTTTCGGACTTAACCCTTATAAAGCTAATCCTGCTTTTAGACAAGGTAAGACATTAGTGCATGAGATGGGACATTTTTTTAATTTAGTTCATCTTTATGATTTTCCTGAAGAAGGTAGAATCTCTGAAGATAGGGATTGTATTTTTACTGACTACGTTTGGGATACTCCAAACCAAAATAGTCCTAGTAGTCGTTGGGCTATCTACCCTTATTCAGAATCGCTTTGTACAGATAATTCAAGAGTAAATAATTATAAAAGTGCTATGATAATGAATCATATGGCTCAAACAGCTGATCCAAGAAGAGTAATGTTTACTAATGGACAGCGAGCAAGAATGCGAAACACTTTAAAAGGCTACCGAAAGCGATATGCTCGTTAATATTTAAGACTTTTAGTTATAAATAACAATAGGCTACTTTAAATTTAAAGTAGCCTATTGTTATTTATAATAACATTAGAGATTTATGATGTAATATTAACGAGTATGTAATACAATTTAATATTTCTGAGTTAGTCATTTATATTCTGTATACTAATTCAATAAAATCAACGATTATGAAAGTATTAGAAGGTCAAAGTATACTAAACTTTATCAAAGAACTCCCTACTGATGATGCATATAAGGCCTATTTAGCATAAATAAAATGGTCAAACGGCTTTACCTGCACAAAATGTAGCGGTACTAAAGATTATAAAAGTTAGGTCGTATTTATCATTGCTACGGCTGTAATCATGTAGAAACGGCTAGCGCTAATACTTTATTTCATAAGGTAAAATTTGGTTTACATAAAGCTTTTTGTATTGTATTTGAAGTTAGTATTTTGTTCATAGGAACTGTTTTTTAAGTGAATTTTTGTGTTTTTTTTTCAATTACAAAATATAACTTTTTAGACAGTTTTTCTCGTTTAAATCATCCCAAAACACCAATGAAATAAATACTTAATAGATTATAAGCTACAATTTTCAGGGGATGGATAATTTACATAAAGCTTTTCGTATTGTATTTGAAATGAGTACAAGTAGCAAAAGTATTTCTAGTATTCAGATGGGTAAACGTTTTGATCTTCGACAAGGTACAGCTTGGTATTTCATGCAAAAAGTCCGAAAATCCATGAAGAGTAGTGAAAAACACCCGTTAGCTTCTCTAGTGCATGTAGATGAGGAAAAGAAGGCAGTAATCGCAGTAGAATTAACTACTGACAAAAAAATAAAAAGAGCTTATGTGAAATCCTTTGAGGATTATTCATCTAAATCGTTAGCCAAAATATTTGACACGCATATAAGTGAACATACTGCAGTTGTTACTGATAAATGGAGAGGCTATGAACCCCTAAAAAAGATTTATAACATAGAACAAAAATTAAGTAATAATGGGGCTAATTTTAACGAATTACATATCGTTATTATACAACTTAAATCATGGATTAGAACTATACCAACACATATTAGTAAATTTCATATTCAGTCGTATTTCGATGAATTTTGTTATCGAATTAATCGATCTCAAGCCAAACATTCTATTTTTCATAAAACAATAGAAAGAATGGTAATACACAAGCCCATAATATATCATAAAAAATATAAAACAGATAATAAGTGTATAGCTTAGTCAGGGCAGAATCATACTTTTCATTTTCCATAAGAAATATTTAATATTGATATGAAATCAATATTTTTTTGAAATATATTAAAAATGTATATATCATAATTTATGAATAAAACTGGTCAATTTTGAATTTTAAGTGTAATAAAATTCAATTTGACAAAGTATGATTCTGCCCTGATAGCTTAGTTAATTTATTTTTATCTTAATAAGATAAAAAATCAGATTTATATTTTTAAGTCTGATTTTTTATTTTATTTAGTTTCGTCCTATGTAAATATACTATTAGTTATTTTTTTGATTTTCTTCAAATAGTTATTTTCAGAATTGCATATCATGTAAGAAATATTAACTAGCAAGACTATTTAATAACATGATTAATAACAGATATTCGAATTTTATTTAGAGTAAGTAAATTAAACTTCGGAATCTTTAATTTTTGTCCCAAATTCAGCCAATAGACCTATAAAAGGTAAGGCATTTTTTCCTAAAATAGTTAAAGAATATTCTACACGTGGAGGTGTTTCAGGGTAAGATTTTTTTTGTAAAATTTTATGTTCAATCAAATATTTAAGTTCTTGATTTAGCATTTTTTCACTGATTTCAGGAACCAAACGCTTTAGTTCGCTAAAACGATGAATACCTTTTTGAAAAAATTGCCCGATTATAAGTAAACGCCATTTACCACCAATAATATCTAAAGATTTCCTTACAGGGCAAGTGTCAATTAATTTTTGTGATTTTTTTTCCATACTTAAATGTTTGGTTTTCAGTATATGTAACTTTTTTGTCAGTAACTAACTCAAAAGTAAGTTGTTGTTTTTAAGATAATTACTGTTTAGATTTATAAAAAACAAGTACTAATAAAAGCCCTAAGATGTACAATTATACCTTTATTACGCCCTATACTTTACAAGTTACATATGATAACTATAATTTGCAAAAAATAACTGACAGTTTTTGTAATAAAAGTGTAGAAAATGTCAGGAAATTGAGTTCAGAGCCGTTTTTTTCAGAAAAATACATTAGCGGTTATTCAAATATATTAAATGTTATAAATAAAAATAACAAAGTATATTTTTCACTTCCACAACATTTTAATGAAAATACTGTATTACAGTTTGTTAAAGATTTTTTGATCGCCTGTACTTATGCAAATTTAGATTTTATTGTTTTTGATAGGACAAGATGTTCAGAGTATACTACTTCATGTAATAAAATATTAATGCTGTGTCAACATATCGAAGAAATGTTTATAGATAGTGGATTGCCTATTATTTATGTAGAATCTAATTTACATATGGAAAGAAAAGGACAATTACACCTTACTAAATGCCCAAATTTTAAATTTCATAAACTATACACAGGGGAAATAAATCCTATTGAATTAAATAGCTTATTTAAACTAATACATGAGTTCCTAGATTTCAAAGAAACTATATTTTCTTTAAGCAAAAATTATTCTTACAAGGGTAGAAGTCATAACAATAAAAAGGAATTAAAATATTCTTACACATTAAATTAAAATAATTAAGAATATCTACTAAGTCAAAATTTAGTTTCACTAACAAGTAACCACAGCCATATGATAAAAGATTTAATAGTAATTGAAAACTCACAAAAGCGTTCTTACGGAATTTTAAAGCCTAAAATTGTATATGGTTATGAAGCTTTATGTGGTTGGTGTTATGGTTTTTCTGATGAATTGAATAAAGCAGTGTCTATTTTGAAAAGTGAAGTAGATTTTGAGTTGATTAATTGTGGTCTTTTTGTAGATAACAAAGAGGCTAAAATGGAATTAATTAGTGGACACATTAAGAACAATATGCAATTTGTTACGGATAAAACGGGTAAAGAATTTGGAAAAGGTTTTTTAGACCTTTTAGAAAACAAAGAATACCCATATAATTCGATGAAAGCTTCAATTGCAATTGAAGTGATCAAAGAGTTAATTCCTGAAAAAGTGTTTGATTTTGCAGCTAAAATCCAAAAAGCTTTTTTTTACTACGGTTGTGATGTACACTGTGATGAAACTTATTTAAGTATAATAAACGAATATAATATAGACGAGAGTAGATTTATAGAAAATATTCACAGTGAGGTGTATGCAAATAAAGTTAGAAGTTTATTTTATGAATCGATACAGTATCAGTTTAGTGGTTATCCTGCAAGTGCTGTAAAAAAAGAGGGGCAGGTTAAGAAATTAATAGAAGGCTTTTTTACAGCGGAACAATATGTTAAATTAGTTCGAAAAGAATTATTTTAGTAGAATAGGTCAATTAATCTACGATTAACTTTATTCTTAACCCCATTATGAATATTTTAAATCCAGTATCACCAGCAAATGATTATATAAATTATGCTGAAGAAATAAATTTAAAAAAAGGTCACGAAAATCTTGGATTCTTATCCTTTGAAAAAGGTTTTATGCCTTTGAATACACCTCTTGAAAAATTGCCTTATCCATTCTCTAAATGGGATGAGGTAGCAAAAAAAATGCCTTTTCATTATAAAAATCAAAGCCTGCGCAAAGCATTACAAGATTTACCAACTTTAGATGCCAATAATGAATTATTACCAGATAAGTTTTTATGCAGAGCTTCCATGTTACTTAGTATGTTAGCACATGCTTATGTGAGAAATGAAAGAAATGAAGATTTAAATATCCCAAACTCAATAACTATACCTTGGAAAGTTATTACAAAAAGACTGAATAGACCACAACCTTTCTTATCATATATTGATTTGATTATTTATAATTGGAAGCAGAAAGACAATAATGGCCCTTATAAATTAGAAAATTTAGAGCTTTTAGTTCCTACCGTAAATAACCAAGAAGAGAATGTTTTTTATTTAACACAAACAGAAATAGCCTTTAGGACTAAAGGAATTGTGAATTTTGTAGTGCAGATTCAAGACGCAATTATAGCCGATAAAAAAGAAAAAGTTATAACTGGTTTAAAAGAGTTAAAAAAGGTTGTTAGTCAGGTAACAGAAAGTATCTTTCTGAAGATAAACCCTAATCCAAGGAGTAAAACATATGTAGACCCTGTTATATGGGCAAAAACTGTCGCACCATTTGCTGTGCCCTTAAAAGAGGGAGTGCAAGGACCCAGTGGTACTTCATCTCCTTTTTTTCATTTAATAGATACTTTTATTGAGAGAAATAAATATGATACTATATTAGGGAAAGAAGCATTATTTATTAGAGAATGGTATCCTGAACATTGGCGTAATTTTATAAATGCAGTATCCAAAGTTTCAATATTAGATTATATTAAAAAATGTGATGATGAAAATTTAGATGGAGCTTTTTATGATTTTATCGAAGCTTATTCGGGAGATAAAGGCTTTTTAGGAGTTCATAGAAGAAAAGTTTACGGTTATTTGCAAATGGCTTTTAAGGTAGGACGCTCTGTTACCATTGGAGGGTTTAGTGGATTATTTAAAGAACGTACTTGGGAAGAAGTGGATGACGAATTAGAAACTACCAGGTTGGAAAGGTACGCTAAAAAAGAATTGAAATGTCCCTATAGCGGAGTAATCACTAACGAAAGCATAGGAGGAGGCTCAGCGAAACATATCGTTTTGGATGTTGAAAACAAGGGGATATCTTATCGTCCAGGTGATAGATGTGCTATTACACCTAAAAATACTAAAGACAAGGTTTCTGAACTGTTAAAAATAATAGGATTTACAGGAAATGAATTTGTTTTATTGAACGAAGAATGGAAAGATTATTTTGAAGAGTTTTACAATGAAAAAATCAAACAAACAACGTTACGAAAGTTTTTGTTTTCGGCAAAATTGGGAAACGCTATTAAGGTATTACAAATATGTGGACATATAGCACCTTTAATAAAATTAGATATAGACGGTAAATTATCATTAAAAAGTTTAGTGTGTCAATTACAAGATTTAAAATTAGATGTCAAACAGTATTTAATCCCTTATTTGTCAATTATACTTAAGCCTGAAGAGCAACGTATGTACAGCATCTCATCAGGTTTTGATAAACAAAAAATTGAACTTACAGTGGGAAATACTACTGCGGTAAAAAACAACAATAAATTTAAAGGAGTAGCTTCTTCGTATCTACATTCAGAAGAAGTAAATGAAGATTCTAAAATTCCAATCAAAATTATAAGACCGCTAAATTTTTCATTACCTCAAAAAAAGAACATTCCAATTTATTTATTTGCTGCAGGATCAGGAATAGCTCCTTTTAAAGGATTTTGGGAAGTACTAGAAAAAAGAGGTGAGTTATCTAAGTTATCAATTTATTATAGTGTAAAAAACATAAAAAATATAGTGTTTAAGGAAGATTTAGAGCGTATTTTTTTTGAAGGAAACTGCGATTTAAATATTATAGCTACTCGGGAGTTTAAGGAGTTAGATAAGAAGGAATCTATTTCACAAAATAAATTAACTTTTAAAGATACAGCTTCAAAAAGAATTAACGATTTAATATCTGAAAAAACAAATTCTAAGAATTTATCTGAAGCAATAATACCTCAGTTATCGATCAATCATAAGGGGTGTTTTTACATTTGTGGAAAAGCAGGTTTTGCCTCGATGGTTTTGGATTCAATAAAAAATAATATAAACAAGGCAGAGCAAAAAGCTGAAAAAGCCAAGGAGGTATTTTATAGATTATTTTCGGAAAATAGACTTATGCTTGATATATTTACTTCGCCAAGCTGTATTAGTGATTCAAATATTAGCAAATTTGACCTATCTGATGTAATTGAACATAATAATAGTGCAAAGGGCTATTGGGTAGCTATAAACCAGAAAGTATACGACTTGACGGAGTTTAAAGAAATTCATCCTGGGGGAGATAAAATTATAACTGATAATGCAGGGCGTGATGCAACTCATGAATTTGAAAGAGCAAATCATCATAAATCCAAAGAAATTATGTCGATGTTGTCCATATACTGTATTGGAAATTTAAGAAAAGTGAATTTTGAATCAGAAATATTAAGAGTGCAATATCAAGATTGGGTAAATGCTCTTCATTTAACTACAGAAATGCAAAATACTTTTGTTGCTGACTTTTCATTTAAAAATAAAAAAACAACGCTTTTATGTGATGATAAAGAAATATCAAATTATAAAGTAGCATTAGTGATAGAGAATATTAAGCGTTTTAACCTCGAATACGTCAAGAATATACAACAGATTTTCAAAGACCTATTTTATACATGTTCTAATTATAAATCGATTTCCAAAGAGTTTGATAATCTAATTGAAATAGAAGTTGATTTATGTTTGAAAAATATAAGTTACAGCGAAAAAGCACTTAAAAATTATTGGGAGGGGTTAGAAAAAATAGAACAGAAAAATATGAAATTATTATCCTTAGTAAGAAAACTACTTAGGGGTGGGGTTAAATTTTTTGAATCTCATGATGAAAATACGTCACTTCAGTTTGATGATGTAATTGATATAATTTTAGATCGATTTACTAAAGAATTGAAATCTTTAAATAATCAAGTCAAAACTCTTGAAGGCTATTATTTAGCTTAGATGCTAATATGAGATTTAAATTATTACCTTGATTCCGCAGGTCTAATAGAAAAAGAAACTAAAAGTCTTTTAAAAATAGTATTTGCATGACTTTTTTGTTTCAATTATTTTCAGATTTGTTATTGTTCCTTTTAAATGGATACAGCATTCTAGGCAAGGTTATCTAAAATTATATACCCAGAAAGAATATCATTTACTTATTTAACGTTTGGTTTTTTAGCAAAAAACAACTTAGTATAGTTGTGTTTACTATATAAAATTAACTAACTGAAAGTAAGTTTATTATGATTTTAGTGGTTTTCATTTCTTCTTAAAACCGAAATTTTAATTATATAAATCTGTATTCAAAAATAAAAGTTAGAATTAAACGAAAATCAATGTTAAAATAATAATTTAAATAATTCTATTACTTTGAAAACTAAAAAAAGGGAATTAATTATTACAATATAATACTTACGGATTTAAGGTAATAGTTTAAGGCTATTAAGGAATTCGTCTCAAAAAAACAGCAACTCTAGCATCTCTTATATCACCAATTTCAGTTACAGTTCTAAAGCCAATAGAGGTGCCAGAAGGAACAGTAACGGGTGTTGTTAAAATCTCAGTATATACCATATTATTTACAGCTCCATTTGCCGTGTAAGTAAATAGATTGGTGTTTGTATTTGAATCAGTAATAGCTATTTCAACGGAATCAGTAGCTCCATTGATATCAGAATTAAAACTAACAGCATAAGCTTACCAGTCTTCAGGTAATGGAATTCCGATTTGTCCAGTAGCATTATTACCAAAAGACCACTCTAATTGATTGTTTGAGAGTGAAGCAGCTTCTTCAGCCCAAATAACCATTTTTTCATAAATAACATTTCCTCTAATAGCACTTCTGGCTATCTGTACAATATCCCCATCGCCTTGAATGCCTAAAATTTTAGTTACAGTATACAGTATTATCATCAAAAGTTGTCGGCGTACCATATGCCGGTAATTGTAGTTGATTCGTTGTTTTTAATCTGAGAGGAGTAAAAATACCAGGTCCAGCAACTAATGTTTCGTAATTGCGTATTTCAAAATCACCACTTCCAGATAATGAACTATTTACAAAAGCCCAATTTTGCAATACAGTTGTTCCAGTACTATTTGAATTTGCAAAAAACATAAAGGCATCACTTCCATATCTGTCTAACCTAATGCCCGCACTATTACCAGCTACATGAAATTGTCGTGCAGGCACAAATCCTATTTGATTTATGATACCTACATTACCATTATTATCAACTATAATACCTTCATTTCCACCATCACCACTAATAAAATAGGTGTATTGACTACAAAGGCCAGTACTAATGAAATAGCAAATTTAGAGGCGGTATTAGATACTGCGGATTTACCCCAAAACATTCCTTTAAAGGCCGACAAAGGCTATCAATCAAAGAAGAATGTAGAACTTCTTGAAAAACGAAAATTAAAAAATCATATTCTAAAGAAAGCTTATAAAAACAAAC
>Ga0209185_1000575_pt1 | contig 41607 bp, 35 predicted proteins | sample SidtaG_2_FD_187425 | JGI IMG/M metagenome (GOLD analysis project Ga0209185, IMG submission 187425) | Marine algal microbial communities from Sidmouth, United Kingdom - Sidmouth_Asex2 metaG (SPAdes) (version 2) | ecosystem: Host-associated > Algae > Red algae > Unclassified | place: Sidmouth... | reverse complement strand
GGTTATTTTTTCGATATTTTTTCTTACAAAAACCGCACATAGCCTACGCTACGTAAGGATTTTTGTAGGGAAAAATAGCGGAAAAAGAAACCGTCAAAAAGTAAGGATATTTTTGTCTCACTACTTATGCGTACATTTGAATCCTGATACTTATGGAATATTTTATCTTTATAACATTTACTCTACTTTTATTAGGGCTTATTTTTCGCCATAAATCATTTAATATAAATGGTTTGTCACGTAAAATGATAGCTCTGGCGTTTGGTGTGAAGATCATGGCGAGTTTGGCGTATATGCTCGTACAGGCGCGATTTTACAAGGGTGGCGATGCGTACAAATACTTCAAAGGCGGCAGGGTGATTTACGAATCGTTGTGGGAAAATCCGATGTATTTTGTGCGTTTGGTGTTTGGTAAAAACGGTGGTTTTGTAGATACGCCGATTTATAAATACGCTTATCATACCGAATGTTGGGATCATTTGGGTTCGTATGCTTTTTGTCGGTTCAATGCGCTGTTGCATCTTGTTTCGGGCGGCTATTACAGCGTACATATATTGGTGATGGCGGTGTTGATGTTGGTCGCGGGGTTGAATTTTTATCGCCTGTTACAACCTTTGAAATTGATGTCGGATGTGTGGCTTTATGTGTTGGTTTTCTTTACACCTTCGCTACTTTTTTGGACAGGTGGTATTTACAAAGAGGGCATGGTGTATTTGGGTTTGAGTTGTTGTTTGTTGGGCGTTTATCGCGTAGCGAAAAATAATTTTTCTATTAAGTATATTTCATTGGTAATCATAGGATTCGCATTAGTTTTATTATTTAGAAATTACCTAATAATTCTCTTATTTCCTGCACTTTTCTTGCTTTTTTACACTTTAAAATTCCCAAAAAGTGCTACACTAAAATATACACTCGCTTATGCTTTTGGTTTAATTTTATTGATTACCCTCGCGCCGTTTTTACCTGTCAACTTCTACGAAATATTGGCACATAAACAATGGGCATTTCTTGCTGAAAACGGTGGTTCAGATTTTGGTGCTACGCAGCTTGAACCTACACTTGCTTCTATCGCCGCAGCCGTGCCGTCCGGTTTGGTAAATGTCTTGTTTCGACCATTTTTATGGGATGCTGACGGGGCTTTGCAAGTGGTTTCGGCGATAGGGATTGCTTTTGTGTGGGTGTTTGTGGTAGTAGCATTTATTTTCCGAAAAAAGGAATACACTTGGCATCCGATTACCTTGTTCTTATTGTTTTATGCCTTGTCAAATTTAATGCTCATCGGAATTTTAGTCTCCAATTCGGGTACGATGATGCGCTATCGGGTGATTGCGATTCATTTTTTGGTCTTGGTCGTCTCGCAGGCTTCGCGCTTATTTGCTCGCGATCTAACGTAATTACGACTTGCGTATTTCTATTCTGTCCGAATAAACCTCAATACAACAGGGCTTTTCCTCAAGTGCTGTGTTTATCAAGTCAAGATGAATTTCTAAGATGGAAGTTAATTTTCAGGTGGAAAGGTTGCCGAGATTAACTTTGTTAAGCTTCTCCGGGGTAAGTAGTGAGACAAAAATATCCTTAGTGAAAGAAATTAAATAAGATGTCCCATAATGCGAAGTATTTTTTTTGTCTAAGGATTTTTTGAAAGCCGTACATAGCCTTAGCTACAGCCTGTCCCGAACCCCGATTCAGGATAAGGATTTCAAAGGATTATTAGACGGGAAAAAGACGAGTATAATGGCACATGTTATTTATGCCTTGTTCCTAAGACATTAATTTTCACTTATTTTTAAACTAAGTAACGATAAAACAATAACTTCCTGATTTGGACGGCTTCTTTTGCGCTTATTTTCCCCCTTGAAAACAGTTATTTATCCAGATAAATGCCTATATTCAAGAGAAAAACTAAGCACAAAATAACCTCGTTGAAATCGTGAATTTATTATTTTATCGTTACTAAAAAAAGATTAACTTATGAAAAAAGTATTGCTTTGTTCATTCATGTTTTGTCTGGCTTTCACGGCTTTTGGTCAGCAAAAACAGGTAGGAGAGAAACTCAAAACAACTCCCGTCCCGACCCTCGAAGAAACAGCCTTGATTGACGATACAGCAGCTACACCAACTGATGTTCCTGTGATGACATTTGCTGAAGAAGTCTATGACTATGGTACCATTCAATCGGGCGACAAGGTGGAGCATGTCTTCAAATTCACCAACACAGGCACTGCACCTTTGGTCATCGAAGGCGCGAAATCTACCTGCGGCTGTACCGTACCAAAATTTCCGCGAGCACCGATAGCACCGGGCGAAAGCGGAGAAATATCCGTCGTATTTAATTCCAAAAACAAATCGGGCAAACAGCGCAAGCCTATACACGTTACGGCGAATACCGTCCCCACAGTCACGACTGTTCATATAAGTGGTATGGTAGAAAAAGCGAAATGATTTTTTTTGCAGATAAAAATTTATTGGAGAGGTTGTATGGTTTTCATGCAGCCTCTTTTTTTTAAAATTTCATAATAATGTAGAATAGAACACGGATTTTTGTAGATTGAACGGATGGCGCAGATTTTCAAATTCAAAATAGATTCAAGCCCTAAAACCTTGTAAACTCCGTAGCTTCTTCGTTTCTTTGCGAACTAAAATCAAGGCAAATTTGTAGTTCAGAAAACAAGTTTTAAATAATAAATCGCAAAACCTAACGACTCAAAGAAAAATCGTCATTCCGCACTCCGATGCGGAATAACGGTCGATTTTTAGGTTTTCTATTTTGGAATTTGGTCTCGGCTTAGCCGAGAGGAATTTGAAAACATTATCGCATTACAACATTAACGCATTATTATGAAAATAACCTTACCCGACGGCAGTGTACGCGAGTACGAATCAGGCGCATCCGCGATGGATGTCGCGATGTCTATCAGTGAAGGATTGGCGCGAAATGTCCTTTCCGCAAAAGTAAATGGTGAGGTATGGGACGCCACTCGCCCGATACACGAAGACTCCACGGTACAGCTATTGACGTGGAGAGACAAGGAAGGCAAAAAAACCTTTTGGCACTCGTCGGCGCACCTCTTGGCGGAGGCATTGGAGGCGGTGTATCCGGGTATCAAATTTGGTACAGGACCGGCTACGGACAATGGTTTTTATTACGATGTAGATACAGGCGATACGCCGATTTCTTCGGACGATTTTAAGAAAATCGAAAATAAAATGCTCGAACTCGCCCGTCAGAAAAATGCTTATGTTCGGCAAGATACTACGCGAGATGAGGCATTAAAGTTTTTCGGAGACAAAGGCGACGAGTATAAGATAGAATTAATAGAAAAACGCGGTGAAAACGAAGCCTTGACCTTATATACACAAGGAAATTTTGTGGATTTGTGTCGCGGTCCGCACTTGCCCACTACTGGAAAAATCAAGGCGGTGAAGTTGATGAATGTTGCTGGTGCATTTTGGCAAGGCGATGATACTCGTCAGCAATTGACGCGTGTATATGGCGTTAGTTTTCCGAAGGCGAAAGAACTGACCGAGTACCTTCACATGCTCGAAGAAGCCAAAAAACGCGACCACCGCAAACTAGGCGCAGAGTTGGAACTGTTTATGTTTTCGGAAAAGGTGGGCGCAGGTTTGCCAATTTGGTTGCCAAAGGGAACTGCCCTACGCATGCGCCTCGAAAATTTCTTGAAAGATGAGCAATTAAAACGCGGTTATAAAGCCGTTATCACGCCGCATATTGCCAAGAAAGAATTATACATCACGTCGGGTCACTTTGCCAAATATGGCGCAGATAGTTTCCAACCGATTGATACGCCGCGTGAGGGCGAACAGTTTATGCTGAAGCCGATGAACTGCCCGCACCACTGCGAGATTTTCGCGCATCGCCCCCACTCCTACCGCGAGTTGCCGATTCGTATTGCGGAGTTTGGTACGGTGTATCGTTATGAGCAAACGGGCGAGCTGCACGGCTTGTCACGGGTACGCGGATTTACGCAAGACGATGCACATATTTTTTGTACCGTAGACCAAGTAAAAGCCGAATTTTTGGACGTGCTCGACCTCACAAAACACGTTTTGAATAAGATGGGCTTTGCCGAATTTACGGCGCAAATTTCGCTACGCGACCCCAATACGCCAGAGAAGTATATTGGTTCGAAGGAAAATTGGGACAATGCAGAACGAGCGATTATAGAAGCAACACAAGAAGTTGGTTTAGAGACGATTACAGAGCTTGGCGAAGCGGCTTTTTACGGTCCAAAATTGGACTTTATGGTAAAAGACGCACTCGGACGTAGCTGGCAATTGGGTACGATTCAAGTAGATTATAATCTGCCCGAACGCTTTGAGTTGGAGTATATTGGTTCGGATAATGAGCCGCATCGTCCGGTGATGATTCACCGTGCGCCCTTTGGTTCTATGGAGCGTTTTATTGCGGTTTTGACGGAGCATTGCGGCGGTAAATTTCCGCTTTGGCTCGCGCCGGATCAGTTTGCGATATTGCCGATTAGTGAGCGATTTGTAGACTATGCAAAAGAAGTGGAAAACCAACTCGCCGTACACGACATTCGCGGTATTTTGGATGATAGAAACGAAAAAATTGGTCGGAAAATACGCGATGCAGAGGTCAAAAAGATTCCTTTAATGTTGATTATTGGAGAAAAAGAAGTCGCAGAAAATAAAATTTCTGTCCGTGTACAAGGTCAGGAAGATGGCGATAAAGGCGCGATGACGGTGGAGGAATTTGTGGCTTTATTTAAAAAGATGGCGGGGGCTTAGACAGGACAGGTCACGACCTGTCCGTACAAGGAATTTCAGTTAGGGGCAGGTTGTGACCTATCCGTACAAAAATTCTGCGTTTGGTGTTTTTTTCTGCCGAAAAAAAATAAAAAGGTAGTCGGATAATGGATGTTATCGACTGCCTTTTTTGGTTTTGATAGCTTGGTGCGATTAAGGATTATGGTAATTTTTTAACCAGATGCCCTTATAAATTTTGATAGCAGCCATATATACATTGTCGTCATTGTTATGAGCAGTGCAAATCGGGATGATATATACAGAATTGACCCCATAAGGAACTATTGTAGCCTTTGTTCTTGATATTACATGACCTCCGACAAGACCTCCATGGCAATTAAAATTATTATAGTCTAACGAAGCGCAGGTTTTAGCTTGTCCAAATTGTTTCTGCCACAATTGCAGCCAACTTAGACCAGCTATTTTTTTATCACCAGTGCTGCCAATGACATTAGCAAAATTTTCGTTCCATTTGAATATAACACTGCCGCCCCACACTGATAATATATTACAAATCTTATGTTTGTAATCATAATCTTTATCGGGATCGTGAAACTCAAGAAATTTTCCATCTTTATAGACTAACAGGTATTTCGAGTACTCTTCAGTGGATAGATATGGAGGTGTAGTTCTGATATGAACTGTTAACCCGTCTATTTTTTGAGTCACTTCTATTAAGTCATTAGTAGCTTTTTTTATCAACTCAACAAAACCTTCCTGAAGATATGGAGTCATTTGAGTATCATGATTCCAGTTCAGATTAAACAGTGAGGTTCCATCTCCTTTTAAAGACTCAAAACTTCTTTGGTGGCATTTTTGGTCAGTTCCTTTCAGTAAAGTAGTTAGACACATGGAATCTTTAGAAGCGTAGTCTGCACCACAAAGGGTCAGTACATTATTCTTTTCATCAAATTCATATGAGAAAGAAAATTGCGCTTGCAAAGTTGAATTATTTAAATGTACAAGCCTACCTATATCTGTGAGTTCAGTAATCACTTGATGTTTTCCATCTTTCAATTTAAAACTCAACTTGTAGTCTGTTTTTTGAATATCAACGAAGTTATTTTGGTAACCATTTGATAAACGCAAAGAAATATTTATAGCTTTCATATGCTTTGTTTTATTTTGTGTTATGAAGAGAAAAATGAGGAAAAAGTACTTTTCCTCATTTTTCAAATGTTGATTACGAAACAGCCAATTTAAACGATCCGGAAATTGAATTACCCTTAGTTCCATTTGCTTTTTTAGTTTTCAAATCAAATGTAACTGTCCCGCTAATTGATTTAGATGGAGTAGGTGGAGTATATGTCAAGCTGATTTTATCAGTACCGCTAGGTGTTCCAACAACTGATTGTAATACAGTACCGTTACTATCGGTAACCTTAATATGATCAAATCCATTGGGTGTTAATCCCCCCGGGTTACCAATTGTAGCTGTCAAAGATACCGTTTTAGCGGTTGCTTTATTAAAATTGGCAGAAGCAGGTGTGAAATTAACAGACGGTGATACCGTACTTGGTGTCGTAGCTGTATAAACCGACGGAGTGGCTACGGCAAGTGTCCATTTTGGTGTTGGGGCACCATCGCTAAAAAAGATACCAATTGCAGCGGCATTACTCTGCGCCGTTGGGGAGAATGAAATTAGATTACTCTGAATTTCGGCGTTTTTCACAGGGTTTCCCTTTGATTTACCATTTGCTGCTATCCAGGCAACTTCTACGGTTTTTTGCTTACCTTTATTATTCAGATAAGCTCCTAATATTACGTATGTCTCACCTACAGTTAAAGTAGCAGGAGCTGGTGTTTCTGATGTGTCATTCGCCTCCTGTATTGCAGTTATAATAGGTTCTCCTTTAACTAAGTCTTGAAGGTAATCTACGAATTCGAGGTATTCCTGATTAGTTGTAACAGAATCAAGGTCGCCGGAATATTGCTTGATGAACTTGGGTGTCACAAACATATAAGTATCTTTGTGCATCACCAATGAGGTACTTATCGATGATTCTTTGAAGCATGGTCCGACACTGAAGGTTTGCGAATTTGTCTTTGCATCGCAGCTAACTACCATGGCACTCACGATTGGCATCCCAAGTAAGTATTCACAAATAAAGACAATGTTGGCAACTTTGGTACTGCTTGATTTCTTATTTCCACCAATTTTCAGACCTGCGCTGCCAAGTGATGCTATCATGCTTTGTGCAAATGACAGTGCGCCTACACCAGTAGCAAGCCCAAGAAGTCCTTCAATCAGCTCCTTGCAGAAAGTAGCACCAAAAGAAGTAGTCTTGTGTTTAACATCTTCTTCTGTAACGTGTACAAATAGCCCCGATCCGTCAATAACATTCTGCATAGCAGTATAGTCATACAAAGAATAATACTCATTGGTATCAGGGTTAATTGTTGTGCTTATTGCTTTTGTCATTGCAGCGAAAAATACAGAAACTTCAGCGAAAACATCACGAACAGAATCAGCAATCTTATCTCCGCCTAATTCGGTGGAGGCAAGCATAATGTTGCCTGTTTCGTTAAAAATATATTTTTTAGTTGCTTGTACATTATAGGGGCTTTCCGACGGGATTTGGAGTTTAGTCACGTTTTTGCTTTGACTGGCTGGCATAATATTATATTTTAAGGTTCTGCTGAAATAAGGATATTTTTAAATTATTTTATGATAAAAAATATTTATAAATAATTCATTTTTAATAATAAATAAATTACAAAATAATTTTAATTAATTAAAAAATGGCTATATTTCAGTGCGACCTTTTAATGAATAAATAAATAAATAAAGGGTTTTCTTATAAAAATATTTCAATAGGTTTTTTTGTTAAAAACAGGATAATTATGAAGGTTCTTTGACAAATCCAGTGAAGTGAATGAAAATTTGGGCGTATCCCCCTCCTTATCAGTCGGGGGTCGGGCTATCCGGCACTCTCTCCACTCCGCTATCGCTACGTTAGGGAAGAGGAAGAAAATAATCTGCCCCAAATGAAGCCGTTATTTTTTTTATATGTTTGGCTAAATTTGACGCGCATAGCCGAGCTACGTAAGGAAGATTTAGTGAAACATATAAGAAAAAGAACAATTCAGACGGGTAGATTATTTTTTTCGTCTTCCCTTACGTTCAAACAACACCTACTATCGTACCTTACGTAAGGGACGAACAATCGCGAGGCAGAAAAACGAACAATCACGGGATTTGTCAAAGAACCATTATGAATTTTTGAAATTGCAGAATGTGTTATATATCAGAGAAATTCAAACTAAAAGTAGGGGGAAGAAATATAGCTTGATTGTACAGCCTAAAGTTGTCCTGTCAAATGCCATATTGTTCCTTTATCGAGACTTTGATTGAGTACAGAAATAACTGCATTCACTACGCCCCTTTGATTTGCAGGGTCTTGAGTTTGTAGTGCAGTACCGAATATCACTACTGCAGCGGCTGTAGAATTGCCAATCTGAACTTGGATATTTGCACCTCCTGCTGTGGTTCGACCTTGCATATCCAAACGCACCTGATTTACTGTATATAAGGTACGTGCCCCACGCCCCAAATCAGTAAAGTCCAGTTTTGCAATAAGCTTATAACAATCCTTTCGTTGATTGCCATTCTTGGGAGTCACTATATTTGGAATTTTATTATTCGTATTAATTTTATTTAAAGGCATAATTTATTATTTTAAGTTCTTATTCAATAGACTTTAGGTTTCGGCTCATTTATTTTGGTATTTGTGTTTTTCTGAGAAAAATATAAAAAAAGGGCAGTCGGATAATGGACATTATTTGGCTGCCCTTTTTGCTTGGAAGTTACACTTTATGTCACTGCATATTCTTTGAGAGGTTAAATTACCACGCTTTACGCAGTGGCAAGAGCTTTTACCGCAGAAAGTAATATCGCTTTAAAACCGATAGGACCTTCGCCTCGGTAAGTCATTTCACCTTCAAACGTTTTACCCTTATCAGGAGATTTGAACGACCATTTGACAACAGGTTGTTTATTGCCTCTTGTACCAATTACCCAGTGTCCATCGTCATGCCACGGAGCGGTAGAACCACCCCATTGATTTTCAACATGAAAATTGTCACCGGCATTATCGCCGCGTACTTGGGCAGAGAAACCGATAGGACCTTCGCCCTCGTAGGTCATTGCTCCTTTCAAATTGATACCGTTGCCTTTTACGTCCAGAGATACGACATGTTGTTCGCCTCTACAACCGATGACACAAATGCCACCCGGATGCCAGGGTGCTGAAGAACCGCCCCATTGATTTTCCGTCAGGTAAGCATTGTAGTCGGTCATTTCAGATTTGAAACCGATAGGACCTTCGCCTTGATAAGTCATTTCGCCGGAGAAACACTTGCCGCCGTCCAGAGATACAATGTTTAGTTTTACACATTTTTGGTCGCGACCGCCAATTAACATGTTGCCACCCGGATGCCAGGGCGCATTCGAACCGCCCCATTGATTTTCGACTACATAGGTGTTTCCGGTTACGTTTTTGGCTCTAAAGCCAATTGGTCCTTCACCGTCATAGGTCATGGTACCGTGAAAGGTAGTTCCGCCGTCACTTGACACAATATCAAATGCAATCGGATTTTGACCTTCACGAGCACCCAATACCCAAGAACCGCCATTGTGCCAGGGAGCGTTTGAACCACCCCATTGATTTTCTACAAAATAAACTAACATAATTTAAAAAGTTTGAACGTTAAAAAGATAATTTTTATATTCAGTTGTTCCGGTGTACGTAAAATTCAATACCTTTTGACCCTTAAATTGTATGTGCCTGATAACTAATGAATACAATGCAAAGATGCAGCGACTACAAATCGTATATTCAGAAAATGGCATAAGTGGGAAATAAAAGGCGATAAGTGGGCAATTTTGGGTTATGGAGTATTAAATTACATATTATATTTTGAAAACGTGAAAAAATATTGTTATATTTGAGCATACTAATGTATGCTCAACTTTGTGAGCGATAACAACAGATAAATATTTCTTCATCTAATCAACTACTCATTATGACAACAGTAAAAGGCCCCTTAGTATATGCAGAATGGAGAGAGCATGACCATGATAAAAACGGAGAACATGCACTTAGCCTTAATATAGACTTTTATTGCCCCCCATACTATTCTTGTGTTTTGGTCAACAAAAAGGGGCATGATGTGAAAGGAAATAAAGTAGAGATAAAGAAAACAAATTCAAAAGGAGCTAATGCCGAAGCAATTGTTTTCTATAAAATCCTCAAAGATTTAAGCCGTGAGATAGAACTCGAAACAATAATATTACAAGAAGATAAAGGTGGGCAGTGGGAAGATTATACCGTGAAGGGCAACCCCTCTCTGCATGAAGTGCGCTTGGATATATACGATTGGGTAAAGTATCAAGCACATTATACATACAAAGCAATTGTAGGTCAACTTGAACAACATGAATTCGGAGGCGAAAAGTACATAAAACTCGCAGAACTTGAGGCGGCGATAGACGAGTATAGCTACGCCCCTGAAATTCACGAGGCTTTAATGGGTTTGCACCAAGACCTACCTGTATATGCATTCGTAGGAGAGGAATACCTCAAATTAGAGGATTTGAATGCGGTATATAGACACATTCCAAGACATGTAGTTGTGATTATAGGTAGTGGTGGGTAGTATATGTAAATTTAACATTTAAGTAGTGAGACAAAAATATCCTTACTTTTTGACGGTTTCTTTTTCCGCTATTTTTCACTACAAAAATCCTTACGTAGCGTAGGCTATGTGCGGTTTTTGTAAGAAAAAATATCGAAAAAATAACCACGTCAAAATTGTAAGCCTATTTTTGTCCCACTACTTAGTCAGAAAATTTAAATAATCAATTGACTTTCAGGTGATTACGAAAGGATTAATACATGAATAATAACCTTTTTTCTCACCCCATAAATAAAATATTATTTAAATTCATTTTTATACTTACTGCCCCATGCATCGCTTTTGCTAATGGGTCGGATACGAATGTTCCCTTGTTTCATTGCGATGAACCGGACTGGAGCAAATTCGCTGTTTATACACAAACACATAATGAGCAAGTCCATATATGCCTTCTGAATGAAATAGAAAACCACGGGAAAAAGTATCTGAAAACACCTTATAACTGCTATTTTTATATTGCACAAGCTGATTATTATCGGGCAGATCATGGAAATTGTACCCACTATGCCCAAAAAGCCTTAAATGCTACGAATAAACCGAGAGATTCTATAATGGCATTATTACTGCTCTCGCGCACCTATCGTGCCAATGACGATCTTTCAACGGCACAAAGCTATACTTTACAAACGCTAAATATTGCACAAAGAAGTTCGTTGGATGAAGAAAGAGCTTTTGCATACATCGAACTTGCGAGAATCAATTATACCTTAAACGATTCGCTGAAAGCAACAGAATATCTTGATCAGGCAGGGAATATTATAGAAAATACGGAAAACCAGAACCTGAAAGGGGTGTATTATTATCAAAAAGCAAGGGTGCAACATTGGTATGAGGGCAAAACCAATCTTGATGAAGTGGTCGCACAACTCCTTAAAAGTTTGGAATATTTTGAAGCCACCGCAAACCATACCGAAATCGCCACAACACTGGATTTTCTGGGAAGTTGCTATTGGCGTAAAGACGAATATGGACAAGCACAAAGCTATTACGAAAAAAGCCTAAGCATTAAAAAAAAACTTGGAAACAACTACGGACAAGCCATCTCATATAATAATCTCGCTGGTTTGAGCTACAAACAATCTAATATTCAGCAAGCCATTAAATACTATAAAAAATCAGCCGAACTCAGTAAAAGCATTGATGCTTTTGAGTTGCTTCAACTGTCTTACGCAAATATTACTGTTATGTATGAATCCGAGAAAATACTTGATTCTACTATGCTTTACTTCCGAAAAGAAATAGCAGTCATGGATACCCTCAAAGTCAGACAACGCACCGAACTCGTCTATGACCTCCAAACCAAATACGAAACCCGCGAAAAAGAACAACAAATCAAAGCACAGAAACAGCAATTGACCTACTCGGGGCTGACGATGGGCTTGCTATTACTTACTGTCGGATTGATCTACCGCCTCTACCGCCAAAAGACCCAAGTCAATAATTTCAAAAACCAGCTTTTTTCCATTATCGGTCACGACCTGCGGGGCATGACCGCCCAACTCCATGTCGCTCAAAGAAGCATAGAACGTACCCACAAACCATTGCAAGACCCAAAACTCGCCAAATCAACCTCCAAAATGGGCGCAATCATAGAAGGCTTGACGGGTTTCATTGAAAATGTACTATATTGGGGAGCTACACAAACCGATAGACTGTTTTTTGATTATCAAAAACTGCATGTAGATAAGCTGGTCAGTATAGTTGCCGCAAATTTTAAATACGATTTGGCGCGTAAAAATATCGCCTTAAAAAAAGACATCCCGCAGGATTTTCACATTTATGCCGATAAAAATACCGTACAAGTTGTCATCAGAAACCTGCTATCCAATGCCCTCAAATTTTCCGAACCCAATAGTGAAATCTTCATACAAGCCATACAAAACCCGAATTACACTTTAGTAAAAATAAAAGACTCGGGCGTAGGCATTCCGTCCGATAAAATACCGCAGCTTTTTACCACCAACAAAACAGTAAGCACCAAAGGCACCAAAGGCGAAAAAGGTACAGGTTTGGGCTTGTGGCTCTGTAAAGAAATGATGACCAAAAACAAAGGTAAAATCAGCGTAGAAAGCACCCCCAATGAAGGTACTTGCTTCATCTTATATTTTCCGAATCATAGCGAATCAAATGGGTAAAATAAGAATTTTAATTATTGAAGACGATGCCGATTTGGCAGAAGATTTGAAATACTCACTTGAAGAAATCGGGTATGAAGTGGCGGGTATTGCGCCGGATTTGAAAGAGGCTTACGGCTTGTTTTATACCCAAAAACCGGATATTATCATCGTTGATATTACGTTGGGTGATGAGGCGGGCGGTATCGAATTTGCCAAAAATATCAGCCTGAATCTCGAACACAAAAAACCCTTTATTTTTCTGACCGGCTCTGATGATAAAGCTACTTTCAACGCCGCAAAAAAGACCCTTCCTGCCGGTTATCTGCTCAAACCCTTTAATATTTTAGAACTCCAATATGCCATCGAACTCGCCATTGACCAATTTCACTCGGCAGGTGAGGTGTTTCCCGATTGCATTTTTATGAAAAAAGGAAATAACTTTGTCAAAGTTGCTTACACGGACATCCAATACGCTTCGGTCGAAGGCAAATACTCCGAAGTCTATGTCAAAGACCATAAATACCTCGTGCAATGCTCACTCAAAGAGCTGGGCACCAAATTACCCAATTCATTTGTACGGGTACACAACAACTATATCGTCAACCTCCATCAGGTACAAAAATTCAACCATCAGGACAGCCAGGTTTTCCTAAAAAACGATACATTCATTCCCGTCAGCAAGCGTATGAAAACGGATTTATTGGAAAGAATGAATGTGTTGAAGTGATAAGTAGTGTCGTAACCCGTTACTCGTTGATTCGTTATTCGTTTTTAATTAATTGAAAATCAACTATTTAGATAAATTTTTAACTATCGCCTAAGTTCTTGACTTTGGACATTGATTAGGGAAGAGGAAGAAAATAATCTACCCCAAATGAAGAAGTTATTTATTTTCTTTCACTAAATTTGACGCGCATAGCCGAGCTACGTAAGGAAGATTTAGTGAAACATATAAGAAAAGAACAATTCAGACGGGTAGATTATTTTTTTCGTCTTCCCTAACCCGTTATTCGCGTCAAATTTTGCTCGTCTAAAGAAAAAATAACGGCGTGAAGACGTAGCGTTTGTTATCTTTTCATCCCTAAAATTTACATCATTCAAAATTCAAAATGAAAATAGGTATCACAGGCGGCATAGGCAGTGGAAAATCGACGGTTTGCAAGATATTTGAAATCTTGGGCGTTCCGGTATACTATGCCGATGACCGCGCCAAGTGGCTGATGAATAATCAACCAAAACTCATCGAAGGTGTAAAATCTATCTTTGGCAGCGAAGCCTATCACGCTGATGGTACGCTCAATCGTCCGTTTATCGCCGATATTGTTTTTAATGATAAATCGAAACTCGAACAACTCAATGCCCTCGTACATCCCGTCGTACATCAGGATGGCGTGGCTTGGAATGAAGCAAATACAAACGCAGTTTACACAATCAAAGAAGTCGCCATTTTATTTGAAAGTGGTTCGTATCTTACCGTCGATAAGGTGATTACAGTTTTTGCGCCGAAAGAAATACGCATCAAGCGTGTACTCACACGTGACAATACGACACGCGAAGCCATCGAAGCACGTATGGATAAACAAATCTCCGAAGAAGAAAAAATAGAACGTTCCGATTTTGTTGTTTATAATGATGACGAACATTCACTCATCGAACAAGTACTCAAAATTCATCGTGAAATTTTGAGCTTGACTGAACTTGACGCTTGAACTCATTTATAACATACCGATATTCAAAACATTAACACAAATCAATTCATCGTTCATCGTTTGACGAAGACATTGATTCAATTTTTTTAAACAAAAACAACATGAAAAATTTACGCTACTTATTCCCCTTATTATTTCTTTTTGCTTGCGGCGGTTCGGGCGGTTCGGATACTGCTGTGACGACCACTGCTGCGCCTGTCAGTGTGGGCGATTATGAGACGGTAGCCATTCCGGGGGTAGATGGTTTGGTGCGTGCTATCAAGAAAAACGGCGTAGGCAGAACTATCGAAGAAGGCACACTACTCAATGGTCAGAAACATGGCGCATGGATTATTCACGACGATGTGAAACAGCAGATTGTTGAGATAGTAAATTACCATGAAGGTAAAAAATGCGGGGTGTCAGTAAAGCCTAATTTTGCGCGTGAGAAGGAGAAAAGTTATTATGCTAATGACGTGCTACATGGACCAAGTGAAACTTACGGAAACAACGCAAAGCCATCAATGTCAAGCACTTATGTAAATGGACAATTGGAAGGGAAAGTTGTAAAATATTACGATGATGGCACGACACTTAAAGAGGAATCGAACTATAAAAATGGTAAGATGCATGGCTCTTCAAAGTTCTACGACCAAGAGGGAAATGTGAAGTTGGAGTATACTTATAAGAATGGAAAGATGGTGAAGTAGAGGATAGTTCATGGTCGATAGTTTGACGCAAGGGTATTTCATGTTAGTCTATGGACTACGGACGGTTTTACCCTATTACCTTCGCCGCATCCCACAGGGCGTCCATTTCATTGAGTGTCATATCGTTGAGCGATTTATCAGCGTTGGCTTCAATGTATTCGAAGCGAGATTTAAATTTGCGGTTGGTGCGTTCGAGGGCGGTTTCGGGGTCGATGCCTTTAAAACGAGCATAGTTGATGAGTGCGAATAGGATGTCACCAAACTCGTCCTCTTGTTTGTCTTTTGATTGGTGAAGGCTTTCTTTAAATTCGCCAATTTCTTCTTCTACTTTTTCCCAGACTTGCTCGCTGTTTTCCCACTCGAAGCCGACTTGCCCGGTTTTTTCTTGCATTCGGTAGGCTTTGACCATTGCGGGAAGTGAGCGTGGTACACCCGATAAGACGGATTTTTTGCCCTCGGAGAGTTTGATTTGCTCCCAGTTTTTCATCACGTCTTCTTCGCTGTTGACCTTTACATCACCGTAGATGTGTGGGTGGCGGTTGATGAGTTTGTCGCACACTGCGTGTATTGCGTCGGCGATGTCAAACGCTTGTTTTTCGTCCGCTATTTTGCTGTAAAAAACTATGTGGAGCATGAGGTCGCCAATTTCTTCTTTGATTTCCTGCATGTCTTCATCGAGAATGGCGTCGGCGAGTTCGTAAGTCTCCTCTATCGTGAGGTTGCGGAGGCTTTTCATGGTTTGTTTTTTGTCCCAGGGGCATTGCTCGCGGAGTTCGTCCATGATTTTGAGCAGGCGAGCAAAGGCTTCGAGCTTGGAAGCGTATTTATTGGTATTTGTCATTGAATTTGAGCTTGATACTTGAACTTGCGTTTGAGCTTTCTACGCTTTCGCTTCGGGCATTTTGCATTCTTCTTCCGCTGTTTTACCGCAGACAGTGCAGTCTCCAATTTGATTTTTGAGCATTGGATTATTGGTCGCGCAGGTACCACGAAATTCTTTGCCGGATACCACCTGACGAAGGTTAATCATTATAAATGAAAGACCGAATACCACGAATATAATTGCCAACATGGGCAGAAATGTAGCCATAATCTATACGAGTTGTTGTGTTGTCGAATTGACGAGTTGTTGTAATTGTTGAATTGCAAAGTTATCATTTTTTCTTTAACTCTAAGCAGTGAGGGAATACGAAAAAAATAATCTACCCGTCTGAATTGTTATTTTTTTTATATGTTTCACTAAATTCTCCTTGCATAGCTCGGCTATGCGCGTCAAATTTAGCCAAACATATAAAAAAAATAACGGCTTCATTTGGGGTAGATTATTTTCTTCCTCTTCCCTAATTACCTTTTTTCTTTTTGCCTTTACCGTTGTTATTACCTTTCATTGGTTCTAATTGAGGCTTGCCTTTTCCACGGTATTCACCGTCTCGGTCGGCTTTACCTGACTTGCCTTTACCTCTGTACTCACCGTCTCTGTCAGCTTTATCGTTGTTGCCTTTGTTCTTTCTCTTGCCTCTGTCCTCGCGGTTGCTATCGTCGTCAGAGTCGTCATCAGAGTCGTCATCTCCGTAGTCGGAGTCATCGTCCGAATCATCGTCGCTGTCGTCATCCGAATCATCATCAGAGTCGTCGTCGTCTTTGCTGTTTCCTCTGCCTCTGTCGTAGCCTTTGCCTTTTCCCTTACTACCTTTGCCTTTATAGCCTTCTTTCTCTTGTTTCCATCTTTCTTTTTCGCGCTCTTTATTGCGTTTCCACTCTTCTTTATCTCTTTCCTTATCTTTTTTCCACTCTTCACGGTCACGCTCGTCTTCCCATTTGCGCTGCTCTCTATCGCGCTCATCTTCCCATTTTTGACGTTCGCGCTCACGCTCGGCACGCCATTTTTCGCGCTCTTTATCGCGGTCATTATAATCACGGTCACTATCGTCATTATCACGGTCACGACCTCTATCTTCTTCATAATCGCTATCATCGTAATCGCTATCTCTACTCTCACGGTCGTCATTATTACCGTCATTTTTTGATGGGCGTGGTCTTGGCTTGGTTTCTACATCTCTGTCGCTTTTACCTCTGGTTTCTCCATCATTATCTTTTTCAGGTTTTTTATTTTTACCTCGTATGATGTCGTCCACATCTTTCAGGATGATGCGTGGTTTCTTAGTGGGTTGGTCTTGCGCGATTGCGTCTTGTGAAGCAAAAGCCATACACAAGACTAACACTGCCAAAATTAGTTTTTTCATTCTAAAAAATTTAAAATTATTAAATGTGTTAATAAAAATGGATATCTGCATTAGTATTAGGAATTAAATAAATGTACATTCTTCGTGTCGTTATTTTTTCTTTTTTAAAAGCTATCTGAGATCACGTCGCGAATGTACAACGTTTTAGGTTTCCAGTAGTCGGACTTCATCACATCTTCAACGATGACGCCACTTGATGAAACGCTGTGAATAACCAGCAATTGAGTGGCGGAACTATGCAAAACCATCGAAACATGGCTGACCTTTCCGTTACGTTTGTAAAAAACCAAATCGCCGGCTTTAGCTTTACGTTGTTTGACTTTTTTGCCTTTACGCGCTTGCTCATAAGATAGGCGCGGGAGCCTAACATCGTACTTACGCATGACGTATTGCGTGAAGCCGGAACAATCAAAACCCTTTGATGATTCGCCGCCGTAGTGGTAGCGTACACCTTTGAATTTCTGGGCATAATTGACCACCTTTTTTCGGAGTTGGTATTCATTATAATTGGTGACTTTGGTATCGTTTATTTCGATGGTTTCTTCGGGTTGGTCAATATTTGGTTTTTCGGGTGTATAAGTTATTTTCCAACGTGTAATATCAACGCCTTCATTGTTTTCTATGGCGAGTGTAATGTCGTTTATGCCTTTTATAAGTCGAATTTTTGCTTTGATTGTATTGTTTTTAAAGGTGTAATTATTGGTGCGTTTTTCATTGTGGGACAATAAGATTTGTTGGCGACTCGTGATGCCTTCCAGCTTGCCTTCTATCGGAAAATACGGTTTAGATATCGTGAGTGTTTGGATTTCGGGCTGGAATTCGTTGAGGGTAGTGGATTTTGGTTTTTCGACTAAATTTGGTCGCGGCAGAATGGGTTTGAAATTGTCATTATTGGGCTGGTAGGTGATGAGAAATTGATGGGTTTTGCGTTTGACTTTTAGGGTGAATACATTGTCGCCGGGGCGCAATTGTACACTGCCATTAATCTGCCCCGTGCGCTTATCAAATTGGTATTTGAAGCGGCGTTTGTTGTGCGTAAATGTGACATCTTTAAGGTCTTTCACTTTGGGGATACGGAGTTCGATGTCGTAGTTTTGATTTTCTGTGATGCTGCGTTTTTCACTGGGGCGAATGAGTTGGATAGCTCCTTTTCCAAGAGAAGATTGAGCGAAAAGTGGTGTTGTCATTAGTATTATAAAAGGGAGTACAGATAGTATATTTTTCATAATATGACAATGAGTTAAAAGATTTATTTGTGTATCTTTCGTTTGATAAAAACTGTGCCAGAATGAGTTTTTTTTCATTCTACGAGATAATAAAACGTGTATATTTTTTCAATAAAGTTACAAGGTTAAATTAGCCTACCTGTTACAATAATTTGATTATCAATTTTTTACAAATAAAAATATGGTATGAATAATTTTTAGTTTTAAATAGTTGTTGCAGCAATAAAATTATAAACTATAAAAAGAGTAGTTTTGCTTCATGAATTTTTTATTCCGAAAAATAGATATTAGTACACTCATCTTTTTCCGCATCGTATTTGGGCTATTGGCACTCTACGAAATGGTGCATTTTATGGATGATGGCAGTCAATTTAAATGTCTGACGGGAGGGTCGGATTTTAACTTTACCTATTACGGTTTTGAGTGGGTAAAACCGCTGCCGCCGGAGGCGATGTATGCCCTTTGTTATTTTATGATTGGGCTTTCGTTGCTGATTATTGTGGGGTATTTTTATCGAATAAGTGCTTTTATATATGGTTTGGGTTATACGTATATTTACTTGATAGAAAAGGCGTATTATCTCAATCATGGGTATTTGTTTGCGGTGTTGTGTTTTTTGATGTGCGTTTTACCTGCCAATCGCGCCTTCTCCGTGGATGCTCGGCTCAATCCTTCGATACGGACTCAATTGATACCGTATTGGGGGGTTTTTCTACTACAATTTTCAATGGGTGTCGTCTATTTTTACGGCGGCATAGCAAAGCTCAATCCCGACTGGTTGCGTGGCATTCCGCTTGTGTATTGGCTGGATGGCAGTGCCGAAGATGTGCCGATTATCGGTCATATTCTCGAACTGGATTGGGTGGCGGTATTGATGAGTTACGGTGGTTTGCTGTTAGATTTGACTGCTATATTTTTTCTTTCCAATAAGCGTACACGCGGTATTTTTCTCGTATTTGTCATCTTTTTTCATGCGATGAATAAGCTGATATTTAGCATCGGAATTTTTCCTTATTTGTCCGTGAGTTTGAGTTTGATGTACTTTTCACCGGATTGGACTCGCCGAATCGCGCATCGTTTTTTCCCGAATTTTGTGGATGCCGAAGCTACTTTAGATACCACAGACAGCACGCCTTCGCTACTTTCACGGATTTGGAACAAACGCCTTGCGCTTAGTTTTATCGTTATTTTTTGTGCGTATCATATTTTATTTCCACTAAGACATTTTCTCATTGAAGGTCCTACGGATTGGACGGAAGAAGGGCATAAATACTCGTGGCACATGATGTTACGCACGAAAAAAGGCAAGGGCAGATTTACGGTGAAAATTCCTTCGGAAGACCGCGTTATCAAAATCAGCACTAAGAAATATCTCAATAAACGTCAGCGCAAAAAACTTTTTACACACCCCGAAATGATATTGCAATTCGCTCATTTTCTGCGAGATAAGTATCAAGCAGAGGGCTATGAAGATGTAGAAGTCTATGCCAATGTAAAATCAAAATTTAATGGCAGGAGCTACACCAATATCGTCGATAGAGAAGTAGATTTGGCAAAAATAGCCTGTTGCCAACCGATGAAACACGATGATTGGATAATCATTCGTGAGGATGTATATACGTATGAGCATTTGAAAGAAAAAAAAGAAAAACAGCCCATCAGAAAAGATGATAATGAGGAAAATCTCTCGGATTCGATCTCCATTGATTCAATAAATTAACATGAAATACACGGATATAAATTTTGATAAAAATGCCCTAATTCTCTTTGACGGAGAGTGCATGTTTTGTAATAAAACGATTCAATTTATCCTAAAAAATGATAAAAAAGAACGCTTCTTTTTCGCTGCCTTACAATCCGAAATCGGGCAGTATGTCAAAGATTTGCATTTTGGCGACACGCCTGTGCTGGACTCTATCATTCTCGTAGATAAAGAAGGCGTTCACTTCAAATCAACTGCCGTTTTAAAGATATTCAAACACTGTGGTAGTATATCATGGCTCTCTTATTTGACCAACTGGATGCTCGTCTCAATACGCGACTTTTTCTATGATACATTCGCCAAAAAACGCTACACAATATTCGGAAAATCAGATACTTGTATGCTCCCCGCGCCCAATGTGCGCCAACGATTTTTTATGTAAACATTTTGTAATTATTCACCACTAAGTCCACAAAGGACACGAAATCGAATCAACGTAAAAGAAAACTAAGGTTTATAAGAAATTTACTTTTAATCCCTTGTGTTCTTCTACGTTAGTTCGACTTTAGTGTGCTTAGTGCACTTAGTGGTGAATAGTTATAATGTTTTTTGGGATTTGGTGCTTGGAATCCCCTATTCTTCATAATAAGCCGCCAACATGACTTCGTAATAAGAGCGTTTTTGCAACTTACTTTTCAGCCATACGCTATAATCCAATAATTCATTCGCGCCGATTTCAAAATCCGTATATGTTTCGACAAATTGCTCTACTTTTTGAAGTGTGCGTGTGTTTTTGAGGGCATTGGGTTTGTTGAGCATATCTCGTATAATTTCGAGGAATTGCTTTTGCTCGGCATAGCCCGCTTGTGTGAGTTCTTTTCTGTATTTTCGGCGCAATTCTTTGTAACGATGAATCGCATACTCAAAATCCTGCGTTTCGTAGCGCAACATGAGTTCTACGATACCGATATTTAGTTGCCAGGGGCGTGAAATATCTTTATAGTCCTTAGAAACAATCACATTGCCAACATATTCGAGACTTTCATCTATTCTTTGGCAATAATAATTTAGTATAGAGAGGTTTACATATACAGAAAAATAACTCAATATCTTGCGATAACGAGGCGTGTTGAGTAATTCTTCGAGCATTTCAATCGCAGATTCGGGTGTTTTTTGAATAATATGCACCATCATTTTCGATTGATAGTACAACCACATATATTTGTTTTGCAACGAAGGTATAGACGCTTTAAGATTACTATCTAATCCATTAACAGATTTAGTAATTTTGTCGATATGGCGAAGTTTAATAGATGTGTTGACCATCCATATCAACATAATAATCTTTTCTTCCTCATTTTTTTTCACAAAAATACCATCCCGTTCAAACTCTTCAAAGCTTCTTTCAAGATATTCGCTCAATGTCTCAAATTCTCTTTTTTGAAGCAAAATTCTCCTTGCACAATGATTAATTTTTAGTCGCAATCCGGGCGACAAATTGTCACTATCCATTAGCTGAATATTTTGCTGAATCCGTTCCAAGGTTTCAACCACCCCGACTTCTTTCGCAGAAAAGTTGGAGCGATGAAGCTGATAACTAATCGTAGCCAGCAAAAGCTCATTTTGTTGAATTTGCTCATATTTGGTCTGCATAGCCTGTTTTTTCTCCAAATACGGTGCAGGATTCAAGGTATAATTGAGATTGCACAAGCTAATGAATTTGTCATAAATAATGTTCAATAAATTGTAGGCGCGATGTTTGGTTGCTAGACCCTCAGCTTCTTCTAAGTAATGCTGCGCTTCCTCATAAGCAGTACGCTGAAGAAAAATACTTGCCAACCTAATTCTATTCATAATCGCAAACTCCTCATCTTTTTCAAGGTGAAAAGTAATCAGACTATGCTCCAAATCATGTAAGAGCCTATTTTTAAGCCTGTAATATGAATTGGGTCTTTTTTGCGGAAAAAGTGCATTGGAAAGTTCGGTATCATACTCATCAGGGTTTTTATAATAAAGCATATCAAATAGCTCAACAGTCCGTTTCCCCTTACCTTTCTGCAAATAGTTGGCGTTAAATATCTTGTAGTAGCGTACCTCCTCAACGCGCATACTACGTATAAATTTTGTTAGTAAATATTTCATTATGTACTTTTGACCCTGTAATTTTTTCACACAAAAATACGTTCTTCATTCCTAATTTTGTTACAACTTTACAAAAGAAAGGGGAAATTTGTACTTTACTGGACTTCGGACTTTGGACATTGGGTAATTAGGGAACTGGGTAATTAGGTAAATTACTCGTTATCAATAATTTACGTTAATTTGCATTTTATTTTAAATTAATTTTATTACAATTTTTATTATGCTGATAAATAGCGAATTATGCTTTTGTTAGCCTAATTACCTAATTTCCCAATTACCTAATGTCCAATGTCCAGTTAACTAAAATGAAGTAAGACATGAAAAAATCCAACTTAGTTATTTTTCTGTGTTTGTTGCTTATCAGTTTTTTCAACACTGAAGCGATATATGCACAAGGCAATGCCAATACTCAACAATATAGTGATGACGAATTTGAATTTGAATTTGAAGTCGAGTTAATCTATGGTGATGAGGTAGAAGAAGGCGAAGAAGATGACGATGATAATGATGACGATAGCGACGATGATAATGACGACGATAGCGACGATGATAATGACGGCGATAGCGACGACGATAATGACGACGATAGCGACGACGATAATGACGACGATAATGACGACGATAATGACGACGATAATGACGACGATAGCGACGACGATAATGACGATGATAATGACGAACAACTATTAGGCGCAGAAATACGGGTTACAAATACGGGCAATTCTCCGATAGATAACAATATCTTATTTCGAGCATACATAAGCACAGAAATCCCGGAAACTATTCCTAATACCTACGATGAGGAACAAACCATGAACTTATTGGACACCCCACTCGAATCCGGCAATTCAGAAGATATTTTCATAGACCTTTCACAGAAAAGGCTGGATGGCAGAGTAGTTATAATTTGGCCTCTCATTGATGCCAACAAAGCAAATAACAAACAAGACACACCATTCATAGCTATTTTGATACCAAAAATAAAAGTAAACGAAAAATTATGCATTGATGACTTTTCAGATATTAAATCATACCCTAACCCAACAAAAGGCATCTTAAACATAGATATATCAGGACATAATTCTACTAATCAAATAATCATTTATGACAAAACAGGGCAGGCAATAAAAACATTTGATGGAATTACTTCCGGTTTAACTGTGCTTAATTTGAAAGACTTATCTTCAGGTATATATTTTGCCACTATCGGGAATGAACACGGACAAACTATCCATCATATAAAGATAGTTATTCATAGATAATTTAAACATATTTACGCATTTAACTATAGGCGAGGCACAAGCCTCGCTTTTTTATTAAAAGACCACAACATAATACAAATGAAAAAAGTAATTAATTTTATACTGTTCGTAGCAGTAACAAGCATGATGATATTTTCATGCTCAAAAAACCTTGATATTCCCATCGAAACAGACTACCAATTCAAAACAATAGCCACAGCAGATACTACGATATTAGACTGCTTCACCCCTACAGGTGATGTTACTATTTACACCCTTAGCGATACCCTTACAGTCGCTGCGGGCGCAGAACTTGAGGCGGTTTTGACCGACCTCATTGGCAATATGCAGCCGTTCACCTTAGCATTTCCTGTCGAAATTATACTTGCGGATGGAACAACTCAAACACTATTCAAAATTGATGATTTGATCGCTGTGCTTGAAGAATGCGGAGTTGAGTTTGATGTAAATGAAGAGGACGAAAGCGACGATGACGCTGACGACGATTCAGACGGTGATACAGACGAAAGCGATGACGACACAGATGAGTCAGACGATGACACGGACGAAACAGAAGATGATTCCGATGACGACACAGATGAGTCAGACGATGACACGGACGAAACAGAAGATGATTCTGATGACGACACAGATGATTCAGACGATGACACGGACGAAACAGAAGATGATTCTGATGACGACACAGATGATTCAGACGATGACACGGACGAAACAGAAGATGATTCTGATGACGACACAGATGATTCAGACGATGACACGGACGAAACAGAAGATGATTCTGATGACGACACAGATGAGTCAGACGATGACACGGACGAAACAGAAGATGATTCTGATGACGACACAGATGAGTCAGACGATGACACGGACGAAACAGAAGATGATTCTGATGACGACACAGATGAGTCAGACGACGACACGGACGAAACAGAAGATGATTCTGATGACGACACAGATGAGTCAGACGATGACACGGACGAAACAGAAGATGATTCTGATGATGACACAGATGAGTCAGACGATGACACGGACGAAACAGAAGATGATTCCGATGACGACACAGATGAGTCAGACGATGACACGGACGAAACAGAAGATGATTCCGATGACGACACAGATGAGTCAGACGATGACACGGACGAAACAGAAGATGATTCTGATGACGACACAGATGAGTCAGACGATGACACGGACGAAACAGAAGATGATTCTGATGACGACACAGATGAGTCAGACGACGACACGGACGAAACAGAAGATGATTCTGATGACGACACAGATGAGTCAGACGATGATGACGGAAATTAAGACTTGAAATATAATATCAAACACCTACAACTGTGCTGAAACTCGTTTTCAGCGCAGTTTTTTTATGCCCAAACAAAAAAAAGTAACGCCCGGTAGATAAGGGATGAAAAGACAATAAACGTTACATCTTGACTTGTTCTTTCTCCTTTATACTTCACCAAATTCTCCTTAAATAAGGGAAGAGGAAGAAAGTAATCTACCCCAAATGAAGCAGTTATTTTTTTTATATGTTTGGCTAAATTTGACGCGCATAGCCGAGCTACGTAAGGAAGATTTAGTGAAAGAAATTAAATAAATTGTTCCATAATGCGCCGTAATTCTTTAGAAGGTCGCACCGAAATATAGCCATTTTTTAATTAATTAAAATTATTTTGTAATTTATTTATTATTAAAAATGAATTATTTATAAATATTTTTTATTATAAAATAATTTAAAAATATCCTTATTTCAGCAGAACCTTAGAAGAAAAAATTACGGCGCATTATCAATATGTTCGCCAAATTCAAAATTATAAATCGAACGCGAGTAATTTATTTATTTTTATTTTTGTAAATGATTTTATTTTAGATAAATATAAATTTATTTTTAATTAACTTGTAATCAAAAAACGCTTAACATCTAATTTGGCGAACATATTGATTATGGAACAATTTATTTAATTTCTTTCACTTAGTACACTGTTTTATAAATTTATTTACATTTTTTGACGTTTATTTTGAAATGAATCGAATCAAAAATGACGCGAATACTCACTGTATTTAAGGATTTTTTGGTGAAGAGTCATTTTAAAAGAAATACTCAAAAAAGTAAATAAATTTGTGAAACAGTGTATTAGTGTATTTTCAATTTATTATTAGACTTTATTTAGAAATATTTTGTATGCAGTTAACATTGTCTTTTTCCGATACTCTTCCCCTATTTTTCGCTCCGTACCGTAGGGTATGCAGCTCAAAATGAGACTCGATTATCGAAAAAATACAAAATTCCATGCATACAAAATATTCCTAAATAAAGTCTATTTTTGGAATACCTTTTGAAAGTTAAAGAGTATCTTCCACTCATTGACTCATCTAATCATTCACATATTACAGCTTATGCGTTTTATCATCATACTAATTATTGGTCTTTGCGCTCTTACTAATCTTGCGGCACAAGATTATCATACCCGCAAAACCGCCCCTACAAAAGCCCTCAAACACTACAAAAAAGGGCAACAGTTTGCCTACGCCAAAGACTACACAAAGGCAATAAAATGCTTTCGGAAAGCAGTGAAGGTCACGCCAGATTTCATCGACGCGCACTTGCTGATTGCCGACTCCTACGCCGCATCAGGCAATCGTGAAAAGGCTATCGAGGGATTTGAAAAAGTGACGAGTATTGACCCTGATTATAAGCCCAAAATCTACTACGCATGGGGTATTTTGGAACGCAAACACAAAAATTACGCTGCCGCCGCCGACCAATTGGAGCGATTTCTCAGCTATCCGCAAAAGTCCGCCGAACTCAAAAGCAAAATAGAAACGCTCATTGAAGATAGTCGTTTTGCTGACATAGCGACCAAAAACCCTGTTCCTTTCGACCCTATAAATTTGGGTGCAAATATCAACTCTTCTGAAATGGAATATTCCCCTTCTATTACCGTAGATGGACAGCGCATCATCTACACAGTACGTATCCGCGGACAAGAAGATTTTTATATCGCAGAAAAAGAAAACGGCGAATGGAAAGCCCGAAAAACACTCGGCAAACCCATTAATACTTACGATAATGAAGGCGCACAAAGCATTTCTGCCGATGGGCGATTTCTTGTTTATACGGCTTGTAATCGGGAAGGTGATTTTGGTTTGTGTGATTTATATTTTTCGGAATTAAAAAATGATAAATGGACAACTCCAAACAACATCGGGCAGTCCATCAATACGAGTAGCTGGGAGTCACAACCCTCCATTTCTGCCAATGCGAACGAGTTATATTTTACGAGTGATAGAAGCGGTGGAAAGGGAAAAAAAGACATCTGGATGAGTCGCCGAAATGCAGACGGCACTTGGTCTGAACCCGAAAATCTTGGCGAAAACATCAACACCTCCGGCACAGATATTTCGCCTTTCATTCACCCCGATGGACGTACTTTATATTTCGTTTCAGACGGGCATCCGGGCATGGGCAAATCGGACATTTACCTCTCGCGCCGACAAGCAAATGGCACATGGGGCAAAGCCGAAAATCTCGGTTATCCGATCAACACAGAGGAGAAAGAATTTAGCCTCATCGTCAGCACCGACGGGCAGACAGCTTACTTTGCATCTGACCGCGAAAACGGTTTTGGTTTGGTCGATTTGTATCAATTCGACCTGCACGCGGCTGCGCGTCCTACACCCGTTACGTATGCGAAAGCGACCGTTTTTGATGCCGAAACCAAGTCACCCATTTCTACTAATGTCCAACTCATCGACCTCTCAACAGGCAGCACACATACCCAATCAGTGACCGATGAAAATGGCGAATTTCTCATCGTACTACCAAGCGGTACAGACTTCGCGCTCAATATCAGTCAGCAAGGCTACCTCTTTCATTCTGAGAACTTTGCATTAAAAGAAATGAATACATTGAACGAGCCGTATTTATTGGAAATTTATTTGCAGAAAATAAAAGAAACACCCGTCGTCACCACCCCACAACCCGACAACCCGACAACTCAACAACTCGTCAAATCAAAACCCGTCATTCTCAAAAATGTATTTTTTGAAACGGCTTCCGCCAATCTAAAATCCGAATCGGAAAACGAACTCAATCGCCTTAAAAATTTACTTCATGAAAATCCGAATATTCGCATCCAAATCAACGGACATACCGACAATGTAGGCGCAGCATCCGACAACCTCACCCTCTCCGAAAATCGCGCAAAAGCCGTTTTCAATTACCTCGTAAAAGTGGGTATCGCGTCCACTCGCCTAAGCACACGCGGCTACGGCGAAACCCAAGCCATCGACACCAATGACACCCCCGAAGGCAGGGCGAATAATCGTAGGACGGAGTTTTTGATGGTAGAATGATGTAACGTAGCGTGGTGCTTCCAGCCCGCGTCGCATTAGTTTTGTGTGCAAAGAACAAGTTTGAAGCATCTTCTACGGAGTACGCGAACTGGAAGTATCGCGCTACGCTTGCAAAAACGATAAATATTGCTTATTTTTGTTTAATAAAAATTAATGTTTACTAAAAATGAACAAAATAAAAGAAGCGGATATTCTTGATAAAGCTAAGTTGACTTTGGAAGATGTATTCAAAGACGAACTGACTTTAAGGGATAAAAATTGGACTTCAAACGGCGATAAAGGCATTGACGGTCATTTACTGTTTAATGGCGTTGAATTTCCATTTATAGTCTTTACACAAGCTACGACGGGGCAGGTCGTGAAGTCCGTTAAGAAATTGCCCAAAGAAAAAAACATTCTTTTCATTTTGGATTACGCTAAACCCGAAATGATTCATTTTTTCAAAGAAAATAACCTCTTTTTCGTAGATACTGCGGGTAACTGTTACGTCAATTTACCGAATTTTAAAATAATGATTGACGGGCGAAAAAATGTATTCGGAAAATTGCCCGACACCAAAATAGCTTTCCAAAAAACAGGCTTAAAACTAATCTATCAACTGCTGATAGAACCTGAATTAGCGAGTGAAAATTACCGCACAATCGCCTCAAAAACAGGCGTTTCCCTGGCATCTGTGAATAATATTTTTGAGGAATTAAAAGAAGATAATTTTATAATTGAAGTTAATCATAAAAAAAGAAACTTGTACCGTGTTGAGCGTTTGGTGACGAAGTGGGCGATAAATTATACGGACATTTTACGTCCTAAAATTCACAGAGGATATTTTCGCCCTTTAACCCCAAAGACGGATGTATCGAAAAATATTTTAGCAGAAAAAAACGGACAAATTTACATAGGCGGACAACTCGCAGCTCAACACCTTAATGGTCAAATTATAGCCAGTACTTCTGCTTTATTTTCCAATATTCGATTAAGTAAAATGGTTGAAAAATACCATATTATACCTACTCAATCCACCACGCAAGACGCGAATATTGAGGTTTTGGAGGTGTTTTGGAACGAAAACCCCGCAGATAATCCTGCAAAAAACCACTTGCTCACCGACCCTGTATTAATTTACGCCGAGTTGCTCAATTCTAATAATTTTAGAAGTGTAGAAGCAGCCCAACATATACTTGAAAATGAAATTCGAGATAAATTCATCGGATATAAACTTCATTGGTAAAAGTTTCATTATGTAGCGTAACGCCTCCGGCTTGCGTTTCACGTTAATCCAATCAAAAATCAACAAGCCTCTGCCTTTCCCGATTCACCGTTAACTTAATCACATCAGGGCGCGAATAATGCCCAGCGGGGTCAAAATTATGTCGTTCTTCCAGCACTCGATTAAAATCTATTTCACTGATAATCAATGCCTCGCGCCCGACCACAGGCTTCACTACCCACGTACCATCCGGCGCAGCGATACACGAACCGCCATCTGCCATGACAGGCGGTGCATGTTCCGAAATCAAATCTAAATGCGGTGTATTTTTCGGAAAATCTTCCGCACGCATCAGCCCCGAAACCGACACCGAAAACGACCGACCTTCCTTGGCGATATGTCGCGTGAGGTCTTCCGTATTGCAAAGTACGCCGGGTCAAACGGCAATATGCAAATTCTCACCCATACTATACAAAGCCGCCCGCGAAAGCGGCATCCAATTTTCCCGGCAATTCAAACCAACAAGAGTAAATGCCTTCAACGAATGTACCCGCAAACCATGCCCATCGCCCGGCGACTAAATGTCTCTCCTCATAAGTCGGCTGCAATTTGCGATGTACCGACTGTATAACACCTTGATTATCAATATAAATCAGCGAACAATACAAACGGATAGATTATTTTTTTCGTCTTTCCTTACACATCGCAAATGTCGATAGATTCGCGCAGCGCATCTATCGGATTTTCGTAAGTTGGAATGAACTCCTGCGCGACGTAGCCCCTAAATCCTGTCTTCAGAATAGCACGCATAATGGCGGGATAATTCAGTTCTTGCGTATCATTGATTTCGTTGCGTCCGGGTACGCCTGCGGTATGATAATGAGCGAAATACGAATTGTGATTTCGTATAGTGCGTATGATGTCGCCCTCGTTGATTTGCATGTGGTAGATGTCGTAAAGGAGCTTAAAATGTTCGCTACCGAGTTGGTCGCAGAGTTTGATGCCCCAGGGCGTGTTATCGCACATATAGTCGGGGTGATCGACCTTAGAATTGAACAATTCCATGATGATGGTAACGCCGTTTTCTTCGGCAAGTGGCATGATTATATTCAAACCTTTAACGCAATTTTTTAGCCCGACTTCATCGCTCATTTCGCGTCGATTGCCACTAAAGCAAATCAAATTTTTATAGCCCGCTGCCGCGACTTTGGGTATCATTTCCGTATAATTTTTGACGAGTTGCTCGTGGAATTTCGGTTCATTCCAACCATCAACGAGGTTAATTTCTGCGCCATTGCACATTGAGCAGTCGATACCGTATTTTTTGAGCGTGTCCCAGTCATCCGGTCCCACCAAATCAATGGCAGGAATCCCAATATCTTTGAGCATCGGCAAAAATTCTTCGAGCGGATATTTACCAAAACACCAACGGCTGACCGAGTGGCGAATGTTACCCTTGCGTAGGCTGGGCGTGAGTGTAGTGGGTGCAGTAGGTGTAGTATCCATACTTGTGGTGGCGGTGGTCGCGCAGCCTGCGCTGGTGAGTATTGTACCCGTCGTGAGTGCGGCTGTATTTTGTATAAATGTTCTACGTTTCATAGTTAATACTAATGAATAAGTAGTGGGACAAAAATAGGCTTACAATTTTGACGTAGTTATTTTTTCGATATTTTTTCTTACAAAAACCGCACATAGCTTACGCTACGTAAGGATTTTTGTAGGGAAAAATAGCGGAAAAAGAAACCGTCAAAAAGTAAGGATATTTTTGTCTCACTACTTAATACACTGTTTTATAAATTTATTTACATTTTTTGACGTTTATTTTGAAATGAATCGAATCAAAAATGACGCGAATACTCACTGTATTTAAGGATTTTTTGGTGAAGAGTCATTTTAAAAGAAATACTCAAAAAAGTAAATAAATTTGTGAAACAGTGTACTTAAGGGATGAAAAGATAATAAACGTTACATCTTCACGCCGTTACTTTTTCTTTAAACGAGCCAAATTTGACGCAAATAATGGGTTATTTAAGGAGAAGTATAAAGGAAAAAGAACAAGTCAAAATCTGAATTTATTAAAACCCTGTTCCTAAGTCTAAAAATATTAATTTTAATTCATAATTAGTGTAGAATAACGGAAAATAAAATTTAATTTTGTTCGGGTGAATGAGTGAATAAATTTTATTCCAATTAAATATTTTTAAATTTATAAAAAGGTTCTGCTGAAATAAGGATATTTTTAAATTATTTTACAATGAAAAATATTTATAAATAATTCATTTTTAATAATAAATAAATTAAAAAATAATTTTAATTAATTAAAAAATGGCTATATTTCAGTGCGACCTAAAAAAGAATGCGAGTGAGTTTATTTTTGCTTATTGAAAGAAATTAAATAAATGTACATTCTTCGCGTCGTTATTTTTTCTTTAGACGAACCAAATTTGACGCGAATATTCACTATATTTAAGGAAAAAGAACAAGTCGAGAATATACATTTATTTTGTTCCTGATACTAAATTTGAATCGAAGACAATTTGTATGTTTCTCTACTTGATTTTGTGGCAGATTCGACTTTTAATTTCAATTCATATTTCAAAAAAATATCTTTCCTCACGTAGAATAATTTTTTCATAAAAATAAATCGAACATTATGCCTACATCAAAAAATAATCGAAAAAATAACAATAATAAAAAGAATAAGAAGAAGAGACATCCAGACCCAAATAAGCGGTCTGCGCTATCTAAAAGCCTATTCGAAGAGGCTAAAAAACAGTCAGTTGTGCATAAAGTTGGTGAAAAAACACCACACAAGGATAATCTATCTGAATTAATCATGGCGTTTATCAAAGACGAACTCGAAGCATGTACAGCACAGGATGAGCAACGAGAAATCATCAATGCAGGTATCGCCTGTTGGAATATAGGGGCGTTCGGAGAAAAGGAGGATATGGAACAAAAATTAATGATGACGGCTACGCACGTCAAGGCAGATGAAAAACTGGAGCAGACGATGAAGAAATTGTTGGAACGAAGAGTGACAAATTACAATGAATACAAATATTTCATTACAGACTATGAAATCAATCGCACGGTAGTTGGTGCTTGGGATTTGAGCGTGTCTTCCTTTGATTTTACTGCGCTTGCTGCAATGAAAGAAGCGGCGAAAAATTGATACTTCAGAAGCAACATTCAAATAATTCATCACTATGACAACACAAACAGCATATGCCACAAATTTCAAAAAACTCACTGATTTAGAAGGATATATCGGCAAAGAACTCGGCATTTCCAAGTGGATAGACATCACACAGGAAAAGATAAATACCTTTGCCACGCTGACCGAAGATGAACAATGGATTCACATTGACCGCGAGCAATCAAAGCTATATTCGCCCTACAAAGATACGGTGGCGCATGGTTTTATGGTGCTATCTTTTGCCTCGCGTTTCACTTACGATACTTACAGTTTTGGCGATGTGGTGATGGGCGTAAATTACGGTCTAAACAAGGTGCGTTTTCCCAACGCTACACTCGTAAATTCGCGCCTACGCGGACGTGTTTCGCTACTCGAATATAAGAAAATTCCAAAGGGTGCGCGATTCGTTTTGAAAGTAGCTTTTGAATTGGAAGGACAGGAAAAACCCGCTTGTGTAGCCGAATTTATCGGACAAGCGTATACTAATGAATGAGTGAATGAATGAGTGAATGAGTGAGTGAGTGAATGAGTGAGTGACTAAATAATGCGACAATGGTTTTGAATGAGAATAAGCGAACACAAAAATTATAATGGTGATTCAGGTTAATACAAAAATAAATACGGGTGAAGAATACGTTAATTCACTTAGAGACAGGAATTTAAAGGTCTATCTGTTTGGTGAATTGGTGGATGAACCAGTGGAGCATCCGATGATTCGTCCGTCAATAAATGCGTTGGCGAAGACCTACGACTTGGCGGTGGCTGCACCGGAATTGGCATCGGTGATTTCGCCGTTTACGGGCGAGCGCGTGAGTCGGTTTCTGCATGTATGTACGAGTGCAGACGAATTGGTCTTGCAAAATAAAATGCAGCGCAAACTCGGTCAATTGACAGGGACTTGCTTCCAGCGTTGTGTCGGAATGGATGCCTTTAATTCACTCTATTCTGTGACCTTTGAAATGGATGAAAAACACGGAACAAATTATCACAGTCGCATGAAGTCTTTTTTGACTTTGATGCACCAATATAACTACGTTGTCGGCGGCGCGATGACGGATGTGAAGGGCGATAGAAGCCTTGCGCCACACGAGCAAGTCGATAAGGATATGTTTGTACACATCACTAAACGTAGCAATGAGGGTGTCTGGATTAGCGGCGCGAAAGCGCATCAAACGGGTTGTATCAATTCGCATTGGATGGTGGTGATGCCGACGATGCGTTTGGGTGAGGCAGATGCGGCGTTTGCAATAGTGGGCGCAGTACCCGTTATAGCAGAAGGAATTACGTATATTTATGGTCGCCAATCGTGCGATACGCGAAGTATGGAAGGTGGTAATATCGACGTGGGCAATGCTCAATATGGCGGTCAGGAAGCCATGGTTATTTTTGATAATGTATTTATTCCGAATGAATATATTTTCATGGATGGCGAGTATGATTTTGCCGCCATGTTGGTAGAGCGATTTACGGCGTATCACAGGCGGTCGTATGTGTGCAAGACAGGCTTGGGCGATGTCCTGATAGGCGCGGCAGCTTCGATTGCAGAGATGAACGGCATCCCAAAAGCTTCGCATATCAAGGATAAATTGGTGGAAATGACACATCAAAATGAAACGATTTATGCCACCGGAATTGCGGCATCGTATCAGGGCTACCCAACTAAATCAGGCGCGTATATCTGCGACAGCATGTTGGCGAATGTCTGCAAACATCACGTCACAAAAATGCCGTTTGAATTGGCGCGACTGGCGCAGGATATTGGCGGTGGTTTGGTATCTACTTTGCCTTCGGAAAAGGATTTGAATCATCCCGAAATTGGAAAATTGTTGCATAAATACCTGCGCGGAAAAGCGGACGTAAAAACCGAAGACCGCATCCGCATTCTACGCCTTATCGAAAATCTGACGATGGGCAGAAATGCCGTCGGCTACCTCACCGAAAGTATGCACGGCGCAGGTTCGCCGCAAGCGCAACGCATTCAAATCGGACGTGCCATGCAACTCGAATATAAGAAACGACTGGCTTCGATTCTTGCTGGAATTGATGTGGAGGAGGATAAGGATTTGTTGGCGGACGAGGTGGCTGGGTATTTTGGGCGGGTGTTTAAGGGATGAAAAAACAATAAACACTATATCTTGACTTGTTCTTTTCTCTTTATAACATCGTCGGTAAGCATCATCAAAAAGGCGGGTCAAATGCCTTGTCTTATGGGCATTTTGGTGCGAGCTTACATTCTACCATACCTAAAATCCGCTTTATTTATCGTACGAACCCGGCTCAATGTGTAGCCGTTGGAAGGATATTGATTGGTGACATCTTCTTTGGCCATGATTTTGAGTGTGCCGCCCGATACTTCGACATTCGCGCCGTTGGTGTAGTATTGGAATTCGTTATTGTCCCAACCGCCGCCGACTTGGTATTCCCATGTCGTGAGATCAAGCGATGTGCCGTCAAATTCTTCTTCAAAAACTAAGTCCCAGCATTGCGCGTGGCTTGTATGTATGAGTATGATGCAGAGGATTAAAATGGTGAGTTATCTTGTAAAATTCATGCTCAAAGATAGGGAATTTTTGGGATTGATTATCCGTTATTTACAAATCTTGAACCTTCGCCAAGTTATCAAAATAACGCTTCAAGTTATCTAAAACAGACTTTGAACATTGAACGATTTTAAGATGCGCCTTGACGTAATCCAAGCCAAAATCATCAACTAAGTTGCCTATAGCAGTATTTAGAAAAGAAGAACTTAATGGGGTTGCGTCTCTGAAAGACAATACAATACAAGTGTCATCCGTCATTTCTTTTTTCAATAAAAGATATAGCGGCATGGCATCGGCATTGGTCGTTGTCGCTTGTACGATGTCCGTTACTTGTATATTTTGTGTTTTCATTATGATGAAAATAAGGGTATTCTATTAGAAATCCAAATCAAATTCATCTAACTATCAGTATCTGGTAAATGTTCGTAAAACGTAGAGAATGAGGCGCATTTTTCGCTTTCGTTGAGGGCTTCATAATCTTCTTTTTCGATGCAAGCGACCAGTGCACTCACATCACCTTTTCGTTTTTTGTATTTATTTTCTGTAAGGTCAAAAATGGCTTTTACTTCGTTGGCAGGATGGAAAAAATCGGTTTCAGGGTCTGTTTCGCTTAAATTAATATTTAGGGAGTTGGCGATGATTTTTATGGTCAAGTCTTCATTCATACGCTCAAAAGCTATCGGCATACCGAGTAGCCATGCTTCGGCTTCCATGATGGCGAAGGAGAAGAATATTTTATCAGGCTGCTCCGCTTTTTCGTCAATTGTTTTGCGGCTACCTTCAATAAATTTTTGATTGAGTGATTGGTCTATTTTTCGCTTACGCGACAACTTACGATAGTTTTCAGAAAACATATCGCGCAAGCCGATAATTCTATCAAAACCAACATTCCAAAGATATTTTTCACGATTCAATAAGCGCGTTATTACAGTGTTGTCACTGCCTGCATTGATAATTTGAAAATAGTATTCGGCAGCTTCATCACCAAATGGATATTCGTCGGCATGGAACTTACTATCCGTGAAAAGCGTGTAACATTCCAAGTGAATATTCTGATATTCAAACAGTCGCAACAGCATTTCCCGAACCAATATCAACTCGGTTTGCCCTTCTACAAAAATGGCGGTTTTCATGCTTTTTGTTGTTCGAGATAATCAGAGGAAAAGAAATCAAAATTAGAAAGTCCCGTAAAGCGGAAGTCATCGAATAATTGACGGTGTGTATCGTAGTTCATCGCAGTGACAGTACTGCCTTCGCGAGTGAGCAAATTCCAGTGTTCTATGTCCACGACATCCATAATAAAATTGTCATTAGTGGTAGCGATGAGTTGGATATTGCTGTTTTTGCATTTTTCGAAAATAAGTTTACCTAATTTTATAGCTCGTTCATAATCAAGTCCTTCGCAGAGGTCGTCAATGAGAATGGTGGCGGGGTTTCTTTTGGAAATCAGATACTCAATATAGGTAATTATTGCTAATGCTCGAAGAAGCCCTTGGGATAATTTAAACTGAGAGAGCTTCCCAACCCCTTTTTCTTTTATATAAAAATAAGATGTACTATTTTCATTTGTATTGACATTGATGTCCTCAATAGCATATCCAAGTGTATTTATACTTAAGATTATATTTTGTCTTTCTTCATCACTTAATTTACTTAAATAGGTGGGAACATGTTCAATAGTAACAAGGGGTTGATATTCAATTAGGTTTGAATCTGTAAAAGAATCTGAATTTCCAAACCTAAACCCATAAGATTCCTCCGCCCAATTTGCTATATCTTCAAGAAAAGGATAATTTTTTGTATCTCTCCTTACATGAAGTGTAAGTTTATTATTCGGAGGAAATACCTCATCAAATTGATTCGTTAAAACAGATTTCATGCTTGCTTTTCCTGTACTCTCATCTGAATCATATTCACGACTTAGAACTTCTTCTCCATCTATTTCAATGGATTCACTTAAAATTTTAGTGTCCATAAAATCAGCAACGAAACTATAACTTATTGTTTGTCCGCTATGATTAATAAATTTCATTTTCCATATTCTTCCCTGCTTTAATTCGGATTTTTGAGCAATAAATCTAAACATTAAATTAATCAGAGATACTGTCCTTGACTTTCCTGTAGAATTTCTACCTACAAGTAAGTTCAATTGCTTCAAATGCAAATTTTCCAATTTCCAACTCCCATCATCATAATAAAACTCAATTAATTTCATTCAAAACAAATATTTTAGTGAAAGAAATTAAATAAATTGTTCCATAATGCGCCGTAATTTTTTCTTCTAAAGAATTCAAAAAATCGTTGCACAGCCATAGCTACGGAACTATTTTTTGTGTTTTTTAGAAGGGAAAAGAACAAACATAATGGGGCAAGTTATTTATTTTCTTTCACTTAGTAAAGAATAAGCCAAAGATAACCAATTAACTCCACAAACTCCACAAAAACACAACCCTACTTCAACTGCCCTGCCCTCTGCACATCCTGCTGCGCCTGTTGCGTATTTCCAAGTGCCTGATGCGACTGCGCACGGGAAGTATACAAATTCGCTTTATTCGGATTCAGTTGAATGGCGCGATTAAAATCCTGAATCGCTGCCGTATGATTGCCCATTTGTGCATGTACGATACCGCGATTGGCGATAGCATCCTGATAACTCGGATTCATCGCAAGAGCTTTATTCAGACTTTCTATGGCTTGCGGAAACTTGCCTTGTTGGGCATAAATTGCGCCTGTATTGCCGTAGGCTTTCGATTCGCCGGGATTGATTTGCGTCACTTTTTGATAGTCGGCGAGGGCTTTATCGAATTGCTGCGTTTCAAAATAAATATTGCCGCGATTATTATACGCTTCGTCTCTATTTGGCTCTAAATCAATGGCTTTATTATAGTCTGCGAGGGCTTCGGGGTACTTTTTCATACGTCGAAATAACTTGCCACGACTAATCCGCGCCTTATAATAAACGGGCTTCAATTGAACCGCTTCATTCAATTGCTCCAATGCCTCATCGTAGCGTTGCGCCTCGAAATAATAATTGCCCAATTGATTGCGTGCTATATGCGAATTGGGATATTGTTTGATGACATCCGTCCATAAATTGCCGCTATTTTGCCACACTTCGCAGCGTTGATACGTCATCACACAAAACAAAATCCCAATTGCCGAGATACCGCCCAAAACGCCATAACGTATTCCTGACGATGTATTTTTTTTCGATAAAAAACTATCTAACAACCAACCAAAAATCAAAAACAAACCAATATATGCCGCATAAGTATAACGGTCAGAAATAATCGCGTTGCCCACCTGTACAAATTGAAGGGTCAGCGCGATCATTGCCCCATAAAATAGCAGACCAAAGGCAACAACCTTAGTTTTGCGAAGCGACCAAACCAACAATCCGCCCAAGCCCAAGACCACCAAAGGCGAGATATAATGCACCGCCGAAAGTGCCTTCGGGTAAGGATGAAATGCCGATAAATTAATTGGCACAAACATTTTAAAAATATACATCATCGTGCCATAACAAGCAAAAATAAAGCGTTCAAAAAGATTGTGTACATCTGACTCCCCGACAACGACTGCCGTATCACTTTGCACCATAATCGTGATAACACCAAACAAGACAGAAATCGCGAAAAATGGCACTTTTTCCAACAACACTTTGCTCGAAAATCCTCTATTTTTATACCAATCCAACAAAATTAAAATCACCGGAAGCATTACCGCCGTAGGCTTCGATAGGCATGATAGCACAAACAAAACCAACGTGAATACGTAGTACGAGTTTTTTTTATTTTTTAAATAATTAAAATACGTAATTAGCGCAGCAACAAAGAAAAAGGTATATAAAACGTCTTTTCGTTCGGCTATCCACGCCACCGATTCTACGTGCATCGGATGTACGGCAAATAAAAATGCTGCCAACAATGCTCCCCAAATCTTGCGGTCAAAAAGTAAGTACACAAACCAAAACACCAAAACCACATTCAGCAAATGCAAAATCAGATTTGTCCAATGGTATGAAGACGGGTTGAGCGTTGACATTTGATAATTCAATGCCAAAGAAAAGATAGTTAAAGGGTGATAATTCGACGCAATTTCCTGGCTAAACATCGTGGCGATACTCTCACCCGTGAGATTGACGATATACGGACTTTCAGTGACGTAATCTAGGTCATCCCAATTGGTAAAATCGGCATGGAGCGAAGGGTAAAAACTCACAAAAGTCACGACTAAAATCGCCGCAAGCCCAAGCAGTGCATTGCGATTGCGCCACCAAGCAGAGGCAGGGCTTTTCGATGCGACTTTTTTGGCTTTTATCGTTTTCCGTGAAGCGGTTTTAGCTTCTTTTTTTAGCTGTTTTTTAGATTTTTTTTGACTCATTGTCTAGTGAATTGGTTTACTGAGTTTGTAGCTTAGTTCTGTCCACCTACTTATCAGGAATTAAATAAATGTACATTAGACTCTATTTAGAAATATTTTGTATGCAGCTAACATTGTCTTTTTCCAATACTCTTCCCCTATTTTTCGCTCCGTACCGTAGGGTATGCAGCTCAAAATGAGGCTCGATTATCGAAAAAATACAAAATTTCATGCATACAAAATATTCCTAAATAAAGTCTATTCTTCGCGTCGTTATTTTTTCTTTAGACGAACCAAATTTGACGCGAATAACGGGTTATTTAAAGAGAATTTGATGAAATATAAAGGGAAAAGAACAAGTCGAGAATGTACATTTATTTTGTTCCTGATACTTAATAAATTTTCGATATTTAAACTAAAGTATTAGTTAAAGATAGTTTAAAATTTTCAAGCACCATATAATTCACTCCATATTTTCTCCGAAAACTCCAAAAGCGACCCCAACTGCACATCTGCCACCGCAAACTGCGGACGTGCGACTTCCGGTATAGCGACCACTTTCATACGCGCTGCTTTTGCAGCAATCACGCCCGGCAGCGAATCCTCAAATGCCAGACAATCAACGGGTTCGACGCCCATTTTTTCAGCCGTATGAATATAAACGGCAGGATGCGGCTTGGCGTATTTTTCCACTTCGGCAGAATGAATCACCGGAAAAGCATTTCGCAAATTCATCTTCTCCAATGCCGCATCTATAATCCGATAAGACGATGAAGAAGCCACCGCTAAAGGCAGTTTTTTTGCTTCAAAAAACGACAAAACCTCTCGCACGCCCGGTTTCTCGACCAGTTTTTCGCGCATCAACGCAATCAACTCATCTACGATTTCGCGCTCTATCGTCTCCAATGATTTCCCCGTCCACGGCTTTTGCTCATAGCGCAAACGCACCACATCATCTATGCGGACACCAGTGGTATCCTGACAATCTTTTACCGTTAAGTGTATATCTACTGTCGGAAAAACCCGCATCTGAGCTTCATGCCAATGCGGTTCGGAGTCTATCAGCAGACCATCCATATCAAATATTATTGCTTTAATCATAATCGTAGCCCGGACGTCCACGTCTGGGACAGTTTTGATGTCAAATTAACCAGACGTGGACGTCTGGGTTACGATGCCCTTTAGGACTTTTACGCCTTTTTCAATGCTGTTTTCATCGATATTATTGATGACCAAATCGGCAACTTCGAGGTAAGGTTCAATATATTTTTTATACGCAGGTTGAACATGGTTTTCGTAGCGATAAAGCACATCATCGAGCGGGTAATTGCGTTCCATGCGGTCGCGTTTGATACGGCGAATGATTTTTAGGTGGTCCGGCGCATGTACGAAAACCTTGAGGTCAATGAGTTTTTTTACATTTTCAAAATAAAAAATAAATAAACCCTCTACTATAATAATCGGTGCAGGATGGAAAGTATGGGTTGTTGGTGTAGCATCGGCATTATTAAATACATACTCTTGTCGGCTGACGATTTCGCCATCCAGCAAGCGTTGTATATCTTTCGCAAATGCCTCATCGTCAATAGAAAATGGCAGGTCAAAATTCTGTACGCCTTGCTCGTCGGTCTTTTGCTCGTGGCGAGGGCGATAATAATCATCTTGCGATATGATACAAATTTGTTTTGCAGGACGTAAGTCCGCCAATCGCTTGATTAAAGTCGTCTTGCCCGACCCGCTTCCACCGGTGATCCCTATGATATAAGGTTTACTCATGTTTCGTATGCTGCGTTCTTTATGCTTTGACTTGGGTTGAGTAGTTATTGTCGATTATTCTCTTCGTGTTCTCTAAGTATCAGGAATTAAATAAATGGGTTCTTTGACAAATCCAGTGAAGTGAATGAAAATTTGGGCGTATCCCCCTCCTTATCAGTCGGGGGTCGGGCTATCCGGCACTCTCTCCATTCCGCTATCGCTTCATTACTATACTTTGGACGTATGACATTTTTTTTAACAAAAAAATACCATAAAGTGATGTTTTTAATTGTTTGATAACCAATGGTTTGAATGTATAAAATAAGCTACCTCTGCATAGTTTAAAATTTCTATTTTTCGCCCGTTTGGTTGGAAGGGGTGCTTCATAAACATCTAAAAAATAAATTATTTTATATGTTATTGATTGACAGTTAGTTTTTTATTAAAAAAATAAATGTCAACTCACGTCCAAAGTCTAGTTCATTAGGGAAGAGGAAGAAAATAATCTACCCCAAATGAAGAAGTTATTTTTTTTATATGTTTGGCTAAATTTGACGCGCATAGCCGAGCTACGTAAGGAAGATTTAGTGAAACATATAAGAAAAAGAAC
>Ga0209185_1000573_pt1 | contig 41652 bp, 41 predicted proteins | sample SidtaG_2_FD_187425 | JGI IMG/M metagenome (GOLD analysis project Ga0209185, IMG submission 187425) | Marine algal microbial communities from Sidmouth, United Kingdom - Sidmouth_Asex2 metaG (SPAdes) (version 2) | ecosystem: Host-associated > Algae > Red algae > Unclassified | place: Sidmouth... | reverse complement strand
TTTAATCGAGAAATTGAAAAGATGGTGTTACAATGTAAATTTGTTCTATGACCAAGAAAGAGCGCTATGATGGCGTACTGGAATATTTTGACATAAATATGACTGAGGCCGAAACGGAATTACTGTATGATACGCCCTATCAATTACTAGTAGCAGTAATTTTATCCGCACAATGTACCGACAAACGTGTCAACCTAACTACGCCGAACATTTTTGCTAAATATCCGACGGTCAACGAATTAGCTAAAGCAACCTTTGATGATTTATTTCCAATTATTAAAAGCATTAGCTACCCAAATAATAAAACAAAACACCTCATAGGCATGGCGAATATGATGGTAAATGATTTTGACAGTGTGGTACCTATGACGGTTAAAGAATTAATGTTGCTGCCTGGGGTAGGCAGAAAAACGGCCAATGTAGTAACCAGCGTAATAGACGGACAACCCAATATGGCAGTAGATACCCATGTATTTAGAGTGAGTGCACGCATCGGTCTTACAACAAATGCAAAAAATGTTCTCCAAGCGGAAGAACAATTGATTAAATATATTCCTGAAGAACTAGTTCATAAAGCCCATCACTGGCTAATTTTGCATGGACGATATGTTTGCCTGGCACGTTCTCCAAAATGTAATGAATGTGGAATTACACACTGGTGCAAGTATTTTAGTAAAAAATAATTTCATGAAGTATCTTCTATTTTTCTATCTTCTGCTTAATTCGGTGAATACTCATGCTCAAATTAGTAAAGCAGAATATATAAAAGTGGTGGAAGAATTTAAAGCATTCGTGGCAACTGATAATATTGGCGAACTTGCCAAACAAGTAGCCTATCCGCTTGAGCGGGAATACCCCCTGCCTGATATTAAAACAGAAGCCGAATTTCGTAGAGCCTACTCCTATTTGTTCGATACCGAAATAAAAAATGCAATCCTAAAATCAAATACGAAAGAGGATTGGTCGGATGTTGGTTGGCGTGGCATCATGCTACACAATGGCGAACTATGGTTGGATTATGACGGAACATTTTTAGCATTACACTACCAATCAACTTATGAAAAAGAAGAGAGGCAAAAACTAATTCGTAAAGATCGACAGCGGATTCATCCTAGCATACAGGAATATAAAAAACCCGTACTACTAATGCAAACACAAGGCTTCCTCATTCGGATTGACCAATTAGAAAACGACGATTATCGATATGCCTCCTGGAGAGAAAATGGAAATCAAAGTCAAAAACCGGATCTTATCATTACGAAAGGCGTTTTGAATTTTCAAGGATCGGGCGGGAATCATACTTATGAGTTCCAAAATGGGAATTATATATATGTCTGCGACGTGATCAGAATGGGAGATAGCGATAGCCCTCCTGCCCTACTTTTAGTATATGAGAACAAGAAGAGAATCATGTCTCGCGATGCTGAATGGCTTGAAAATTAATTCCTATTGCTTTTCAAGTAGACATATTTTAATAATAATAAACGGATACGAAGGCAATAATTATATAAAGAAATACGTTTAATAAATATGAAAACGACCCTCACCATTTTAGTACTGCTACCCCTACTAGCCAATGCACAACTTTCAAATAGTAGTATAGGAGTAACTATCGGGCTTCAGCAGCATATCAACAAAATTAACAGTAGCAACCCACTCAACATCAAATCGCATACTGGTACGACTGGCATTCTAGGAGCTTTGGAATGGACAATTCCAGTTACTCAAAGATTCTCAGTAAACCCATTTGTATCCTACCATTCTCAAAGCACTCGATACAATGAGCGTTATGTATATGAAGAGTTAGGTGTTTCCGCTAGTTCATTTGAAAAACATCGGTTTGAAGTAGCCAGTGTTGGCATGGATCTTAACTATGAAATTAAAAATGGAATTTGCTTGAAAACTGGAATTCAATATTCTTCATTCTTAAACACGGGTGGCAGTTCTGGAGCAACGGCCTCTTCTTGGAAAAACAGCAATGTTTCATTATCGTCTAATGCCGACTTTTCCTATTTAAACAGTAGGTCTCAAATGTTTCGAGCAAAACTAGGCGCGTTTAAAAAAATAATTATCAACAAAAAAGAGAAATTCAACATAGGGATTGACCTTATTCTTCCATTTCAAAGTTTAGCAACGGTTCGCTCGGGTCGTATTATTGAAATTGATGGCAATATGATAAACCAACAACACCAATACATTGTACGCACTACTAGTACAACCTTCTATTGTAAATATAATTTTATAAATTTTCAAAAGGATAAGACCAAGTCAAAAGGGAATTACTAGCCTTTTTTAGCTAACCACTGACAGTTGCTCAACAAAAGTAACCGACGGGAGGTATCAAGTTATTTAGTTTTCAATGGCAAAATCTATTAACCCTTAATTATATCTTATCTTATACTCATTCTCAACTAATTAGTACCTTTGCCCTTCATTAAAAGCTTCACAGATGGAAAATCTGAGACATTTATCAACCGAAGAAATAGAAGGTATCGTTCTAGCGCACAACGAAAAACGTTTTCGCGCATCACAAATACAAGACTGGATTTGGAAAAAAAATGTAGGTAGCATAGACGAAATGCTCAACCTTTCCAAGTCATTTCGCGAAGCGTTAAATGAAAAATACACTTTAAATAAAGTCACGGTAGATCATGAACAGTTCTCAAATGACGGCACAATCAAAAGTCGTTTTCAACTACATGATGGTCACTTCATAGAAGGTGTTTTAATCCCCACCGAAAACAGAATGACTGCTTGCGTTTCTTCACAAGTCGGCTGTAGTTTGAGCTGCAAATTTTGTGCAACGGGCTTCATTGATCGGAAAAGAAATATTGACTTCGACGAAATTTATGATCAAGTAGCCATTATAAATGAGCAAGCACTCAAGCACTTTAAAAAACCATTAAGCAATATTGTTTTCATGGGCATGGGAGAGCCACTTTTAAATTTTGGAAATGTGTTTCGCTCGGTAGAATATATTACATCTAAAAATGGAATGAATATGTCTCCGAAACGAATTACCATTTCTACAGCAGGTATTGCAAAAATGATTAAACGGATGGCAGATGAAAATCCGAAAGTAAATCTCGCACTTTCACTTCACGCAGCAAGTGATGAAAAGCGAAATGAAATTATGCCCATCAATGAGACTAACAATCTAGAGGTGCTTGTGGAAGCATTGGATTATTATTATGCTCATACTAAAAACGCAGTAACGTTTGAGTATGTTCTACTTTCTAATGTAAATGATTCAATTGAAGATGCTGAGCACCTCATAAAAATATGTAGAAGAATCCCGAGCAAGGTAAATATAATAGAATATAATCCAATTGAGTTTGCAGTCTTTACCAAACCCAATGAAGAACGAACCGATGCCTTTATGGATTATCTAGCAAAATATAAAGTGAACGCGCGCCTAAGACACAGTCGTGGAAAAGACATAGATGCAGCTTGTGGACAGCTTGCCAATATAAATCATTAATTTCTGAGACAAGTTCAGAATAAAAGTTAAGATGAAATCGTTATGAAAAAACAAAGAAAAAATACAGTATCACGTGATGCGGTGGCAAAAGAAATGCCACGAGAAGAAAGAAAAGAACGAAAAGAGAGCCGTGATAAAAAGCCGTGGGAATTTGATAAAAAACCAAGACCGAGTCGCAAACCGCGCAGAGATAAAAAAGAGAACGACTATAAGTCCTCTGACAGAAAGGTAACACGTGCTCCGCGCGAACGCGATGAGGACGGCAAACCCAAACGAAGAAATACACGTTCACGATCTGATGAGTTTGAAAAAAGACCTGAAAGAAAAAATCGTGTAGATAGAAAAGAGAAACGAGAAGATTTTCGCGACCGTAAAAAACCCTCTCGCCAAGGTGGTGACAAAGATTATTTTTCCAACTTTGACGATAAAAACCGTAAAAAAAGAAAAGAAGACTTCAAAGTACGTCGAGATAAAAACGCAATTGGCGAGGATCAATCTGCCAACAAAAAAGCAAGAAAATTTGAAGAGCCTAAAGAGGAAGGCAGAGAAAGAAAACCAAAGTGGAGCAAAGAGCAAAAACTAGAGAGAGCCATTAAAGAAGGACGCGTGGCCCCACCGGAGGAAGAACAAGAAATCGTACCAGAAAAAATGCCGTTGAACAAATATATTTCTCGAGCCGGCGTATGCTCGAGACGTGAAGCTGCAGACTTAATCAAAGCAGGCGAAGTAAAGGTAAACGGAACCGTACATAAAGAACCTGGCTATAAAGTAGTGGAAGGTGATGTGATTAGCTACCAAGGAAACGATTTGGAAAAGCAAGAAAAAATGGTGTACTTACTCTTGAATAAAGCGAAGGATTACATTACCACAACAGATGATCCTGAAGGTAGAAAAACGGTTATGGACCTGTTTACTGATGTAGAAGAACGAATTTTTCCGGTAGGAAGATTAGATAGGAATACAACAGGACTTTTGTTACTAACCAATGATGGAAACCTTGCTCAGAAACTAAGCCACCCCAAGTTTAACAATAAGAAAGTGTATCAGGTAAAACTAGATAAAGAGTTAGAAGAAGAACATTTTGTAGAAATACAAAAAGGGCTTGAACTAGAAGATGGCATAGCCCAAGTAGATTCTTTGGCACTTACCAATCCTGAAAACCGAAAAGAAATTGGTATTGAAATCCATATTGGAAAGAACAGAATTGTTCGTAGAATATTTGAGCATTTAGGCTATGAAGTAAAACACCTTGACCGAGTCATGTACGCAGGACTTACCAAGAAAAATTTACCCCGTGGCAAATGGAGAGCCTTGTCAGACAAAGAACTTGTATTTCTAAAACATTTTAAATAAGCCTTTGCCAAGTTCAGGGTGACGTAAACGTCAGCTTGAGCTTATCGAAAGCTAAACGATGGTACGATAAAATGAAAATTCCAGAAATCCTTTTTGATAACGACGACTATATAATCCTTAATAAACCAAGTGGATTACTCAGTATACCGGATCATTATAACAATCCGAATAACCTGACGGATGTGCTGCGTCGCAAACTAGGTGAAATTTTTATTTGTCACAGAATTGATAAGGACACTAGCGGCTGTATTGTATTTGCTAAAAATGCAGATGCACATCGATTTGCATCCATGGCTTTTGAAAACAAAGAAGTAAGCAAAGAATATCTTGCTATTGCACATGGAAATCTTGTAGAACCCACAGGTACTATTGAAGACAAACTAATGCCACATGGTAGCAAGCAGCACTTAGTAATTGTTCATAATAAATTCGGTAAAGAGGCTCGTACAGATTACAAGGTTGTGGAACAATTCAAAGATTATGCATTGGTTTCTTGTATAATAAAAACAGGGCGTATGCACCAAATCAGAGTCCATTTAGAAAACATAGGACACCCAATTTTGTGTGATCCATTTTACAGCAAAGGGAAAGACTTTTTTGTATCGTCTATCAAGCGGCGCTACAATTTAAAAAACGATGTGGAGCGCGAACGACCACTCAACAGTCGCCTTTGCCTTCATGCACATCGTATTTTATTCACCGCTGAAAATGGTGAAATCATTAAAGCCGAGGGCAACCTTTTTAAAGATATGCGTGCCACGATTCAGCAACTTCGAAAATGGAATCAATAAATTTCAAGGGGAATTAAACCCTGCGTATTCTTAACTTTACTTGATAACAAATTTACAATAATTCTGAAGCGTGGTTTACTATCATAATTTAATTGACATTAGAAATAAGGACATTTACCCTGCAAAAATCAGCGTAGAAAACGGTAAAATTTTGTCTATCGAAAAAACCGAAGCAGTCTGCCAAAACTATATTTTACCCGGTCTGATTGATGCTCATGTCCATATTGAAAGCTCTATGTTGGTACCCTCTGCTTTTGCAAAAATTGCAGTGCAGCACGGCACCGTTGCTACAGTAAGTGACCCCCATGAAATCGCCAATGTGTGTGGCATTGAAGGAGTTGACTTTATGATAAATAATGGCAATAAAGTTCCATTTAAGTTTTTCTTTGGTGCACCGAGTTGTGTTCCCGCCACTCGTTTTGAATCGGCCGGTGCTGTAATAGATTTTAAGCAGATTGATCAATTGCTTTCGCGAAAAGAAATTTTATATCTCAGCGAAATGATGAATTACCCAGGGGTTCTTTTCGAAGAGGATGAGGTAATGAAAAAAATTGATGCCGCTAAAAAACACAACAAACCAATCGACGGTCATGCCCCAGGATTATTGGGCGAACAAGCTAGAAAATATATAGGTGCTGGAATTAGTACGGATCACGAATGTGTTACTGAAGAAGAAGCTTTAGGCAAACTAAAACATGGCATGAAAATACTAATCCGAGAAGGCAGTGCCGCGAAAAATTTTGATGCCTTGATTGAACTGCTTACTGATTATGAGGACGACATTATGTTTTGCTGTGATGACAAACATCCCGACGAACTTTTGCTGCACCACATAAATCATCATGTAAAACGAGCCATCGCCAAAGGAATCGACCTTTTTAAAATATTAAAAGCAGCTTGTATCAACCCTGTAGAGCATTACAAGCTTCCTGTCGGATTATTGCTAGAAGGAGACGCAGCCGATTTTATCATTATAGACGATCCTAATAAATTCAATATTCTTTCTGCCTATATTAACGGAGAATGTGTTTATGAGAATGGAAAAAGTAATATCCCAACTATTGATGAAGCTACAATCAATCAATTTAATTGTAAAAAAATAGAGGTTTCAGCTCTCCGACTCAGTGCCCAAGGTTCAAAAAAAATCAAGGTAATCGAAGCCGTAGACGGACAATTAATTACCAATGCTCTTACAACTAACTCCAAAATTGAGAACGGTCAACTTGTTTCTGATATTGAAAATGATATCCTAAAAATAGCCGTAATCAATCGCTATGAACCTGCGGAACCCGCTATTGCTTTTATCAAAAACATGGGTCTAAAAAAAGGTGCCATTGCTTCTACAGTCGCGCATGATTGTCATAACATTATTTGTGTAGGCGCTAATGATGTAGCCATGGCAAAAGCAATTAATGCTTTAATTGATACTCAAGGAGGCGTATGCGTTTTTGACGAAAAGGAAGCAGATGTACTACCGCTTCCAATTGCAGGGCTCATGAGCACAAGAAGTGCTGAAGAAGTTGGAATTACTTATAGTCAACTAGATAAGAAAGCAAAAGAGTTGGGCTCTACCTTATCCGCTCCTTTCATGACACTAAGTTTTATAGCTTTGCTAGTAATCCCTAATCTTAAGCTGAGTGATAAAGGATTATTTGATGGTGAGAGGTTTGAGTTTAGCTCGCTACGGTTTTAGTAGAATGCTGTTTCCATTTAGCTCTATTCTATCACCTTGAATTGTAAAATCAGAATAAGGACAAGCCAACATTTCCTTGGTTTTTGCGAGTCGACATCGTCGCTGGGCAGCTGTCCTATTAATAGATAGATTGGAAATGGTAAAAGAATTACTATCCTGTAGAAGTATGCAACGATAGTCAAAATTGTCTGTAATATAATCACCATAAATCCTTAAATTATCACGCTTACCAGCTGAGTTGCTAATAATTACGGGAACTATAACATCACTCTTCAAATTATCGAATTGACCATTTTTTTCGAATCTTTCTACGAGCATTGAATAATTTCCACTTTCATAATTAGGCATTTCAATAGTAAATCCTACCTCACTCCTGCAAAATTTATCACTGCAACAACCTAAGATAAAAAACAAGCAGGTAAAACTGAGCAAAGGAATAATTGAGTACTTCATAATATAAATATATACGTAAAAATCGCTTTATCCGTTAGTGCTATATTTGAACTTATATGAAATTTCTAAAATGCTTTAGTGCATTACTATTTACGGCTTTCTTTTCGTATGCTCAATTGCCCAAAACTGAAATTTGGGTTTTTGATTTAAAGCAAGACGCTACAGGTTATAAGCTTAGTAAACCTATTTTAGTGAAAGAAGGAGACGGATATAATAATCAACCTTACTTCACACAAGATGGTAACAGTATGTACTTTGTGAGTAATGGTAAAAATGGTGGGCGAACCGACATTTATGAATATGATTTTACAAAAGAAAAAAGAAATACGAAACGATTAACTTATACTCGCAACGAATCGGAATACTCCCCAATGCGAACTCCGAATGATGCCAGAATATCTTGTGTGCGCGTGGCAAAAGATACGCAAGTCCAAAACTTATGTACCTATAATCTCAAAGGGAATAAGCCAAAAATTCTTTATCCGAATATCAAAACGTTTGGATATTACTGCTGGAAAAATCAGGTGGAGCTACTCGCCTTTCATGTACCCGAACCTTTCTTATTAAGAAGACACAACCGACCATATAAAAAACATGATACCCTCGCTAGTCAAATTGGCCGTTGCCTTCAGAATCAAAGAGGAAAAATTTTATATGTTGACAAATCGGATTCTGCTGATTGGAAAATAAAAATTTTAAATAATAAACGATTAGCCAATCGAGAATATGGTGGTTTATTGGATGATGAAATATTGACCTCTACCCTCAAAGGTGCTGAAGATTTTGCTTTAATTCGCGGCAAAGACCTCGTAATGGCGAAGGATGGATTCATATTCATGAAACAAAATGTTTTCAATCAAAAACAAGAGCACTGGTCGCCAATGGCGGACCTGAACCGCTATAAGCTGTACGATGTTTACAGAATTGTAGTGTCCCGATCCGGTAATCGCCTAGCCCTAGTAGCAAGGGTTACAGAAGCTGAATAATTTTTAAAAAAAATAATTTGATTTTTTATATGGAAAGAAAGATATGCCTGCATCTCTTTTAAAACAATAAAATAAAAAATCATGAATCGTAAACTTATCATAGTATTATTGCCCCTTCTAGGACTAATCGGACTCTTTAGTCTCTCCTCTTTTTTTGAACCACAAAACCGTATTGATGAGCGGCCTTTTGACGAGCCCGCACCAGACATTAGCTACCGCTCTCAATCAAAACAAAGCACAAAAAATGGCTTGGTACGTTTATCAACCGGTCTTCAGAACGACTTTTACACTCAGCAAAAAAATGAGGGTTTTTTCTATGTAGAAATAGAAGCCGATCAATATTCCAATAGAAATGTGGTGCGCCCTCCTATGAATCTCTCAGTAGTCATTGACCGAAGCGGTAGTATGAGCGGTGAAAAAATAAGAAACGCAAAAGAAGCAGCGAAACATATCGTAGATAATCTTAACAGTGAAGATTATTTGTCGATTATTGTTTATGACCAATCAGTGACCACTTTGCATAGTCAGTCTCCCGTTAGAAATAAAATGAGCATCAAAAATAAAATTGACGGTATAAGAGAGCGAGGCGCTACCAATCTTATGGGTGGTGCAATGCGCGGGTATGAAGAGGTTAACGAATACTATAAAAGCGGCTATATTAACCGCGTATTGTTACTCAGCGATGGACTAGCTAATGAAGGAATCACTGACCCAAGAAAAATTAAGAGCATCATTCAAAGTAAATTTAAAGAAGAGAATATTGCAATTTCTACCTTTGGTGTAGGCAATGATTATAACGAAGATTTGATGACGGCCATGGCCGAAAACGGTAATGGAAATTATTATTTCATAGAAAAGCCAACAGAAATTGCCAGTATTTTTCGTAAAGAGCTCAATGGTCTTAAAGAAGTCGTAGCCCAAAACACTATGCTTACCATCCGAGTGTCTGACGAAATTAGCGTGGACAAAGTGTACGGATATTCCCACACGCAACGTGGAAATAAAATTACCGTAAAACTGAATGATATTTTCAGTAAGGAAACGAAAGGAATTCTCATGAAGTATCATGTAAAAAGAAATAATACTCCGAATAAAATTTCGTTTACAACGAGTCTTAATTATCAGCTAGCCAGTAACAAACGGAACCAAAATTTAGGACTTCGGAACATTCAAAAATTTACAAATCGTGCAGAAGTATACAACAAACATTTTAGCGAGTGGGTAGACGCACAGGTGGTACTGAACGAAACAAATTATAAAATGGAAATGGCCATGCAAGCCATCGATAAAGGTGATTATAACCGAGGTCGTGACATGGTTAAAGAAACTAAAATTTACATAAAAAGCAAATCTCATTTAGTTAATACTTCAGAAGAATTACGAAAAGCACAGGAAGCAAACACAAGTTATGAATCTGAATTAGCAGACATTGAGATGCGATCAGAGAGTGAAAAAAAATATATTCAGAAAGCGAATAAAAGCACGAATTACAAGCTGAGAAGAAAAAAGTAAATAGATCTAAATTAAAAACGGCTCAAGTTCATTTCGATAGAATTGGCTTGAGCCTTTTTTATTACCAACTTATTGATTTTTGACCTCGGCAATAAACGTTTGGATTTCCTCCTTACGCAATACCAGCACCCCAGCACAACAAGCTAAAACAATGCACGCCATAACAAATAGCTGATAATCCCCTTGAAACTCAATACCAATTATGGCTAAGTGCGACAAGACAGCACCGGCCATGATACCCAACCCAAGCAAGGCACCATGAAACGAAACATTACGAAACAAAAGCAATCCGCCCGCGATGAATTCTAGTATTCCAGTTCCAATTCTACCCCATGGCTCAACACCCAGCTCCGTAAAAAGAGCAACACTTGACGGATGCCCACTGAATTTAAAATACAAGGTGTAAAGCAATATCACAGCCGCAAGGATGGCAAGCACTCTTTCAATATAGTAGTTGGCGTTTTTAGTCATTGCTTATAATTCTTTACGCAATCTCGCAACAGGAATATTTAATTGTTCACGATACTTCGCTACTGTGCGCCTCGCAATATTGTAGCCTTTTTCTTTTAAATGATTGGTGAGTTTTTCGTCACTCAACGGTTTTCGTTTTGACTCCTCACTAATAATATCTTGCAATATTTTTTTCACTTCTTTGGTAGATACATCATCACCATCTGTAGTAGTAAGACTTTCCGAGAAAAAATATTTCAACTTAAAAGTTCCAAATTCTGTTTGAACATATTTACTATTCACTACTCTTGATATTGTTGAAATATCAAAGCCAGAGCGATCGGCAATGTCTTTTAAAATCATGGGACGAAGATTGGTTTCATCTCCTGTAAGAAAAAACTTTTCTTGTAAACGCATGATGATATCCATGGTAATAGTGAGCGTTTGTTGCCGCTGCTTAATGGCATCAATAAACCATTTAGCCGAATCTATTTTTTGCTTAATAAACATGACGGCATCGCGCTGTTCCTTAGTTTTCTTTTTGGTGTCTCGGTAGGTCTCTAGCATGGTACGATAAGAACCTGCCACACGCAACTCCGGTGCATTACGAGAATTTAGAAGCAATTCCAGTTCTCCCTCTTTATTTAAAATTGTAAAGTCAGGCACCATAAAAGTAGTGGCTTTACTTGTTGCAGAGACTACGCCACCCGGTTTTGGATTCAATTTTAAAATTTCTTCCAATACTTCTTTCATAAGTTCTTCATCAATATGAAGTCCTTTTATTATTTTTTTATAATGCTTTTTAGAAAACTCTTCGAAAAAGTTTTCAAGTACCTTAACTGCCAGCAACCTAGGCTCGGTAGCTTGCTTGCGCAGTAATTGTAGCAGTAAGCAATCTTTTAAATCTTGTGCAAACACACCAGCCGGCTCCATTTCTTTAACACGTTCTAAAATGTAATTCAAACTAGGAATGTCAATTTGAATATTTTGCCGAAAGGCCAAATCATCTCGTAGCGATTGTAAATCTCTTCGAAGATAGCCATCGTCATCAATGCTCCCTACCAAAAAATCAGCCACTAACTTTTCAGCATCTTTCAGCTCTAACAGTTCAATTTGACCTTTTAAGTTATCACGAAATGATTTCTCTAATTTATGCTGAACCAAGGGAGCCTTCTCATCGTCTGCATCTTGGTCATAATAATTGTCGGCATAGGCATAAGCGGGCATCGCATCCGCCTCACCAAGATAGCTACTGACATCTACATTGCCATAGTCGTCATATTCGTTTACATAGTCATCATTATCATCTGACTTAAATTCATCTTGAACCTCGTCCTGTGTTTTTTCGTCTAAGGTCTTTTCTTCGGCTTCTTCTTTGTATTCCAAAGCAGGATTTTCTTGAATTTCAATATCAATTCGTTCGTCCAAACTATCTGTTGGTACCTGCAACAATTTCATTAATTGAATTTGCTGTGGCGATAGTTTTAAAGTTTGCGATTGTGTTTGCCGTAAGCCTTGTGCCATTATCTTATCTCAAATATAAAAATTTGTAATGAAATAACTGGCATAAAAAAAGAACCATTACTGGTTCTTTACAAATTTATAATAAATGAAAAACTTAATCTGCCTCTGCAACTACCTCGTTGACTTCGGGTATCATTCGTTTCATCATACCTTCAATACCAGCTTTTAAAGTAACTGTAGAAGAAGGACAACCACTGCACGAACCTTGTAAAAGTAGTGTCACAGTTCCTTCTTCAAATCGTTTAAACGAAATAGCGCCTCCATCCATTTCAACCGCCGGCTTTACATAGTTTTCTAAAAGTTCTTTAATGCGTTTAACCACATCGCTATCATCTTCGTTTATTTTATTGTTATCGTTATCACTTTTTGAAGGTACCAATTCTTCATTCACAATTTCTTTTCCTTCTACCAAATAGTTTTTAAGAAATTCGCGCATTTCTGGTATTACGTCATTCCAATCCGTTTCAGGGGTTTTGGTAATCGTCACAAAGTTACTCGCGATAAAAACGCCTTTTACATAGGCAAAGTCATACAGCTCTTGGGCAAGCTGAGAACTCTTGGCATCTTCTTTGCTCAAAAACTCAATACTTTTACCTGGGTATAATAATTTATTAGCCACAAACTTCAACGTTTCTGGGTTAGGAGTCATCTCTGTATATATACTAATTGCTAGCTTTTCTGAATTTGCAGTTTCCATACTTGTAAAATTACGACTCAAACCAACGCTTACCCCACGAATGACCGTCTATTTGAATGAAATGATAATGGGATTTATCTAAACATTTGTTAAGGAAAAATCTTACATTTAACTATCTAAAGTATTTTGTGAATGCATAAAAAACTAATCTTATTCCTATTGGTTTGTCTGACGGTCAGTCAAGTACAAGCACAACGTGCGATTGAATTCGTTCAGAATAAAGGTCAATGGCAGCATAATTTTGAATATAAAGCCACTACTCCCCAAGGCGACATCTATCTGCAAAATGGTGGATACACCATTAATTTAGCTGCGCAGGAAAATCATGACCTTATCCATGCCCTGAAGCATGGTGAAATAACCGAAGCGCCCACCCTCAAATTCCACGCCTATCAGGTTGATTTTGTAAATGCTAACACCCGTCAGAAAATCGTTGGTCAAAAGCCACAATCCCACTATTACAACTACTTTTTGAATGAAAATCCAGAACATTGGAAATCGAATATTCACCCACACCTAGCCGTTCAATACCAATCGTTATATGCTGGTGTTGATGCTAAAATGTATACCGACGCTGGTAAATTGAAATATGATTTACTAGTAAGTCCAAACGCTTCTACTTCTCAAATAAAAATGCGCTACCAAGGAATTGAGGGGCTGTCCTTGGAAAAAGGAAATTTGATTATAAAAACAAGCTTGGGTGATATGAAAGAACTAAAACCGTATGCCTATCAAATAGTGGATGGAGCTCGGCAGGAAGTAAGGTGCAACTATGTAGTAAACAAGCAAACCGTAAGTTTTAATTTTCCGAAAGATTATAATCATGAACTAGAATTAGTAATAGATCCTGTTCTCATCTTTAGTACCTTCTCGGGCTCTACAGGAGACAATTGGGGTACGACTGCTACCTATGACCAATTTGGCAATTACTACGGAGGGGGCTTTAATATATTAACCGGTTTTCCTGTAACGCTAGGGGCTTATGATTTGACCTATAATGGAGGCAGCACGGCCACTGGTGGCGGACAAGCACAAGATGTATCTATATTAAAGTTTGATGCCTCGGGTGCAAATTTGCGATATGCAACCTATATCGGTGGGATAGATAATGAACAACCGCATAGCTTGGTAGTAGATACGATTACTGGAAATTTAATTATTGCGGGGCGAACCTACTCTAACAACTTTCCTACTTCACCTAACGCATACGACGCCACTTGGAATGGCGGAGCCGATATGTTTGTTTTTGTTATAGACAGTACCGGAGGCAATATGGTAGGTTCTACCTATGTGGGCGGCAGCAGCAGTGATGGTGTTAATATCACCGCGACCTACACTCAGTTTCCAGGTTTGAAGCATAACTACGGTAATGATGCACGGTCTGAGGTTATTGTTGACAATTCAGGAAATATTTATGTTTCTGCTATGACTACCTCTTCTAATTTTCCTGTCACGCCCGGCACATTTCAATCCAATATTGGTGGCGCACAGGACGGAGTCATTTTTGAATTAAATCCGAATTGCTCTAACTTGGTTTGGAGCACCTTTATTGGAGGGAGCGCCGATGACGCTTGTTATGTTTTAAGTTTTGACAAAACCAATCCCAATATTTTATACGTTGCGGGTGGTACAGCGAGCACAAATTTCCCTGCTACATCGGGTGCCTTACACAGTTCCTCTCGAGGAGGGATTGATGGCTTCTTAGCCAGATTTAACGCAAGTTCAAAAGCCATCGTAGCGGCTACCTATATTGGTACGTCCGCCTACGATCAAGTGTATGGTGTACAAACGGATGATAGCAATAATGTGTATATCACTGGTCAAACACTGGGTGCTTACCCTACCACAGCAGGTGTTTATTCCAATCCGAATTCTCCGCAGTTTATTACCAAGCTAAACCCCAGTTTATCCAATATTTTAATTTCAACCGTTTTCGGAAGTGGCTCCTTAGCCGACATCGATATATCACCTACCGCCTTTTTAGTTGATCGCTGTGGTAATATCTATGTATCGGGTTGGGGTGGCCCCACAGGTGGAAACCCAGGAAGTACAGCCAATATGCCCACTACCCCTGCTTCTATTGTTCCGCCCATGCGGAGCAATACTGATGGGAGTGATTTCTACTTTTTTGTAGTCAATAATAATATGACTAGCCTTGTTTATGGCGCCTATTTTGGTATCCTTGGCACTGGACCCATTACCTTTGGTGGCGAGCATGTGGATGGCGGAACGAGTCGTTTTGACCCGAATGGTGTAATTTATCAAGCCATGTGCGCTTCTTGTGGCGTAGCTACGGGATTCCCAACTACACAGGGTTCTCATTCACCCATTAAACCAACAGGGGTGAACTGTAATTTAGGAGCCGTAAAAATTGATTTTCAACTACAAGATCCAGATGCCTCAGCTAGTGTAAGCGGTAATGCTCGTGGTTGCGCTCCTCACACAGTCAATTTTATCAATAATAGTACGAGCGCAACTGGTTTTGTTTGGGATTTTGGAGATGGCAGCCCTACCAGTACTTCCAATAATCCAAGCCATACTTATACGCAAGCAGGAGTATACACAGCTAAACTTGCTGCTTTGAATCCTAACGGCTGTAACTTTTCAAGCGATACAGATATATTAGTAATTACCGTTTTAGAAGATTCGATTCAAGCTAATTTTCAAGCGAGTAAAGTAGATAGTTGTGATCCCTATACCGCCAGTTTTATCAATACAACCACCTATAACAATGGACCCGCTAATCCAGGAACGACCTACAGTTGGAACTTTGGCGACGGAACCACCTTTGGTGGACAGACTCCTCCCTTACATAGTTTTCCTGCACCTCAGTCCTATACTGTACAACTAATTGTGACAGATACCAATGCTTGTAATAGTCCTGATACTATTTCAGTTGTAGTTGATTATTCTACAAGCGTAGTATTAGCAGGCTTCAACGCGCCTGATTCTGTTTGCCTTCCTGCTAATATTAATTTTACAGATGCTAGTTCTAATGCCACTGGTTATGCTTGGAGATTTGGGGATGGTGGCACCTCACAAGACCCCAACCCTACACATGAATATACAAGTGCCGGTAGCTATAACGTAACGCTTGTAACGGTCAACCCAACAAGCTGTAACCTTATTGATTCTTTCGAAAAAATGATTCGTGTTTTTGGTTCGCCGATAGCCAGTTTTACATATTCTCCTAACCCGCCCACTCCGAACACACCTCTTGATTTTAGAAATTTGTCTACTGGAGCTATATCATACAGTTGGGATTTTGGTGATGGCACTACGACGAATGTAGAAAATCCTAGAAAAATTTATAATAGAGATGGATTCTACAATGTATGCCTTACTGCAAAAAATGAATTTAATTGCATTGATACGTTTTGTCAAACGGTACGAGGAAACGTAATTCCTTTGGTAGATATACCCACTGGATTCTCGCCCAATGGTGATGGAGCGAATGATATTTTAAATATTTTGGGTTATGGAATTGAAACAATAACGTTTAAAATTTATAACCGTTGGGGCGAACTTGTTTTTGAAACCCGAGATCGCTTTGAAGGTTGGGACGGGACCTATAAAGGTGAACCACAAGAAATGGATACTTACGGTTATTTACTTGACGTCAGCTTTTTTGACGGAAGTAATAGACTAAAAAAAGGAAATGTAACTCTTATAAGATAATGACTGACATGAAAAAAATATTAATACTTCTTATACTAACTCTTCCCTCTATTAGTTGGGGGCAGGATATTCATTTCTCTCAGTTCTATAATGCACCCCTTTTAATTAACCAGGCCAATACAGGTTTCCCTACGGACGGTGATATGCGTCTAGGAGTAAACTATCGAAGCCAATGGCTAACAGTACCTGTTCCTTATAGTAGCACGAGTGCTTTTGCCGATTTTAGCATTAACAAAGGCAAAGAAGGAAATTGGTTAGGAATGGGAGTCGCATTTTGGCAAGACAAAGCCGGCGATGGAGACTTGTCTTTATCAAAAGTGCAGGCTAACTTAGCTTATCATTTTTTATTGAGTGAAAATAGTTCATTTTCAACGGGCTTATCAGCAGCTTATAGTCAACGAAGTATTGATTTAAACAAACTTACGTTTGAGCGTCAGTGGGATGAATTTAGCTTCAACACTTCAGTTGATAATGGAGAAGACGCTCGCAGACAAAAAACGAGTTTTGCCGACTTAGGCGTAGGTGCTAGCTATAATTATTACAACGACCATAATTTTTCGATTACCATTAGTGCTTCGGCCCAACACATTAATCGCCCCTTAGAAAGTTTCTATGGCGAGAACAATCAATTAGGCATCAGACCGATTTTTCATGTGCAAGGAATTTATAAAGCGACCCCTGCTATTATCATAACGCCTTCAGCTTACTACACTTCTCAGAAAAAAGCGAGTGAACTGGTACTGGGCAGTCTGTACAGCCTGAATGTAAATTCGGCGGGTGTAAGTAGTGATAAAAACGAACTCATTTTAGGAACTCACTATCGTTTAAAAGATGCTATAATAGGAAGTTTAGGCTATAGATTTAAACATTATCAATTAATGGTGAGTTATGATCATACGATCTCTGATTTTCAAAGAGCAAATAAAAGTATTGGTGCTTTTGAATTATCGTTCATAGTAGATCGTCCTTACCAAGGCGAAAGTTCAAGTAATAGTTTTGCTTGTCCAAGATTCTAAAACGTTCTGCATCTATTGGCTTCTACAAGTTCGCAAGCATATATAAATTGTACTGCAAGCTAGGAAGCATTAATACCATTGAATAATATGCCAAAAATTATAATCATTGCTTAGGAATTAGTTTAGGAATTCATAAAATAAGGGTGTTCGCGCAATAAGGCTGCTGTAAGTGATTACATTCTAAATGCGTTCTCGTACTTTTGTCCCATGTCAAAAAATTCAGAAATCAAACTATCCATAGGATTAGACGATGAAAAAGTTCCACAGAAAATAGAATGGCTTGCAGCAGACGGCGGTGTGGACAAACCCAAAGAAGCTAAAGCCTTCATGCTCAGCATATGGGATGGCGCAGAAAATACAGCATTGCGAATCGACCTTTGGACAAAAAAAATGATGGTAGATGAAATGAATGATTTCTTTTTTCAAACTATGATGACAATGGCCGATACCTATGGCAGAGCAACAAACAATACCAACTTAGTTGGCGAAATGAAACAGTTTGCGCAAGACATGAAAACTAAGATGGAAACAGAAATGCAGAAAGATCAACTATAAAAAAATCTTTAAAAGAAAATAAATGAGTTTAGAAAAAATAGTAACCGATAAAATTAAGGACGCCATGCGTGCAAAAAACGAAGCTAGTTTACGAGCGTTACGTGCGATTAAATCTGCCATCCTTCTAGAAAAAACATCAGGCAAAGGAGATGGCGAATTAAGTGAAGAATTAGAAACAAAGCTGCTTCAAAAACTAGCTAAACAACGAAAAGAGTCTATTGAAATTTTTGAAAAACAAAATCGAGAAGATTTAGCCAACAAGGAAAAAGAAGAACTAAGCGTAATTGAAACTTTCTTACCAGAACCAATGAGCGAAGAAGATTTAAAAACCTATTTGCAAAAAGTGATTTCAGAAGTTGGTGCAGTTTCCCCAGCCGATATGGGTAAAGTAATGGGCCGCGCTTCCAAAGAATTAGCGGGAAAATCTGACGGTAAAAGTATTTCTAATATGGTGAAATCATTATTGGCATCATAAATGATTATAGACGGCATCATAGGAGTTAGCTTAGCCCTAGCCTTTATCCGAGGTTGGAAAAAAGGAATTCTTTGGGCAGTGGCTTCTTTCGCTGCCGTAATACTAGGAAGCTTGGTGAGTCTAAAATTAGCGCACCGCTTTTCGCTTCTCATTCAAGAGCAAAATATTATTGATAGCCGCTACACTTTAGTGCTGAGCTACATTTTATTGTTTCTATTGGTAATGTATGGTCTCCGTTTTTTAATAAAAATGGTAGAAAAGCTAATGCAAAGTCTTTTACTAGGGTGGGTCAATCGTTTAGCCGGAGGCCTACTCTATATACTGTTTTCTGCATTTATGCTTAGCTCTATTTTTTGGTTGACGAATGAAGCAGGCGTACTCACTCAAGAAGCCAAAGAAGAGTCACAACTCTACACCATTGTTGAGCCCTTAGCCCCGCAAGGAATTGAATTAGGTGGAGAAGTCCTACCATTTCTTAAAGACCTGTATCAAGATGTGGGCGATTATTTATCGCAATACGAATGAGATCGCTATGCTCTGCTACCAAACAACATACTTCCAATCCGAATCATAGTACTTCCTTCCTCTATCGCTATGCTATAATCTCCACTCATGCCCATAGAAATTTCTTTAAAAGCATCATGGAGTACGTAAGATGATTTTGAGAATTCAAATAAATCTTTTAAGCTTCTAAATTCTTTTCTCACTTGTTTTTTATCTTCAGTAAAAGTGGCCATGCCCATAAGTCCTCGAATGGAAATATTCTTAAACGGGCTCGGGGCAGCAGTATAGTATTCTAAAATTTCAATCAACTCTTGCTTATCCAATCCAAATTTAGAATCTTCTGTCGCTATGTGCATTTGTAGCAAGACGTTGACTTTTCTATCAATTTTCTTGGCTTGCTTGTCTACTTCTTTTAAAAGTTTAAGACTGTCAATGGAGTGAATTAGGTCAACGAAGGGTACTATATACTTTACTTTGTTTCGCTGCAAATGACCAATAAAATGCCATTCAATGTTCTTTGGCAATTGCTCTTGTTTGTCCAGTAATTCTTGTACACGGTTTTCACCAAACGCTCGTTGCCCCTTATCATACAAATCAGTAATTCTTTCGTTCGGATTAGTTTTAGAAACCGCTATTAACTCCACGTTTTGAGCGTCAATTTCATTTTTTAAATTTTCAAAAGCATCCATCCACTTATTTCTTTATAAAACGTCCGTAAAAAAGTTCCCCTTCATTTTTAGCCTGCAAATAGTAGACACCGGCTGGTATCCTTTTTAAATCAATCCTGGGGTTCGCAGATTCCAATAAAGGTTGGCCTAAAGTATTATACACTCGAATTGATAAATTTTCGTTGGTGCTATTCTGCGGCAGACGAAGTTGCAGTACCTCAGTTGCCGGATTGGGAAAAATCTCAACCACTTTTTTTCTAAAGTTTGATGCTTGTAAAGGTGTACAATCCGATGTGCCAAAAATACAATCAGCAAATAGTGGGTAATCCACAAATGGATTTCGATTTCCCTGTATAGTAAAAATCGCATTGTTTCGATCAATTTCTTTTTGGCTTACAGGATCCGCCGTGTGCCATTGAAGCAACAATTGCTTTGCTTCATTCGTTAACTCAGCACCATTGGCCATTTCCCAGTTTTTCCATGAACCATCCTCACCTTTGTAACGTGTACTCATATAAAAATAAATTCGAGCAATATCCCCTTTATACGCATCAATGGGTTCAAACACTTGACCATTATAGTTAGAAAAACTTGTTGAAGAACCAGTAGCCGACCCATTGGAACCTGTCCAAACCGTTGAGCCATTTTGTACCCAATCAAATGGAAAATTACTTCGCTTGTTATTGACCCATCCATCTGTTGGTACTAAGTGATGCAAATCCGATGTCATCGGAAAGGCATTATTGAAATAAGTTTTAGGCCATAAATGTTCATGATTATAACAATCACCCTCGCCGTTATATTGGCCGCATTGGTCCGTTCCGATAGAATAGGTATAACTTGGAGTGCCACCCGGAATGTCACTATATATATCCCAAATAATATTACCGGACCGTTTATCCGTAACGGCAAACGAAGTCCACAAGGGAAATGATTGCACAGTATGATTGTCAATAATAGTCTTTAATTCAGTTTGCAATGCGGTGCCTGTTTTTCCTAATGCAGACTGGTAATAGCCAGCCGGTTGAGCAACCACTGACATACTCATGAGTAAAAAATAGATAGCCATTAAATTTTTCATATTGTTGGTTTTATAAGTCTAATTTTTAGTTCCTGAAAAATACCCGCTATACTTATAAAGTTTAAAGGAAATTCTAACAAGACATGCATAAAGCTAAGTAAAAATAACCACTGAAATCCTAATGTGTAGTCAATATAATACAGTACTACTGAAACAATCCAGGCTACCATCACAACGACGAAGCGTGACTGAGGAACCTTGTGCCAACGGATGACTTCTGTTTTGCTAAACCAATTTAAATAATGATAGGTATAAGCAAAAGCAATAAATCGCATGATGGCAATACCCGCTTTTGAGTAGTATGTTACTTCCATAAAGCTCTTCCCTTCGTATTCTGCATTATAAAAGTAGTCATTCATGATTTGAAAATTGAGCGTACGAAACGTACTGTCATCATAAATTTTTACTCCAGTCGTTGTACCAAAAAATGTTTCGCCCGGAAGTACATAAAATAAGATAAATGGGCAGGCTATATGAAGAACAACCGTAAGCAAACCTAATGATGAACGCGAACGTAAGGCTCCGTAAAGCATAAATAATGACGTAAATAGAAAAACATGCACTAAGGTCGGTAGGAAGACGGTAAAAAAGATGATAGAGTGATGAATAAGCAAAACGGAAAGGCAAGTAAGCACAATACCTATAAAGCGAATAACTGGTTTTTTAATAAACGCTATAAACAGAGCACTACCCAAAGCAATAAAGGTGAAGCTCGATGTAAACCACGTAGAATCATCATAGACTACAAATCTTTCTTTCAATGCAGGAAAATATTGCCCAGCAATAAATAAGAAGGTGAGGAACAATGAAATCACTACCAATAGGATGACGTCTCGTTTACTTTGAGCATAATAATTTTTATCATGAAGCCAAGAGATTTCAGTCAAGTAATGAAGTGGACCTAAAACCGCGTAAACAAATAGGAATAGCTCAAAAGGAATCACAAACGCTAGCAAGCAAGAAAATAAAAGCAAGCCAATATTTATGAGATCAATCTTCCCCGTTTTGCTGAGCGAAGCCATACGTTGTTTCCTACAAAAGCATCAAAGCTGGCTGCTCAATGTAGTCTTTTAGTGTTTGTAAAAAACGTGCGCCCACTGCACCGTCCACTACTCTATGATCACAGCTCAAGGTAAGTTTCATTATCTGTTTTACTTCAACGTGATTGTCGTCAGTTACTACAGGTGTTGGTGTTGTTTTACCCACTGCCAATATGCAGGCATCGGGCGGATTGATAATTGCGGTAAATTCATCAATACCCATCATTCCTAAATTAGAAATGGTAAACGTATTCCCGCTAAATTCTTGTGGTTGTAATTTCCCAGTCCGTGCTTTTTCATAAAGGACATTAGCGTCATCAGCAATCTGTGCCAAGCTTTTCTGATGAGCAAATTTTATAACAGGTACAATGAGTCCTTCATCAATTGCTACTGCACTGCCTATGTGCACATGCTCATTCGTTCTAATTTTATCACCTAACCATGAGCTATTCACCGCTGGGTGTTTCGTCAACGATAAAGCCACTGCTTTAATCAACATATCCCCTATGGAGATTTTTACATCCGATACTGAGTTAATCTGTTTTCTAACTTTTAAGAAGTCATCCATTTCTACACTAATTTTTAAGTAGAAATGCGGAGCGCTAAACTTACTTTCTCCCAAACGCTGGGCGATAATCTCACGCATTTGCGAAACGGGTTCTTCTGTAAAACTTTCAGTAGCAGAACTTGCATCAAAAGCAGCAATACTACTCATACTACCACTACCACCTTGGTAAGTATCAATATCTCTTTTTATGATTCGGCCACCATCACCTGTACCTTGAATTCGATGTAAAGAAATTCCTTTTTCCTTGGCCATGCTTCGTGCTAAGGGAGATGCCTTTACCCGACTATCGTCCTCTTCACTTTTAGTATCGGTTACTACTTTCTTTGCTTCAGGCGCTTTTTCAATTTCCTGTTTGGGTGCTTCTTGCTCCGTTGGATTTTCTGACTCATTTTTTTCATCCTCTGCTAATATGGTCGGTAAAAATTCATCAATCTTAGTATCTGAATTTCCTACAATAGCCAAAACACCATTGACTTCAACAGAATTTCCGGCATCAACACCTTGATATAATAAAGTGCCGTCTGCATAGCCAATGACCTCCATAGTAGCCTTGTCCGTTTCTACTTCAGCTAGCACATCATCACTAGTCACTTCATCCCCCACACTTTTCAACCAAGAAACAATTTTACCTTGCTTCATAGTATCGCTTAGCAATGGCATGCGCACTACTTCTAGATCACTTGGCAACTCCTTCTTTTCTGTTTTCGGACTATCCGCCGCTACTGTCGTTTCAGTTTTTTCTTCTTTCTTTTCAGTCTTTTCTTCCTTTTTTTCAGTATCGGAGTCTGCTTCTTTTTCTTCGCTCTTTGAATCAGGAGCATCTTCTAGCAAGTCTTTAAAATCTTCTCCTTCCTCACCGATGATAGCAATGATTTGATTTACCGCTGCGGCTTCACCTTCCGGAATTCCAATATGCAAAATCGTTCCATCTACATAAGGCACCACTTCCATAGTTGCCTTATCGGTTTGCACTTCGGCGAGTACGTCGTCGCTTTGCACTTCATCGCCTACTTTCTTGAGCCAAGAAACGATTTTACCTTCCTTCATCGTGTCGCTCAAAAGCGGCATTCTGATTACTTCTGCCATTCGATAATTTTGCTATCAAAAATAAGACATAAGGATTGCAATTTGACCATAACAAAGGAGCAAATATCTGAGCATTTATAAATCGTACCCTTAGCGCGTTGCATGCAGAGTCTACTACATTGATTCCGAACATCACTAATTAAGTAACTATTCGAGCGCCTATTTCAAGCGTTCACTTTACGCTATCTTAGCAAATTAAATGAGCAGTAAAAAACTTTCAATAGACACCAAACTGATTCACGCAGGCATAGAGCCCGATAGCGCTACGGGCGCAATAATGACACCCATTTATCAGACCTCCACTTTTGTGCAGTCCGCGCCTCACGAGCATAAAGGATACGAATATTCTCGAACGCAAAACCCGACACGCCATGCTTTAGAAAAGGCCTTGGCCGCTATTGAAAATGGTAAATTTGCCACGGGCTATTCAAGTGGTATGGCGGCGATTGACTCAATAATCAAACTGCTCAAACCAGGCGATGAAGTCATTAGTACAAGCGACCTATACGGTGGCTCCTACCGTATTTTTACCAAAATTTTTCAACCACTCGGTATTGATTTCAAATTTGTTGGCATGAGCCAAGTGGCTCACATAGAAAATTCTATTAGCAATAAAACGAAAATGATTTGGGTGGAAACGCCCACGAATCCCCTACTCAATATCGTTGACATTGAGGCTTGCGCAGCAATCGCTAAAAAACATAATATACTGTTGGTAGTAGATAATACATTTGCTTCACCTTACTTACAAAACCCATTGGATTGGGGAGCAGATATAGTGATGCATTCGGCCACTAAATACTTGGGCGGACATTCTGATGTAGTGCACGGTTGCGTGATTACCAATGATAGTGATCTGCAAAGCCGACTTGAATTTATACAGAATTCTTGTGGTGCTGTGCCGGGTCCACAAGATTGTTTCTTGGTTTTGCGTGGATTGAAAACACTTCATGTCCGTATGAGACAACACTGCGAAAACACTAAAAAAATTGCCTATTGGTTACGGACTCATGATAAAGTCGATCAAGTATTTTGGTGTGGATTTGACAGTCACCCCAATCATGAAATTGCTAAAAAACAAATGCGTGACTTCGGAGGAATGTTGTCATTTTCTTTAAAAGAAGACACAGTGGATGCTGCCTATAAAATTATGAGCAATACAAAACTTTTTGCCTTAGCCGAAAGCCTCGGTGGAGTAGAAAGTTTAATTGGTCATCCAGCCAGTATGACGCATGCCTCCATTCCAAGAGCCGATCGAATAGCCAATGGTTTGGTTGATTCTTTGATTCGCTTGTCAGTAGGTATTGAAAATGCTGATGATTTAATTGATGATTTAAAACAAGCGCTACAATAAATGCTTGGTGGTAACCAACGAAATCAACTTTTTATTTTAGGCAGTATTCTGTCCTTACTTTTTCTCGTAGGTATCATTATTTTTGATGCAGACGTTTTAGCCAGAAACTTGAGAGGAGATGGTGGCTCCTATTTGACAGCATTCCAGAATTTGCAGAATGGAATTCTTAACCCGATTCGTCCGTTAGGCTACCCAAGTTTTTTATGGCTACTTTCTTTGATCCCATTGAATAATACTCAGTTATTTTATTGGAGTATTTATATAGCACAGTTCGTACTATGGATTATTTCAATACAAATCATCTTAAAATTTCTACCCGAGAAGAAACATTGGGTGTGGTCACTTTTAGTAGGCGCAATTATTTTCAACCCTAGCTATGTGCAATACAGCCACATGATTCTTACAGAAATTTTATTTCTATTTGTTATCTTACTTAGTTTTCTTAGCCTACGCTATTACTTTTTAACACAAAAAGATATTAGATTATTCGGCTTTCTTTTCGGTACATTGCTCGCTACACTAATTCGCCCAGGCTTGTTTTATTTTAGTTTGATTATCGCATTGCTTTCATTTTTTCTTTTCATTCAAAAGCGACATTTTATTTCTAGCATAGTGGTTGTAATTGGTACAATGCTATTGCTGGGTTTGCCAATGCGGGTCATGAAAAAATCATACGGAAACTTTACAATAAGTTACATTGACCAACTGACTCAGTACCGCTACCTACATTCGCGCGTAGCGTCTATTCAAAAAGAAATTCCTATAGAGGTGAGTATGAAAAATCGCGATACCATACTAAAAGGATTCGCAGAAAACCGACCGACCCTAGTGAAAAAAGTAAGTGAAGAACGGCGCGAATTTCTAAGTAAGTATCCTAGCGAATACGTTGAAGCGTTTACTCAAAATTTGTTTTTAAATTTTCATGCGGGCAATGAGTATTTGCCACAAGAAATTCCACTGATAGGGAAACACTTATACGGTCTGAGTCGAATTTTAAATATGTTATTCGTTATTCTTTTATTAGTGAGCATCGGTATAATTGGTTTTCGGTTTTTCACCATCTCACGAAAAAAACAACTTCTCTTTCCTGCCATTCTATTATCATTCTGTGGATATTGCTGGCTTACAAGCGGCGTTTCCTTTTTTCAAGGGGATCGGTTTAATATAGTTTGGATGCCTGTTTTAGTACTATTTATTTTTCAATTATTCAGCCCATCCCGTCATGAAAAATCATAAGGAACTAAAAGAATTTCTAGATAGAAAAGTAAATCAGTTTAATCAAATCGGGTTTATTAAAAATGACCCGATTAGCATACCGCACCGGTTTTCCAAAAAACAAGATATAGAAATCAGCGGCTTGTTTGCTGCTCTTTTTGCTTGGGGCAACCGCACCACTATTATCAATAAAGCCACCACATTGCTTGAGCTTATGGACAATGCGCCTTATGATTTTATAAAATACAATAGCGACAAAAGTGAGTTTGCCCGATTTCATGATTTTAAACATCGTACGTTTCAAGGAGACGATATTACTTTTCTACTAAACTTCTTGGCTACTCACTACAGCCAATATGATAGTTTAGAAAAAGCATTTCTACCGTCTTTTTATACAACGGAGAATCATTCAAAAGAGCGCTTAGAATATTTTTATAACTACGCTTTTTCGCATCCTCATTTAGCCAGAACCACAAAGCACATTGCTACCCCGGCAAAAAACTCAGCTTGTAAGCGGATCAATATGTTTCTGCGATGGATGGTACGCCTAGATAATCAAGGCGTTGACTTCGGACTTTGGAAAAAAATCAAAGCTAGTGAATTACTTATTCCACTAGATGTACACGTATGCCGTGTAGCCAATGAACTTGGCTTGATGGACCATCAAAAATCTAATTGGAAAGAGACTGTAACGCTTACAGAAAAACTTCGTCAGTTTGATGAAGAAGATCCTGTGAAATATGATTTTGCCCTATTTGGGATGGGTGTAAATGCTAAATAAGCTACCCACATATATCACAGTAAATTTTCATTTATAAGCGCAAAAGTTTACCTTAGCACACTTATATCTATGGATTACGAACTTAAAAAAATCGGGAAAATAAAATACATCGAAGAGGGCGAAGGTGAAGACTTAGTCCTTCTTCATGGTTTATTTGGGGCCTTGAGCAATTTTCGAGATTTGATAGATCATTTCAAGAAGACGCACCGAGTATTTATTCCTATGTTGCCCTTGTACGAACTAACTAATTTAGATACTACTGTTTCTGGCTTAGCCAAGTTCACTGAAAAATTTGTAAAAGCTCGTAAACTAAAAAAGTTTCATATTCTGGGCAACTCGTTGGGCGGCCACATTGCCCTGGTGTATGCCTTACAATATCCTCAGCACATCAACACAATTATCCTAACGGGTAGTAGCGGATTGTTTGAGCACGGCATGGGAGAAACTTATCCGAAACGAGGAGACTATGAGTACGTAAAAAAGAAAACGCAATTGACTTTTTATGATCCTGAAATTGCTTCGAAAGAACTGGTAGACGAAGTTTATGAAATAACGAATAATCGTTTGAAAGCTCTAAAAATCATTCAGTTGGCTCGCTCGGCTATCAAACACAATTTAGGCAAAGAGTTACAAAATATCAAAGTACCGGTTTGTTTAATTTGGGGTAAAAACGATACGATTACTCCTCCTATGGTTGCAGAAGAATTTAAAAAACTACTTGAACATTCTGAGCTACATTATATCGACAAATGTGGCCATGCCCCTATGATGGAGGTGCCTCATGAGTTCAATAAGTTATTGAATGAATTCTTAGTAAAAAATAAGGCTGTAAAATCAATTGACGCATAAAACGTGGAGTTACAAGATTTAGTATTGTACGAATTGCCGGTGCTCAGCTTGAAAGATAGTGGAACGAAAGCACTTGCGCTGATGAATGATTTTCAAATTCACCAATTACCAATTATTGAACGCGATGATTATCTCGCCTTGGTTCAAGAAGATGATTTATTAGATTGGGATACTCCCGAAGAATCACTGGCAAAAGCTAAGTTTCTAAATTTTAGACCAGCCGTATTTGAAACTATGCATCCGTTTGATGCTATCAAAGTAATCAAAGAATTCAATCTTTCCATCTTACCCCTTTTAGATAATGATCAAAATTTTATCGGTTGCATTACTCGGAATAATCTATTTCAGTTTTTAACCGACACCAATACGTTTAAACAAGAAGGTGGAATAATTATTCTTAGGGTAGCCCCCATAGAATATAGCTTGGCAGAAATTGCTCGTTTAGCGGAAAGTGACAATATACTTTTACAAGGAGTACTCGTCCGTCAGTTGACCGATGAAAATATACTGCAAGTCACTATAAAAACAAATAAGCATGACTTGCGTTCCTTCGTGGCTACCCTCAGAAGATACGAATATCAAATCGAGGCGACCTACAATGCTTTGTTAGATGACCAAAGCCTGCAAGACAACTATGATATGCTTATGCGCTTTTTTGATCTTTAGTCTTCCGACTCTTTTTTCTCAGCTGGCTTGTCGCTGTCTTTTTTAGTTTCTGGATTTTTATACGCTTTATTCTTACGGAATTTTCCTTTTGATTGGATTGCTATTTTTCCTCTGCGTGTTTTTCTATCGCCTCTTCCCATTTGTAATATTAATTTAATTGTTTCGTACGTAAATATAATTCTCTTTTAGGATTACCCATGAAAACAATCCTAAAAGCTTTGGAAAATAGTGCGGTCTTTCAATTCCTAAAAAAATCAACATTCATTCTTTTAGTCTCCCCAATTTCCTTTTCTGCGATGTTGTTTTTTGATTGACAAGCGTTTTTTGTTTTCTAAGCGTTTTCGTTTTACCGCTTTAGGCATTTTTGTTGGCTTTCGTTTCTTCTGGGGTTTTAATGCTTTTTCAATCAAATGATAAAACTGTGCCGTGACCAAGGTTTTATTTTTTAATTGCGAGCGTGTACTTTGATTACGCAAGACAATCTCTCCATCTTTGGTGATTCGATGCGCTGCATTTTTTATTATCAGTTCTTTTTCTTCTTTTGATAAAACCGAAGAATTCGGCACATGAAAACGTAACTGCACCTTAGTTTCCACCTTGTTTACATTTTGTCCGCCCTTGCCGCCGCTGCGCGAAAATTGATATTCTATCTCACTGCTTAGATCCAAAGTATTACTTTTAAACAAAATTAATCATTTTTGCGAGTAGTCATTCAAAGAGTCAGTGAAGCAAGTGTTGTGGTCAATCAAACTACTGTGGGATCCATCAAGCAGGGCTTGCTTATTCTTCTTGGGATTACTGAGGGAGATAGTAGTGAGGATATCAATTGGCTTTGTGCTAAACTAATCGGCTTGCGAATATTTAATGATCCCGACGGGAAAATGAATTTATCCATTCAGGATGTGGACGGGTCATTTTTAGTGATTAGTCAGTTTACTTTATATGCCAGTACCAAAAAAGGGAACCGCCCCTCCTATTTACAAGCTGCTAAACCCGAACTAGCCGACCCCCTCTACCAAGAATTTACTCAGCGACTCGGCGAACTGAGCCAAACTAAAATAGAGAAAGGAATTTTTGGTACAGACATGAAGGTAAAACTAATCAACGAAGGACCGGTTACTATCACCATAGATTCAAAAAATAAAGAATAAGATGAGCACTAGTATAAAACAATATCAAGAAGACGTGGACCAGTGGATTAAAACCGTCGGGGTACGCTACTTCAGCGAACTGACCAACCTTGGGATTTTAATGGAAGAAGTAGGAGAACTCTCTCGCATCCTTGTAAGAAAATATGGTGACCAGAGTAGCAAAAAGAGTGATGAGGGCGCAGATCTTGCTGATGAGTTTGCTGATGTTCTTTGGGTGCTCACCGCGCTTGCCAATCAATGTGATGTTGACTTAACAGAGGCGATTAAAAAAAATATGGAAAAGAAAAATTCGCGCGATAAGGATAGACATAAGAATAATCCGAAGTTGATTGATTAGCTCGTCCTAAACCAAACAGCCTCCTTATTCTCTGCGTCGCCCATATAGTTAATCGTCATTTCTTCACCCGTACGAATGGCACGCACCGTCTTTATTTCAATCACAGCCTGCTCATAGTCTTGAAAATATTCGCAATTGCTCGGCGCTTGATGATTAAAAATAGGCACGTTGCCTAAGGCCATACAACACTTTCCATCTTCCCAATGAAATATATAGTCATGAAGTTTGGTTTGATTCAGCAAAACCATTTCTTCCCCCGTCATAATCACTACGGGTGCACGTTCTACTAATTCATCCATCGCAAAATCTCGCAAAGCAAAAATGCCCCAGCCTCGTTTTTCCGTTTTTCTAATCTCAAAATCTTCCATCAGTTTGAACAAATTTTGGACGGCTATAAAAAATAAACTGACCGATGATAATCATAATCACACTCAAGATTCCTGAGACGATGGTCTTATAAAGAATCAACAGGATGTTGCTCAAGCTCCACTCTTGCAAAAGGAAGAAGAAAAAATGGTGAATGACAATACTCGCTGAAATATAAAAAACGAAGGGCATGAAGCCAAGCCGATACATGGTCGGTCTTGCCCAACCCAACTTCTTTTTATCTTGCTGAAAAAACAAGCGCAGCAACTTTGGACGCAGATAAGCCAACAGAACCAATGAGGCCGCGTGTAAGCCGGGTGTGTTGCTAAACATATCCAACAAAAAACCAATCACGAGGGCATAAAGCATCATAACATAATAATTGGATAGAATGGGTAGCAATAAAATGAGCACTGGAAAAATCAAGGGAATAAATGAAGGAATACCTAAAAAGGTAATGGTATCATTCATGGGATTATCATTCAGAATATATATCTGAAAAATCATGACGAATAAAAATTGTCCGATATAGTATACGAGCTTATTCATTTTCAGCTACAGTAATTGAATCTTCCAGTACTTTGCGTTCGATATTAATTTCATCTTTTACAACATAGACAAAATCTAGTTTTTTAAAATTAGTCGCTAATTTAATTACGTACTTATTCCCACTATTGGCGCCCCCTTTTTGTTTTTTAAGTACACGGCCTACCATCACTTTTGGCGGGAAGCGAGAGAAAGCACTCGTAAGAATTGTGTCTCCTTTTTTCAGTTTTTCCGACTGCGGAATACCCGATAAAAGCGCCTGATACGGATTACGAAGTCCACCCCAGCTTACCATACTCGTTGTACCTTCGGGTGTAACCGAACTCACTGTAAATTGACTACTCAGTAAGCTAGCGGCCAAACTGTAGTGAGCTGAAACGTTGGTTACCTTTCCTACCACGCCTTTTCTACTCACTACAATCATGTTCTTTTTAATTCCTTGCTTTCGTCCTACGTTTAAGGTGATAAAATTATTTTTTTTATCAAACGTATTATTGATTACTCGCGCGGGGAGGTAACTATAAAAAATAGTTTCTTTGGCTACTCCTTCTTTTTTTATCACACGTGAAAAGCTAGTATCTTCCAGCGGATTACTTTTAATTTTAATCCCCAACTGTGATTTTAACTTGGCGTTTTCTTTGAGTAGTTTGGCATTTTTACTTTTCAAATTAAGATAAGACCTCACCTTTGCTTTTTTAGCATACAAACTTCCGCTTAGCCCTCGCGCGCTGTGTAAGTAAGATTGAAACTGATAATTATTATTTCTTACAAAAATTACAAGGCAAATTAGCTCCAACAAAATGAAGAAGAAAAATTTTTGATACGCCTGAAAAAGTAAGAGTAAGTTTCGCAATGCTTATCGCAAATTATTGCATTAAGAAAGGATACTTATCAATGTGCTTGAGCGCCATACCTGTTCCACGAACAACTGAACGTAATGGATCGTCAGCAATGTGCACTGGCATTTTAATTTTAGAAGAAATTCTCTTATCCAAGCCTCGCAATAAAGCGCCACCACCTGTCAGATACAATCCTCTTCTAAAAATATCAGAAGCTAATTCTGGTGGTGTTTTTTCTAATGCTCGTAGAACGCCCTCCTCTATTTTAAAGATTGATTTATCTAAGGCATCTGCAATTTCGGTGTAGCTCACAGAAATCTGTTTAGGAATCCCCGTTACTAAATCACGACCATTTACAGCTACATCATCCGGAGGATTATCTAATTCTTTCAAGGCACTGCCTACTTGAATTTTGATTTGCTCGGCTGTACGCTCACCAATTAATAAACTATGGTAGCGACGCATCGCCTCAGTTACATCCGCCGTAAATTCATCACCCGCCACACGGATACTTTCATCACAAACGATACCGGAGAGTGAAATTACAGAAATACCGGTAGTACCCCCTCCGATATCAATCACCATATTTCCAGTAGGTTCTTCTACATCAATTCCTATACCCAAGGCGGCTGCCATTGGCTCATGAATCATGTATACTTCTTTAGCCCCTGCTTGCTCCGCACTATCCCGTACCGCACGCTTTTCTACCTCAGTAATGCTAGACGGAATACAAATTACCATTCTCCAACTAGGTGAAAAGAATGATTTTTTAGTCTCAGAAATCAACTTAATCATCTCTCGAATCATCCCTTCAGCAGCGTTAAAGTCAGCAATAACACCATCTTTCAACGGTCTAATCGTTTTTAAATTTTCATGTACCTTACCATCCATCATCATGGCCCGCTTACCCACAGCAATGATTTTATTGGTTTGTCTATCTACCGTTACGATAGAAGGTTCATCAACGACAACCTCGTCGTTATGTATAATCAAAGTGTTTGCGGTACCGAGGTCAATCGCAATATCTTTAGTAAAAAAGTCAAATAGTCCCATGAATGTTCAAATAAGGTGGTAAAGGTGCGAAAATATTGGCTTTTCATCAATAAAAGAAATAAACACCTTATCTATATTGGGGATTGTGGAATTATTAAGAAATCCAGTCTTTGATTGTCAATCTCCCTTACCGTTAGTAAGCCCGATAAATAACTAACCTAGCCCCTATCAAAGAGGGCTAGGTTAAAAATTACAAATGTTATTTGCAATTAGTGTTTTAAAATCATTTTTTTAGTATCAATAATTTCTCCATCAATGATTAAAGAATATTGATAAAGACCTGTTGCTTTTCCAGAAGCGGAAACCATACAAGTTCCGTCTCCCAATCTACTAATCACTTCCTTTTGAACAATATTTCCATTTATGTCATTTACTATTATATAAGCTTCGTTTTTCAAATTACGGATATGATAATCGATTCTTACATTTGATCCAGGATTAGGAAAGCTTTGTTTCAGCCAGGATTTTTTGTTTAGAGTTCTTTCATTTGAATTAACCGTTGTGGTGCTAAACTTTGTATTAAGTAGCTTTTTGATCTGATTCAATTCTTCTCTTAATAAGTCTATTTCCTTCTGCAATTTATCTTCAGACTCTTTGTGATAAGGTTCTTTTCCTATAAAAATGTCACCATTACCATCAATAACTAATGGTTGCCCCGCTCCTAAAGGTAGGTTCTGAAAACGTATAGGATTATTGCCAGCATTTACGTGCAAAAATCGATTTGCCGCGGGTGCCGTGGTATTGATGCCAACGAAACCATTAGCACTAATACGCATACTTTCACGAATTTGTGATGGACCACCATATTCAGTTTGGAAAGTGATATCCATTTGATGAATTCCAGACGCCACTCCGTTAATGAACGCACGAGTTTCAGTTTGCGAACTACCATCATGCGCTGCTAAGGTAATTGTTGCTGCGTTATTCGTACCCGTCAAAACATCATTGAAAACACGCAAACCATCACGTCTCCAGATTCCAGAACTATCAATATAATTAGGGGTATAGACTAGATTTTGTTGGTAACGCAAATCTAGCGCAGTAACAGGGGTTTGTGCGGTTTGACCAACACCTACCCTGCCAGCAGAGGTAACAATCATTCTAGGTAGGTTATTAGTTCTAATTCTAAAATCATCATTACTTGTTGTACCGATAAACTCCATTCCTGTTCCACCTGTGAGGTTATTACCAGTTAGTAACCATGAAGTTCCATTTCCAATAGTGTTTCCAGGTCTTAACGAAATATTTCCTAGCGCATCAGATACTAAGAATTGATTTTGAGTGGAACCCGTTGGCAACCCTTCAAAACGGACGTCGTTTGTGGTATGAAATTGTGCTGTTGGTGAGGCAATCCCAATCCCAACATTTACACCTAATCCTAAACCCGCATCTACTCCATGCATTGAGTTTGGAGAGTTTCCGACCCATCCTTGAGCGAAAGATTGACTAGATAAGAGAACGCATAATGCTAGTGCAAATGCTTTGGCTAGAGACTTAGTTTTCATTTCTTTAATTTTTATCATAATTTATATATTTTTTCCCTACTCTATAAAAGTGTTTTCGGTTCCCACTAGAATTAAAATAGCATAATTCTTGAAGTAAAATTAATGGGACAATGAACGGATTAGATATCAGTTTGAATAGACGATGGTAAAAACTTTATAAGCGTAGAACAATTATTTATAAGTGCAAGATTGAAACTATCAATGTAACAATAGTTCCATCAATTTGTTCTTACGGCGTACAGCCACAGGCAACGCCTGGCCATTTTTTAAAATAATCTGACCGCCTTTACCTTTTATATACCTATGTATTTCTTTTACATTTACCAGATACTCACGATGTACCCTAAAAAAACTATCCGAATCTAAGTCATCTTCAACTTTGCCTATATTCTTAGATAACATGACTTTTTTACCTCCCTTGAGAATGACTTGAGAGTATGATCCATTACTTTGAATGTATAAAATATCTGCTATGGGTAGAAACTCAAAACCATTCATAGTCGGCACTTTAATTCGAGCAACTTTTCGGACATTATCCAATGACGTTAAAGCGACTTTCAAATTGGTATTGTCCACCCCAATAAATTTCTTGAGATGCTCCACGGAGGACTTTAGTAATTTTGAATCAATAGGTTTTAAAATATAATTAATCGCATTCGACTGAAAGGCTTGAATAGCAAAAGAGTCAAAAGCCGTGACAAAAACGACATTTACCTTCAAGTCCCGAATCCTTTCTAACAGGTCAAAACCATTTCCTCCGGGCATTTCTATGTCTAAAAAAATAACATCAGGAACAATTTCCCTTATTAACGGTTCAGCTTCTTCAATAGAATTAGCCGTACCGCAAACCGTTACTTCGCTACAATGCCTATTTAATAAACTTTTTAGATTATCCACTGCTCTTTTTTCATCATCCACTAGTATTGCCTGAATCATATTATCGGGATTTTAATTTGAACTTTTGTGCCTTTTCTATTCTTAGCCTTGTCTAACTTATCTGTCCAAGTTATGAATATCTCTTTTTCAAGAATGGTTTGATACATCTCCGCTCGCTCTTCATTGAGTTGTGTTCCTCTCGAAGTGTAAATCTTGTTTTTGTTTATTTTTTCTTCTTTGCGCCCTACCCCGTTATCTTCAATACTACATTTTAAGTATTCGCCTTCTAATTCAAATAATACAGAAACGAAACCACCATTCTTTAGTGGAACAATACCATGTCTTATAGCGTTTTCAACATAAATCTGAAGCATCATTGGCGGTAAGAGTGTTTCGGATGAATTAATATCATCAGATACGACTATAGAATAAGCAAAAATATTCTCGAACCGCAATTGTTCCAATTGAATATAATTATGCAAGAAATCAACCTCATCTTTTACTGTGATATAGTCTATATTCGAATAATTCAAAGACTGTCGGATAAGGGTTGAAAATTGAACAATATATTCATTCGCTAATTCAACTTCTCCGTTATTCACAATGCTTTGAATTGAATTCAAAGAGTTAAAAATAAAGTGCGGATTCATCTGAGCTTTGAGCGCTTGCATTTTAAGTTGAGCAAAATTTCTCTCCGCTTCTAAGCTCATTTTTCGTCTCTGCCAAAAAGTATAAATGATGTAAAATAGGAGTAAGGCTGCTAATAGGAAAATTAAGACCTTAAACCAAAGCGTTTGCCAAAAGGCTGGTTTTATATAAAAAGATAATTCCTCAACTGGTCCATATACATTGCCATCCCTGTAATTCGCTCTCAGTTGAAACAAATATTCTCCTGGTGACAAATCCTGAAAGTCACATTTTCTATTTACAGTAGTTTGCCATCTTTCCCCTTGTTGAACTAAACGGTAAGAATAAGAGCTAGGTGTGCTGCCATATACTAAACTAGCGAAATCTATTGAAATAAACCTTTGCTTATAAGTAAGAATTAAGGAATCCAAGGAAATTAGTTTCTCATTAGCTCGAAACTCAATTATTTCAGGTTTGTATAAATTTGTGTCTTCCTTTTTGAAAATATTACACTCCATTATACCGAAAGGTGTTTGCATTACTAACTTGTTTTGACATATCGCAGCATTCGAACAATAATCAGCAAATAATCCGTTCTCTTTGGAGTAATTATCGATACTTATGATTTGCACCCCACCATTTTCTAATTTGTAATGGACTATTGAGACTCCAGAATTTGTTGCGATAACTATTTTATCCATGCCCAAGTTCATTCCATTGATTGTTTTGCTCACTAAACCTGAAGTAACATTCAGTTTGGTTTGAATTTTATTATCAAAATATGCTCTTACCTGATTCTGCTCTTGAATCCATAACACACCTTGCGGGTCAAGATCTAATGAGATCACATGTCGATTAAGTGAGTCGTGTAATTTTTTGTGTTTCCAGGTTCCATTACGAAGCCTAATCTCGTATACACCATCCAGCCCCCCGAGATAAATCACATCTAAATTGTGTCCGATTTGGATGGCAGTTGTTCTTCCCTGCCTATATTGCAAGGATTCTTTCAGTCTTCCGAAACTATAACCTTCGCTAGTACTAAATGCAAAAAAATCTTTTTTAAGACTGAAATCTTTGATGGTACCATTATTGTTCGGAACGTAATATTTTCTTGATTTTTTAGTATCAATATCTATAGTTAGAAGTATGTCGTTTGATCGGTAAGTATAAATTTGTTCGGTATTACTCTTAATTTTCTCAAACTGAGAACACTTCTCTATTGGAAATCGAAAAGATTTTTTGCCATCTTGAATAAGTAAACTCTCCGCTCCTAAAGCTGCTAGGCAAGATTCTTTATTAAAAACACAGAACGAATTGAAATTGCCTTCTTCGTCCATTAACTCAGATTCGCCATAGGTTTTCGGGAAAAGATAAATTCCGTTATGATAGGTTACAACCCATAGATTATTCTGCCTGTCAGTAAACAAACCTCGCACTTGTGTAGCGACAGGAAACTTATGAAATCTCTTGATATTCAGAAGATTAAAATCGGCACTGTAGACACCATCGTTCTGAGCAAAGAATACTCTATTATCTTTAAAGGTTAATGCGTTGCATGTAGAAGATTGACCTGGAGGCAATTTGTACTCCCGAGGAACAGAGCTTATAAAATCTTCAAAATCCCATACCAAAACCGATTGTCTTCCTGCTGTATTATCTATCGTAAAGACAGAAGAATCCTTTTTGTATATTAACCCTAACGATTTTTCACTTGGTTTCTTATCTACTATTTCACCTTCCAAGTTCATGCGGATAGTGCCTTTTCGATTGTTTATATATAGAATTTTATCAATCTCAGAAACACTATTAATTCGAACAGAGTTTGTATGATACTCTGTTATAAGAGTATCGTTGACGGTTAAAAAATTTCCATTTGCCTTAGTATATAATATAATCATACCACTTTCAGACCTTCCAAGAGATGCATAGTCAGACCGATCTAACCATTGATTTACTTTTTTTAGTAATTTATTAGTTGAAGATGTAATGATTTTCCCATTATCATAAATACATACAGTACCGTTAAATGTAGAAAGCCAAACCCGTCCTAATTTATCCATACAACTTACTACAACATCGTTGTCTGTCAACCCATCCTCTACATCATAAAGTTTAAAATGATCCCCATCAAACCGTATCAAACCATCTACCGATGTGATAAACATAAATCCTTCATCATTCTGCAGAACATTATACAACTCGGCAGAAGGCACCCCATTATCAGTAGTATACTGAATATAATTCTGAGCAAAAGAATTAAAAAATAGAACAAAAAAAACAAAAGTTAGAACACAACCTCTGATAAGAACATCTCCATTTTCCACTCTTAATTTCCTTCTATCCATCTTAGATTGATAACCGATGAGGTTACTTTGCTCCCAAAGTAACAGAAAGCAATCAAGAACACAAAATTTTTTGATAAGCGCAGTATTTTTGCAATGAACGTTGAGAAACAGTAGACAAAAGTTCTAACTCCCCCAATTCTCCCGATCCAAGCTACGGTACTGAATAGCTTCTGCTAAATGTTCTACTTTAATCTCCTCACTTTTTTCAAGATCAGCTATCGTGCGGCTCACTTTTAATATCCTATCATAAGCTCGTGCCGACAAACTCAAACGTTCCATAGCCGTTTTTAAAAGTGTTTGCCCCGCTTGATTAATCTGACAAAGCTCTCTCAATTGCTTACTACTCATTTGCGCATTGGCGTACATTCCTTTATTCTCTTCGTAGCGTTTCGCTTGAATTTCTCTAGCTTCAATCACGCGTTCCCGAATGCCTTCACTTTTTACGGGAGAGGCAATCTGAGTATTTAATTCTGAAAAAGGTACCGGCGTGACTTCCACATGCAAATCAATACGATCTAATAAAGGACCCGATATTTTATTCAAATATTTCTGTACCGTTCCGGGTGGGCAGGTACATTCTTTTTCGGGGTGATTAAAATAACCGCAAGGACATGGTTTCGTTACCCATTTTTCACTGCGAGTTTAAAAGCCCCAAGACCAATAAATACGGCTATTCCAAGCAAATGTATCACTTTGGGTGACCATATCCGCAAAGCAAGGATTGAACGAGGAGAGTACCAATCTCACCTAGCTAAACTAATGAGAGTTAATGTAAATACCATTACTAATTGGGAAATAAATAGGACGAAAATTGAGCGTCTGTATTATCCCATTATACAAGAATATTTAGGCTACTTACCTAAGGAATATGAAATGTCCGAATTGTCCTACAAGCTCATTCGCTATCGTTGGGAACAGGACATCTCTATTAAACAATTAGCCAAACAAGTGGGAGTCTATTATGACTGTATTATGAATGCTGAAATGGGGAAGTTGAATTTTCAAAAAAGGACTTTGAAGAAAATACAGGCATTCAAGGTTGTATAAAAAATTAGGAGAATGTCAAAAACATTCTCCTAATAACAGTCCCCAAATAATTCTATAAAGAACTACTCCTTATTAAATTTAGCTGTAGCTGTTAAGTCATTTTCAGAGGTCACTTGTAGAATATACATACCCAATTGAAAGTTACTAATCATAACATTAAATTCCTCCACCGGGCTGGCAAAAGTTTGGTCATAAACTATTTCTCCAGTATTTACAGAAATTATCGTAACTCCCTCGCATAGTTCACCATCGTCTAATGTTCTGACGTGCAAATCTTCGTATGCAGGATTAGGAGAAATAGAGATAGGAAAAGTACATTTCGTTCTTGTTATAGTTTTTTGCGAAACTCCCCAAGGATTGATTGCTACTACTTCAAAATTATAATTCTTCGACTCATCTAAATTATTCAATGTCAACTCAGAACTAGTAGCACCATTAGTTGCTCCCCAGATAATATTCGTCAAACTTTCTCTAGTAGTAATATTGTAAGAAGTAGCCCCACGTCCATAAAATTCTAAATTCGCATTTGCACATCCACTTGCTCCTCCCGAAACAGCTACGCTTACCATTGGAATATCGGGCTTATAACCTAGGCGTATCTCTAATTCTGCTTTATGAGGAATATTATCGTTATCTATACCTGTTGCAATAACTTGTCCCATAATTTGACCCAAAGTATTTCGTTTCCAAATGAAACCAGTTGGCAAGGAAGATACGGTAAGGTTAAAATCAAAATTGGTAGAGGTTGCAACAGTGTGATAACCATTTTGATGGAACAACCTTAACTCCCAAGTCCTATTCGCAGAAGTAAGGTAATCACCATAAGGCGGGTTATCTATAAACTGGGCTCTGTAAAGGTAGTTTGTATTGAGAACTAAATCTATCGGAGGATTGTTCCAATTAACGTCAGTAATATTTATTCTATCTTCAAGACCAACAGGGCACTCAACTATCCACCCCATATCCTCTAACATTGCTTTAGTAATTGGAGTGATTTTATGATTTCCAGGACCTCCCGATACCCCTACACCTAGCTCACCTGGGTGTTGAGCAGGGTCTATTTCATAAATATATCTGAAATAATCTGGGCTACCACCATTTTGTTCGAGCCAAGCGTCTGAAGAAGAATTAGCTGTATTAGTCTTAGTTCCATTGAAAACACAGAAACCGCTTAATAGATTATCAGTACTTGTTCCTGTAAAACTTAAAGTTTCAAGTTCAGTTCCATTAAATTGCCCTTCAATAAATCTGTCATAAATCCATGGATATTTTGTCCCATTATCATCTGTGCCATATTGCCATTCCGAAGAATTACCGTTATAAGTAACAGACCCTACAAAACCGAGTCCATGTAAAACTTCATGAAGTATCGTTGTAACTAAATCTATTTGACCTGTACCAGGATTAGCATCAGTACCGTTATAAAAATTAGCACCAGCATTAAGACCCACTGTCATATCATAACTTCCTGTTCGTAAGCTTGCCTGAGCTCCTCCTTTGAGAAAATTGGCGAGGGCAACTGGATAGAAAGTACTTGACTCGAATGGCCGTTGCGAAGCACCCCAATCTTTTTTTTGTTCATCAGGATAGGTAACCGCCAAAGTGTTGGCAGGCATATTGCTAGCACTTACCATATTAAAATCTATAACAATCTGGTCAGTATTCGAAATACAATCTTCTAATATTAGACAAGCATATTCAATAGCCTGTATTTCTGCAATAGTGAATGGAACAGGAGTATTAGTAAATACAGCCTTAAAGTCACCGCCTCTCGTAGCACAGGAGGTATGCTGACCAGGAGTAAATGTGACAGGGTTGGCTAGCGGAGTAGTACCTTGATATAGATTATGCGCATATGAAGGAGGTGCAAACTGAGCTTTCGCATTATTGCTACATAGGCTAATAATTGCAATTCAGATAAGAACTGAATAGGGTGTTAAAAAACTAAACTTTCTGGATATTTTCGGGAACTGAATTTTCATAAACTCTAATGTAATGATTTTCTACTAGACAACAAAGTACTATTAGTGAATTTTTCTGAGTTCATAAAAAATTGTATATATTGCTCAATGCAACAAGGGTTAATTTCTGAGGAAGCGTAAAATACCGAAGTAAGTAAGGGATAAGACAGAACGAAAAAACCCGTAGGCGTTAGTTACTTCCCTTAATTAGCAATTATTTCTCTCTTGTAACCTTAACCCTAAAACCCAATACCTTTTTTACGCTTGGCTTAGTGGTCACAAGACTATCTAAGGTTTGAGCAAATATTTTCGGGTCTAAGAAATGTACTTTGTTTAGTTGGGTTTTGGTTAAACTGTCAGTTGCTTTATCGGCTATCTCCTCTGGGTGTAGTTTCTAACTACTGTTGTCCGGTTAAAATTGTTTTTGTTTAAACTGTTGCCGTAGAATAGGCCCTTTACTATTGTTTACAAGTAATTTTTAAACCGAAGCCCTACATATTCTAAGGAGGGAATAATTGATATT
>Ga0209185_1000571_pt1 | contig 41675 bp, 40 predicted proteins | sample SidtaG_2_FD_187425 | JGI IMG/M metagenome (GOLD analysis project Ga0209185, IMG submission 187425) | Marine algal microbial communities from Sidmouth, United Kingdom - Sidmouth_Asex2 metaG (SPAdes) (version 2) | ecosystem: Host-associated > Algae > Red algae > Unclassified | place: Sidmouth... | reverse complement strand
TCACGTTGAGATTTAAAATGTAATCTGCAACTCTCTTCGTCAGTAAAATGAACTCCAAATGAAAAAATATCCATAATAATTTACTTAATAAGTCCTAAAGATAAGCGTTCTATGTCTAATTAGGGGTGTTTACGGACATACAAATTGTATAATTATTGACTAACTCTACCCTATCCCTTTCATAGTTAATAACGTAGAAACCCATACAATAACCGAAGAAAAGAAAATCCCTAGAGCATTAGCTAAAAATGCTTTTTGCTTTTCTATTTTAAACATATATGTTGCTATACTACCGGCGTATACTCCAGTTCCAGGAAGAGGAATCATTACAAAAAACATAAGACCCAAGAAACCATATTTTTTAATTTTTTCTCCAGAACCTACTTTTGCTTTACGAGCTATATAAATTGCTACTCTCTTATAAGGAGTCCATCTAAGTAAATTATTATTAACCTTTTCTAAAAAAAACATCATTAAAGGAAAAACAAGCACATTTGCTATAAAACAGACTACAAAAACTAAATAAATGTTTAACCCCTTAAACATACCATAAGGGATACCTATTTTAGCTTCTCCAAAAGGAGATATACTCCATAAAAAGGTGAAAATAATATCTTGAATCACAAATTTCTTTCATTTAAAAGTCAGCAAAGTTACTACTCTATATGATTTTAATACTATTATATATCATAAAAAACAATTAAATTTTTGGTACATTTTTTTAGACATTCATTAATAAATTTTTAAACAAGTTTTTAGAATGCGTTACACTGTAAAAGATAGTCCTGTATACGCACATTTACTATTATTACTTTTACCTTCGTACATAGCCCTCTACATTTAATATTTTCTTAATTAGAAAATATTAAATAGTTTTTTATTCTTATATTTAATTTTGATTTCTCTAAAGAAAAACCCTATATATTTATTTAAATATAGTTCTATTTAATGTTTCCTTATTTATTGTATTCCTGCTAATTAATATTTGCTATTTAATAATTAAATAGCCGTAATATGTACTGCTTTTTTGTATAAATATAGGTACTTGACCTAAAGAATCATAACTACTAAAAATAGTTTGGACAGAATTAAATAAAACCATTATTACGCCTATACTATTCAAAAAAGCACACAAATATCAAATTAATTTTTCATTATGTAATAGTGTTTACACTTCAAAACCAATACAATAATCGTATGAGATTAAATTAGGTAATAATTTAGCAACTTGTAAAAAATGATGAAAGGATATAAAGTAACATAATTGATGTATTTTTGTTTTTCACAAAACAAACTATGAGTATAGAAAGAGAATTACGTAAACGAAGTGGATCTAAATGTGAACTTTGTGGGAATGAAGAAAATTTATCCGTTTATGAAGTTCAGCCTAAAAAAAAAGGAGGAATAGATGACAGTTTGTTTGGATGTAGCATATGTATTGAACAAATAAAAACCCCAGAAAAGACAGTGGCTAATCATTGGCGTTGTTTAAATGATAGTATGTGGAATGAGAATGCACCTGTACAAGCTATTGCATGGAGAATGCTAAGTAGATTACGAAACAAAGGATGGCCACAAGATTTATTAGATATGTTATACTTGGAGGAAGATGTATTAGAATGGGCAACTGCAACTGGTGAAGGAGAAGATGCCGAAGATAAAATAATACATAGAGACAGCAATGGTGTTACAATAAATGCAGGAGACAACGTAATACTCATAAAAGATTTACCTGTAAAGGGCTCTAGTATAATTGCTAAAAGAGGAACAGCAGTGCGAAGAGTATCTTTAGACCACGAAAATGCTGAATATATAGAAGGAAAAGTAGATGGGCAGCAAATTGTTATCATCACTAAATATGTAAAAAAAATATAATACAATATCCTTTTAATCATGACTAAAAAAGGAAAAGAGAAAAACACAAAAAACAAAGCAAAACATTCTAAGCTACTAAACAGAAAAATATCAAAATCTAAAAAAGAAAAAGAAACCCGAAAAGAACGACTGAAAGCAATCATAAAAAAAGTAAACAAAAAAAATTGAGGTATGCAAATAAACGATAAAACACATACAATAGATTATATTCCTTCATCTAAAAGGTACCATAGTATGAAGTATAATCGTTGTGGAAAAAGTGGCATACTGCTACCTGCAATTTCTCTTGGATTATGGCACAATTTTGGCTTCGTAGATAATATACAAAATGCAAAAAATATTCTTAGAACTGCATTTGATTTAGGAATTACTCATTTTGATTTGGCAAATAATTATGGCCCACCCTATGGTTCTGCCGAGGAAAATTTTGGCACTGTATTTAAAAAAGATTTTAAACCATATAGAGATGAATTATTTATTGCAACAAAAGCTGGTTATGACATGTGGCCTGGACCTTACGGGAACTTTGGCTCTAGAAAATATTTAACAGCTAGTATAGACCAAAGTCTCAAACGAATGGGGTTAGACTATGTAGATATTTTCTATCATCATAGACCAGACCCAGATACGCCATTAGAAGAAACAATGATTGCATTGGCTGATATTGTTAGGCAAGGAAAAGCACTTTATGTTGGTATATCTAATTACAAACCTGAAGAAACAAAACAAGCGGCAGCTATGCTTAAAGAATTGAAAGTTCCTTTTATATTGCACCAAGCTCGTTATTCTCTTTTTGATAGATGGGTAGAAGATGAATTATTAGATACATTACAAGATAATGGTCTAGGCTGTGTTGCTTTTTCACCATTAGCACAAGGAATGTTAACCGATAAATATTTAAATGGAATTCCAAAAGATTCGCGTGCAGCAAAGAATTTTACACATTTAGATACAAATAATGTAAGTAAACGTTTAAGTGAAATTAAAAAGTTAAATAAAGTAGCTGAAGATAGAAACCAAAAACTCTCACAAATGGCTATTGCTTGGTTATTATCTCAACAAAGAGTTACATCCGTTTTGGTTGGAGCTAGCTCTGCATGCCAATTAAAAGAAAACGTAGCCTCATTAGAAAATCTTGATTTTAGTGAAAATGAGCTAAATTTGATTACAGAAATAATTTCTTAGACTGAGATACGTTTAATAAAAATAATTTAGAATTTATGTTTGACTTTTTCCTTAAGAAAAAATTTTTAGTAGACCATCTTAATGGATTTGTAGACATACACAATCATATACTTCCAGGTATTGATGATGGTGCAAAAACCGTTGAAGATTCTATTTCATTAATAAAAGGATTTTCTGAATTTGGAGTAGCAAATTTCATAGCTACCCCACATGTAATGCATGAATATTACCCTAACAATCCAGATACTATAAACAAAGCGCTAGGAGAGCTTAAAAATGAATTACTAAGAACAAACCTGAAAAATATTTTTATTGATGCTGCTGGCGAACATATGATAGATTCTAATTTCGAAAATATTTTAGATGCCGAAAAAACCATGCCTATTAATAAAAGGTATTTACTAATTGAAATGTCTTATTTACAAGCATCAATTAATTTTGACAATGCTGTTCAAAAAATTGCTACTAAAAAGTATTTTACAATATTAGCTCATCCAGAAAGGTATGTTTATTTACATAATAATTTTAAAATATACAGAAAGTATAAAGAGGAAAAAGGAATATTATTTCAGTTAAACTTACTTTCACTAAGCGAATACTATGGTAAGGATGTTCAAAAAATGTCTCTTAAGCTTATTAATGAAGGAATGATAGATTTTGTTGCCTCAGATATACACAATATGAGGCAACTAAATTATCTAAAAAATTTTAAAATATCTGAGAAAGTATTAAAATCAATTTCTCCTATTATTGAAAATACAATAGATACTTTTTATTAAGAAAATTTCCACCATTTTTTCATAGACTTGCCGTAACCGTAACCGTATTTACCACCGTAGCCCAAATTAGATTCTTTTACATCATTAACCACAAATGATAAACTAGGAAGTTTTCCTTCTTCTTTTAGTTTTAAAGGGAAATCTATTACTTTTTTCTCTGTTACACCTGCTCTAGTTACATAAATAATGTGATCTGCATAATCAGTAAGTAATAGTGTATCCGTCACCACCATTAATGGTGCTGTATCTACAATTACATAATCATATTTAGGTGAAACTTCTTCTAGCAATTCTTTAACCCTATTACTCATTAACAACTCTACAGGATTAGGAACAATCTTTCCTGAATATATAACATCAACTGTATTTGCGTGTACTTGTATTGGGTTAATTATATCTTTAGAAGACAAAGAATCGTCATTCAAATATTCTGTTAAACCTGCTCCTTTATTTCTCTTAGGCTTTCCTGGCAAGTCTGCATCTTTGGTACTAAAAAAGGTATATATTTTAGGGTTTCTAATATCAGCACCAATTAATAATACTTTTTTATTAGTATTCGCTAAAATCATTGAAAGATTGGATGATAAAAATGTTTTTCCTTCACCAGGCACACTAGAAGTAATATATACTATATTATTAGAGGTACCTTTCTTTGACTTAAGAAGGTAATCTAAATTAGTTCTTAATATACGCAAAGACTCGGCTAATGCTGATCGATCATCCTTACGTATTACCTTCTCATGATTCTTTGACAATTTAGGTAGCTCCCCCAATACTGGTATATCTGTGCCTATTAATGATTCTAATCCATTTTTGTTATGCAGCTTATTATCCAACAATTGCACAATATATATAAGAGAAAAAGGTATTAGCAATCCCAATATTAGCGATGCCAAATAAATAATTGGTTTTTTGGGAGATACAGGAAATTTATTTGAACTATAAGCTGCATCTATAACTTTAGATTTAGGTGCTGAAGATGCAAATGTAATTTGGGATTCTTCTCGCTTCTGCAGTAAATATAAATACAAAGATTCTGTTGTTTGTTGTTGCCTAGTAATATCTCTTAATGCTCTTTCATTTTTTGGTGCAGAATAAATTTTTGAGTTAATCTGAGATAATTGACTACTAAGGCTATTTACCCGTAAATTCAAATTATTAGTCATACTATTTAAGCTAGATTGCATTCCTCTTTTTAATCCAGATAATTGTTGATCAATATTTACTATTATTGGGTTTTTCTCATTAGAACTTTTTAGCAGTCTATTTCTTTCTGCAACCAATTCATTATACCTTGCCGTTGTATTTGAAATTGAAGGATCTGATAAACCTACATTGGAAGGCAATACATCATACGTAGTTTGGTTATCAACAATATCTTTCATAGATGCTGCTATATTTAACTGAACTTCTGCATTTTGCAACTCTTGCCTGTTTGCTGCCCCAACATTAATATTCAAATTTGCTTCAGATGCTAAATCTGTTAATCCTCTACCTGTTTTAAAATCTTGAGCTGACTGATCTACTGTAGATAAATCTGAATAAATATCAGATATACGATCATTAATAAATTTTGAAGTTTTATCTGCAATAAGTTTTTTATCATTGATAGCATTTCTATTATAAATACTAATCAATGTATTAATTATATCTTTTGATTTTTCTTGTATTGGGTCGTTTAAAGAAAAATTTATAATGTTTGATTTTTCAGCCAAAGGAGAAATTACGATCTTTTTTTGATACTGTTGCGCTATATCTGCTAATGGTGTAACATTTATTTTAAATACTTTATTATCTATATTATTCTTGTAATTCTCATTAGGCGTTATTATGATACCACCTATTGGTGATTTAACATCCTTACCATAAGGATACATTTTATACGGCACATTAATATCCTCTGTAAACCCATATGAAGTATCTGAAGACAAGTTTATATAAAACTCATATTTAGAATTATTAATAATAGAGTCAGACGTTAAAAAGTTAATATTAAATGGCTTAGGTTTTTTATAAATTTCCGAATTTACTATATTACCTACAGCAGAAACTTTTATATTAATACCTAACTCTTTAACTAGTTCTATAAAACTAGACCTTGAGTTTATTATTTGAATTTCATCCTCAATTTTATTTTGTGAGCTAGAAAATAAATCTAAGTCGTTGAAAACGCTTAATTCTGGAGAAGACCCTTTATCTTCTAATATTTCAATTTTTGCCTGAGATGAATACTGGGGTATGGAGTATCTAATATATATAAATGCAAGTATCAAAGCAAAAACACTACAAATCAAAAACCATTTCCAATGCTTACTATATACTTTTATTATCTCTAATATATCTAAACTATTTGATTCTTCGTTTTTAGTATGCATTATAGGCTTTTATGAAAAATAAATATTATTAACTTTTTTAATTTCTAGTTAGTAACAATACAGTGGCAGTAATTAATACTGAAGCAATAGACACTGCTATGGTTGCTCTATTATCCAAAGCAGATGATGTAACTGCAGATTTATTAGGTTCTACATACACAACATCATTCTGAGTTAAATAATAAACTGGTGACTTGATTGCTTCTTTACCTCTTAAATCTATCCTTGTATAAGTTTTGGTACCGTCAAAATCTCTTATAACCAATATATTTTCTCGCATTCCCTTTATCCCTAAATCTCCTGCCATACCTAAAGCTTCCAATATTGTAATTTGCTCTCCGTTTACTTGATATGTACCAGGCCTACTTACTTCTCCCAATATAGTCACTGTAAAATTACGAAGTCTTATATTAATAATAGGATCTTTTAAATATTCAGACAATTTACCTCGTAAAAGTTCTTTTGTTTCTTCAGGTGACAATCCTCCTATTTTAATTTTTCCAATTACGGGAAAATCTATCTGTCCTTGTCCGTCTACTAAATAATCTACTTGCTCAGCTCTAATTCCTCCTTCAGAAGCTCCTCTGAACAAATTAAAAGGTGCACTAGCTTCTGGATTTAATGTTGACACATAAACACCAACTAAATCATCAACTTTAAATTTAGGAACAAAAGACTCTTTGTTTATTAAAGTTTCATAATCACTAGCATCTTGAAAATAAACGATATTTTTTTTTGAACCACAAGAAGATAACATCAAAATAAAAATTGAACAGATTATAATAAAATAATGGTTAGTTTTTAACATAATGGGTATTGTATTAAATGAAAAATTAATTATGATTGTAATATTTTATCTTCAGAACTAGAGGTGATCTTAAGGTCTTTTCCTTTGTCTAATTCACAAAGATCTGAATTGTTAGATATGTATTCTGGGACAATTTCTTTCATCAACTTAACTGTGTCAGAATTAAAAAATAAGTTATTAACACATAGTTCATCTATTTTTGATCTAACTGAAATATAGTCCAAACTTCTTATCTTACTAATCATAATTTTCTTATGATATGTAGGCAATGTATTTTCTCCATTTGCTAATAATTCTTCATATAATTTTTCTCCGGGTCTTAGACCAGTAACATTTATGTCTATATCTTCAGGGAAGCGTAAGCCAGATAATTTAATCATATTTTTAGCTAAATCATAAATCTTAATTGACTCACCCATATCAAAAATAAATATTTCTCCTCCGTCCCCCATTGCACCTGCTTCTAAGACTAATTGAGATGCTTCAGGAATTGTCATAAAGAAACGGGTGATATCTTTATGTGTCACTGTTAATGGTCCACCTTTTTCCATTTGTTTTTTAAACAATGGTATTACAGATCCATTAGACCCTAATACATTACCAAATCTAGTAGTTATATATTTTGTTTTCCCCAATTGTTGTTTGCAACTTATATACATTTCTGCTATACGCTTAGTTGCACCCATCACATTTGTAGGATTTACTGCCTTATCCGTAGAAACAAATACAAATTTGTCTACACCATGATTATAAGACAAATCAACAATTGTTTTTGTCCCAGCAACGTTTATCTTAATAGCTTCGTATGAATTATACTCCATTAAAGGAACATGCTTATAGGCTGCCGCATGAAAAACCATATTTGGTTTATACTCTTGAAAAATTAGGTTCATCTTGTTTTTATCTCTAATATCTCCTACTATTGGGATAAAATTATGAAAACCATTTTGCTTTAATTCTTGTTGTAAATCATATAAAGGTGATTCAGCTTGATCTACAACTACTAGAGACTTGTAGCCATAAGTACAAATTTGACGTACAATTTCACTTCCTATAGAGCCAGCCCCTCCAGTAACTAAAACTATTTTATCTTTTAATTCTTGACTTATTTTTGAGTTTTTTATACTTATTGGCGCTCTATCCAATAAATCTTCTATTCGTATTTGCTTTATCTGAGAAACCTTTAACTCTCCATTAATCCAATCCTCAACCGGAGGAATAGTCTTCACTAAAACAGGGTACTCTACCATACTCTGTACTAGATTATGCAACTTTCTATGATCAATATTTTGAATTGAAAATATTACTTCAGAAACATCTTTCTTTAAAAGAAATTTTTCATCTAATACATCTTCACCATAAACCTTTACACCATTTATTAATTTTCCTATTTTTTGTTTGTCTATATCTATATATCCTATTACCCTAACATTGCTTTTCGAATGACCAACTAAAGCATTGTATGTTAATATTCCAGATTCACCTGCTCCGTATATAACTACATTTTTAGACGCACTATAACCCCTACTTAACACACTACTATACAATACTTTGAATACATACCTAGAGGTAATTAAACCCATAAATGCGATTAAACTATGTATTATAATAATGGATAACGGTATTGTAAAATTATTTATATAACCAATCTCTCTATTTACTAAAACTAACAAAATTGTTATTATACTTGATAAACAGACGGCGTTAAATATATTGTATACATCTCTTACTCCTGTATGTCTTATTACTCCCTTATGAGAACCTGTAACTAAAAATGCGCCAATTGACACTAGTGAAATAAGAGGTAGTTGTATGAGTAACTTATTTACATCAAAATTTAATGTTAAATTAAAACGAATGATATATGATAAAGAAAACGATACTGCTACAATTATAATATCAATAAATAACACCAACCATTTGGATGCATATTTTTGAGCAGAATTAGTTAAGTAATTATGTATCATAAACTATATAGTTTTTATAATATTAATTATGCGTATTAAATCTTCTTTAGTTAAGTTAGACCCGCTTGGCAAACATAACCCTCTATTAAATAAGTCTTCAGAAGTACCATCTGTATAACTAAGGTATTTTTTAAAAACTGGCTGTTGATGCATTGGTTTCCACAAGGGTCTAGACTCTATATTATCTTCTAATAATAGTAAACGAATTTTTTCACGCATCTCAAATGAGGGTGTTAAGATACAACTTAACCATCTATTTGAGTAAAAACCTGAAGGTTCATCTACAAATTCTATTTCAGGCAAAGAATTTAATTCCTTATAATAAAATTCATAATTTGCTCTTCTTGATGATATTCGATCATCTATCACCTCCATTTGACCTCTACCAATTCCTGCAAGAATATTGCTCATTCTATAATTATAACCTACAGATGAATGTTGATAATGTGGTGCATCATCCCTTGCTTGAGTAGCCAAAAAAACGGCTCTTTTTTTCAAAACCTTATCTTTAGTAAGTAACGCTCCTCCTCCAGAAGTAGTAATTATTTTATTTCCATTAAAAGACAAAACACCTATTTTTCCTAAACCACCACATTTAACTCCATTATACACACTCCCTAGCGCCTCTGCACTATCTTCTATTACTGGAATATCATATTTATCAGATATTTCCTGAATCTCATTAGATTTGTAAGGCATACCATAAAGATGTACCGCTATAATTGCTTTTGGTTTTTTTCCTTTCTTTAACCTATCTAGAATAGCCTCTTCTAGTAAAGAGGGAGAAATATTCCAAGTGTCTTTTTCACTATCTATGAAAATAGGAGTTGCTCCTAAATACATTATTGGATTGGCCGAAGCCGAAAATGTAAAACTTTGACATAAAACTTCATCTCCTGCAGACACCCCTAATATTTCTAACCCTAAATGTATGGCTGCTGTACCAGAACTTAAAGCTGCTACATGTATGTTTGATTTCACGTAATTTTGAATATCCTGTTCAAAACCATCTACATTGGGTCCCAAAGGAGCTATCCAATTAGCATCAAAAGCATCCTTTACATATTTTTGCTCATTCTTTCCCATATGAGGAGAAGAAAGCCATATTTTAGTTTTTGTATTCAAGGTTATTCATTTTATTTTGAAACAAAAGTAACGATAGTTTCCATTAAATATTTTTATTAGAATAGATATTTCGTTTAAAATTTGAATTTATCGATTAACTACAACTTAAAAACTACTTTATAAAATTACACCTTGAATATAAGACATTTTATCTTTTTATAATACTATTTATTAAAAACGATAGGCTTCAATTAAAATTATTTTGTAATATTTGCATTCAAATTTAATTAAACCATTTCCATGAAAAAAAATATAAAGATTTGCTGTATAGGTGCTGGATATGTTGGTGGACCTACCATGTCTGTAATTGCTAAAATGTGCCCACATATTAAGGTAACAGTTGTTGATATTAATAAAGATAGAATTGCTCAATGGAATAATTCCGATTTAGACAAATTACCAATCTACGAGCCTGGTTTAAAGGAAATTGTAGCTGCTACTAGAGGTGAGAATTTATTTTTTTCTACAGAGGTTGATAAAGCAATTGATGAGTCAGACATAATTTTCATATCTGTAAATACACCTACCAAAACATATGGAAAAGGAAAAGGGCAAGCTGCTGATTTAAAATTTATAGAATTATGTGCTAGAAATATTGCAAAAGTTGCTAAGAGTGATAAAATTGTGGTAGAAAAATCCACACTCCCAGTTAGAACAGCAGAAGCTATAAAGAGTATTTTAGATAATACTGGTAACGGTGTTAAATTTGATATCTTATCTAATCCTGAGTTTTTAGCTGAAGGTACTGCAATAGAAGATTTATTAAATGCTGATAGAGTTTTAATAGGAGGCGATGAAACTCCAGAAGGAAAAAAAGCAAAAGACACATTAAGTTCTGTTTATGAAAATTGGTTACCTAAAGAACGAATTCTTCAAACTAATGTATGGTCTTCTGAACTTTCTAAATTAGTAGCTAATGCATTTTTAGCGCAAAGAGTTTCCTCTATAAATTCAATTTCTGCTTTATGTGAAAAAACTGATGCCAATGTACAAGAAGTTTCTAGAGCTATTGGTTTTGACTCTAGAATAGGAGCAAAATTCTTAAATTCTTCTGTTGGTTTTGGAGGTTCTTGTTTCCAAAAAGATATCTTAAATTTAGTATACATAGCTAAAAGTTTTGGTTTACCAGAAGTTGCAGACTACTGGGAACAAGTAATTATAATGAATGATTACCAAAAAAGACGCTTTGCAGAAAACATTATAACTACTTTATACAATACTGTATCTGGAAAGAAAATTGCATTCTTTGGTTGGGCTTTCAAAAAAGACACCAACGATACTAGAGAATCTGCTGCAATATATGTTGCCGATGCTTTATTAGATGAAAAAGCAGAAATCACAGTATACGACCCGCAAGTTCCTGAAAGTATTGTGTACAGAGACCTTGACTATTTAAATACGAGAACACCTGAAGAAAACAAACAACTTGTAAGTGTTGCTAAAGACCCTATGGATAAAATAGAAGGAGCACATGCTATTGCTATTATGACTGAATGGGATGAATTTAAAACGTATGACTGGAAAGCTATTTATGACAAAATGCTAAAACCAGCTTTTATTTTTGACGGAAGAAGACTTTTAGACCAAAAAGAATTAGAAAAAATTGGTTTTAAATACTACAGAATAGGTCAAGCATAAATAATAACATATACTACAAAAATATCTAAGTTTATTTCATGAAAATACTAGTAACGGGTGCAGCTGGCTTTATAGGCTTTCATACTTGCAAAAAACTTATTACCCTAGGTTACAATGTAATAGGCTTAGATAACATAAGTGATTATTATGATATTAACTTAAAATACGCTAGATTATTTGAATTAGGTATTTCGAAAGATGATGCATCGGTTTTTAATAAACTTAATTACAGTAAATCTTACAAATCTAAATTTAAGTTTATTAGATTAGATATTGGAGACAGGGAAAAACTCCCTATCCTTTTTGATGCCGAAAAATTTGATGTTGTATGCAATTTAGCAGCACAAGCTGGCGTAAGATATAGTATACAAAACCCTGAAATATATATAGACAGTAATGTTTCAGGGTTTTTAAATATTCTTGAATGCTGTAGAAATTACACTATAAAACACCTTGTATACGCAAGCAGTTCAAGTGTCTATGGATTAAATGACAAAATTCCTTTTGAGACAAAAGACAATACAGATAGTCCTATTAGTTTATATGCTGCTACAAAAAAAAGCAATGAATTAATGGCTCACACTTATTGTCATCTCTTCGGATTTAAAACAACAGGTTTACGCTTCTTTACTGTATACGGACCTTGGGGACGACCAGATATGGCATTATTTTTATTTACAGATGCCATTATCAACAATAAACCCATAAATGTTTTTAATCACGGAAATATGGAACGTGACTTTACTTATATTGACGATATTGTAGGAGGAGTTACTAAAATTGCCACAAGTGACAATTCCAAACCTCTAAACCCAAAAGAAAGATATAACCTATATAATATTGGCAATAACAATGCTGTAAAATTAACTGATTTTATTGAGTCCATTGAAGACAACCTTAATAAGAAGGCGGTAAAAAATTTACTACCAATACAAGATGGTGATGTAGAAAAAACATGGGCCAACGTAGATCAATTAATTTCAGATCACAATTACAAACCCAATACAACTATAAAAACCGGAATTAAAAATTTTATTGATTGGTATAAAGAATACTATAACATACCTTCATCTTAAATTTAATTGAACAAAACACTTATTGATTAAAAGTGTATTATACCGTAGAAAACATCTACATTCTCTGAAAAAAAACTATAACTATACGGTAGATTGGGGTGATGGCACATCTAACAATGATGTTATAGGTGATATTACACATGCAACTGCGGGTACTTATGAAGTATCTATTATAGGAGAATTCCCAAGAATTTATTTTAATGCTTCGACATCTAGGTCTAAAATATTATTTGTACAACAGTGAGGAGATATTAATTGGACATCAATGGAAGATGCCTTTATGGAATGTAGAAATCTAGCTGTTATTGCGAAAGATAAACCAAATTTATCAAATGTTAGCTCATTAAGTAATATGTTTACTGGTTGCGCTTCCTTACAGGGTAGTAGTAGTTTTAGTAATTGGGACGTTAGCAATGTAACTAATATTTCCTACATGTTTATTGACACATCAGTCTATAGTTTTGAAAGTATCGTAAATTACAATGTAAGTAATGTTGAAGATACATCTTGGATGTTTGCTATGGCTAATTTTAAATTAGCCATCCCCCGAAAATCATTTAACACTATGTCTTATAGCTTGATTTTACTGGTGTTTCGAGATTGTTTAAAATAGGAAAACTGTTTGAAAAGTTGTATTTTGTAGGTGCAAAAAAACAAAATTTACTTCAAAAACAGTTCCTATGTACAAGATACTAAAAAAACGCATACAAACCCAATTGAGTAGTTATTTTTCAACGATTACAGCTATGTCAAAACCAGAGACTCGTTGTTTAAAAATATGGTTTTAGGGATTTTAAAATCCAAATCGGTATTTGTAAACCAAATAGCAGCTAGTTTACGAGAGTGCTTAAAGTTGAAAGATGTTTGTAAGCGTCTATCGTCTCAATTGGAATGTTAATAGTGTTAAAGATATGAACTCTATATTTAGGGTTCGCTGAAAAAGTTGAGAGTGTTTTCTAAACCTTGTCTGTCTTTTTTAAACCCCATAAGGGATTTTGAAGCGGGGTTGTCCACTTTTTTTTGAATATTTTTGTTGCTAAGTATACTAGTTTGAGCAGTGCATGTCGCTAATAAAAGCGCCTTTAGTTTTGGTTACTTTTCGGATTTGTCTACGGAAGCCTTCTACTGGGTTGGTGGTATAAATCAGCTTCCTTATTTGGGATCCAAAATCAAAATACTGTGATAATTCTTCCCAGTTTTGTTGTCAGCTCTCAATGACAACAGGGTATTTGGCTCCCCATTTTTCTTCTAATTTTAAGAGTTCATCTTCTGCCTCCTCTTTGTTCTAAATCTGTCATCACATGCAACCAAAAGTTAGCTCCTTCATTTTCTGAGATATACATTCCCAATATTTCTTTACGTCCTTCCCTGTAAATACCTAAAATATTATAAATCGCTTTATGAACGACTTTTCCATAGACCCGAACTTTGTAAAGCATAGCATCTAACCAAACAATGCAGCACATAGCTTCTAAAGGGCGATTTTGCCAAGCTTTTATATCTGGAATTATTTTACCGGTAATATCACTTAAAACGCTATGTGAAATTTCCGTATCATACATCTCTTTAATAGGATTAGAAATAGCACGATAACTCATCCCTAAACCATATAAACCCTTAATCTTATCCGAAAGGTTATCGGGTAAAATGATTTGACGTTTTTTTACTAAATCTGGCTGAAAATTACTGTGTTAATCTGTGAGATTTTCTATGTCAAATGTGCCTACAGCACTTTTTACTGTTTTTTTTGGATTTACCGTTACGCTTATTACCTTTCGAGCGTTCAGAATCACTTAAATGGTTTTCCATTTCTGATTCTAAAGCTTTTTCTATAAAAAAATTAGCATAGGGGCAAAGGCTCCGTACTTGCCAAATAAAATTTTGCTTGCCATGAATTGCTCTAATGCTTTTTTCTCTAAAGCAGATTGTTCTAATTATTTTCCCATATCTGAAAATTATTAAATTAATTAATCTTTTTTAGACAAGGTCTAAACAAACTTTTTCAACGAACCTTAATTACCTGTTTATTAAATTTAAACTCAAAATACAGGATTAAAAACAGTTTTAATGCTTCAAAAGTATACTTGTTTTTTGAACCGTACCATTTATGACTACTTTTAAATAATAGGTTCCTCTACATAGGTAACTTAAGTCATATGTTAATATAGACTCACCTGCATCTATACTTGCTTTCTTTTTAAACACTCTTCTACCATAATGATTGAATATTACAAACTTTACGTCTGATGCCAGGTTGGCATTTAATTTAATATTTAAATTGTTACTAACTGGGTTTGGATACAATCTTAGGTTTGTAATAGCTACTTGACTGCTATTATTACAAACTCCTAAACTAGCACCATAATTAGCTATATATTTTTCTGCTATTCTTTGTGATACACAAGAATTTCTTCCTCTATAACAAACTTGAACTTTTTGCCTATTAGGGTTATTACCACATGTTACATCTTCTACTTCTAAAGTTATTTTCTTTATTGCTCTGCATCCATTAGTATCTGTAACCGTTACTGTATATATTGTTGTCTCTTCTGGGCATACCTCTAATTCTGCTGTTATTGCTCCTGTACTCCAAACATATGAATAAGGAGCCAAACCTCCTTGAATTTCTGTTATACTAATACTAGTACAAGATTCTGCTACATAACCAAAATTCACTCTTGCTCCTATAGTTGTTGTTACACTTATTGGTTCTGGAGCCAAAATAGTTATAGTATCTGTTATTTTATATCCCAAAGCATCTGTAACGATAACTTTATATACTCCAGGAACTAAACCTGTTATCGTTGCTGTAGTTTGCCCTGTATTCCATTTGTAGCTGTATGGCTTTGCTCCTCCTTCTACACTTATAGTTGCTGTTGCATCTGTAGCTCCATTACAAGTAAGGTTTGTACCTTCTATACCTACAACTGACAATTCTTTTAATTGGAAACGTGCTGATACCGGAAAGTGATCAGATGTTTTTCTTGAGTAGTCACTATCATAAAACTCATAATGTACACGTGCCGATTCCTTTATGTAATTTTTATCTAATTCATTAGATATAGTAATATGGTCTATCATGTTTTCTCTAAATACATAAGACCTAAAACCTTGATTACTTAATGTTTTTGATACTATTGTGTAATTAATAGTATCTTTTATATAAGCTTCAAAACTAGAAGTGGTATTTGTAATACTTGCTACGGTTTCATCTACATCATCATTATAATCTCCTAATAGAATAAGTTTGGAATTTGCATATTGGTCATCTAAAGTATCTTTTAAAACCTCAACATCATACTTACGCATATCATATCTCCTTTGAGCGTCTCTGCTACCATTGGCTCTGGCGTGTAATGCTACTAAGTTTATTTGTTCTGTTTCACCACCTATAGTAACATTGGCTGTCATTAAAAATGGCAAACGCCCACTTGCATAAAAACGATCTGTTGTACTTGGATAATCTACCAAGGCAGAATTATCTCCTCCATTGTATAATGGATGAATAGATTCTAATAACACTTTAGTAGTTACTACTTCTACTGTAGCTGTGTTATAGATGAATCCTAATTTCTGATTAACTTCTGGAACATTAGGTCTAGATACTGCTGGTGAAAGCACATACTCGTACCCTGGTAGTTCTTTTACCATTTGTTCAAATAATAATACGTCTGCAATTTCTTCTACGGCATAAATATCTGCGTTTAATCTAGTTATAATTGTTTTAACTCTTTCTTTTTGAATAGCATCTGATATGTTAGGTGGATTATCTTCATCTCCAAACCATTGTATATTCCAAGTTACCACATCAAACGTTTTATCTTTTGGTATTTTTACTGGTATTGTTGGTGGCACATATTCTCTAGCACATGATATATCTGCTGCTGACCTTGGGATTATTTGATATATTTCGAAGAAGCGGCCAACAATTCCTATAATTTCTCCACATGTTTCTGGTTGTCCTAAACCTACAATTGCTTTTACATCGCTATCTATCCGTATTTCTCCATTTCCAGACACATCTGTTAAGGCATAATTTGCATTTCCAAATAAAATATCTCCTGGTTTTGGAAAACTTGGATTTGTAATTTGCACCAATTCTGCAGGGTGATTCACCAATTCGCTTAACGTAATTGTAAGTGGGGTTATAGGTTTTTTTGGTGTTCCATTGTTTTCAACGTTGGTAACCGTTCTTATTTGGAGTTGTTCTTTAAAAGTATTTTTTGTCCCTGTTACTGTAATAGAATCTCCTATAATAAAATTGCCATCTCCATGTACTAACTCATCAAAAATAGCTATTGCTCCTGTTGTATCTTGTAAATATGCTGGACCTGATAACTCATCAGCAACTGTTAAAACTCCACTTATTGTTACTACTTCACCATCAGCAGAATTTCTAGCATCAAATATATTGATTGCTGTTGGTGGTGAAATTATTGCATCATTTTCTGTTCCTGGTGTCGGAATTGCTTGTATATAGGTTGCTGTATTTCTTGTTCCTCCTACTCCGTTAGGTGTGCGTTGCAATGAATGTCCGTCTTTATTTCCTAACTCATCCTCATTTATTTGGACTTCTCCTATGTTTAACAACTTCAATAAGTCTACATCATCATTATCATTGGTATCATACACCAATGCATCTACAAGGTTAGTCATTGTTATTGCTGAGTTATTTAAAAAACTTGTTGCGTCTCCGGTATATAGGGCTACTGCATCTGCTCCGTTTTGCAATCCGTTGGTTGGTATTACAATAGACACGTTTGGTACTGCTGAATTTCCTAGCACAAAATATCCTTCAGCATTGGTTGTATATCCATCCAAATCATACGCTGCATAGCTTTGGTTGTTTGATCCGTTATAAAAAACTAGAACAAATCCGTCCAATATTGTATTTCCTGTGCCTCCATCGTACAATTCTACAAACTCCATAGTATCAGTTCCAGCTGTATCTGCATCTAATTCATTTATTAAAATAGAAGCTGTTGGTTTTACGGTAATCCCTCCGTTTTGTGTTCCTGGTGTTGGGATTAGTTGTGTATATGTTGAAGTATTTTTTGCCCCTCCACTACCGTTAGGAATACGCTGAGAAGAATGGCTGTCTTTATTTCCTGCTGCTGCTTCATTTATTTGTACTTCTCCTAAATTTAACATTACTAGTAAGTCTGTGTCGTCGCCATCATTGGTATCATAGACAAAAGCATCTACTATATTATCTGTTGTTACTGCTGAATTATTTGGAAAATCGGTTGCATCTCCTGTATACAAAGCTACCGCATCTGCTCCATTTTGTAACCCGTTACTTGGTATTACAATAGATACATTTGAAACACCTACATTTCCTACCACAAAATACCCTTCAGCATTGGTTGTATATCCATCTAAATCATACGCTGCATAACTTTGATTGTTTGATCCGTTATAAAAAACTAGAACAAGTCCGTCCAACGCTGTATTTCCTATTCCACCATCATACAACTCTACAAATTCCTTAGTATCTATACTTGGAGTATCAACGTCTATTTCATTAATTAAGATGGATGGTACTGTTGCTAAGGTTGTTGTTCCTTCCAATTTTACATCATCAAAACCTGCATAATCACTTCCTCCGTTTTGCTTTACAAAAAGCACGAACCTTACAGAAGCAACCGTATTAGGAACTATTGCTGTTATTTGTTCCCAATCTGCTGTGCTATAGGGACTTTCTACTGTTATTGTTTGTACTCCTTGTGAGACTTCATCGTGAAAAATTTCATAACTAACTGTATCTCCATTTGTAACATCATACCCTATTATGTTAATTGCAAAAGACAAACTTACATTTGTATACCCTGTAATATCTACAGCATCAAAAGATAGGGTTCCTCCACTTACTGTTCCGCAATTACCTTCTAAATCACGTACTCCAAAAAAACTTGTGGCTGTATTTGCTTTACTAATAGATCCTACACTGGAAACTATATCCCAGACATCGCTACCTCCATCATTACAATTTACTGGAGAAGCTGTATAGTTCCATGTATCTGCACTTGTACCTTCATAACCTTGAAATGCTATAAAATCTCCTGTTGGTGGCACAACAATAACACCCTCTAATGTTGCTACTGATAGTTTGTTGCTCGCTACGGATACGTTACTTGCTGCGTCCAGAGCTTTTACTGTAAATGTGTAAGTAGTATTTGGTGTTAGTCCTGTTACGGTATAATTTGTTCCTATTACTACTCCCTCTAATGTTGTTCCATTAAAAATTTGATAAGTGGTTACTCCTACATTATCTGTTGCTACACCCCAAGACAGTACTGTTGTTGTTTGGGTAGTATTTGCGGCAACCAAATTGGTAGGATTTGTTGGTGCTTCTATATCTGTGTTGGTTGTATTAAACGTATCTTCTGCTTGTGGACCTCCCCATATTGCTGTTGCAAATGCCGGATTATCTATAAAAGGGTTTCTGTTTCCTTGTATACTTTCTAACAATACATTTCTATTAATTTCTATTTGTGATACTGGGTCTTCTACATTCCATTCTATAAAAATATCCATCATATCTGGGTGGTATGTTTGTGTTCCTGTACCTACTGCGTTTGGCAAACACTGGTTGCCATAACGTACATACATATACATCATCATTCTTGCTACATCACCTTTCCACTCATCTCCTGGGTACCATGTGTTACCACCAATTAATCCTGCATTACCGCTTCCATCAGCATATGGATGATTGTTTCTTAGTGAATTAAACTCCACATCTGAGGGTCTTAAATGATGCGCATCTGAACCTGGTCCTGTACTTCCTAAATTTGGGTTTCCTAAAGACCGTGGGTATGCATGCTCTCTATTCCAATCTCCTTTATTCCCTCCATTATTGTTTACGCCTCTAGCCCTATCATTTATAATATTAGTATCGGTATCGTCATAACCATATATTAATAATATATTCTTTGGGTTTGACAAATCTAAATCTGTTTGTTTCAATGCATTCCAAACTCCTGGTGTATAGCTTAAAACAGTAATATTACTTGATATTAACGTTGCTAAGCTCGTTTTTAAATTTTCTCCTGTTTGCGTAATATTAGTCCCATTATAATATGCAGGTACTTGACCGTACAAATGAACACTAAAAAATAAAAAAATAGTCCAAACTAAGACTAGTCTATTAATATATATATATATCATAATCACCATAATTAATTGAGCTTTAAAATTACTGAAGTAAATTTTGCTTACTGTAAGTTTAGTACTAATTAATTGTTAAGTAAACATCTCTTAATAATTTTTACAAATAACATTTTTACAATACTCTTTTTTTGATTTTTTCATAAAAAAAACCTCAGAGATTAACTCTGAGGGTTTTTTATAAAAGTGTAATTTATTATTTACTTATGCATCTTTGTGTATTTCTACAGAATGAGGATAAGGTATTTCAATCCCTGCTTTATCTAATGCCAATTTGCAATTTTCGATGGTTTTGAAACGTACATCCCAGTAATCTTCTGGAGTAGAATAAGGGCGTACCGCAAAATTCACGGAGCTATCTGCTAATTCTGATACATTTACAGATGGCGCTGGGTCTTTTAAAACTTTAGGGTTTGCTAATAACACCTCTAACAATACTTCTTTAGTCTTTTTAATATCTTCTCCATAACCAACTCCTATTGTTAAATCTACACGCATTTTCCCTTCTGCAGTATAGTTTATAATATTTCCGTTAGCCATTGCTCCGTTTGGTACAATTGCTAATTTATTATCTGGCGTTATTAATTTTGTAGTAAAGATTTCAATTTCTTTTACTTCTCCAAGTGTTCCTTGAGCTTCTATTAAATCCCCTATTTTATAAGGTTTAAAAATAATAAGTAATACACCACCAGCAAAATTAGATAAGGAGCCTTGTAATGCTAAACCAATTGCTAAACCAGCTGCTGCTATTACTGCTGCTAAACTTGTAGTTTCCACTCCTAAGGTTGATATTACGGTAATTATTAAAAATATTTTCAAAGTCCATGAAGATAGATTTATTAAAAATTTTTGAAGTGATTCATCATAGTCATTTTTTGTCATAACTTTTTTAAATACTTTCATGATTTTTTTAATAACCCAAGAACCAATCATGTAAATAAGAATCGCTTTTAACACAGGAAAACCATATGTTTCAACATAACCAAAAATGGTTTCAGATGATATATTCTCTAGAAATCCTCCAGATGTTGCTGTCTCTTGTAAGTTTTGCATAATTTTTGAAATAATAATTTTTATGAGGTTCGTATGTCTTTTTTATAAGACACTAAATTAAATAGAAAGTCACAAAAAAATACGTCTTTTAAATATTTATCTTTTTTAAGAAACGTGAAAATTTTAAATTTCTTCCAATTAAAAAAACTTGCTTTGGTTATTTTTCAAAACAGGATTTAAGTAAATTTCTTAGGTTTTACTTACCAAATAATTCCACTATTTTTTCTAAGCCTTCACCTTTGTAATTAGATTTTTCTAAAAGCTGAATAGCTTGAACTAAATGTGCCGGATTCATGTTTTTTCCTAAAACGCGTATAATAGCAAAGCCTTTTTTTTCATCATTACCATAAATTATTACCTCATCAATTGCATCTTCTTCTCCTAAATATTTTATGACGCCTTTTCCGTAGGGAGTATTTAATTTCATTATATCTACATATTTTTTATTTTTTAAAATAGATTTCACCTTTGTTTTTTCAATCTCATATTCTACTTCATTATCATCTGTTTTTTTAAAAGCTAATACATTTAGTTTTTTTAATGAATTAAAGGTTTTCTTTTCTGTAGCTTTTAATTCCGTTTTTTCAATATTAAGCATACTTGCTGGCAAGTCTATTGCTAAAAAATTAGAATTTTCAGAGTTATCCACATAATACTCTTGTAAACTTTTATCAGATGAGCATGATGCCAATGCAATTAATAGCGTAAAAATTAATATTCTATTCTTCATTTTTAAAATATTTAATATTTGAAATACCTGCCAACATTTTTCAATACTGTTGAACAGGTATTGTTTTTTTTTAATTGTCTCCTACTTTATTTAGGTGACTAGGCAGGTTCATCTTTTTTGTTAACTGTCCTATTTTATTTAAATCTATATCTCCTGTCATTGACACTAAAACGGTTTCAAATTTTCTATCTATTATTTCTATCTCCTTGTTTTTCATTCCTGATACAAACATTAATAATTCGCTTACATGATTATCATTTTTTCCATTTTTAACATAAAATATCACATTCATATCTTTCTCCTTAATACGCATTAGCTCTTCTAATTTAGAGGACTTGAGGTATTTTTTTACTGTAGTATTCATATCAGCAGCCCTAGATTTGTCTTCTGTAATAAATACTTTAATTCCGTCTATATTTTTTGCCGTATTAACAAATTCTTGTGTTTCTGGATTACTATCCATTTCTCCTATAGAAGTCAAAAGATTTAGCATGTTTTTATTTACAACTACAGAACCTACGTTATCCATTTCTTCATATTTATCAAAAATAGATTGAGAAAAACCTAGTAATGGTAAAATTGCTGCTACTAAAAATAATTTAATTTGTTTCATGATTGTCGTTTTTGTTACTCTGAATTTATTTATTCCTGAGTCTGATTTGATTGATTGATGATAATTTTGATATTATTTATTTTTACCTGCCTTGTTTAATTCTTTAGGAAGATTCATTTTAGAGGTTAGCGAGTTAATTTTATTTAAATCTATATCTCCTGTTAAAGACAATAGAACAGTTTCAAATTTTGTTCCATTAGCTTCCAAATCTTTAATACCAGTTACAAACATTAATAGTTCACTCACATGATCATCGTCTTTACCTTCTTTAATGTAAAACTTAACATTGGTATCTTTATCTTTTATACGCATTAGCTCTTCCATAGAAGTAGCGCTTAAGTATTTATTCACAGCTGTTTTCATATCTGCCGATACTCTTTTGTTTTCTGTTGTAAATACTTTTAAATTTTTAATACTTTTTGCTATCTCCATAAAATCTTTAGCTTCTGGGTCATCTATTTCTACATCTATTTTGCTTAAAAGATTAAACATGCTCTTGTTTACTACAATTGCTGTAACATCATCTAAATCTTCATATTTATCAAATAAAGATTGGGCAAAGGTGATAAAAGGCAGTATTGTCATTATAAATAGTAGGGTAAACTTTTTCATGATTTTTAATTTTTATTATAAATTTTTTGTTTTGTTTCTTCAAACTTTTCTAAATAGCTTACTTTTTGGGTTCCTTTTTCAAAATTTTCTGCCAGAAGATTTAATGCTTTTTTTGTTTGTTCATAAGCATATTGTGCGTCTCTTCTTTGTTTATATTCATATCCAAAATATATACTAAAAACTAAAACTATTACTACTGCAATAGATGACCATTTATAAAAATTATTTTTAGTTTTTAATGGCACATGTTTTGTATACCGTTCTTTTTTAGCTTCAGAAAAGTACTGAAACATAGGTGTATATTGCTTTAAATGTGGCGCTACATTTTCTTTAGAAAAATACGCTCGCAACGTTTCTTCTTCTATAACAGTTGTTGTTGCTTTAAAGTACTTTTCTATTAATTGTTCTATTTTAACTAACTCCATAGTCATGTTTTTCTTTTAATTTTTCTCTTACCGCTTTTCTTGCCCTAGACAACGCTACTCTTACTGCAGTGGGCTTCATAGCTAATATTTTTCCTATTTCTTCCAAATCATACTGTTCTACATCTCTTAATTGTAAAACCATTTTTTGCTGATCTGGTATACCTTCCATAATTTTATGAACCCAATTAATACTATCATTAATTTCTAGTTGTTTTTGTAATGATGAGTTTCCGTCTTCATAATTAGAGTGTACCAACCGTAAATTATCTGCTTGTTTTGATTTTAGCCTATCTAAACAAAAATTCTTTGTCATTGTCATAGCAAATGCTTCTACGCTCTTGTAATTTTCTATTTTTTTATTCTTATCCCATAATTTTAACAAAATTTCTTGTGTGGCATCTTCCGCTTCCTCTTTAGAAACTAATAAACGTTTTGCTAAACGAAATAGTTTATCTTTAAATGGCATTACTACATTCAGAAATTCTGCTTGTTTCATTAATTGGTTTGTTTGCTGTATGAACCTTTTAAAGGGTTTATACTTTGAAGACGAAGTATAACGATTTTTGTTACAATTTATTTTTAAACTTTTAAATTACAAGCTTATATTCGTAACTGTTTTACTAATTACCTAGCATAAATTTAAAAAACACTTTTTCTTTAAATTCATACCACTAATTGGTATAAAAATTGATGTGTTACTTGTACCAATAAATAAAATGAAAATGAAAAAAAAGCTATTATCTACACTTTTAATATTAGTATTAATTATTAGTTGTAAAAAAAGTGATAACAACGTAATTAATGGTAATTCAAATGCTCCCAATCCAAATGCTACAGATGTAGCCACGCAAGATTTTATTTGGAGAGCTATGAATCTATGGTATTTTTGGCAAGATGATGTTGCTAATTTAGCCGATACTAAATTTCCTAATACTCCTGAAGGGATTACAACTTATACCGAGTTTCTTAAATCCGAAGACACTCCTGAAGATTTTTTAAAAAACAAACTTCTACACCCAAAAGATCGTTTTACTTTTTATAATTCTGACTATAAAAAACTCGTTAATAACCTTTCTGGTATTTCTAAAAGTAATGGGGTGGAGTTTGGTCTTTTATTAATAGCAGACAATGACGAGGATAATAGCAATAATAATGTTTATGGTTATGTACGTTATATCATTCCAAATTCTGATGCTTCCTCCAAAGATATTAAACGTGGGGATATTTTCACAGGCGTAAACGGACAAACTTTAAACTATAATAATTTTAGAGAATTACTATTTAGCAATGCAGATAGTTATACCTTAAATATGGCTGATATTGTTGATGGTACTATAATTAATAATAAAAAAAATGTTAGTTTAACGAAAGAAGAAGGGGTACAAGAAAATCCTATTTTTATGACTAAAACTTTTAATATTAATGGTGAGAAAATTGGGTATTTGGTTTACAATGGTTTTCTAAGAAATTTTGATAAACAACTAAATGATGCTTTTGCTACATTTAAAGCCGAAAATATTACCGACCTAGTATTAGATTTGCGCTACAACCCTGGAGGGTCCGTTAATTCTTCTCGTTTACTTGCTAGTATGATTTATGGTACTAAAACCAAAGAGCTATATATAAAGCAACGATGGAATAATAAAATACAATCGCAACTTGACGCTTCTGATATTGAAGATTATTTTGCTTCTAAAACTAGTGATGGGAGTAACATTAACACTCTAAATCTAAGTAAAGTTTATATTATTGCTACAAATAGTTCTGCATCTTCAAGTGAATTAGTTATGAATGGCTTAGCTCCTTACATAAACGTAGTGCATATTGGAGAAAAAACTACAGGAAAAAACAGGTTTTCTATTACATTAGTTGATGACCCAAACAATTCTAGTGGCCCATATGTATATTCCGCTAAAAGAGAGAAGAATATAAACACAAACAATCGTTGGGGTTTACAACCTTTGGTTGGAAGAAACGAAAATTCAGTTGGTTTTTATGATTATACGGATGGCTTAATTCCTGACATTGAATTACCAGAAGATTTGGAAAATTTAGGTGCTCTTGGAGATGTTAACGAACCTTTATTAGCTAGAGCAATACAAGAAATTACAGGCGCAAATGCCAAAAGAGATTTCACCGTAAAAACACCTATTAAAGCATTTACCAATTCAAAAATGTATACGGCTGTAAAAGACAATATGTATATAGATAAAGAGCTTAATATAATTTTTTAGAACATTACAATAGAAAAAACAATGTCTTAAAACATTGTTTTGAAAATAGCACTATATTAGGAAGACAGGTCTACGACTTGTCTTCTATTTTTATAACAGCTCCTAAAGAGATTTTATATTGGAAAGAATCTTCCAATTTAACGTTGTTATGTTGTGCTAAAAAAGCTCTAATTATTCCTGCATGTGTTACAACTACTACTTTTTTATGCTTAGCAGATTTTAATGATTTTTTAAATTCCAACACCCTATTATTTAAATCTACATATGATTCTCCGTTAGGGCATGGAACATGAACAAAATCTTCCATCCATATTGTAAGTTCTTCTTTGTTTATAGCATCCCACGGTTTAAGCTCCCAATCTCCAAAATTTAGCTCCTTTAACCTATTATCATAATTAATAGCAGTAACGTTAAAAACTGTTTCAGCTAGTTGTTTACAACGTTGTAAAGGACTAGAATACACTACAACATCATTTTCTGGAAAAGAATTATTCTTAAGTATTTGTGCCACTTCGTCTTTAAAACTAGAAGCTAATAAAATGTCTGATTGCCCATAACAAATTCCTTTTGCTATTTCTGGGGTGGTATGTCTAATTAAATAAATTTCCATATTGCTATTAAGCTTAAATAAAACACTACTTCTGTTATTTGTTGTACTGCACCAACGCAATCACCATTATAACCGCCTATCCATTTTTTATAAAAACGGAACATTAAAGCTTCAACTATGAGCATTGGTAAAAAAACAAGTATAAAAATCCAATCATTAAAAAATAAAAATACTGACGAAGCTACAACTAGGTTTGTTACTAAAGAGATTAGTGATAGCTTTCTACCAGCACTTCCTGATTTAGCTAAATTATTATTTTGAACGTAAGCACCTCTATACAACATGCGTGCTCCTATAGTTCTACTTACTACGTTACCAGCAATAATCGTTATCAAAATCCATTCTACAGATATACTATTTAGTGCTAAGAACTTAAGGCATAAAATTGAAATTAATCCTACTACACCAAAAGTTCCCAAACGAGAATCTTTCATAATTAAAAGAATTTTTTCTTTTGTCCATCCACCACCAAAACCATCACAAACATCTGCTAATCCGTCTTCATGAAAAGCTCCAGTTGTACGGATTGTTGAGGCCATACTTAATACCAAAGAAATTTCAACAGAAAAAAGTAAATGAGATATCCAAAATATCCCAGCTCCTATTCCGCCTACAATCCACCCTATTAATGAAAAATAACGTGCACTTTCTTTCATGTAAACTGGGTTGTGATCTACCCATTTAGGACATGGTATACGGGTGTAGAACATAAGTGCTGTAAAAAATATTCTAATCTCTCTACCCATATTTAATCCTTATTTGTTATTTGAGCCGAATCAAAACTTGCCATTTTATTAAAAAAAGTGCTTGCCGATTGTATTATTGGGTATGCAACTGCAATACCAGAGCCTTCCCCTAAACGCATGCCTAAATTTACTAATGGTTTAGCATTCATATAGGCTAACATTTTAGTGTGTCCTTGTTCGTTTGAATGATGTGTAAATATGGCATATTCTAAAACATTTTTATTTATATTTTGGGCTACCAACATAGCAGCACTAGAAATAAACCCATCTACCAAAATAAGCATTCCTAATTCTGCTGCTTTTAACATTCCCCCACACATTTGGGCAATTTCAAAACCTCCAAAAGTACTCAGTATTTCTAAGGAATTACTTGTATTTACTTCCGCATGTTTTTCTACTACTTGTTTCAGCGTTTTTACTTTTAAGTTTAATTGCTCTTTATTAGCGCCAGTTCCTTTACCTACACAATCTTCAATCGGAATTTTACATATACAACTCATCAATAATGCCGCAGCTGCTGTATTGCCAATACCCATTTCTCCAAAACCAACAATATTACTACCTTCCTTGTGGATATTCTCAATGATTTCTGTTCCTTTAGTTAGTGATTGTTTACACTGGTCAATTGTCATTGCACTACTGAGTAGGTAATTTGAAGTGCCCATAGCTATTTTTGCATCTATAAGCCCCTCTATTTTTCCGAAGTTATAATTTACCCCTGCATCAACAATTTTAAGAACAAGGTTGTTTTGTATTGCAAATACATTAATTGCAGCCCCTTTTGCTATAAAATTTAGTACCATTTGAAAAGTAACTTCTTGGGGGTATGGATTTACCAACCCTTCTTCAGCTATTCCATGATCTCCTGCAAAAACAACTATGGTGGGTTTTTTTGAAATAGGATTTAGCGTTTGTTGAATTTTTGCAATTTTAAAGGCTATTGTTTCTAATACTCCTAAAGCTCCAACAGGTTTAGTTTTTAAATCTATTTTTGATTGTATAGCAGCATCAAAATCAGCTAATGGTGGTTCTATATTAAATGTAATCATATGTTCCAATTTATAAAACAATAGTCTTTATAGGTCTTTTTAGTATAACTAGGCACTTTTAAAGGTTCTAAAAATAAAGGGCAATATGTAACTGCTGTGTGATATTCTCCATTTTCGCCACATACATCAACCCCTTTTTGCTCTAGTTCTACTATCAATTCTCTTGTTATTTCTCTTCCTAAAAAGGTCTCCCCTAAATGCGTATTGCAAGATACTATTATAGCTTTTATACCGCTATCTATCATTGCATACACTAACTCTTTTCTATCTTGTTGCCACAATGGTAAAAGGGCCTTTAAATGGTTTGCGTTACACACTTTTTCTTCCCATGCTCTATGGGATTCAATATCTATATCACCAAAAACAACGCCTCCGGCATTGTGTGTTATTTTTAATTCTCCTAGAGCTTTTATATAACTTTCCTCATAAGCGTTCCAAGTTGCAGGAACACCAAGTAGCGATACAGCTAAAGCTTTTGCTTGTTGCTGTAATAATGAAAGTGGTAATCCGTGAGAACGAGAGACTTCACCGTTTTCATTCATCATATTAAGTAATGCATGTAATGTATTGCCTTGGGCTAGAGCAAGCATTAATGCGTAGCAACTATCTTTTCCGCCACTCCAAGAACTAATTAACCTCATCTTAGACAGGTATTAAATCACAAAAATGAAACCCTGCTTGCTTTTTAACGGGTTCTTTAGAGTAACATGCATCTTCTTTATTTTTGGGTGCTTTGTATTCTTTATATACTTTTTCTCCTAAATTATATGCTATAGGTTTATTAAAGATAGGACCATCAAAAACGAATGTATGAAACTCCCCATTTTCGCCACATGGATCTACATTTTTAGGCAAATCTTTTAAGAATTGCTCATCTATTATTCTACCTGCAAAGTCTTGACTTAATAATTCAGATTTTACACATACAACAACGGTTTTAAATCCTAAATCTATAAATTCATGTACTAATTCCGTTGTATCTCTTTTCCAAAGTGGAAAATGGGCTTTTAAGCCTACATCTGCGAGTTTATTTTCTCTATAAGCACGTAAATCTTCTAAAAAAATATCTCCAAAAATGCTATGTGTTACTTGCTCTTTTTTTAATCCCAAAAGCACCTCTTTCATAGTTTCATCATACACTGCCATAGTAGGCATTTCTGGCAATCTAATTTCTTTAATTGGAAGCCCTATTGCCTCTCCTTGTGCATACAACAACTCTCTACGTACACCATGCATAGATATTCTATCAAATTTAGAATTCACAGTTGTCATTAAGCCTGCTATATCAAACTGCTTTTCTTTTAATATATGGTACAGTGCTAATGAGCTATCTTTTCCTCCACTCCAATTGAATATCGCTTTTTTCTTTTTCATTATTTTAGTGTTAAAGGCATTCCTGATACCATAAAAATGGCTTTATCTGCTTTTTCAGCTATAAATTGGTTCATCCACCCTTGTAGTTCTGTAAATTTTCTGCCCACTTCTGTTTGCGCATGAATTCCCATTCCTATCTCGTTGGATATAATAATGATGGTTGCTTCTTGCTTAAATAATTCTAGGAGCTCTTCTTTCCCCTTCTCTAAACATTCTTCTACATTATTTTTAGTATCTACATACCAATTGGTAAGCCAAAGGGTAACACAATCTACAACAACCGTCTTTCCCTTTAGATCAATTGTACCTATGTATTTTTCTTCTTCAATAGTTGTCCACCTATCATCTCTATCATTAACATGACGTTCTACTCTTTTTTCAAAGTCGCCATCCCATACTCTTGATGTAGCCAAATAAAATGGCGTATTGGAAAGTTCTAATGCTAAGTTTTGTGCATATCCACTTTTGCCTGACCGTTCTCCTCCTGTAATGTAGTAAATCATATTTTTATAAAATTATTCAATATCACTTTTTTAGTAAACAACCTATGAGCGAGCATATAAGGCATTCAAAAGAAAAACCTTTTTATTTAGAGGCATGCCTTAAAGCATTTAAATCTCTATTCCCCAGTAAAAATATTACTTTTTTGGATAGGGACAGTTAGTGCAATTATTGGTACAACAAGCTCCTTGGCGTAATAAATACCAACCACTAAATACCCATGCTCCATTATCATTTAAATTATAATCTATTCCCTCTATACAATTTTTAGGTTTCCCCATTCCTTGTATTCTCTTTATTTTACTTGGTGTTAGCTGTTCTAGGTAGGTGGTTATTTTTTCTTTTATTTCTTGGGTTAAGCATGTTTTACACAAGCACCTTTTTCCCATATCTATTGGCATAATTACGGGGAAATTAGTACACCAGCAATCTTCTCCACAACTAAAAGTGGTTTTACAAAAAGCGCATGTTTTTTTTATTGTGGCAATCACCTAGGGTATCTTTAATTCGTTTATTTTTTTATATCTTCCACTAAAGGAATTTCTGTTTTTAAATATTTCAGGGTAAAATATTCTTGACAATAGCTCTATACCATCTACTAACTTTGTACTTGGCTGTGTAAACAAATCTGCATCTGCAATATATACCTCTCCTCTTTTAACAGCTTTAAGCTTATTCCAACCGGATTTAGAAGTAAGTATATCTAATTCTAAAGCTGCTCTTTCTACAGAAAACCCACATGGTGCTACTATTATTATTTCTGGATTGTATGTTAGTATCTTTTCCCAAGAAATAACAGTTGAATATCCTGAAGGGCTAGAGAGTTTATCTACTCCTCCTGCTAATTTTATTTGATTAGGAATCCAATGACCACAGTTATAAATTGGATTTATCCATTCTAAAAATGAAATACGTTTAATAGAAGCTTTATGTTTTCTTAATTGACTTTCAATAGTATCTGTCCTATTTTTTAATTGTGCGAGTAAAGCTTCCCCTTTTTCTTCTTTACCTACTGCATGTGCTATAGCGCATGCATTTTTATACACATCGTTAAGATTTTTAGGAGAAAGTGATAGTATTTTTGGTTGTTTTTCTAATGTGGATATGGATGATATTACATTATCTGTTCCTATCTGGCAAACGCCACAGACGTCTTGCGTAATAATAATATCTGGATTAATTTGATGTAATAATTTTTCATCTATATAATAGAGGCTTTTTCCTTGCCTAGCATAACTAGAAACAACCCTATCTATCTCTAGGCTACTAAATGTATTTCCCTCTATATGAGAACGCACTACTGCAGGTTTATTAGACGGACACTCAAAAGTAACGCCAAAAAGATGCTCTTCTAATCCCAGCTGTTGAATCATTGAAGTTGCCGCTGGAAGAAAAGAGCATATTTTTAGCATTATAATTTATTTTTTTGATGAAAATTATTTTAACTACTATCTATGGTGAATTAACTTAGCGTAAGCTCACTATACAAAAAATTAAAAAGGTTTAGGAGTAACTCTCATCAAAGAATTAAACCCACAATGTGGGATTAAAAGTTATATTTCACACCAATATTATAATTTCTGCCTCTAGTTGTAAAACCATAGATACTTACAAAATCTTTGTCCAAAGCATTGTTTAATGCACCATATAATACAAATTTACCATCCAGTAATTTTTGTTGCGCATATATATCAAAAAGTCCGTAACTATCTAAGTCTATTTCGTTAGAACTTGCAAAATCAAAAATGGTTCTTTCTCCTGTATAATTATATTTTAAATTAATCACACTGTTTTTAGATGGATTTACATTTATAGATGCTCCCCATTTATCTTCTGGAATACGATAAAATGTACTAACCTCGTCTGTAAATACATTGGTATGGTTTAGAGCGAATGATACTTTATCAGAAACCGTCATAGACAAGTCCATTTCAACACCATTTACTTCTCTGTCTGTATCTAAATTTTGATATGCTCCTCCAATAAAATTACCATCACCATCAAATTCTGAAACAAAACCAATGGCAGATTTTTCATTTCGATTAAAGTAAGCAATGTTAAACACTAATGATTTTCCTAAATATAAAGAAGTTCCAAATTCAAAATTTACCGATTCTTCTGGATTTAAATCTGGGTTTCCATAAGATGAAAATAATTGATACCCAGTTGGTGTAATATAGGTGGATGCTACAGATGCAGACAGCTTTAATTTTATATTATCTATTGTTGTAAAAAGGTAACTTGGATTTATGTTGTAAACAAACTTTGAATCATACTCACTATGAATATTTAGCCTACCTCCAACGTGAACATTAAATCCATACTTGCTTTCAAAAAACAAAGATGCATAAGGATCTACTATTGAAAATTTAGTATCCTCAAAATCAATAACACCTTCTTGTTCATATGAAAACAACTGAGAGTTTACTCCCCAAACACCTATTAATTCGGTATTTATTTTATGTCGATTAGTTAAATCTAATTGTAAATTTTGCCCGTTATTCACAGATGGAAAGCTACTTATGAACTCTCTTTTATTGGAAGCATATAAAGCTTTTAATTTAACTTCACCCTTAGCATATGTATAGGTAGGTATTAAACCTGCTCTAAATAATTGTCCTTTTTGCACATTTTCTGCATCTGCAAAAGCTCCTGCATCATATCCAGATTTAAAATCATCATACCCTACAACACCATCTAATTTAAAAGCTTCATTAAATTTATAACCTAACTTTAATAGTCCATTTTTTTGCTGAAAACCATCTTTTTTAAACTCTGTTGGGGAATTTTCATCTGAAGCAGCAGAAAAACCATCGGAATTACTATAATTACCAGAAAGCATATAACTAAATTTATTAATTTTTCCATTAATATTTCCATTTACTGTTTCTGTATTATACGAACCGTAATTAACATCTAAACTTCCACCTATTGGCTCTTCTTTATTTTTTTTGAGAGCTATATTAATTACCCCTGCAGATGCTCCTGTACCGTATAAAGTACTTAAGCCACCTTTTAGCACTTCTATAGATTCTATAGAACTAACAGGTAATAAGCGCAAGTCGTAAGAAGCACTAATACCAGAAGGATCATTAAGAGGAATACCATCTATTAGTATTAAAACATTTTTATTTCTTCCTCCTCTTACATAAGTGCTAATATTTGTCCCAGGAGAACCAAAATTACCTTCCATTTGAATACCTGGAACTTCATTCAAAATATCTACTACAGATTTACCTGCGTTTCTTTCTATGCTTTCTGCAGAAAGTTTATAGATTGTTTTTCCTGATTTTTCTACAGGAATTTTAAATAGTGTCCCTGTTACCACAACTTCTTGTAACTGTGTTCCTTTTGTTATAGAATCTTGTTTTTTACTTTTATTTGATTGTGCAAATGTTAAAAAAGAAGTAAGTATAAAACATCTTAATAAAATAATTTTCCTACTCATAGTGATTGTATTCTTAAAATTAAAAATTATAATTTGGAATATAGCTATGAAGAGAAACATGGATATACATACGAAGAGCACATACACCACTTATCCTCATTGCTTTTATCCCGAAAGCTCTGATTTATTATTATGATTAGGCAGGTATTCTGACTTGCGCTACTTTTAACACCTTCCCATTCTAAAATTTAAGAACAGTGGTATTACTTGTTAAAAGCTATTGATAGAGCTTACAGCTACGGGTATAGTTCCAGATTTTCACTGGATTCCCTTTTAAAACAATTTTAATCAAATAAAATTATTACCAAAAATCCGTGCAAGATTACGAAACATATCTGAAATTTTTACAACAAATTAAAATTATTTTACTAAAGAGCCTTTCAAACATTTTGTTTATTTTTCTATCATACAATCAAATAATAGTACTTTTGAAAAAATTAAACTTTCTCTCTTGAAAAAAACTATTTTTATATTAACTATTTTACTTTATTTTTCTTGCAAAGAAAAGAAGAAAGAGTCCCTTCCTTTTTCTAAACCCTTGAAAAATGAAACTATAACCGATGCTAAAGGCTTTACAATAGAAAAAACGAACAACGGAGTTATCATTATTAAAATTTTATCGCCATGGCCTGGTGCTGAAACAGCATTTACCTACGCCCTTGTTCCAAAAGAAAAAGTGGCTTTTATTACCTTAAACAAAGATGAATATGATGCCATAATAACGGTTCCTGTAGAACGCTTAATTGCTACTTCTACTACACATATTCCTACACTAGAAGCTTTAGGTGTTGCCAATAAATTGGTTGGTTTTCCTAATACAGATTATATTTCTTCTAAGTATACTAGAAAAAGAATAGACAATGGTTTAGTACAAGAATTAGGAACAAATGAAGCTATAAATACAGAAATTGCACTTTCTCTAGCTCCAGGTCTTGTCATTGGGTTTGGTGTTAACAATCAAAACAAATCCTACAATAGCTTAAAACGTTCTAATATTCCTGTCGTGTATAGTGGTGCTTGGACCGAAGAAACTCCGCTTGGAAGAGCCGAATGGATAAAGTTTTTTGCTCCCTTCTTTAAACAAGAAAAAAAAGCTGATAGTATTTTTAAAGTTATTAAAAATGATTACAATAATTCTAAATTATTAGCCATTAAAGCTACTACAAAACCAACTATTTTAAGTGGTGCCTTGTATAAGGATATTTGGTATATGGCAGGAGGAAAAAGCTGGATGGCTAAATTTTTTGCTGATGCAAAAACTAATTATTTATGGAAAGATGATACAGCTACCGGAAGCCTTTCTTTAAGCATAGAAAGTGTTCTTAACAAAGGAATACATGCTGATTTTTGGTTAAACCCCTCTTCGCATACTTCTTACAATAACCTAATTGCCGCTAATGACCATTACAAAAAGTTTGATGCTTATAAAAATAAAAAAATATTTTCTTATGCTAATACTACTGGTGCTACTGGCGGACTTTTATTTTACGAATTAGGACCAAACAGACCCGATTTAATCTTAAAAGATTTTATTCATATTTTTCATCCAGAGCTTTTACCTAGTTATTCGCCTTTCTTTTTTAAGCCTTTAAAATAGTGACAAACTCTAAAACATATACCGCTACTTTTATGCTATTACTTATAGCTTTGGCTGTTAGTTTTTGTATAAATATTAGTTTAGGGTCTGTAAGTATACCACTAAAAGAAACCCTCTTTTCTATTTTTGGTAATACAATAAAAAATGAATCTTGGGAATATATTATCTGGAACTACAGACTACCAAAAGCATTTACTGCCATATTAGTTGGTGGCGGGCTTTCTTTAAGTGGTCTTTTAATGCAAACATTGTTTAGAAACCCGCTTGCAGGACCTTTTGTACTTGGTATTAGTTCTGGTGCAAGTTTGGGCGCTGCATTACTTATTATGGGTTCCTCTCTTTTTGCTGGAGTTTTTGCTTTTAGCTTTATAAATGATATTGGTATTGTAATAGCTTCTAGTATTGGAAGTTTTTTAGTGCTTTTAGTTGTTATAACCATTGCTATTAAAGTAAAAGATACCATGGCGCTACTTATTATAGGCTTAATGTTTGGGAGTATTACATCTGCTATTGTTAGTGTACTCTCCTATTTTACAAGTGCAGAACAATTACAACGTTATATGTATTGGTCTTTTGGTAGTGTAGGAGACCTTTCATGGTTTCAAGTAGGCTTACTTTTTACCATTGTTTTTATAGGTATTCTACTTAGTATTTTAAGCATAAAAGCCTTAAACAGCTTCTTGTTAGGAGAAAACTATGCACAAAGTTTAGGCATAAACATTAAAAAATCACGTTATATAATTATTATAGCTACAGGATTAATTGCTGGTGGCATTACTGCTTTTGCTGGTCCAATAGCTTTTGTTGGTTTAGCAGTACCACATTTAACCCGGCAACTATTTAACACTACCAATCACAAAATATTAGTTCCTGCAGTGCTTATTTATGGTGCTATATTACTTTTATTGTGTGATATTGTAGCACAAATACCTAACTCTGCTAGTATTATCCCAATTAATGCTATTACCAGTATTATTGGGGCACCAATAGTAATTTGGTTATTGATAAAAAAAAGGAAGATGGTGTTTTGACTTTAACTCAATAATCTCGGAGATTGAGCATAGCCGAAATAATAGAATGTAAGGAGGAGGATAAAAGACAGTAAACAAAAAAATATTTTCAACATTTAAAAACAACAATATATATAAACCAAAACTTCGACTACGCTCATTTTCAACCATCAAGAGAATAGAGAAGCTTATAAAAACAAAAAACATCAACCAAAAAAAAGAACATATAGCTTTAGAAGTAAACAACCTAAGTGTTGGCTACAAAAACAAAACGCAAACAAACATAATTGCTAAGGATATTCGGTTTTCGCTAACCAAAGGAGAATTAGCTGCTATTGTGGGGGTAAATGGTATTGGAAAATCTACGCTATTGCGAACACTTGGGAATGTGCAATCTAGAATTAATGGTGATATTCGTATTGATAATAAAGAACTTTCTACATACACATCTTTAGAATTGGCTTCTAAAATAAGTGTGGTACTAACAGAACCTATAGCTTCTAAAAACCTAACTGTATTAGAGGTGATTACCCTTGGCAGACAACCTTATACCAATTGGATTGGAAAACTAACTACTACTGATACTAACAAAATAACAGATGCCATACAAATGGTAGGTATTGAAGGTTTAGAATTAAAAAAATGTTATGAATTAAGCGATGGACAATTGCAAAAAGTAATGATTGCAAGGGCTTTGGCTCAAGATACAGCTTTAATATTTTTAGATGAACCTACTTCCCATTTAGATTTATACCATAAAATTCATATCTTAAAACTACTTCGTTCTATAGCGCATGATACAAACAAGACTATTTTATACACCACTCACGAAATTGAAGTTGCCATACAGTTGTGCGACAAAATGCTGATATTAGAAAAATACAAACATACTTTTGGGAATCCATGCGAATTAATAGATAAAGAAGTTTTTGATAATTTATTTCCAAAAGATACCATTACTTTTGATGCAAAAACTAGTTCGTTTAAAGTGAATAAGTAATCCTACTATTGTTCTTATTTTAATCACAAACCTTTTATCTTTACGTTAACAATTTCAACATTTATGAGCAACCCTCTTTTGTATAGCATTATTGGTATTATTTGTCTTGCAATTGGTTATTTTTTAGGAAATTACATCCAAAACCTTAAAACCAAATCTAGTCAAAGTGCTCTGGTAGAGCGTGAACAACAACTACGCAATAATCTGTTATCATTAGAAGAAAAGTTATCATTAAGTGAAGAACAAAAAAATAATCTACGTCTAAAAACCGACGAGGAGAAAAGCATTTTACAATTGGAAAAAGAACAATTAGGAAATCAAATTGTTCGTTACCAAGCCGATATGGAGAATTTGCACCTTAAAAATAAGGAGCAAAAACAAGAGGTTGAAAAACTACAAGAGAAATTCACTAAAGAATTTGAAAATTTAGCCAATAAAATTCTGGATGAAAAAAGCAATAAATTCACAGAACAGAATAAAGAAAATATTCAAAATATTCTAACTCCACTACAAGAAAAAATTCACCTTTTCGAGAAAAAAGTAGAAGAAAGTCAGAAAGAAAGTATTGGAATGCATTCCGCTTTAAAAGAACAATTATCAAACCTTCAAAGTCAGAACTTAAAAATTACACAAGAAGCAGAAAACCTTACCAAAGCCCTAAAAGGTGATAGTAAAATGCAAGGAAATTGGGGCGAATTGGTTTTAGAACGTGTTTTAGAAAAATCGGGCTTAGAAAAAGATAGAGAATATACGGTACAACAAAGTTTTACACTAGAAGATGGTTCTAGAGTGCTACCAGATGTTATTATTAACTTGCCAGACGGCAAAAAAATGGTCGTAGATTCCAAGGTTTCCTTAACTGATTATGAACGCTATGTAAATGCCGAAGATGAATTAAAAGAGAAATTTCTAAAAGACCATATTAACTCTTTAAAAAGACACGTAGACCAACTATCTGCAAAAAAATATGAAGATTTATATGCGATGGAAAGCCCAGATTTTGTATTGCTTTTTGTACCTATAGAACCTGCTTTTGCTGTTGCCATAAATAATGACAACAACTTGTACAATAAGGCCTTTGAGCAAAACATTGTAATTGTTACCCCTTCTACCCTATTAGCTACGTTGCGTACTATAGATACCATGTGGAATAACGAAAAGCAACAAAGAAATGCTATAGAAATAGCGAGACAAGCTGGTGCGCTTTATGATAAATTTGAAGGTTTTGTTAGTGATTTAACCAAAGTTGGAAAAAAAATGGATGAGGCTAAATCTGAGTATAAAGGGGCTATGAATAAATTAGTAGAAGGCCGTGGAAATATTATCACCAGCATAGAAAAGCTTAAAAAAATGGGTGCTAAGACTAAAAAAAGCATTCCAGAACCTATTTTAAAACGAGCACAAGAAGACGATTTTGATGAAGAAGAAATGCTAGACGCTAGACGCTAGAAATATTTTCAAAATTAGGAAATTAAGAATAAACGAGTAAACATATCAACAAAACTTAAACTGAGTTTATCCTGAGCGAAGTTGAAGAGCTAAAGTTACCATTGTATAGGGAATCGAAAAATTAAGGAATGTCAAGTTTAATACTAATCAACAAACACTTAACTAAGAAATGAAAAAAATAATAGGCTTCGTAATTTTAGTACCAATTGTATGTCTCTCTTTGTATTATGCGTTCATTTATTTTGTTCCATACAGTGAAGGAATACGTTCTGGAGAGCTTATAAAAATAAGTAACAAAGGTGTTATTACTAAAACATGGGAAGGAGAAATAAGTCAAGGAGTTTCCGAGGCTCAGATTTTTTCTTTTTCAGTATTAGATAAAGACCAAGAAGTAATAAAAGAATTAAAAGAATATCAAGGAAAACAAGTAAAACTTACCTATGTAGAACGTTATGCTACTTTCTTTTGGTTGGGTGACACTAAATATTTTATCACAAAAGTAACGCTAGAATAAGTACTTTTTATTGAATTGATGATACATGGAAAAATTTAAACAATCTAAAGAATCACAAGTAGCAATAACAGAATTAATGCTACCATCACATTCTAATTTTAGTGGAAAAATTCACGGTGGATATATTCTTAATTTAATGGATCAGATTGCCTTTGCATGTGCTTCTAAACACTCTAGAAGTTACTGTGTTACCGCATCTGTAAATAAAGTAGATTTCCTTAACCCCATTGAAGTAGGTGAATTAGTAACCTTAAAAGCCTCTATAAACTACACCGGAAGAACCTCTATGGTTGTTGGTGTACGTGTTGAGTCTGAAAATATACAAACTGGAGAAACAAAACACTGTAATTCTTCTTATTTTACAATGGTTGCTAAAAGTTCTGATGGTAAAAAAAACATTCCTGTACCTGGATTAATAATAGATACAAAACAAGGAATTAGACGCTTTGCAAGAAGCATACAACGTAAAAACGAAACACAATCTAGAAGCTCAAAGTATGATTCCGCAAACTTTAAGTACCAAGAACATTTAGAGTCGTTAAAAACAGAAAATATTAAGATTGAGTTTACTTAATTTTTTTCTATTGTTACTAACTATTTTATTGAATCTAAGGGACTTTTTATTTTAAGTAAACTAGTATTAGATACGTGTGTGTATTGCATAGTTGTTTTTATACTATTATGCCCTAATAATTCTTGAATAAAACGTAAATCTGCTCCAGACTCTAATAAATGTGTAGCGTAGCTATGTCTTAAACCATGTACACCAATATCTTTATGAACACCCGCTTTTTTCATTGCTTTTTTAAAAATATTTTGGACACTACCTTTAGAGTATTGGCCACCATATTGGCCTTCTAAAAGATACTCTTTAGGTTTGTATATTTTATAATATTCTCTAAGAGGTTCAAGAATGCTTTCTGGTAAAGGCATATACCTATCTTTTTTACCTTTAGCATTAGTTATATGAACTTGCATTCTGGAACTATCTATATCCTTAATTTTTATATTCACCACCTCAGAAACACGTAAACCCATACCGTAGCAAAGTTGTAATGCCATAAGGTGTTTTAAATTTGTGGTAACAGAAAAAATTTTATTAACATCTCTTTTACTAAGCATTTTTGGTAATGTTAAAGGCTTTTTTGGTCTAGGAATATCAAAAAACATTTTAGGTTTATGTAGTACCTGTTCAAAGTAAAATTTAATAGCATTTATCTTACCATTCATTTTACGTTCTGCCATTTTTTCTTTTTTTACACAAAACAAAAAATAATCTTTAAGTCGGTCTTTTGTAAGTTTTTGTACAGGATATACTTTTAATAATAATAACAAATGAGCAAATTCCGCAAGGTAAACTCGTATAGTATTAGCACTATATGCTTTAAGTTCTAATTGGTTTTGTAATGCTAAAAATGCAGGTTTATTAACATCGTCTATTTGATTTAATAATTTAATCCCAACTTTTTTCTTAGCTAATTTTAATGCTTCTCTTAGCACAGGTAAATCTGGTAAATACCATAATTTATTACTATTACTCCATTTTACTGAAGGGTAATTTTCTCTAAGAATCTTTACCTGTGTTTGATTATAACTAAAATGAATCCAAATTACTTTTTTATTTCTATGAATTCCAAAAGAATAAGTATATTTTTCACTATGCATTTTATATATCATTTTTACAAATATATTGTTTTGATATACAAAAATATCAATCATGATATATAAAATGCCAAATTAAAAAATGCCTTTAAGCCTTATATTTGCTATATTTAGCAAAAAAGTATACTTTAGTTGCTATAAATACAAAACTTGCACATATATATGTGTTACCCACAAGCACCCAAAAATTCTAATTAGATGTAATTATGATTTCTATAGATTTTCAAACTTTAATATTAACTCGAAATGAATTTTTAAAAATCAATAATAACGAAATCATTGATGAAATATCTAGAGTTCTAAAAAATAACGAAATTGAAAAACCTATAAAGCATAATAGGATAAACGATAAAAGCTCCAGTCACTTTATTATAGACATAAAATCTGAATTTATTGAAGAAATAATTGAGTTATTCGGAGATTTAGAAACAAGTACATTAAGTGATGAATATGAAAGCACCTCTGAATCTATAAAGTTCTCAAGAATTGTCAATAAATGGACTAATATTTTAGAATCCTAAAGTTTGTTCTTAAACAGTTAATTAAAAGAGTTAAAATCACAAGGAATATTATGACCGATTATGAAAAAAAGTATATTGAATTTTACAACAAGTTCTCATTAGATGGTGACACAGCAAGAGAAAAACTTGAAACTTATGCTAATGAACTTGAATATGCATATACATTATCTCAAAGCTTAATAAATTCTGACCTCAAAAATGAATGGAAAAATATATGGAAAAATATATGGAATGAGCTTACCCAAAAGCCTCCGTATGATGAAAATCATCCTTTTAAAAGCTCTATAAGACATTCTTTACACGGAAAGCGAAAAACAACAATAGAGCATTATTTACTTTTCTTTCATACAGAATATAATAGGATTAAAGATAAAAGTAATTAAATGAATAAAGCCAGTGGGTAATCGAGTAGACGGCTCTCTCCATAATTGAAGAGAGTGCGCCTCTCACACCACCGTACATACGGGTCTCGTATACGGCGGTTCGTTAATGATACTTAGTTTTCTTGTAGTAATCTAGTAAACTGATA
>Ga0209185_1000570_pt1 | contig 41725 bp, 36 predicted proteins | sample SidtaG_2_FD_187425 | JGI IMG/M metagenome (GOLD analysis project Ga0209185, IMG submission 187425) | Marine algal microbial communities from Sidmouth, United Kingdom - Sidmouth_Asex2 metaG (SPAdes) (version 2) | ecosystem: Host-associated > Algae > Red algae > Unclassified | place: Sidmouth... | reverse complement strand
AAAAATACTTTTAGGAACTCATCATAATTGTGTAAACCAGCAATATGTCCAAAACTATTTAGACGAATTCTGTTATAAATTTAACAGAAGATATTTTGGAGATAAATTATCTGATAGACTTATGGTTGCGGCTTTAGAAACAACTTGGTACTAGTAACGGATAGTCATATTAACATATATAAACCTAGAATGGCTATACAAAGAACAGGGAAAAACCATTTTGCCATGAAAACACAAATTTATTTAGCAACTCAAAAAGCTGCTCTCAAAGAACCTCAAGAGCTATCAACACCTAAATATTTATAAATCAATTTTTTAGGTTTTTGTGCGTAACATGAGTTAGTAAATTAGCTATTTATAAGCTGAGTTCAGAATTCCTAAGAAAATAGGTGTTTACACGTAGCTATGTTAGCTAACAATCATCTTTATTTGTAAATAATCTTAAATAAATTATTATGAATGAATTAGAAAAATTTGCAGATTTACAAATCTCAAAAGAAGAAAGTTTAGAAATTAACGGTGGTGCTATTCGTCGACGACCTTTTCCATCGTCAAATAGAGTACCATTTGGCATCACAAAAAGACCATGTGGACAAAGAAAACAAGCCTACCAAAGAGCTATTAAGGATCTGAAAAAGAGATTTCGTGGTAGAAGTATAAATTATCGGGCAGTCCAAAGAGATTACAATGTTAATACGAGAAGTTGCCCCCTCTAGACAGATAGTACAAGTTATAGTATTGGATAATCCCATACTTTAATTTATTACATTAAAAAAGCCTCAATAATTGAAGTTTTTTTAATGTAATAAATTAATTATAGTTATTATTTATTCCGCTACAAATGCTGCTATAACTACTGTATCAGAATTTAAATCCAAGGTTGGTATTCCTACCCTTTTTCGGACAATTTTTTAAAGACTCATAAATTTTAAGCTGCCATATTTTGGTTTTCGTAAAATTCATTTTCCATTTGTATAGGTGTTTTGTGCTCTAAACTAGCGTGTATTCTTTGTCTGTTGTACCCTACTTCAATAAATTCAAAAACTTCTATTTTAGCTTGCGCTTGATTTTTAAACTTTCAATGATATACTAATTCAGACTTTAAGATCTTAAAAAAGCTTTCTGCGACTGCATTATCCCAACAATTTCCTTTTCTACTCATACTTTGAATAATCAATGTGTTTTTTTTAAGAATCTCTCTAAACTCCTTGCTAGCATATTGAATACCTCTATCTGAATGAAATAATAAAGGCTTTTCTATTTTTCTTTTCGAGACTGCCATATTCCAAGCGGGTATAATGGTTTTATTGGTATGCATGGTAGCCGATAAAGCCCAACCTATTACCTCATGATCATATAAATCAATTACTGTAGTCAAATAAAGCCTACCTGTACCCGTTTTGATATAAGTAATGTCATTTACCCAAGCTTGGTTTTAACGCTCTTGATTGAACTCTCTATTTAGTATATTCTTGCAAATGGGCTCTTTATGCTTAGAATCTGTGGTTACTTTAAAACATTTTTTGGTGATACTAAACCTGCCGTTTAATCGCATAATTGTAGCCACTCGTTTTTCTGATATACTGTAGCCTTTAGATCTTAAGATAGTTGTGATTTTTGGACTCCCATAACGCTTTTTGCTTAAGTCATATTCCTTAGCTATTAATTTAGTAAACAACTGATTTTCTATATATCGATTACTAGGAATTTCTGTATGCCAATGATAAAAAGAACTTCTACTTATTTTTAATATTTTACACATCTTTTCGATAGGGTATTGATCTTTATGATTCGCTATAAATTGATAATACTCCCTCCTTTCTTGGAGAAAATGTGAATGGCTTTTTTTAATAGTTCGAGCTCTAATTCTTTTTCTTTTAACTCCTTTTGTATTTTCTTGTGTTCTGATACACTTATAGTGGCTTCTTTTGTGTTTTTTGTATTTGGACTTTTGACCTTAATGTCATCTTTTCGCCATTTGTAAATACGTTGAACATCTACGCCTAATTCGGTAGCTAGTTCTTTAATATTTGAGCGCTGATAACTCAACTCTATTGCATTTTGTTTGAATTCAGCACTGTAAAATCGTTTTTTCATAATTCTAAGATATTTTATTTTATCTTAAAATCTTTAAAATGAGTGTCCGAATAAAGGTACTAATACCATATATCGAACTGCAAAAATTATCAACATTATAATAACTATGAATACCTTTTTAACATTTTTTTATGCGTAAGGTGAGTTAGTTATTATTCCACATTTTTTTATACAAATCTTCCGACGAATGTATGTATTTTGGGTTATCAATTTTAGCCTTCCACAATTTGCTAATTGTATCACTTATTTGAAGCCTAGTATCTACCCTTTTAAAAGTTGGATTATCTTTCCACATTTTGTGAGCGTCCCAATGACAATTAATATAGTGTACTGCTTTAACTACATCTGGATTATTATCAATGGTTTTGAAAAAAGGAATAAACCAATGCTTCCATGCCTCTAAAGCTTGGTTATCATTACTTAATTGAGTTTCTTTTGTATCGCCTGTAAATTTGGCTTTAAAATCAGAAATTACTGGTGCTGCTTCTGCTATAAATACTGGCTTACCTTTTGTTCGAGCAAACTCAATCATCTCTTGTTCATTCCAACGATTAAAAAACGAAAAACCACACCAATCCACGTAATTATCACCAGGATACCATGCTTGTAATTGCTCCTGACTAGATACAAATCCAGTTGATTGCCATACAAAAGCCGTATTTGTAACTCCCTTTGCTCTAATCATATCCACCATTCTTTTATAGGCTAATATGCAATTTTCTTTGTCGTAATTATTCCAAGGGTATCCGTCAAACTCGTAGGCTATTCTTAAAAAAACTGGTCTTTTGCCTAATGACAATAAAAAATCTGCTAGCTTGTTTATATATTTATCGTGAGTACCGTTAGCTACTTTTTCTTCGTTATTTACGTATTGCAAACCTATAGCTAAAGCCATATTAGAATAACTATCGTTTGCTAATTGTAAGCTTGCATTATAATCGTTATCGCCCCAATCATGAGTTTCAAATATTCCATCGAGCCCTTCTTGTATTCTTCCAAAGGAATTTTCTCCTGGGTTAATATTTGTATAGGTTGTCCATCCAGCAGGTTTAGAAAAATGATCTAAATACCCATCACTATACTTTTGCAACCCTCCTACCGCTTCTAATTCTTGACCAACAAATAACAAAACCTTTCCTTCTTCGGGTTCAAATTTTGCTAAAGTTCTCTTTTGCTTTAAAGTTGTATTCGTTTTATTTATATTAATTGTTGAGGCTGGAACATTGTCCTGATCCTTACAGCCGCTAATTACGATTGACATCAGCATGCTAATCAAAATAGTTCTTTTTATCATTCTTAATTTTTTAATTTATTTCTTTATAATCAAACCAATCGAAGTCAGCCTTTTTTTGATTTTTATTCAAATCCTGACAACATAGACCTACAAACATTCCTGTAAAAGCTGGTCTATACCTTTTATCTCCTTCTCTTACATAATCGTCGGATAGTATACTAGCATCCAGAGTATTTCCTATATTTTGAAAAGCTGTTTCTTCAGAAATCCTAAAATAAAACTGAAGCTTATCCTTATTTAAAATACCTTTTAGTAATATGCTTTCCGAACTTGTAATATTTACTTCGGCAACCTCTGTAGCCTTATAATTATTATAGGTAATTATTTTAAGTGCTTTACTCCCCTTTTTTACACCAGCGGTAATGTGTAAATAATGAAAATGTGAGGTATTGTAATAAAATACAAGTCCAGCCATCTCCAAAAAGCTATCGGGTTCAAATTCAACAATGGTGGTTACTTCAACATTAAAATGTTGTACTCTTCTGGCAATTAATGCTTGATTATGTGTTGACGAGAGTGACTCTTTACCTTTAAGTCTCAAAAAACCTTTTCGTTCAGATAGGCTTAACCAATTTTTATCTATCGGTATTCTTAACGATTGGAAATCTATAGGAATTTGTTCTGAATCAAAGTTTTCTCGTATTGGTTTTAATTGGACTTCATTTTTTGTACTGGATTCTAAACCTTCGATTTGTAATCTTGGTAATTGTGAGCCACTTTTTAAATAAGGCCAATTATTGCTTTTCCATACTATTTCTTCTATGGCTGTTTCTCTTCCTAAAATGCATCTTCCATGTTCTGTTAAAGGCCTACCGACTAAAAAAACAAAAAACCACCTCCCGTTTTCTACTTCAACAAAATCACCATGCCCCGATTTTTGGAGCGGATAGGATTTATGATTAGCACATGTAATTAAAGCGCCTTTAGGGTCAGCTTCGTAAGGGCCTAATATATTTTTAGATCTTAAAACTGTTTCAGCATGTCCGTATTCAGTTCCTCCCTCTGCCAACAACAAGTAGTAATATTTGTTTCGTTTAAATATATGAGGACCTTCGCTAAACCCTAAAGATGTACCTGAATGGATATAATTGTTTTCTCCTTTAAGTTTTTTAGTAACGGGGTCATACTCTTGAATTTCGATACCTCCAAAAAATTTATTTTCCCTATGATCTACAAGCATAGTAAGGTAATATTTCCTACCATCTGTATCATGAAATAACGACCCATCAAAGCCTCGTGAGCCTAAATAAACAGGCTCTGACCACTCTCCATAAATATCCGTTGTAGTAACTAAATAATTTGGTGTGTCCTTCCAAACTCCATCAAAAGATCTAACATTTGAATATAACAAATAAAAAACACCATTATCATAAGACAAACATGGAGCCCAAACGCCACAAGAGTCTGGATTACCCTTCATATCTAATTGAGATAATCTGTTAAGTGGATGCGGTATTAACTCCCAATTTTTTAAATCTTTTGAATGATGTATTTGCACCCCTGGAAACCATTCAAATGTAGAGGTAGCAATATAAAAATCTTCTCCAACTCTAATTATTGATGGGTCAGGGTTAAACCCTTTCAAAATTGGGTTTTCAATTAAATTTTTCACGGATATAATTTATTAAGCTTTAACGAACTCTTGTTCTAATTCTTCGAGCGATTTCCCTTTGGTTTCTGGTAAAATTTTATATAGTATAATAAAGCCTATTGCACCAATAATTCCAAAAATAAAAAAGCTTATAGCGTTACCAAAATTTGCTAATTCCCATGGAAATATTTGCTGTACTAACCAACTAGCAAATCCATTTACAAAACCTATACAACCTATGGCCAAGCCTCGGTATCTATTTGGAAATAACTCGGAGAGCATAACCCACATAACAGGACCTAGTGAAAATGCAAAACATGCGATAAAACCTAGGATTCCTATAAGTACTAGTGTTGCATTCATTGTAGTGGCAATTTCTAAAATCGCTCCTTCATTTTTTCCGTAAACCTTAGTTCCCAAGGCACTTATTACGTCTTTTTTAAATGCTAAATCAGAATTGTATACTTTTCCCGAAAATTGCTCTAATTTTGATTTTTCAGTAATTTGAAGTGTTGAAATATCCTTTAGAGTAAGCTTATAGGTCGCCTGACTAAATCCATAAGCACATAATAATAGACTTACTGAAATCCCTAAAACACCTACTAACAGTAGTGGTCTTCTCCCCATTTTATCAATTAAAAATATAGCCATTATTGTAAATATTACTGTTGTAAAGCTTAATAATATTCCAGAAGAAAAGGCCGCATCGGTACCAATACCTGTTTGTTTAAAAATAGAGGTTGCATAAAAATAAATAGCGTTAATCCCTGTAATTTGTTGAAGAATACCTAACACAAGCCCTACAATTAAAACAAACCTTAAGGAAGGTTTTAATAAATCCGTAATTTTTACTTTTTTATTAGAAACTGTATTATTAGATTTTAAACTATTGGAAATACTTTCTTCTTCTGATTTGGCTCTTACTGTACCATGAATCTCCATTAAAACCGAATTAGCTTCTTCATAATTACCTTGTGCCATCAACCATCTAGGGCTTTTCGGCACAAAAAACAGCATTATAAAATATAAAATTGCTGGTATTAATTCTACTCCTAACATCCATCTCCATACATTTTGCTCCGTTAAAAAGGTAGCTTCTCCAGAGGCGAAAAAATGATTGAAATAATAGTTACTTAAGAATGCTACAAAAAAACCGAGAACAATATTAAGTTGTTGTATCGAAACTAGCCTCCCTCTACTCTCTGCCAAAGAAACTTCAGCAATGTATGTTGGTGCTAGTACTAGTGCGGCACCAAATGCTAATCCACCAATCATTCTTGCGATATATAGCATTTCGTAAGACACCGCATACGCTGAAAAAATTGCTGAAATAAAATATAATAACGCTACGACTAATAAAAGTCTTTTTCTACCCACTTTATCACTTAATCTTCCTGAAATTAACATTGAAAACATTGCTGCAAATGAAGGAGAACTTACTACCCAACCTGTTTGAATATCGTTTAAATCAAACTCTGGCCCTACAAAAGACATTACCCCTGATATTATTCCTGCATCAAAACCAAATAGAAATCCCCCTAAGGAAACTACAAATGCTATAAAAATTGACTTTTTCATATATTAAATACTTTATTTATTTTTCTGAAGTAAATTTTAATCCTGTTTGCCTTCGCACCTCATCTACTATAAAAATTAAGTCTAAGCTTTGTTGATGTGACCAAAGGCTACTTTCCTGTTTGTTGTTTTTTATACACTGATGGCACTCCTTAATTTCATATGTAAAACCCTTTCCTATAGTTGGGTATGCATATTCTACTGTATGGTTATTTTTAACTAAGGAATACCCTTGCGTTTCGTGCCAAATGGAGTTTAAATTTATCCTCCCTTCTGTGCCACTAATTGTAGCTACCATATTAGAAGGGGACACAAAACTACTATGCAGCATTGCTTGAGCGGTATTATAATGTAAAATCATTGATGTTTGGCTATCCACACCTGAATCAAAAAAATTGGCGCTTGCCAATATTTTTTTTGGTTTTCCTAAAATTAGATAGCTAAGAAATAGTGGATACACTCCCATATCTAATAACGATCCTCCTCCGTTTTCAGGATTGATCATTCGCCCTTGTGGATTATCTACTTTAAAAGCAAAATCTGCATTTATATATTTTACTTCTCCAATCTCACCTTGCAAAACCTTATCCAACACCTCCCTAACGGATGGATTAAATCGTGTCCAAAAAGCTTCCATAAAAAACTTCCCTGTACTATTTGCTACTTTAATTATCTCACTTGCCTCTTGGTAATTCAATGCAACAGGCTTTTCACAAAGCACATGTTTGTTATTAATTAATGCTTGAATACTTAAATCCTTGTGAAGATTATGTGGAGTGGCTATATAAACAATATCAACTTGTGCGTCTTTAAGTAAATCCTCGTACCATGCATACGACTTTGCAGCATTATATTGAGACGCAAAAGCTTTAGCTTTTTCAATATTTCTAGAGGCAACAGCATATATTTCTGCATCCTTTACTTTTAAAAGGTCTTTACTAAATTGATGCGCTATATTTCCTAAACCTATAATACCCCATTTAATTTTCTTGTTCACTATTTTTTGATTTGTAAAATTATAATACTTAATCTGTTTAAAATTTTGCTTTTTTATAAATTTATTACGAACTCATTTAAACTTTTTTGCTCAATTGAAATCATTTTATGGTTGCATAGCATCGCTACGGAACGAAAAAATGATAAAAAGTGAGTGAAAAAGATCATTTTGCAGCCAATTGAAAAAAGTTTAAACGAGTTCTACTAGTACTATTAGCATTTCAATGCTTTTTTCAAAAACTTTTTAACAAACTACTAAGCTTTTAAATTATAGATCTATTTTACTAAAATTTAATTGATTACATTCTTTCCTCAATTACTTCGCTAGTAGAAAACTTATATTTCATATTTCGATATACACATACATCAGTTATATCTTCAGGAGTTCCTTTAGGAACTGCTCTAAAGTTAGAAGACACTCGATCCTTTTTAACTGGTTTTACTCTATGAAAACAATGTCCATGTAAAAAAATAACAGTTCCCTTTTTAGGTCGAAAAATCAATTGCCCTTCAATATTATCATGAGGCTTCCCTACTGGTAATATACCCGCTTTATGTGCTTTAGGTATAATTACAATTTCCCCTCCTGTTTCATCCGTGATATCATGTGTGTAAACTAACCTGTTAAGATTGTACTGTAGTGGATTATCTGGTATACAATCCTGATGCCAAGCCTGACCTTTGCTTCCTTGTTTGGAAAACATTATCATGCAATACAAATTTTCCCAATCCTTTTTTAGGATTGCATCTGTTAAAATATTAAATTTTTCATCTTTATCTATTCCATCAAAATAAGGCTTTCCTTCTTTATAAGGAAACCACGGAATTACCTCTACTGCTGACTTAGAAATAAACTCATTAGTATGTTCCCAACTGGGATTTACACCATAATGATGTAGAATCTTATGATTGTAATCGTCCATTAATTTATCACTAAAAAAATTTTCTAAAACGATATAACCATTTTCCCAAAAATTTTGCGCTAATTTATCAAGATTCATTTTTAATATTTTAAAGTGTATAGTAATTAATATTTAGAAAAACAAGATTCCTGAAAAATTCAGGAACCTTGTTTTTAATTGGATTTAACAGAAAACTAACATCAAAACAATACTATTATTTTTTTATTCTCCTGGATATCCTGGATTTTGAGTAAGAATATCACCCCCTACCTGATCTCTTTCCGACTGAGGTATTGGTAATAGTTCGTCCCGGTTTTCTACAAATATTTTACCTACTGCTTCTAAGGCTGATTTTGCATCACCCCAGCGTACCAAATCTGTATATCTATCCCATCCTTCCGTTGCTAGCTCTCGTCTACGTTCATCCTTAACCCCTTGTAAAGTGTATGTAGGAGCTGCGGCATTACTTATACCATATGCACGCTCTACCACTTTATTAAATGAAGATGCTCCATCTCCTCCTCCTCCAAGTAGTGATGCTTCTGCATGCATTAACAATACATCAGCGTATCTTAGTATTTTTTCATTGAGAGGTGAATCTGCAAAATTCAATGTACTATTCTGTACTGATTGTGGAATATGATATTTCCGCATAGTAGCCTTTGAGGTCCATGATGGAAGTGTCTTTTTATCTGAATCACAAACCAACCAAAAGTATGCATAAGTATCTGTCGAATTTGGTAGCCAATCTACTGAATTGCTTTGATCAATCCCTGCACAATCATCAGGAAGGTTATTTTGACATCCACAGCTAATTGACCCACGCTCATCTCCATCAAGATTTGTTGGTAAATCTGTAGTTTTAGGGGTTATAAATGTGGCATTTTTTCTTTGATCTGAATCATCATAAAAATCAATTAAACTTTGTCTTGGCACCCCATTACCAAATCCGCTATTAGGTACTGATTCTCCATTAACAATATTGTTAAATAAAAACCCCATCATTTGATGAGTTGACGATCCTTGATTTAGTATTGATTGAGGGGATTCAAAATTATTATATATAATATTTGAAGCGTATCCTATTTCAAAAATAGACTCTTTACCATATTCATTATTTAAGCTAAAATTATCCCCAAAATTTTCTTCTAGATCATAACCCAACGTCATAATTTTCTCTGTGTATTTTACCGTTTGTAAGTATTCTTTTTGGTATAAATGAGCTTTAGCTAGAAAACCATATGCTGCACCTGATGTAGCTCTTCCCTTTTGAATTGCTGTAGCTTCAAGAGCTTCAGCTGCCGCTAATAAGTCTGGCTCAATAACTTGATCGTAAACTTCTTCTGGTGTACCTCTTTTAATCTTGAAGTTAAAATTGGCGCTAACTATTCTTTCAGTAATTACAGGTACACCTCCAAAATTTTTGACTAATTCAAAATAAGCTAATCCTCTTAAAAATTTGGCTTCTGCAATAAGCTTAGCTTTTGTTGCAATAGGTTCTGCATATAAATCGTCACTAGACTCCTCTATAATTCCTATTGCTGTATTTGCCCTTGATACCATTGTAAACCATTTTCTCCACCATCCTAAAACACTAGGGTTATTTGGGGGAACTGGATTTTGATCAAAAACGCGTCCAGCAGCCCAAAAATTTGCCCATTGAGAAAAAACATCGTCGGATCGTATGTCTTGAAACATTACAGGGTAATGATGCCCCGAGCTATTATTAAAAACCTGCCATTTCAGCGGATCGTAAGTTGCAATTACTAAAGCCTCGATATCTTTTTCAGATTGAATTGCATCTACTGTTAAGGCGGTTATAGGTTCTTGTTCTAAAAAATCATCCTCACAGGATACTACTGCCAATATTGCAATTCCTAAACCAAAATATATGGTAAATGGAAATTTTAATATTTTAAAAAATTTATTTTTCATTATTGTGTTTTTTTATTAAAATCCTAGTTGAAACCCAAACAAAAATGCTCTAGGGTTAGGGTTAAACCCTCTATCAATACCAAGGTCTAAAGAATTCCCTGTGGATTGCTCTCCTATTTCGGGATCGGAACCATCATAACTTGTGATCACAAATAAGTTTTGAGCTGTCCCATAAGCCCTAAAAGAGTCTAATCCAATATCTTCTATTACTTTCTCTGGTAAAGAATACCCTAATGTTAAACTTCTCATTTTTAAAAATGAACCATCTTGGACATAAAAATCAGAAACTTTTGGACTACTTGAATTTCCTAGTTGATTAGCAATACCATTTGTTAAGTAAGAATTTTTTCTATTCGTAAATACTGCATCAGGTCTTAATGTAGCATCATATATATCGTTCCCCTCAGATCCGTATAAAAAGGTGCTAAAATCAAAACCTTTGTAAGATGCGTCAAAAGTGATTCCATAAGTAAAATCAGGTAATGGATTTCCAATAAAAGTTTTATCCGGAGTACCATCATTATCAAAATCCTTATAAATTAATTCTCCATCATCATCTATACTTTCAACCTCAAACCCATAAAAACTAGAAATAGATTCACCCTCCTTTGTTAACGTTATAGGATCATTAAACACAAATGTATTTCCTCCTAGCAATGGTTGTCCGTTATTTCCGATATCCGTCAATTCGTTTTTATTTATTGCTAAATTTGCTCCAATTTGCCATTTAAAATCACTCGCAAATTTTTGCTTATATGAAACTAAAAATTCAAAACCTTTATTTTCGATAGTAGCTATATTAGTTGCTGGAGCAGGAAAACCTGAAAAGATAGGAATCCCAATAGGAATCAATACATCCGAATTTTTTTTGGTGTAATAATCTATTGTAATTCCCAAACTATTTTTAAAAGCGTTAATGTCCAAACCAACATTTGTTTGTGACACCTCTTCCCATTTCACATTTGGATTTGGTAATAAAGCAGGTGTTAAACCTGAATTTAGTGTACCCCCAAAATTAGCTCCTGATCCAGCATTTAGTGTTGAAGAAAACTGATATGGTGCTATAAAATCACTACCATTAATACCCCAACTCCCCCTTAACTTCAATAAATCAATAATATTAGAATCCATAAGAAAATTTTCTTCTGAGATTACCCAACCAGCAGACATTGACGGAAAATAACCCGTCCTATTATTAGATCCGAAATTAGATGATGAATCTGCTCTTAATGTTGCTTCAACATTATATTTGTCTAAATAGCTATATTTTACTTTTCCATAAATTCCTAATAGCGTATTTTCATTTTGTAAGGGAGGATTAAGTGTAATATTTGATGGCTTTTCGATTAAAGCAAAATTTGCCGAATCAAAATCATTTACAAAAAAATCAATCCCAGACATTGAACTCTGTGAAAAAAGTGTTTGGTATGTAGAAAAACCTACTAAAGCGTCAAAAGAGTGATCTAAATCTTTAATAAAATCATAAGCCAAATTTACATCTATCTGATTTAATTTAGTAGTTGTCTTAGCTTCTACAAGAGTATTATTAGGACTTGATATATTTTGAGTTGGATAATTAAATGATGGAAAAAATTGTTTTACCATCCCTTCAGACTTATAATAGTGGTAGGTACTTGTAAAATCTAAATCTTCTATAATTTCCCATTTTCCTTTTATACTTCCATTTACTATATCTGTTTGCGCATTATTATTATTTAAAAATAATGCCAATTTAGGATTAAGTACCGCACCTAAAGCTGGTAAAGTTACTCCATTAGCAACTACGGGCGCTGTTTGATTTCCTACGTTAAATGGTATTGATGGGTCTGTAGCATCATTACTAGGATATATCGCTGGAATTGCGTTAATAAAATTAACAATTGATGTTCCTGTGGTACCTGAATTTTCTAGTAGATAGTTTCTATCTAATTGAGCCAAGTTGGTATTTACCTCAATATTAAAGTTTTCTTTAATATCTGTTTCAAATTTAAATCTTAAATTTTTTCTTTTAAAATTAGATTTGTCTTCATTACCTCCTAGTATTCCATCTTGAGAAAAAGTTCCTCCTGATACAGCATAGGAATATTTTTCTCCTCCACCTTTTACACTGGCAGATAAATTACTCATAAGTGCGCTATTATATAACTCATCGTACCAATCTGTATTTGGTAACAATGCTGCTTGCTCATCCGTAAAAGGGGTTCCATCTATTGAATTTTGATATTCATTAAAGTATTGTATGTATTGATTTTTATCCATTAATTCTGGCTTTCTCAATAAGGATTGTACGCCAGTGTATCCACTTATGGTTATTTTTGGACTCATCATGTTTCTTTTTCCTGAAACTGTTTTGACTAAAACAACTCCATTACCCCCTCTGGCTCCAAAAATAGAAGATGATGCAGCATCTTTAAGTAATGTAAAGCTCTGGATGTCGCTGGCATTTATATGATTTAAGTCTGGTACTTGTTGCCCATCTATTAAGAAAAGAGGTGTTGATGCTCCCGTAGATCCAGTTCCTCTTAACCTTATAGTAAGTGCCGCTCCTGGTGAACCTGAAGTTTGTGAGACTGTTACACCTGGTGCAGCCCCCTGCAAAATAGATTCTGGCAGTGCTACAGAAACTTTTTCAATTTGATCCATTGATATTGTACTTACTGCAGAAGTAACCTTTTTCTTATTTTGAACCTGACCATATCCCATAATAACTACTTCTTGGAGCGAATCTAAATCCAAAGCTAACTCTACATTTATATTTTTTTGTCCAGTATAAACTATCCTTTGAGTTATCGCACCAATATAGCTAAATACTATTGTTTGATTTAACTCCAAATTATCTAAGGTATACTTTCCGTCAAAATTAGTAGTTGTACCCTTAGTTGTACTTTCTACTATAATATTGGCCCCTAAAATGGGCATATCCCCATCAGTTACTATTCCCGACACACTCTGTCCGTATGACTTACCCAAAGTCAAAAAGACCCCCAAGAGAAATAGTTTAAACATAAAATTGTTGTTCATAAATTCTATTTTAGTTATTGAAAAATTGATGATATTATCGAAATTTAATCGTTAAATCAGTAATTAATTTTTATTTTAACAAGCAATAAAGCTTTAACGTTTTCGTGTTTTAAAAAATAAAATAATACCCTATCATTTTGAACACTTTTGAAGTATAGATCAAATATAAATTCTATAGATTACGAAAAAATTGCGCTAACTCTTAGTTGAATCTTTTTAAGATCCAAAGACTAAAAATTACATTTTAAAATTATTCTAACAGATTGTAATGATTATATATACTAAATTTTTTTAATGATCAATTATGGTAAATTCTAATGATGTTTTGAAAAAAATTAAAAAGAATTGTTAGGATTTATTGTATGTAAATCCTAACAATCTAAATTTTTCTAATTTTAAGCTAATCAATAATTTATTGATTTACAAAGACTAACTTTTTTGTAACTATTCTTTCCCCTAAACTATTATAATAAATCATAAAATGTAGTCCAGAAATTGAATTACCTAATTGCGCATTATAAAGGTTAGTTTCATTATTAGGAATATTTATTTCCTTTATCACTCTTCCTAATTGATCAAAAATTATAATTTTCCCTTGAATTATTTGGTTTGATTCCAATGATAAATTACCATTGACAACAGGATTAGATACTATTTTCAAAATAATGCTATTTTGATCTTTTGTTATTGCTTTTTGGCTACTGCTGTTGCACCCTTGTGCCTGAGTTTGGTTTTCCCAGCATATACCACAAGCAGAAACTGGTCTACATGGTGGACATTTTACAGTTGCATTTATTTGAACTTGCGAAAAACTACTGATAGAGAAGCTAAATAGCGCAAGTATTAGAACTAAATTTTTCATAATATTTTATTTTTTTTAAATTGATTTTATAGGTCAATCTGTTTCTTAGAGTGTCATTAAAAATTTAACTAAATTCTGTTGCTGTTGTGCGCTCAATTCATTGTAAGCTGCTCTTGAACCACTAGCCTCACCTCCATGCGATTTTATAGCTCCATCAAGTGTTGTCGCTCTTCCATCATGCATAAATAAAAGTGCTTTATCATTTCTATTTAGTAAATCTATATTTCTACCTAATCCCCAAAGAGCAGGTGTCCTATAAGATTCCCCAGTAATATTATGCATTTTCATATCAGTATATGGTCTAATAAAAAGGTCTCTAAATTCAGGTGGCGCCGTACTCGTTGTTTTCTGAGTTGGAGAATGACAACTCGCACAACCAATTCTATTAAAACTTTTATCTCCTTCCTCTACACCTGGAATATCGTAAGATCCTGGACTACGAGTAGGAACTGTAAGAAATTCAGTATACGCTATTAATTGCTTCAAATCCTTTGCTGACATATCTGTATCAGGATCTATACCATGGTCTACTTTAAGTGCGTTTCTTACTTGCGTATCAACATCTGGAACATCTCCAGTCCATGTTAATAATGCCTCTGCCCCTGCAATATGCTGTAAAATACCCGAGCCATAAACCGCTGGTGGCACTCTAAATTTACCATCTTTAGTTTTTTCCAATTTTGAACCTCTACCATCGCGAAAGTGACATTCTTGACAATTTTTTGTACCTATATTCACTTCGCCAAGGACTTTTCCTGAGTCATCTCCATTCCGCCTGTGCCTTACACCGTGAAAAATATGATGTCCTTCCAAAAAGTCATCTACATCATCTTCGCTGTTTAAGGTAATAATATGCTGAGTAAATATAGCATCAGCTTCCATCTCTACATGAGATCCGAATCCTGGCAACACCATATATGTACTTGCTCTACCTGCTAATGAAAGTCGCGGGTCACCAAGTGTATTTAACCCCTCACCAATAACATAATTTTGAAATGTATTATACGTTTGTGCTCCACTTCCACCTGTTACAGCAGTAATTTCATAAGTTACGATGTTCCCATAACCCCATTTACCAGAATCTTTACCAGCAGATTTCGCATATGTTGGAGGGGAAGAATCGCCTTTTTCCATATAGTCAATACGTACTGGTGTAGCATTTGAAACACCTCCATGTGGGTGGAAATTCCCGTTCGAAGATGTTAATCTTGGATCAATAGTTAAACCGTCAGGACCATCAGTAAAAATTGTATTATATCTATCCATGTATCTCAATAAATCCGAATTGTGCTGTGCATCAAAAACTGCTTCAGTAATACCATCTTGCGCATGTGGGTGTCTAAATCGCATCCAATTGGCACCTTCCTTGTTAAGTACTGGTCTCTTACTAGGATCAATTCTTGGTCCATTGGTCGTAAACAAACCTGAATATACTTTTCTATCTCCTGGATCACCTGTTGTATTACCCTGCTTTAAGTAAGTAAAAAAGTAATAAAAATCTCCAGCATCTCTACATGCCTTAGGAACTTCTGCTACAGCTCCATTGAATTTTACACTGCTAAAAGTTACTTGATTACAAGAACAATGAAATTCGAAACTAGGATTACCCCCAGATTGTATATCCACTACATTTCCTGTTCTAACACTTACTGTGCTAAGATCTTCTGACAAATCAAATGCAAATCCTTGATTTGCTTCTGAACCTATAATTGGTGTTGGCAGTGAGGGTCTTGGATAATTAACTTGAGGAAACTCCCCACAAGGACTCCCTGTACATGGTTCACAATTAGGGCCTCCACAATCAACTCTTTCTTCTCCTTGATTTAAAATTCCATCGCTACAAGTTGGAGCAGGTCCACCTTCCAATATTTTGAATTCGCCTAAGTTTATTGGGCAATCATTATTACTCCATCTAACAAATATAGTATAGCTTGAAGGTGCTAATTTATCAATGACAAACATCCCCTTGTTATCTTCCGTAGTATAAGCGTAAGTATTACCGCTATCCAAACTAAATTCTAATGCACTTCGCCCAGAAACATCATCAAAAGTAAATTTAAATTCACCGTCTTTTTCATTTTCTAAGGATTCGTTCTTAACAGTAACTTGCGCATTCGGATTTGGAGTTCCATTACAAACTTCCTCACAACTAATACTACAATTAGTTCCTCCACAATCTACCCCTTGCTCGTCTCCGTTTTGAATACCATCAGTACATGTAGGGCATATATCGCAATCTGAACCACCACAATCTATCCCAGTTTCTGTTCCGTTTTGAACGCCATCAGAACATGTTTCCACAAAATAACAGCGATCATCCCCTGCTATAACTTTAAATGTTGTGTTGGGCTGCCCTTGGATTGCAAATTCATACTCTTCTCCAATTATTACTGATACGGCTCTTTGATAATATCCATCCTCCAATTTATCAGGAGCAACACAACCATTAAACCCTGGACCATCACACATGTATAAAGCCTTTCCTAAAGTTTCTTTTGAGTAAATAATCCCTTGACCGTCTACTATAGTCAAACCATAATCACCGCAAGTACCATTAGAAACTAAAGAAACACTTGGTATTGTCGCATCACAAGCCACACAGTTAGAACCTCCACAATCTACACCAGTTTCATCTTGATTTTGTATTCCGTCCGTACACGTCTCAAGTTCTCCTGCTATTTTAATAATGTGCCATACTCCGCCAATGTTATCACCTCTAATATCACCAATAGCAACGTCATCTTTATAATAATATAAAGGCTTATTATTATATGTTACTTGCAATGAACCATCACATCTAGCCGACAACCCAAATTCTTCAGTAAATGCGTTGCTTACTTGTGTTGTGATTATTAAATCGTTTAAATTTGCTACTGTAAATGGAGGCCAATTGCTTGCACATCCATTATCGCAATTACTAAATGGCAACGTTGCATTGTCGTTATCAAAGGTATATATGCTAAATCCTGGCTTTAATGCATCTTGCCCTCCTGTTAATATTACTCCTGCTGTAGGACTAACACTCATACTTATCACGGGATTTTTAATCGGCGTTGCAATATTACAAGCGCTACAATTCGGCCCTCCGCAATCTATCCCAGTTTCTCCTTGATTTTGAATTCCGTCAGCACACGTTGGATTTGGATCTACTTGGGTAGTGCTTAGAAAACTAACCTGATCAATATTTAGAGCTGAATCTCCATTTTTATACTGTAATTCTACTGTAGCTCCTTGAGGTATTGAAACGTTTTTTGTAGCTTTAATATAATTGCCTACCCATACACCATTTGAAGAAAATGATATATCACCAACATCACTGCCATCAACTATTACGGATATACTACCGCTTTGCTCTGAGGTATATAAAATTTCTAGTGAGCTAGCTGCTGGTACATTTTCTAATTTAAATCCTGCACCAGGACTATTTATATAAGCTACTCCTTTACCATTTATAGCCGAGGGGTCGTCATAGTACTTTGCACTACCTAAAAGCACACCAGACTCTGCTTGCCTTATTGCTGTTGAATTTTGACTTTCAATACCACCAACACCTTCCACATCTAACCGTGCTGACTCCTCACCTACTTGTACTGAAATAATATCCGATAAAAATTGCCCACCATTGGTAGTACTTATTTTTATCTGAATATTGTGATTTTGATTTGCTGTAACATTTACATGTCTTTCCCATCTGTTACTTATCGCATTGTATTCTCCCGAAACACAGCTATCATCTATACATAAGTAATTAAATGATGTGGACCAATTAGATTGATTTTCAAAATAGAGAATACCTCCGCTCGAAGCCATCTCAATACCTCCTTTTACATTACTTGATTGCGCATGCGAAGCAGATGCTCCAAGAAGAATTAAGATCGAACTTATAAGGCAACTCTTAAAAAAAAATCCCTTTTCATCAAATACAGATAGTAATCGCTTCCGCAAATTAGAATAATTTGATTTCATTATTATCATTGTGTTTTAATTTAAACTAGTTAATACTATACTAAAAATGAGCTTCTTACAAAATTAGACTCAAACCCCCTTATATCCTCAAAAAAAAATACTTCTAAGCCCTTTATACTATACACTTTTACCACGCAAAATAATAGAAACGTTCTAATTTTCATCTTATTGTTTTACAAGAAATTATATCGAGTTAAATTAGGCTCCCACTTACTTACATATAACAATGCATGTAATAGGGTAATGAATCTCAATTTAATTTAATCAGAAAACAATGTCTCTCTCAAATTTCAACTTTCATCTATTTGTACTACGTATTTTTATTAGCCTTTTTTTATTAAACTCTTGTAAGGATACTGCTGAATATGAAAAACAGGAATCCGTTGTAGATATTAGTACTCCAAATTTTATGCTGAGTTATGGGTTATATTCATTAAACAAAAAACATCAACTAACATTTAGCATTGTAGATTCGATAGCCCAAACTCACCTTACAGACTACACCAAGTTTGCAACTCGAAATAAACGTAGAAATAAAAAAGGCTATTTTATTGAATCTAAAACAAACCTAAAAGGAATCCTCTCTCCTCCTAACGAAAGTTATTTAAAGCATTATGGAAAAGGATTAAATACTGACCAAAAGAGTCTTTTAAAAAATTCTAATGGCATGGTTATTATAACCTTTTATGGCAACAACAATAGCATTGTTGAAGAACAGAATAGAATTACTCGTTTTTTAAATTTATTAATCTCAGATAATAACACCATCCTTGTAGATTTAGGAACAATTGAATATTTTAATAAAAAAACTTGGCAAAAAAGAAGAGTCGCTCCATTTTATGCAAAGCCCGTTGATATAATGACTCAGGTTTTAGTTAAAGTGGACTCAACTAAAGGTAACTTGTGTAGAGTGACAACGTTTGGAATGGAAAAATTTTGCTTACCAGATATTACCATTTCTAGTATATCATGTGCTTCCTCCTCTACTTATGTAGACCTAATTATGGGAGTCGCCCAAACACTATCCGAAAACAGAACCACCCATAAAGATTCCACGTTAGAATTACACCTTAGTAATCTAAAAAATAAAACTTGGAAAACTTATTTTTCACAAAATAAGTTTAAATCAATAACTAAAACTACTGTACAATTATCAAATACACCTCCAAAAATAGGTGATAAGAATAACCTTCAGTTAGCTTTAGAATTTAAAGACAACAAAATAAAAAACGCTCTGAATCTAATAGCCCTTAAAAAATCAGATTTGAGATTCAGCACCCAAAAAAAGGCTTTAATTGATCTTAGTAACAAAGCAAAAAGTGAGTTACCTGAGGTTAAACAAAAATTTCACGAGCATGAACTTCCCGATGATTTTTTATTATTAAAAGCTCCATTTGTATCAAAAAAAGTGAAAGAATGGATATGGGTAGAAGTGTTGGAATGGAATGATGAGACTATAAAAGGTAAACTCTATTCTTCCTCCACTTACACCTCTCATTTAACCAAAGGGGTAATAGTACGCATTGATCAAAATGAGGTTTTTGATTATATTTATAAAAATAAGGATGGTGAATTTATAGGTAATAAAACCGAAGAATTTTTAGATCGATAATTCATGTTATTATATTTTACCATAGGAACTCGTTTAAACTTTTTTGATTGAAGCGAAAAATAGAGATTTTTTGCTCAATTGAAATCATTTTATGGTTGCATAGCATCGCTACGGAGCAAAAAGATGATAAAAAGTGAGTGAAAAAGATCATTTTGCAGCCAATTGAAAAATGTTTAAACGAGTTCTATAAGTCAAATAGTATTTTGAATAAAAGAGGAGTTTTAGCGAAGAACCAAAAATCATTATTTTATAAAATTGATAAAATCTTAATTTTTAGCAACATTTATTTTCAAATTCTCAAAGGCAATAACGTTTGAATATTCGTATTTTTACACTTAATTATTTAATTTAAAAATTCAAAAATGAGAGTAACTGTTGTAGGTGCCGGAGCTGTAGGTGCTAGTTGTGCAGAATATATTGCTATTAAAAACTTTGCTTCCGAAGTAGTAATTTTAGATATTAAAGAGGGTTATGCTGAAGGAAAAGCTATGGACTTAATGCAAACAGCTTCTTTATTAAATTTTGATACTCAAATTACGGGAAGCACAAACGATTATGCTAAAACAGCTGGATCTGAGGTTGCTGTAATTACTTCTGGTATTCCTCGTAAGCCAGGAATGACTCGTGAAGAATTGATCGGAATTAATGCTGGAATTGTAAAGCAAGTTTCTGAAAACTTAATTAAACATTCGCCAAACGTAATTATTATTGTGGTTAGTAACCCAATGGATACAATGACTTATTTGGTCCATAAAACTACTGATCTACCAAAAAGTAAAATCATTGGTATGGGTGGCGCTTTAGATAGCGCTCGTTTTAAGTACCGTTTAGCAGAAGCTTTAGAAGCGCCTATTTCTGATATTGATGGAATGGTAATTGGTGGACATAGCGATAAAGGGATGTTACCGTTAACTCGTTTAGCTACACGTAATAGTGTAAAAGTTGCTGAATTTTTATCAACTGAACGTTTAGAACAAGTTGCTGCTGATACCAAAGTAGGTGGTGCAACATTAACTGGATTATTAGGAACTTCCGCTTGGTATGCACCAGGTGCTGCGGTTTCTTCAATGGTACAGGCTATTGTTTGTGATCAAAAGAAAATGTTTCCTTGTTCTGCTTTATTAGATGGTGAATATGGAATGAATGACATAGCAATTGGAGTACCTGTAATTTTAGGGAAAAACGGTATCGAAAAAATCGTGGAAATCGAATTGAACGATGCTGAAAAAGCGAAACTTATCGAAAGTTCGGAAGGGGTTCGTAAAACAAATGGACTGTTAGAGTTATAAATTTTGGTTCTTCGCCAAAAAGTATGGTTTAAGAAAAAAAGTGATTTTATTTAATATAATCTACCCCATTAAGTAGTTTTAAATTAAGGCTTTTATGAGATAAATGACTCTTTCATAAAATTTTGTTTTTTTTGCAAAACCTTTAATCCACAACTTTTGGCGAAGAACCTAAATTTTATATCTGAAGGAGTATTTCAATTATAGTTTAATACCATTAATAAAACCAAAAGCCTCATTACAAATACTATTGTAATGAGGCTTTTTTTCACACTAAAAATTAACCTAACTAATTTATTATTGATACTTTTTATAGTTGTGTATCTTAACTTCTGCTTTTAAATCATGTAATAAATTATACAATCCAAAAAAGGTTCTGTTAATATATAAAAAATGACGACTTCCTCTACTTCCATTCATTTTTTTTAATTCCTTATCATTCGAATATTTTTCACTTAAATAAGTAATCTTATTCCAAAATTCTTCATCTGCAAAGTCAAAGGTTTCGTTATGAAATGGTGAGGTAAACAACGATAACATCTCATGAAACAACGCCGAAAAATAAGCGGATTCTTTTGGAGTATCATTTTCTAACAAAATTTCTAATTCAAACATCTTCTCCCTGAAAATTTCAGGATTATTAATATTTTCAATTTTTGCTAATTCAAAATAAGGAGTGTAAAATTCTAATGGAACTTCCTTAATACAACCAAAATCAATAGCTATAAGATTTTGATTTTTGTCCACTAAAAAGTTTCCTGGATGCGGGTCTGCATGTACTGCTTTTAAAATATGCATTTGGTACATGTAAAAGTCCCATAACGCTTGACCTAATTTATTACCTTGCTCCTTTGTAAAATCTTTATCTGTAAACTCACTTAGGTGAACTCCGTCCATCCAATCCATTGTAATAATACGCTGGCTTGAAAATTCTTCATAATACTTTGGAAATTTGAGATTCGGGATTTTAGAACATGACTCCGTAATTTCCTTACTTTGCTTAAGTTCTAAAATATAATCTGTTTCTTCTAAGAGTTTACCTTCAATTTCTTTAAAGTACTTATCCGTTTCTTGTCCTTGTAAATTAAACATTCTGACAGCGATAGGCTTTACCATCGCTAAATCAGAACTGATACTTTCGGCAACTCCAGGGTATTGGATTTTCACAGCAAGTTTTTTTCCATCTTTTTCAGCTTTATGTACTTGACCTATACTGGCCGCATTTACTGATTGGCTTGCGAAAGCATCAAATATTTCTTCGGGGTATTTTCCAAAGTATGTTTTAAATGTTTTTCTTACCAAAGGTGCCGAGAGTGGTGGCACACTAAATTGCGCTAACGAAAACCGCTCTACATATGCTTTTGGTAATAAGGTTTTATCCATCGATAACATTTGTGCTACTTTTAAAGCACTTCCCTTTAAACTCTTTAATCCATCGTAAATATCAGTAGCATTATCTTCGTTAAGTTGATCCTTAGTTATACTTGGATTAACCACTTTTTTGCTATAATATTTGAGGTAATTCCCCCCTACTTTTACGCCTGTTTTTACTAATTCTGTAGTTTTACCAAGTTTTGATGTGGGTATTTTGTCAATTGTTTTCATTTGCTAAGAATTAATAGGTATTTATTATTTCATTTTAAAACACAAATCAAAAAATGCTAACCCATTACTAACATCAGTGATTTTATTCTTTATTTTTTTCATTTAAACTTTTTGCCCATATAATAGCATCGTCAATATTGTCAAAATTCCGAAAACTAGTTCTCACAAATAGTTTTTCTATTAAAACAGTAGCTAAACTTTGTTTCGTATAACTTACAATAGCATATCCTTTCAGGCTATAGTTATCCCCGAAAAATTTAAACCAATCAATTGGTCGAACTGAAAAGGAGTACACTCTATTGGAAACAAGCACCATATCTTTTCCTTTTTGTTCATATAGCTCACCAAATTCTTTGACTACTTTTTTAGCATGATTATCCCACGTAAAAGAAATACCTTCATTAATTTCGGAAACTATAAATGTGTCAAACAAATAATATGTTGCAAAAGGATATTCTTTAACCTGTATGGCGTTGCGGTAATAAATTGAATCTTTTAAATGTCCCAAAATAAAATGTTATTTTTTGAATTAAATCTAAAATACACATTCTTTATTGTTTTTTTATCGAATTGTGGAACGAAACTTATATTTAAAAATTAATTATTTACCTTCTCTTTCCACAAAAATTTCCCCAAATCTAATATATTGTCTAACGGTGTATTATCAAATACATCAAAAACAGTATTTACCGATTTTTCAATAGCGATATCTGTTTTTAGAAATGCTGGTGATTCGTCGTCCATCCAAAATTTCAATAAAAATAAAAATTGAATCCAAACAGCTTCTGAAACTATAGCTACTGGTTTTTTTATTATTTTTAATTGTTTGTCTTCATTATCCGCCTCTACTAACTCCGTTCCAAAATCTTTAATTTTAGCTCTTAATTTTGTAAGCTGTTTTAAATTCTTTATTGGTTCCTTTTCTTCTTGTAAAGCATATAATACATAACTGCGGTTGGCTGTCAACATTTCGAAAAAGGTGTAATAAAAAGTCAGTAACTTTTCACGACTCGAATACGTTCCGTATTCTTCATTTTTTAATAAAAGGCTTTCTACATGTAAATAAAAATCCGCCCAAATAATTTTCTTTAAGCTTTCAATACTCCCAAAGTGATTGTAAAAGTCTGCTTCTTCAATTTTATTTTTTTTACAAAAAGAAAAAACACTGTGTGGATTCCCCTCCATAAGTACGTGTTCCATGTAAGCACTTATAATTTCAACTCTAGGATCTTTTTCTTTAGTCTTTTTCTTTACTGCCATAATCTAAATCATTTACTGTAAAGATACAATCTGTCTAAACTTTAACTAAATCAATTAAACAAAATATTTGTTAAATTTTGATAATTGAATTTAAAAACATCGAACTCGTTTAAACTTTTTTGATTGAAGCGAAAAATAGAGATTTTTTGCTCAATTGAAATCATTTTATGGTTGCATAGCATCGCTACGGAACAAAAAAATGACAAAAAGTGAGTAAAAAAAGATCATTTTGTAGCCAATTGAAAAAAGTTTAAACGAGTTCGTATTACCCAACTCTTAAATACTAAACAAAAACTGTGAACTATAAACAACTCAATATAAAAATTCAAAAAACGACACTTTGTCAGCAATTTATAATTGGTATTTTTTTTGCCTATCCATTTATATCAATATTAATTAAAATAAAATCTTACATATGGCAACTGGAAAAATTAATGTTTCTGTGGAAAATATTTTCCCACTCATTAAAAAATTCTTGTACTCGGATCACGAAATATTTTTACGTGAGTTAATTTCTAACGCAACTGATGCAACTTTAAAGTTAAAACACCTTACAAGTATTGGTGAGTCTAAGTCTGATTATGGCGATCCTATTATAGAAGTTAAAGTTGACAAAGAGGCGAAGCAAATTCGTATTATTGACCAAGGTCTTGGAATGACCGCTGAAGAGGTGGAAAAATACATCAATCAAGTTGCTTTTTCTGGAGCAGAAGAATTTTTAGACAAATATAAGGATAGTGCTAAGGATTCTGGAATTATAGGACATTTTGGCCTTGGTTTTTACTCTGCTTTTATGATTGCAGAAAAGGTGGAAATTATTACTAAATCACATACTGGTGCACCCGCAGCACATTGGACGTGTGACGGGTCGCCAACATTTGCCTTAGAAGCATCTGACAAAGCTGATAGAGGAACTGAAATTATTCTTCACGTAAGCGAAGATGAAGTTGCCTTTTTAGAAGAATCTAAAATTAGCGAGCTTTTGGTAAAGTATAATAAGTTTATGCCCGTACCTATTAAATTTGGTACTATAACAGAAACTTTAGAAAAGCCTGAAGGCGCTAAGGAAGAAGATCCCGCTCCAACTCAGGAGGTAGATAATATTATTAACAACCCTAATCCAGCTTGGACAAAACAACCTACAGAGTTAGAGGATAAAGATTATAAAGATTTTTATAAAGAAATGTATCCAATGCAGTTCGAAGATCCTTTATTCAATATTCACTTAAATGTAGACTATCCGTTTAACTTAACTGGTATTTTATACTTCCCTAAGTTAGATCCTAGTGTTGGAATCCAAAAGGATAAAGTACAGTTGTACCAAAATCAAGTATATGTTACTGATAATGTAGAAGGTATTGTTCCTGAATTTTTAATGATGCTTCGTGGTGTTATTGATTCTCCAGATATACCATTAAACGTATCGCGTTCGTATTTACAAGCAGATGGTGCTGTTAAAAAGATTTCTAGCTATATTACACGTAAAGTTGCTGATAAATTAAGCTCTTTGTTCAAAAACAATCGTGAAGATTTCGAAGCGAAATGGAACGATATTAAAATGGTTATTGAATACGGAATGCTGTCTGAAGATAAGTTTTTTGATAAAGCAAAAAGCTTTGCTTTACTTCCAACTGTAGATAATAGCTACTTTACTTTTGACGAATTAAAAGCTAAAATTGAGGCTTCTCAAACGGATAAGGATGGAAAACTTGTAGTCCTTTACACCTCTGACAAGGATGCACAACACAGTTATATCCAAGCTGCTAAGGAAAAAGGATACGAGGTTTTGATATTAGATTCTCCTATTGTTTCGCACTTAATCCAAAAATTAGAAGCGACTTACGAAAACACCACTTTTGTTCGTGTAGATGGAGACCACGTTGATAATTTAATTAAGAAAGAGGATACTGCCGTTTCTAAATTGAGTGATGAGGAAAAGGAAACCCTAAAAACGACCATTGAGGCTGTAGTTCCTAAAGAAACTTATACGGTACAAGTTGAAGCTATGGACAGCCAAGCTTCTCCTTTTATTATTACACAGCCCGAATTTATGCGTCGTATGAAGGAGATGCAACAATCTGGTGGTGGCGGAATGGGAATGTTTGGAAACTTCCCTGAAAGCTATAACTTGGTTGTTAACTCCAACCATACTATAGTTGATAAAATTAATAGTGCCGAATCTGAGGATGCAAAGTCTGCATTAATAAAACAAGCGTTAGACTTGGCTAAACTTTCTCAAAACCTTTTAAAAGGTGAAGATTTAACCAATTTTGTAAAACGTAGTTTTGAGTTGATTTAAATTTTAGAACATACTTTTTTATAAAATCCCAACTCAAAATTTTGAGTTGGGATTTTTTTTGATAATTCTAAAATCAAAACCCATTCTTAACAAAACACAAATATCTCATTTACATAATATTACAAATAAAATAATTTGTTTAAAAAAGCAGATAACCTTATATTGGCAAAAAACCACAGTACATCAATAAAGAAAACAGTAACCAACGGAATGAATTTAGGAAAACCATTATTAGAAGAATTACTAAATAAGCAAATTCGATTTAAAATCCCCGTTTTCCAAAGACATTATGTTTGGAATGAACATTCACAATGGATGCCATTATGGGAAGATTTTATAAATAAATCTAATGAACGACATAATAAGCAGAAAATTCATCCACATTATACTGGCTCTATCGTTCTATTTCATGAAAACACAACTACCAGTACATTATCAACTTACAATGTAATAGACGGACAACAAAGATTAACGACTTTTCAATTATTCATTGCTGCTTTCCGAGAAGTCTGTCGTAAACATTTAGACGACGCAAGTCTAATCAAGGAATTGAACAAATATCTTTTTAATGACAAATCTTTTGGAGATAAAGATTATGAAAATCAAAAATTTAAACTTGAGCCAACTAAATTTAACAAAGAGATTTTCAAATCAATCATTGGAAACACCTACGAAAAAGTTGACGAATTACATATAACACCTATTCTCAATGAACACGGAATTGGACCAAAAAGTTATAGAAATGTTGCAAAAGGCAGACATAATATTTTAGGTGCTTACATATTTTTTTACGATCAATTAAATAACTATATCGCAGAATCAGATATAGAAATCACCAAGTTAATAACAAATTTACTTTTAGTTATAAAAAGAGATTTCCAGTTTGTAGAAATTGGACTCACTCAAAATGATGACCCACAAATGATTTTTGAAACTATGAATGGCCGTGGAGCTTCATTAAGTGAAACAGATCTGATAAGAAATTATATTTTTATGCGAGCAAATAGCAACAAAGAACAGCTCGATGAAATTTATGATAGATATTGGGATGAATTTGATGACCCAAATGCTGAATACCGATGGCACGATAAAACTAGTCGTGGAAGATATTCAGAAACCCGTTTACAATTTTACGTAATTGACTACTTGACTTTAAAACTACAGACAGAAATTAGGTACGATCAAGTATTTTACTACTATAAATTATTTACACTTAATAGAGCAAACTTTGAAAATATTGAGGAAGAACTTAAAGAACTAAATAAATATAGTCAAATTTTTAAAAGACTTACAAATCCAAAAAGAAATTCACGATTTGAAAAATTAGCAGAACGTTTGCGGGATATGGATATTTCAACCTTATTCCCGCTACTGCTCTACGTTGAAGGAGATTCGGAAATTACTCAACTAAACAAGAATGAAATTTACACAATTCTTGATTCTTATTTAACAAGGAGGTTTTTATGTGGTTTAACAACAAAAAACTATAACAATGTATTTTTAGAGTACCTTAAATTTTTAAAAAAACACAAAGACGCAGAATCTTTTAAAATACATTTACAATCAAAAACATCCGACACCAACCTTTGGCCTTCCGACAATATGCTTTTAGAAAGACTACTGGAAAGACCTTTGTATCGCGAGGAAAGAAATAGAACTAAAAGTATATCAAATATTTTATTAGAAATTGAGCACTACAAAAGAGGTAGCAAACAAGAGCAAGTAAATTTTTCAAATACTGGTTTACATATTGAGCATATTTTGCCACAAACTTGGTTTGAACATTGGCCTTTAGACGGACAGCTAATTTCTCAGGAAGATTTTGAGCTTTCGCCCTATGCAGTACGCACAGAAAATGATAAGGAGGGTAAATTCCACAGAATTGAAGAGCGAAACAAGGTGTTACATTCCTTAGGTAATCTAGCCATATTAACTTCATCATTAAACCCCGCAGTAAGTAATTCGTCTTTTTCTGTCAAAAAAAGAGAAATTGGAAGTCATTCAACATTGATCATTAATCAATATCTACAAGATAAACCTGATTGGAACGAAGTACAAATTGTTAAAAGAAGTGAAGTATTATATCAAATAATATCGAAAATCTGGATATATTGAACGGATAGTAGTAAATAATATCATTTTGGATATAAAATGATTCATTATATTGGTTTCTTTTTCTAATAGTTCAAGGTATAATATTTAACTAGAAGTATTTTAAATCTAAAATAGTATAAGAATCAACTACTAAAAACTGAAAAGAAAAAAGGGCTAATAACCACAATAAGGTTTATGTGATTCAGTACTTATGTATGCTTATCACTTAAAATTACATTCCATAATATAAGATTAATCCACACTTTCATTTAACAAAGAAAAAACAAATCCACTAGTTAACGCTTTTCCATTGGCTTTTTCTCTAATCGTATCAAATGTATACCTAAAATCACAGCCATTTTTGTGGTGACTGCAACCATATGCAGTTTTTCCTTTTACAACATTTCCTTTTTTACAAATTGGACAAGGCATAGGATTGTGTACTTTATCTGAAACTGAAGTGTTTTTTGCCTTCTTTTCCTCAAAAACAAGTTGAAATTGATCGTCAAAACGAATTAATCCCTCAGCATTTTCTGCGGAGGCGTTTTCAAATCCTTTTAAGTTTACAGTGCATCCTTTTTGAAGTAACCGCAGGTATTGTTTTTCTGATATTTTTTTACCTTTAAAGGAAAACGGAAGGACAACATCACAACCGTTTTTATAAGCATTACATCCGTAGGCTGTTTTCCCTTTTAAAAGAGTTCCTTGTTTACATTTAGGGCATTGTTGTCCGTTTACCTCATTTACTATATTTATTTTTTTAGGTTTCGAAACTTTTGCTTCAGTAGTATGGGAAATATTAGCTCGTCTTTTTTCCATACGCACTTCATACACCAAATTGTCTACCATTTGCTTCATGTTTTTAACAAAAGTACCCGCTTGGAAATTTCCTTTTTCAATCTCTTTTAATTGTTTTTCCCATTGCCCTGTTAACTCTGCTGAGGTTAACAGCTTATTTTGTATGGAATCAATTAATTGTACACCAGTTGCTGTTGGGAGAATTTGTTTTTTATTTCGCTCAATATATTTTCTCCTAAAAAGTGTTTCAATAATATTTGCTCGTGTAGATGGTCTACCAATACCATTATCTTTCATTAATTCCCGCATTTCATCATCATCTACTTGTTTTCCGGCAGTTTCCATACCCCTTAACAAAGTAGCTTCGGTGTATTGATTTGGCGCTTTGGTTTCTTTTTCCGTAAACGAAGGTTCATGTACTCCTTTTTCCCCTTTTATAAAAGTGGGAAGTATGCCTTTTTCTTTATTATCCTTCGTTTCTGGATTTTCAAAAACAACTTTCCACCCCTTTTCTAAAATTTCTTTTCCAGTTGTTTTAAAGGTTACTGTATCCGCCTTACCAATAACTGTTGTATTTGCCACAGAGCAATCTTCATAAAATACTGCAATAAAGCGCTTGGTAATACTATTATACACTTGTTTCTGATTATATTGTAAATTGATCTGAACGCCTGTAGGTATGAGTGCATGGTGATCTGTAACTTTTTTATCGTTAAAAACCTTAGCCGATTTTTTAATTTTTTTAGCTAATATAGGCTCCGTCAACTTTTGATAATTTGTTAACTTTTTTAATATCCCAGGCACTTTGGGATAAATATCGTTAGGTAAAAAAGTAGTATCTACTCTTGGATAGGTGATTACTTTTTGTTCGTATAACTTTTGTGCTATTTTTAGCGTTTCGTCTGCCGAAAAGCCAAATTTTGTATTGCAGTAAACTTGCAAGCCTGTAAGATCAAAAAGTTTTGGAGCGTATTCTTTTCCTTTTTTTTTGGTTATAGATATTATTTCAAAATCACTTTCTTTTACCACTTTAGCAAAGGCCTCTCCTTCTTCTTTTTTTAAAAATCGCCCTTCTTCGCAATTAAATAATGTATCTCTGTAAACTGTTTGTAATTCCCAATATGGTTGGGGTATAAAGTTCTGAATTTCTTTAAATCGATTAACTATCATTGCTAATGTAGGCGTTTGAACTCTGCCAATGGATAACACTTGCTTGTACCCCCCATGTTTGACTGTATATAAACGAGTCGCATTCATACCTAGCAACCAATCGCCAATTGCCCTTGAAAATCCTGCATAATATAAATTATCGTATTTAACCGAAGGCTGTAGTCTCTCAAAGCCTTCTTTAATGGCTTCAATGGTTAGTGAAGAAATCCATAATCGTTTTACTTCTCCCTTATAACCTGCCTGATTAATAACCCATCGCTGTATAAGCTCCCCTTCCTGGCCTGCATCACCACAATTAATGACGAGTGTAGCTTTATCGAATAGTTTTTTTACAATATTAAATTGCTTTTTAATTCCAGTATTATCAACTACTTTAGTTTTAAACTTATCTGGTAGCATTGGTAAATTGTTTAGATCCCAACTTTTCCAATGCGGTTTATAGTCATTAGGCTCAAATAATGTACAAAGATGTCCAAAAGTGTAGGTTACAGCATATCCATTTCCTTCATAATACCCGTCGCATTTAATTTTGGCCCCTAATACAGAAGCAATTTCACGGGCAACACTTGGCTTTTCGGCAATGCACACTTTCATAACTAAAAACAAAAATAATTAAAATATAACAACCCCTAAGTTTTATTTGCGTATGAAGGGTGTTCTAGTTTCCTTTAGCTTTTGAAGAAATTGCGTAAAACTTACTTTAGAAAGTAAGTAATTTTGCTTTTCCAACTTGGATATTCTTTAGTTTCAAATTGAAGTAACTTCCCTTTATTTTTTTTACCCTCTACTAAAGGCATTAGTATCAATTAAATAATCCCCTATACTCCATTTTTAAAAAAGCACATAGATTATACACTACAATAAGAAACTTTTTTTGTTTCACCATTATATCTTACGGGAAAAATTATGTCATTTTAATTGTTAAATCATTACATATGCCTTTTATCTATTCTTTTGCTGCAAGTACACTACTCCTTATAAATATATTTACGAATAATTGTTTCAGTAATAGGGCTTAATTTTTGACCACTTACAGGGTGTAGACCTAGACAGGTAAAAAACTCAATTTTACCATTTGTTTTCGAATACCAGTACAAAGGTTGCCCTTTTTCAAAAAATATCATGCTAATATTTAAAGAAACCTTTTTGCAACCTTTTAATATTTTTTTATCTAAAGTAATAATCTTTTGATTGTAATTTTCTTCACATACAACTTTTTCATAATGATCTTTTACCCAAGTCATACACTCACTACTTTTTAACTGAACTGTAATGTAAAAGGCTGAACAAATTATAATTAATATTCCAATTAGAATTCTCCAAGATAATACTCCTTGCTTTTTTGTCACTGTCTTAATATAAGATTTATTAAAAGCATCTGATTTAGTATTCTCAACTATCACCTCACTCTTAAAAGTAGATTTTTTAATTAAATCATTAACGTTACTTTTTCTAAACTTTGAATATGGCCTGTGTTCAAAATTGACTAGCCAAGCAACAAACTCTATAAGGTTTTCATCGGGAGAGGTTGTTTTTCCTTTTAAAAATTGTTGAACGGATTTAAAACGTTCTGGGTCAACTTTACTGAAATAAGTTTTAAAATTAGTTTCTTCATTTAAATCAAAAAAATCTAATAAAGTTTGTTGATCATTATTGGCCCCTCTTTTTAAGATAATTTGCCTTCCTACCTTTTTTATTTTCCCTGGCGTTGGATCCTCAAAAAAACGACTGAATTCTCCTTTTTTTTCTTTCCAAAATTTATTTAATATCTCCTTTTTATAATCTTCAAAAGTAATTGTGGCCATATGATTTATATAGTTTGATCAGAATTCGTTAGAACCTTTTAGAATTCGTTGGAACTTTTTAGAATTTTTCGGAATGTTCGGAATCCCTAACCAATAAAAGGGTTAGACGGTCTTTTCTTTGTCTCAGAATTAGTTCTGTTGTTGATAAGCTATCACAACAAATGTATACAAACTAATTCTAATTCAGAAATGCAAAACAGGATCAGAAGATTGATTTAGGAAGTGCAAACTACTTTTCCTGTTGAACTATTTCTGCCTACTTCCTAAAAACGAAGAAGCGCTTCTTCTCATTTAACAGTGTGGCTACATAGCTATTTATCCTTTGGATTTATTTCTCAGATAGCCACACTTATGTTCAATCTTAAATTTTATAAATTATGCGTAAAGCACTTTTAATATCAGGAATACTATTATTTAACTTATCTTTTTTTTCTTGTAGCCCAGAAAGTAATGTGGAAGATATCGAAGAAAAAACTGAAATTCAAGAGATTGGCGGTCAACAGCAAATACCAGATGACGATGACGATGAATAGTTAATTTTATTGATAACAAGAGGCTTCATTTTAATTATGGTAGCCTCTTTTTGTATATATTAGTTTTATGAATTCTATTAGGGTTTTACTTTTTGTTTTTGTAATTTTTAGCATTGGTTGTCAAAAGGCAACTACTCCTTCATATTCAAAATCAACTTTAGACAGTATTTCTAATTATCGTAAAGCTAGTAAAAACAAAAAAGCATTTTTAGATGAACGAATTTTGGCAATATCTAGTGCTCACAAATTATCTAAAAAATTAGAAAATGATTCTTTAATTCTAAATACAATAGCTTACAAAGCAACTTTAGTAAATGCTGCAAATAGACCTAATGAATATTATAAAATAAGCAATCAGTATCTAAATCTAGCATTAAAAAGTAATACAAGTAAAGCTATTGGTAAAGCTTATTTTAAGCTGGGTAATTACTTTTTTAAACAAAATAAGCCGGATAGTGCTTATTATTATTTTAATAAATCTAAAGAGGTTTTTATAACATTAAATGACAGTTTTTCCATTGGTAAAAGATTGCTCAATATGGCTATTATTCAATCCAATGAAAGTGACTTTTATGGTGCCGAAAAAACGGCTATTGAAGCTTTAGATTATTTAAATGAAACCAATACTAAACAATTATTATCTATTTATAATTGCCTTTCAATTACGACTAATGCTTTAAGGAATTATGATGATGCTATATATTGGGGGCAAAAAACTGAAAAACTACAAACAGATAACTATAAAGCCTCAATTATAAAAAATAATAAAGCAACATATTATCTGGAAAAAAAAGATTTCGCAACTTCTCAAAAAATATTGACTGAGTTATCACAAAATAAACAGCTCCGAAACAAAGTGCAATTATGGACTAATATTCAATCCAATTTAGGGTATACTTATTTTAAACAAAACAATAATAAATTAGCACTTCCTCTATTAAAAAAATCACTAAAAACTCAATTAAAAAATAATTTAGTTTATGAAACTATAGAAAGTTATTTGAGGCTATCTGAGTTTTACCAAGATATATCCAATATGAGCGAGGCAAAAAAAAATGCCCAAAAAGCTTATGCCGTTGCTTTACAGACTACAAACCTAACTAAAAAAGTCAAAACCTTAAAAAGAAAGTTAGATTTTATAGAAGGAAATGAATATAAGCAACTTTCTCAAAAGTACATTCAGTGGAACGATAGTTTACAACTCACTAGTTTGAAAAACCGTGACCTATTTGTTAAAATAAAATATGAAACCCGCAAAAATAGAAGTGAAATATTAGAACTCAACGCAAAAACCGTGGCGAAAGATTTAAAAATAGCTCAAGAAAAATCGACACGTAATACTTGGATTTTTGTGGCTTCTATTTTATTTATGGCTATTGCTTTTATGATTTATCATTGGCGACAACGTATTAAGCTTGCTAGTTTTAAAGCCACTCAAAAAGCTGAAAATAGAATTTCGAAAAAAGTACATGATGAGTTGGCTAACGATATTTCAGATATTAGAACTATAGTCGAACACCAGATATCAACTACTAACCCTACAAAACCTGAAATTACAGCTAAATTAGACATCATATATGCACTTACTCGTAATATAGCTGCTGAGACTGGAGATATTACATTTGTAAATTCATTTGGCGAAACTCTTATGGATTTATTGATGCAGCATAATCACCAAGGGATTAAAATCACTACAAATATTAAAACAATAGATAGGCTTAGACTTAAGCAGCTTATGAAAAATACTATTTACCGAATTTTACAAGAACTAATGGTAAATATGAACAAACATAGTAAAGCCACAAGGGTTACAATAGCTTTAAAAGTTGAGGATAAAAAAAATAAGATTACTTACACCGATAATGGAGTGGGCTCAAACAGTATTGAAAAAATAAGTGGATTACAAAATGCGGAAAACCGCATGCAGGAAGTTGGAGGAAGTTTTAGTTTTAAAACCTCAACAGGAAATGGTTTTAGAGCCATTATTACATTTAAAATATAACTACCATGATGTTTCAAAAAGTTTTAATTGCCGAGGATATGAGTTCTATAAATACTGGTTTACATCAATCCTTAATTGGCACTATTCCTAATGTAATTACGGCTCACTATTGCGATGAAGCTTTGCTTAAAGCAAAATTAGCCCTACAAAATAACAGCCCTTTTGACCTTCTTATTTCCGATCTTTCTTTTACAGAGGATCATCGAACTAAAAATCTAACTTCTGGTCAGGAGCTAATAATCGCTATTAAAAAAAAACAACCAAACCTAAAGATTATTGTTTTTAGTATGGAAGGTCGTATTGGAAAAATAAAACAACTTTTAGATAATTATAAGGTTAATGCTTTTGTCCAAAAGGGGCCTGAAGGCCTAAAAGAAATTAAAAAAGCAATTACTGCTATTGCTATAAATGATAGCTATATTTCTTCAAACATACAACAGCTTTTAAAAAATGGCGATAATATAGATGACATTGATGACACAGACATTTTTATACTAAAATTACTTTCAGAAGGTATTGGCCAAGATAATATTCCTGATTATTTAAAAAATAATAGTTACCCTAACTATAAACTAAGAAGTGTTCAGGATAGAATCAAAAAATTAAAAGAATTTTTACAAGCGAATAACTCTAATCATCTTATTTCAATAGCCAAAGATCAAGGATTGATTTAATCTCTTTTTTATTAATTAGAACCTACTGCATTTTTCCGCAAAAAATTAAGCTTTTATGACCCTAATTTTGGAGTATTATTAATTTAACAACTTTAAAATTATGGCAGAGTATAGGATTTCTGGAGTATGGAAAAACAGTAATGATGTAATAACACATTATGCTTTCCATACCGTTAATGGAAAAGAAATTACTAGAACATCAAAAAAATCAAAAGCAGATGCTATAGAGCTTTTAGAAAAAAAGGAAATTCTGCTGTTGTCTGGGTTTGGAATTACTCAACTGCTTATTGGAAAAAAGGAGAGACTGTAGAGGTGGTTAATGGAAATAGTGGTAAATATTTAAGGTCTAACCCTGACAATACTAAAACTGATAATTTAGCTAATATGATTGATTTTGATTGGATAAAACCTTAAAAAAATTAAGCCCTCTTGAATAGTATAGTCTTTTAAAAAATCAAAAATTGTTTGGGTAACAAGTTTCAGATACCTACAAGATAAATCAAGTAGGTCTTTTCTTTTCCAAACAATTTAAGTGCTGCGGTTTTACACAAAGTTCTGGATTACAATTGGTTTAGATTTGTGAATATCAATATTAAAATAAAAGTATTATGGCAAGTTATTACGTAAATAAGAATTCACAAACAAACGGAGATCATGAAGTTCATAAGGCAGGGTGTAGTTTTTTGCCTCTAAAAGAAAACAGAATATACTTAGGCGATTATTCTAATTGCCGTGATGCTGTTGAAAATGCAAAAAATTACTATTCGCAAGTAAACGGATGTTATTACTGTTCAATAAAATGTCATACTAGTTAAATAATTTAAAATGCAAAAAATACAAATATTATTATTTATAAGCCTTATCATTTCTTGCTCATCACCGTTGGATAAAAAGTTTAGCGAAGAAACAGCCGAGAATGATATTTCAGCGATTAAGGAAGAAATAGACTCTACAGAAATAATGCTTCTTGCGGGTAATATGATTCGACTTAAATTTCAAAACAAAAAGCTCGAAAACATGACTTATCAAGAAATTCTTGACGATGGAAAAAAGTGGAAAGCAGAACAAGAAAAAATTGAGTTAGAACAGAGGAAATTAGCTGAAAAAGCAAAAAGAAAAGAAGAGTTAAAAAGCAGAAAACTATCTGAAAGTATTTTAGTTAGTTGTTTTGAAAAAAGCTTTATTAAATACGACTATCAGGAATATATAACTTACAAATTTGTAATTAAAAACAAATCTGATAAAGAAGTTCGAGCTGTAAAAGGGACTGTTGAGTTTGCTAATTTATTTGGAGATAAAATAAAGTCCTTAAATTTTGTATATGACCAAGCTATACAACCAAAAAACCAAGCGACTTGGTCTGGAACTAGCGACTACAACCAATTTGTTGATAGCGACAAAACATTAAAAGCCAAAGCACTTAAAGATTTAAAAATTGTATGGAAACCTGAAAAAATTATTTTTTCTGATGGATCCACTTTAGAATAAAAAACATAAAATTATGGAATATAAAGTTTTACCATTTGTAGCATCAATAGAAACTAAAGAGAATTCTAAACAAGTAGCTAATCAATTAGAAGATTTAATTCAGAACCTTGCAAATCAGGGTTGGAAATATATTCGTCTTGAAAGTGTGATCACTTTTGTTAAGCCCGAAACAGGTTGTTTTGGTTTGGGAGCAAAACCAGGATATACGACCTCTAGACAAATGATTGTATTTGCTAAATAGTATGACGTATATTTTTCTAACACTAATCAAGGTATATTGGTTTTTAATCCCTGCCTCGAATCGAAAAAAATGTATTTTCAAAAAGTCCTGCTCTAATTATGTTTTTGACAAAACTAAAAATGGTGGGTTTATAGCTGGACTAAAAGCTTTTAAATTTCGACATCAAAATTGCAGAAATGGATTTGAACTTTTCAAAAACCCAATTACTGGTGAAACACAAATGATATTACCTAATATGCAAGTGATTGGAGAAGAAAAAATAGCTGAGAGATTCCGCAAATAAACACATGAAAATTATAAAAAAAATATCAATAAATAAATTAGCTGAATATCTTGAATCAAAAGCCTTAAGAAGAAGAATTATTTAAGAACAAAAATATCCATCTAATTTTATTGTATCTAGATATAAAGATGCAAAAAAAGCAATGGTAGATTTTTTATTATGAACTCGTTTAAACTTTTTTGATTGAAGCGAAAAATAGGTTTTTTTTGCTCAATTGAAACCATTTTATGGTTGTATAGCATCGCTACGGAACAAAAAAATGATAAAAAGTGAGTGAAAAAGATCATTTTGCAGCCAATTGAAAAAAGTTTAAACGAGTTCTATATGGTAATGATAAAAAATTTATTGACAACGCAATTCAAAAACTTAGACAAAAAGAAGTCAAAACTGATTTTAAAGTAAATGATACAAAGGCATCCATTGAAGCTTTGGAAGCATTTTCAAAAAAAATCTCCTGATGAGTTTATAAATATGATAATTTTAATACCAAAAAAGAAATTTTTAAAAGTAATTAATATAAATCCAGATTTATTGATTCAAGGAAAATACCGAGGTAAAGATATTGTTGGCGGAATAAAAATCCACATTTCTAAAACTAATTCTCTTTCTCGTGAAAATCGAAAAAATGTTGCAACTATGATTCATCAAATTATTTTAGAACAAGAATTGAATAAAGATAAAACGGTACATATCGACTTTTGCATAAGTATTGATGTTTTCAATTCAAATTACGATTCTGCCCCAAAGAAATTTAGAATTTGCTTGTAATGAAATTAATTCTGTTTGGGATAGTATCAAATGATTTCAATGTTCTTACTATAAGGTTTTGAGCTTTGAATACTAAATTACGCTCAAATTTAAATAAAAAAACTAGAAATTTTACACTAGACAAAAATGAGAAATCTTAATTTTTTAATATTACTATTTACAATTACATTTTACCAATGCCAATCTCAAACTAAGGAAAATAGTTTGTATTTAAGACAAGAGTTAGTAAGGCAAAGAGATAATTTATTAACGCAAGCCAAAGAAATACAAACTAGAATTGATGCCCTAGATAAAAAGTTAAATACCAAAACTAATTACATAAGTGAAGTCAACTATTTAAGTAAAAACATCAATTATAAGATTGAAAATTCTAGTCCGTTACAAAGCATATATAACAGTAAAAAAAAGCATTATAGATCTACTAGCTCAAAAACTTATCACAGGGGTTCCAGAGGTGGGTGTTATTACATTAATTCTAACGGTAACAAATCTTATGTAGATCGAAGTATGTGCAATTAACTTCGTAAAACTTTTAAATTATATTTGAATAAAAAAATACTAATTATCATGATAAAAAAATTTGCTTTACTATTTGTTTTAATTCCATTACTAAGTTTTAAAGTTATAGAAAAACTTCCTAAAGAATTTTACGCAAAAGTTATTGGTGTTAAAGACGGAGATACTATAGAGGTACTTTACAAAAAACAAGCAATAGTTGTTAGATTAGAGCATATCGATTGCCCAGAGAGGAAAAACGATTTTTGGCAAAAATCAAAGAATTTTACTGCTAATTTTTGTTTTGGCAAAACAGTGAAAATAATTTCCAAAAACAAATATGATCGGTATCGTAGATTGATAGCTAGTGTAGAATTCAATAATCTAATTCTAAATAAACAACTCGTTAAAAATGGGTATGCAATACATTTTAAAAAATATTCGAAAGACACAGCTTATAATTCATTAGAAAAACTGTCGAGGCTAAAAAAAATGGGCATGTGGTCTGAAGTTACCAAAAAAATAACAGATACTACCAAAGTATATATTTGTAATAGTACGGGAAGCAAAAGGTATCACAAATTCGAAAGCTGCTCAGGACTTAGCCATTGTAAGGATACTATTAGAAAAATAGCTCTAAAAAAAGCAATAAACTTTGGAAGAACTCTATGCTCATATGAATAACATTTAATTCATTGGACTATCTAGCTTTTGTCGGACATTTTCTTAAAGACAAATTAAGCAACTATTTTAAGTTTGCTATAAGGATTTATAAATCTTATTAAACTTCTCAAAAAAACAAATACACTAACAAATCTTTTAACAACACCAATTACAAATTAAAATCATAAACTTAAAAGTATGAGTTTGCCCTGAAGCTACCTAGCTTCCTTTTGGATCTTAATGTCTATTTCAATAAAAGAATTAGTACTATCATCAACAAAATCATTAATTTTTATAGCCCCTTTTCGCCCATTTGTTGTTTTAAAAACAACAACCCTAGGAATAATACTACCATCAAAAGGTAAGTTCCCTTCAGTAGTTTCAACTATAGAAAAATCACTCAATAAGTCATCATTAGTCATTGCATCAAACTGAATAGGACTTAAACTCACACCGCAACTACAACCTTCTAAATTATTAATTATTAATGTTGAATTTGCATTAGCAATGTTTAAAAACGTAGTATCTCCCAAATTATCTGGTGAAGTAAATACATTTCTAGTAAAACGGTTATTGAGTCCAAAAAACAAGAAATCAATTTCCTCTCCATTATCCATTGTTATCTGATCTCTTGTAAAAACCTTACGGCTATCTAAATCGTATGCAGCACCTATTACATTATTATTATGAGAGGTATTGATTCCTAATTTTACGTCTCGTAAAATACGAAGATTCGTGTTTTCAAATACTTCAATTTGCTTAGTAATTGTTTTGGATTGCTTTCCATTAGTGGCAGTGAGTGTTATAGTTTGTACACCAGACTGATCAAAAACTATTTCGGGGTTTTCTTCTTTACTTATTGTGGCAGAGGCACCTGTAAATTCCCATGAAAAATTAGTGGCACTTGTACTCTTGTTGGCAATGGTTATCATAACAGGCACTTGAAGGTCATCATCTTCAAAACTCACCTCAAAATCAAAGTCCGCTTCCAGTAACGGCAATACTTCTATTTCTTTAGTTAAAGCCTGTGTTTCAAAACCATTGCTGGCCTCTAATATGACTTTATGAATCCCTGGTTCTGTAAAAATAACTTCGGATGGGTTTTGATTGGTACTCGTTTTAGGTATCCCACCTTCAAAAGTCCATTTAAAAGTATCTGCCCCTTTGGTTGTATTGGTAATATTTATAGTACTTGGACTAAAAAAATCTATCTTAGGGTTTACTGAAAAATCGATTTTGATGGGATCTTCAATAACCAAATCTCGACTAATTATGGCTTGCGAACCATCCTCATTTGTCGCTTTTAGAGTAATGGTATATGAACCCTTAGCATTGTAAGTAATTACTCCTGGATTACGTTGTGTCGAAACTTGTGGTACTGCTCCCTCAAAAGACCACTGATAGTTGTCTGCTCCTTTGGTAGCGTTAAAAATTATAATCTCTACTGGTACAGAAAAGTCATTATTAAATACCTCAAACTCAAAATCTGCTTTAACAGGTAACGCTTCTTCTTTTGAGCAGGACTGAAAAAGAAAAACTAATACGACTATTTTAAAAAACGTTATAAAACTTTTCATTTCATTAAAAAAATTTGTTTTCAAAGATATTACTTGATATTGTGGACTACCTAGCTTTTGTCGGACATTTTTAAAGATAGATTAAGCAACAATTTTAAGTTTGTTATAAAATTCCATTTCCATTTGATATGGTGTTTTGTATTTTAAGGATGAATGTAGTCTTTTACAATTATACCAAACTTCAATATATTCAAATATAGCTGTTTTAGCTTCTTGTTGATTTTTAAATTTGTTGTGATAAATCATTTCGGTTTTTAATGTTTTAAAGAAGCTTTCAGCTACTGCATTATCCCAACAATTTTCTTTTCTACTCATACTTTGGATGATTAATGGATTTGTTTTTATTAGATTTCTAAATTCTTTAGAAGTATATTGAACACCTCTATCTGAATGAAAAATAAGAGGTTTTTTTATACTTGGTTTACTAACTGCCATTTTCCATGCAGGTAGTATTGTTTTATTGGTGTGCATTGTGCTTGATAAAGCCCAACCGATTACTTGCCTATCATATAGATCAATTACCGTAGTTAAATACAGCCAGCCTGTAGCTGTTTTGAGGTAAGTAATATCAGATACGCAAGCTTGATTCAAGCGGGTCATTTCAAAATCTCTATTTAATACATTTTCACAAATAGATGCTTTGTGATTAGAATCTGTTGTTATCTTAAATTGTTTTTTTACAATACTGCGCCAACCTTTTAATTTCATAAGTAGAGATCGCTAGTTAGTTTCATAGATTGTTTTATCTTTAAGTCACTATATAGTTTATATTGTGATTTATTTTGAAGGACAAAATGCTCAGGAGTTTTATGCTCGGTTCAACACAGTGGATT
>Ga0209185_1000565_pt1 | contig 42371 bp, 69 predicted proteins | sample SidtaG_2_FD_187425 | JGI IMG/M metagenome (GOLD analysis project Ga0209185, IMG submission 187425) | Marine algal microbial communities from Sidmouth, United Kingdom - Sidmouth_Asex2 metaG (SPAdes) (version 2) | ecosystem: Host-associated > Algae > Red algae > Unclassified | place: Sidmouth... | reverse complement strand
GTTTTAAATCTGGACTATCAAAACCAACATTTACCAAACTTGGAATCTCCTCGCTTGGAATAAATGAATTACTAAACACTCTCTCAAAAGTTCCTTTGTTTAAGCTATCAATCAAGGTTGGTATCACTCCTCTGTACTTTCTGGTATTCTTTTTATTGATGATAGCCAACGCCTCTCCTCCCTCGGCTGTTCTTTGTTTTCCTCCAGAAGTTGTGCCAATAGGTATATCATTCCCAGAACTATGTGAGCCACCATTTAAAAACTCATATCCTCCATCTCCATACTTCTCTTTCGCAACGCTCTTTGCTTTTATCTTGGATGCTGCAAAAGAACCCCACATAACTCCAACTGCTGCTGCTGCCAAAGCGGGGCCAACTACAGGTATTCCTGCTAAACTTTTCCAGATTTGAACAGATGATGTAATTAAACCAGAAATCTGCATTGCTGTATCAATCGCCTCCTGTGCTTTTTGAGCCTTTTCCTTATCCTTTAAAGCCTGTCTTTCATTCTTTCTCTTTTGCTCCAACTCTTTCTGCGCTGTGATAACATTATTTGCATATCCATTATTCCTCGCATCAATTTCAGCTTGGTATCGACTTTCTGCTGCACTCGTTTCCTCCTGTGCTTTCTGTACTGCAATTTCTGCCGATTGTACTCTTGCATCTAAAAAAGCATTTACATTATCCAACGCAAAACTTAAACTATCACTAATCGCCTGTTTCTGCTCATCATCCAAATTCAAGCCTACCATCTGGTAAATATCCTTTTGACCACTTCCAACTCCCTGTATCTCTCCATCAATTTTCTTAATGGTATTCTTTATTGCATCAATCTGGTCTTTAGATAACTGCTTATTAACGGTTTCATTCAGCTTTAAAATCTTTTCCAATCTCGACTTTTCAGCCTCCAAACGTAACTTTGTTTTTTCAGCCTCTGTATTTTTCATTATGTCAATCTCTGACAATCTCAAATCATAAGCATCATTTATAATAGCCATCTCCTCGCTATTCGCTTTCCTCCTATCTGCTGTAATCTTATCCTGTTTCGCTTTAGCATCAGCAATCTCTTTCTCTCTCCATTTTTGAGAAATCAAAAACCTCTGTCTCTTTTCATAATCCTCTAATAAAGCAACATCCAAGCCATACTTTTCCCAAAGTTTTCTTTTTTCAGCCAACTCCATATCTAAAATGGCAACATCCTTGCTCTCTCCATCCTCCATCACATCAATCTTGGCTTTCTGTTTTCCCATCGCTCTACTCTCTGCCTCTTTCAGATTAGCATTAGCCACTCCCAGAATAGCATTTCGCTTGTCTTCCAATGCTTTTATCTCATTCTGTATCTTACTTGCTTCTCCTCGACTTTTAGCTCCTTTAAGGGTCTTATTTAACTTCGCAATCTCCGCATCAATATCTCCAACCGATTGAATACTTTTTTTAATACTCTCATCCAATATCTTATCCAACTCATCTCCACTCTTTTCCATTGCTTTCTTGGTAGCCTCCATTGACCTACTCAACGCCTTTTTAAAAGCATCTCCAAACGCATTCGCTGTATTAACCGCTCCTTGCACATAAGTTTTCCCTACATTCTTAAAAGCATTTTTAATATTCTTTAAACTCTCCAACGGAGAGCTAAAATCAATCTCAACATCTGCAATATCTCTAATCGACTGAATAAACTTGCCAACCTCTTTAAACCATTGCTTAAATACTGCAATAATTCCAGATATTACTGCTCCCATTACTTTAATGAAAAACGCTGCTCTATCTATTGACTTTGCAAACTCTCCTGCAAAAAAAGCTGCTATCTTGCTTAAAAACCCCTCTCCATCCTCGATGCTTAAAACAAAATTATCCCACGCAATTCCAACTCTACTAAGTTGAGCGCTTAACTTTCCAGATGCTGCACCAAATTCCTTATCCAATGAGCCTCCAGATTTGTTGACCTCATCAATAGAACCTTTTAAAACATCAAATCCTTTTGTTGCAAGTGAGGAAATTACTCTTTGGTCTCTTACTGATGTAATACCAATATTTTCCAATTGCTCATTTACAGAACCTCCTGCACTATTAACCTCATTTAATCCTGCAATAAAATTTGTAAATACCGCACTTGGGTCGTCTCTAAATTGAGCCTTTAACTCCTCAACATTCTGTCCTGTTATTTTTGCAATGCTATCAATTCCTTTTCCTGTTCTAATAGCTTTCTCCATCATTCCCAAAGTCCTCCCTATTGTGGAACCTGTAAGCTCTGCCTCAATACCTACTGCTTTGGTTGCAGTTGCGTAAGCTAATACAATCTTTCTACCAACTCCATACTGTGCGGTATTCTGTGCAATTGCAGTTGCATTGGTTAAAATCTCACTTTCAGTTGCAGCAAAATTATTTCCTAAATTAACAATCTCATCTCCAAAATCTTTAACATTCTGCACTCCTCCATCTGTAAGAGTTAGCAATCTGGTAATATTACTCGCTCCCTCCTCTCCAGATATATTTGTTGCAGTTTCTAATTTAGCAAGACTTTCAGTAAAAGCAAGTATATTCTCTTTTCCTTTAACTCCCAACTGCCCTGCTACTTTTGCATATTGTAATAATGCAGGAGTTCCAATTACTTTGAGTTTTCTGGATAAATCAACAATGTCCTGCCCTAATCCTCTCAACTCCTCTCCAGATAAATTAGCGGTTTTACCAACATCAATCAAATCCGAATTAAATTGTATAACAGTATCTTTATTACTCGCAATTAAATAGAACAAAGCACCAACAGCACTCAATACCAATCCAATTGGAGAAAGTAAAAAAGTCAAGGTTGCTTTTCCAAAATTAAGAACTGCATTTTTTAATACTTTAAATGGTTTATCAGCTTTACCCAATCCCTCTAAACTGGTTCCCATCGCTCCCAATCCTTGGTTTACTCTCCCTAAAATTGGATGTAGATTTTCCATAGCAATACCATAATTCCCAACTTGCAATGTATGTTTCCCTGTTGCCTTTTGCAATCGGTTCATCTCCTCATAAATATCCCTCGTTTGTTTCTCTAACGCTTGACCAGATTTTGTTGCATTTCTCTCTGCAATACTCATCTTGTTTAGAGCCAATTTATTCAAGGCATATTGAGCTGACAATTTATTGTAACTGCCCTCTGCTGACTTCGCTAATTTGTTCTGTAATTTCTGCTCACGTATATCCTCTCTCTTTGCATCTCTCAAAGCACGGATTTTCGTATTGGTATCATTTAAAGCGCTTGCATACTCCTTTTGAGCCTTTTTTAATTTCTCGGCATCGGTCATTGCTTTTTTTGCTGCACCTTGCCCCTCTGTTGTAGTAGTATTGACCTCCTTTAATTTGGCAATCAAATTCTCTGCCTCCTTTGTGATAGTATCAAGCATAACAGTATATGCCTCTTTCATTTTTTCAAGGTCTTTTATTCCCTTGTCAATCGCTCCATCATCTTGGTATAAATCACTGCCTTTAATTGGGTTGCTCATCTCTTTTAATTGATTATGTGAGCCTACCCATCAGCTAACTATTGAAATACAAATTTAGTTATTTATTTTTTACGGTTACGAGGCTTTGGCTTATTCTCTTTTTTCAACATCAAATATGCTTGGTAATATTCCATAACTGTCATAGTCTTGGCATCCTTTTGAGCATACTTGGTCAATACCAAACTCATCTCCTCATACTTCTTAACGTAAGTAACCTCCGCTCCTTTCTTTCCTGTGTATTCCTTTGGTTTAGCAAATCCAAATAAATAATCATCTATCTCATTAATCTCCTCCGTATTATCCTTTCCTCTTGCGACCTCCTCCAGAACTAACAAAGCCATCCTTTTAATCTCTCCAAATATCTGCTTACTTTCAGCACTATCAAATATCTCTGGAAAGTAAGTTTCTAATTCGTTTTGAATTTTTTTTTTACTGCCTCAATGACTATCTCAAAAAAACCTCTATTTGCCCCCCATTCACTCAACTGCTTTATGAGTTTCTTTAAATTCTCATCACTAAAATCAGTCATTAACTTTCCATCAATACGATGTATCAAAGCTGCATAACTCAAATGCTTTGGGTTCATATTCTCAATGACAAAGTAAAAGCTGTTACGCATATTCATTAACTCCTGCGTTGCCTCCTCTTTTTTTTCTCTGGCTACATATCCCATAATCTTGCTAATATGCCCATCAACCGCCTCCATATCTCCTCCAATACCACTATCCAACAACAACATCCTGTTGTAAGTAAAAAACCTCTCTGTGGGTAACTCATCAATACTATTATATCTCTCAATAGTATGCTTTCCTAATCGCTCTGTTATCATACGTAACTTTTTTTGTTTACAATACTTCCAACTAAATCCTCTGTCAATTATTCCGACTACCAAATATGGTTGGTTCATTTCATCTGTAACAAAAAACACCTCATCTGGTATCTTAAACTCTGGCTTTCCTTTCTCCATTATTACAAATTTAGTTCAATTGTGAATTTGTTTGCATTACTCGTTGCTCTCCTTACCATACCTGGGTAACTCCTTGCCAGAAGTTTAATAGCATCTTTCTCCATCTTAACAGTTCGGTAATCCTTACATCCTCCATCGGTAGTCCAATGCTCATTTTCCCAATGCAAATATCTGACTGCTAATATACCTCCCTTATTCCTAATGTGCCTCAAACATATCTCGTAATCCTCTTTAACCTTGTACGCCTCATCAAACAAATACTCTCCATCGTTTATCATTCCCATACAAGATGCTGTAACGTATGCTTTGAAATTGAAAGGTTTGTATGGACAAACAGATCGTGTAGCGCTTTCTGTTTTTAATCCCCAAATTTTATATTTCAACTCCTCGCACATATCAAAGAATTTATAAAACTCATTAAACCAAAAAGCCTCATCCTTAATCTCAATCTTTAAAGCTTTGTATTTAGCCATCTTGGTATATCCTGCATACTTAACATCATCATCCACAAAAACAACATATCTCTCCTCTGTATTTTTTAATATCCAATTTCTGGTTGCAGTTATCCCTCTTACATCATTTGGAACTCCAACAACATTCTTTATGTAACTTTGGTATTGGTGTATCTCGCTCTCTGGAACGTAGAAAGTTCCAATATTAGGCAATATCTTATTTGTAGTTGTATTCCCTGCTCTGTTCTTACTTGGTATCGCTATCAGCATCTTTGTATCTGGTTTTAAAATCATTCCACTCAATTACTCTCTCAATACTATTCGTATCAAATGGAGAGCCTTTTTTATAACCACCTCTCCTCACAATCTTTAATTTCAATCTCTCCTTAATCTCATCCCATTCTGGAGAGTTCGGTGGGGCAATTATCATAATATACTCATCAGCAGGCTCAATCTGTACCGACTGCTCAAACTCCAACTCATCATCATCCTCATCCATCCCATCAATCATCTTGTCAATAGGCACATCCAAATTCCACTCATTCAATGCAGATACATCCCAACTCTTGTTTAATATCTCCCAATCCCATTCTCCAAACCCAACATTATCAGTAATCAAAAATCTCTTTTGCTCCTCCTCTGTGAAATCCTTTGCGAATTTAACCCAATCCTTTGGTATCTTTTCATATCCCAGATGCTCCAACGCTTTCCTCCTCATATTCCCTCCCAAAACAATCCAATCCTCTCTCACAATTATTGGTCGTAATGCCATCATCTTTGGAAACTCTTTTATGCTCTTGCATAACTTCTCAAAATTCTCATCCTTTATAACTCGTGGGTTATCTGGATTGGTCAAAATCTTTTTTAATTCAATCATCTCTCGATATTTAATTATTTACTCTCTTTACAATATTGGCAAACATTCTCAATCTCTTTACAATTACAATCTTTTGGGTCAATTAATTTCTCTAACATTAAAACCTCATTAATTAATTATTGCTCTCATTATTGATGCTCCAGAAAATGATGCTATCAACGTTATCCATCCCTCTCCAAATATAACTCCAATTACTGAAATCATAAAACATATCCAGAAACAACTGCAAAACATACATTCTGCAATCTTATTTAAACCAAATCTGCCATTCGCTTGAATATATTGGATAACTCTATATTTAGTTAAGATTAAAAATATACTGCTCCCTATTCCACTATAAACGATTGTTGCATAAAATAACTCCTCCATCTATTCAATATCTTTATTAAGTTTCTCCAAACAAACATCTATTGCCTCTGTTAATTCTTTTGGTTCATATCTCATCTCAATATCAGCTCCTCTCCTCCATCTTTGGTGGTAATTCAAAATCTTAATCGCTCTCTTTAATTTCATTTATAAGTAATTTAACTGTTACATAATTTCTCAATTCTCATCTCTCCATTAAACCTCAACGCTCCAAATGGGTGCATCAAATACTGTTGGTCATGTTCCTTTATAGAATAACCTTTGTAAATCTCCTCATTTTTCTCCGTTATCCCTGTTAGCTTAATTCTCGCATTGAGTACTCTGGTCTTAACAAATACATCCATCATCTCCTCCTTAATACTTTCCAAACTTCTCTTTTGGTCTGCCTCCAGAACCTTGTTAATATTAAACCAAACAATCAATCCAAACTCTGCCTCAATCACTTGCATCTGGTTACCAATCCAATCAATATCATAAGCCTTTTGCATATCCCAGAAAGAGAAATTGCCATAGCTTTCATTCGGTAGCATACTCGCATACTCTTTCCCTGTTCCTGTATAGATTGCAGGATATTTAATGATTTTCTTTTTATCATCCTTTCTGGTCAATACTTGTGCTTTTCCATACGCTCCTGTGAGCCAATCTAATTTATTAAGCATCTTGGTATTAAAATCAATTAACACTCTATCCACTATTGCAGGATTTGTTGGATTGATTATTGTTGGTGCATTTTTCATATCTCCTCTAACTTTTTATGTAAATATGGTTTAACGTAATTCTCTTTTAACTCGGTCATATTATCTGGCTTTAATCCCAATATCTCCTTTCCATACTTATCTTGTAGCCATTCGCTCTTTTGGTCTGTACTGATTATCTCGGCTGTAACATCATCAATCCTCTCAATATCTCCATCGCTATGAAAATCCCCACCATCTCTCAACGTAACTCTATCATAAGGTTGGCGCTTTTGTTGTTTGATAAATTCAGTTGCAGGAGAGTATGGTTTGTAATCCATTATAGGCACATTGTTTCTATTCACACCCTCCAAATATAATTGCTCCTCAAAGTTCATATCTAATACAATTGCTTTCTCCTCCATAACTGCATCAATCGCATATTTTGGAGCGTTCTGTTGGAACTCTTTTAACTTTTCCAACTTATCTTGTATCGCATCTATTCCTTTGACCATTATTTTACAAATTTATCAATTTTACAACTTACTGAAATCTAAGCAATTAGTTTCGTTTCTCCATCGGTGGGATAATAATTATATCATCCTCTTTACTCTTAACGATACCTCCACACTTTCCCTCATCGTGCATCAATGTTTTTCCTGCAAATGGGTCATACAATTGGCAACCACATTTATTACATCTTTTACCTTTCATTTAAACGGTTCTATACCTTATCCCATTACTCTTGCAAGGTAGGCACAATCTGTTCAGCCCCTCTGTGTTTAAGCTAATTGCATCCATTGACTGTATGTAATCGTGATTAATTCCTGTCTTTCGTCCTCTGGTATCTCCATCAATTTCATACAATAATTGTTGTCTTGTAACAGTACTCTCTGATTGATTGATACGACTATTGGTATTGTATGCAAGTTCTCTCAATAGATTTATCGCTACTCTCTTTCTCAATACACTTTTAAACAAATCTCTTTGCTCTGTAAAGAAGTCTGTATAATCACAATAGAGGCTTATTTGGAAGTTAAGACCTTGGTTGCTTGAATACTCATAGCGGTTATCATCAATATCCCATAAGTTCTCTCCATCAATCTCTGGTACTGTAAATGGGTGGAACTCTACAAATGGGCTGTATGCTTTCCACGTATTCAGTTCTGTTTTACTTACGCATCCCTCACACGGTGCCTCATTCCATTCCTTTTCCTTTTTGATAGCGAGGCCAGATGTTCCTGTTTGCTTGTAGCTAACATAATACGCTCCTCCTCCATCTGTATCATCTGAAATATATGGTAAATCCCATCCCAAATCAAACCAATGTATTGAGTTTGGTTTTGTAAAACTTAAAATAAGCGTTTTTAAGGGCATTTCTTTACTACTGTGATGTAATTGTATTGTAACATCTCCTGCTGTTGTTCTCTGTAATCCAATTCTATCCAAACGGACTGTTAAACCCATACTCCTACTCGCAACAATTTCAAATCCTGCTCTCCTGTCTTTATTCGGTATGGTATCATCAATCTTACCAATACCATCAAATAAACTCTTTCTCTCAATGATAGTCTTGGCTGTTTTATTTAATTCTTTCTTTTCGAGAAATTGTATGATCGTATCAATTATCCCTGCATCAGTCTTTTGCTTTAGCCATTCACTAAATGGGTTAAATACTTTCCAATCATCCTCCAGATTGTCGCCAGGGATTAAACCAACGTTATCTCTCTTGGCTTTATAATTAACTCCTGCATTCTTTACAACCTCATCTGCCTTGTAATTCGTTGCAATATCCCAAGCAGGATAATTGACCAATGAATAATCTGGCATAATACTTTCTAAATTCTGGAGAGTAAGCATTGGGTGTTCATCTTGGTAAAACATATTACTCGCACTCTCAACCATCTCATCCTCCAACTGTTTTCCATTTGGGTCATAATTCTGCCTCCATCCAATCAATCCTCTCCAACTTTCTAATATTGCACTTGCTCTATACATAGTTTTCTAAATTAAAAAAAGGTACAGGATTGCCCCTGTACCCTTTCTGGTTTGCTATTAATCAAAGTACATCCTAAGCTGCACCCTCTGTTTTAATATCGAATTTCAAGATTGCGCTTGCCTCATTCGCTGCATCGCTATTCTCTGCTACTAAAAACGCTACATCAACTGAAAAACCATAATGCTCTTTCTTGGCTCTTGTAAGGTCAGCTGTTGCTGCCCCTGCAATTCCACTAAAGTCGCCTACACTTTCATAGTAGTACGTTCCAACTGGCATATTCAACATTGGTAATGTATCAATATCCCACTCGTGTCCTGTTCTTACTCTGGTTCTTAACAACGCCTCTCTCTCGAAACGTGATAACATCCCAACTGTACCTTGTGGTACTGCAAATCCTGTTGCGTAACGGTCTGCTGCATTTGCAACTCTGTTACTCCAATGCCAAATCTTATCAGCATATTGGATTTGTTTGTTGGTTTCATTATACAACCCTTTCTCTGCAAGTTTTCTAACTAAACTCTCAACTCCTGTATTCCCTACAATATGTAATGGCATATAGAAATCGTTACTTGCCTCTAATGGGTTTAAATCTCCAATAATCTCCTCACGTTGCGCATAATTAGCAGTTGCCATATTACTTGCAAATGTGTAAAGTCCTAAATTATCATTTAAAACTTGGGTTTTCTTTGCATCCATAGCAGCAATTCCTGCACTATCCAATGCCTCTCCAAATTTGTAAAGATATTTATTAAACTTTCTCTCAAAATCAGCTTGGATGCTAATTTCATTATTCATAAACGCAGCAGGAACGGTTGTGAAACCCCACGAATAAGTGGCAAATGCGATTGTTACCAATCTACTTGTATTCTCACTATCTGCGATTGTTACTGTTCTGGTGTTACCAATGGTAATACCTCCATCAAAATCAATAACAGGAACTTGCAAAGTACTACCTATCGAGGCATTGGCTTTGTCTTTTAACTCCTGCGTAATGATACCAGCAGGGTCTTCTGTTTGTTGCATGAATAAATCTAAAGCTCCGTAACGTGATGGGCGCAGTTCCCACTTGTCAAGATTTGCCTTAGCACGTAAATTCTGCATTCTTGTGTTAATCAAACTCATCTTTTTAAGTTTTTAAAATTAATAATTAAATAGTTTGTTAGTCCTGCCCATCAATACTAACGGATGTCCAAATCAGCAACATTGTTTTCTGTTCTAATTTGGTCAAATTCTTGGTTGTATTCTGCTGTTCCTCTTACTAAACCTTTTCCCATAAGATAATCAGTAATCGTATCATCAGCCTCAACTTGTGTTTTTACTCCAGACAAAGAAAGCTCGCTTGTCTTTCCTCCTCCTGCACCTTTTCCTCCTGTTCCTGCACCACCTTGGTTTTTACCTTGGTCTAATACATCAGCAATCTTTGTTGTAAATAACTCCGATGCTGTGAACGGATTAAGGTTGTTTTCTGGGTTTCTTTTGATGTCTCCATTAGCATCTCTAAATACTAACGTTTTCCCACCTCTTCCGTCATCAATCCAATCTGGTGTGTTCTCTGAAAGAATAGCTTGTTTGGCATTGCCAATATAACTATCTCTCACGGATTTTGGTATAATCGCCTCATCCTTGAACTTTTTACCAACCAATGCTCTATCAAACTCATTGTTAACCATAATGCTAACATTCTGGCTTTGTGCATCAGTTAATTGCTTTTCGTATTTGGTTTTTTCAGTTGCCATTTGACCTTGTAAATCTTTCACAAGTTGCTCATTGTCTTTTAACTTTTTTACAATAGCCTCATCAACCTTACCATCTTTTAACTGCTTTTCAAGCTCCTCCTTTTCCCCTTTAAGAGTATCAAGTTTTTTCTGCAATTTAGATGATGCACCAACTTTACTAAAAACATCACTTTTAAGCCAATCAAATGTTTTCACACCCTCTGGCTTTTTTAGTCCTGTGGTTTCCTCAACATCTCTATCAATGTCGCCCCAAAACTTTCCAATTCTTTCTCCTATAACAGCAGTCTCATCATTAGTACTCAACTCTGTTACTGCCTTAATTTGCTCCTCCGTTAGTCCTGCTAACGCTGTACTTGCTTTTAATTTATCTGCATTTAATGCCATTTTCTTATGTCCCTTTTAAGTTAATGTTATTTTTCTTTTGTCTCCTCTACTGGTTGAACTCCTACTTTTGGATATTCATCTGTTGGGTCGTGTAATATATCAACTGTATATCCTATTCCAACTGCTTGCTCTTTGAAAGTCTTAAATGCTTTCGGTGCAAAAATCTGTACACTTGGTTTGCTTAATCTCTTTCCAGATTGAGCGTTAAATGCCTTGACCTCAATTTTTGCGTGGTAATTTTGCTCTGTTCCTGGCTCTGGAACATAATTGGCTTTTGTCTTTTTCAATACAGGAGTATTTTTTGACTTTTCCAACTTTTCAGCTTTTGCCTTTTCCTCTGTCTCTTTCAATGCTTTCTCTGCATTTTCATTAGCGACTGCAACTGCTTTTTCTGCTGTTGCTTTTTCCTCTGGAGTTTTAGCATCTTTTAACAGCTTATTCGCTGCCACTTGCTCCTCCGTTAATTTGCTCTGTCCTGCCATAATCTTTAAATGTGTTTAGAATTATATTTATTTTGTTACTGAAAGATAATGCACTTCCAAATTCTACAATGTCCGTGTTCTCTCTTTCAAATCTTAAAACAAAAGTAGCAAAATTTAATTTAACCGCAATTAAGTCCTTATCTCCAAATCCTTTCTCCATCATCTCCAAAACTTCCGCTCTGGTTTGATGCCTGTATGGTTCAAGGTTTTTCAAAATCTCTGCTCTCTGGAGAGCCATTGGATTGTTTTTGTTTTCGGTCTCAATTATCTGGTCTTGTATCAAATCCAACTGATAATCTGTTGCTCCTGCCTCTTTTGCTAATTTATACTGCTCTGTTAATTGGTCAACATCGTACAAATACCAATCCGAGCCATAAAATATTGTATTGCTTAAATATGTTGCTCCATATCTTAATCGGCAAACTGTGTCCTCTGTCCAACTCTGGATTTTTTCAAAGTTTTTCTTTAATGATAATAAAACATTTCTCCTGCTTTCGGTGTTAGCTTTTACTTGGTCTTTATTAAATGCCTTATCCATTTTCATATCTCCTCCAGAACCTACAACCGCAGCATAAATTTTATCATTCAATCTCTGCACCTCATCAACATTGTATTTTAAACTATTTACATCAATAGAGGTAATCTGTACAGGGTTTCGCAAATCTTTGAAATCATTATCTCTGTTTGGTAATGGCACCTCAACAAAACTCCCAACTCCTGCTAATCTACTATCAGCACAAACAGGGCATTTGTTCAACGTTCCACTCCTATCAACATAATACTCTCCAACTTTATTCTTAATAAATCCTGCATCGCAATAATCTCCATTGTTTTTGTTCTCAAACTCACAATCCTGTTGGTAACCAGAATAAATTGGGTATGGTGCATATAAATCTAAATGCTTTTTGCTCGTAAGAAAGAATAAAAGCCAATCCAGATTTGCAAGTTGATTTGATAATGGCGATTTTTTCAATGCCTTGTTATCCTCTGTAAGTTTATCATTCCAGAAAAAAGATGCAGGGCAATATCCCAGATCGTGGGTATTTTCAATTATAGCCTCTCCAACTATCTCCTTTTTATCATTTAACTCAAAAACTCGGTAACTCTCATCATCAAAAACTGCTAATCTGTTGTTTTCCTGCTCTATTAAAATCCAATCAACATCTCCGTTGGTTTTGCAATCAAAGTCCTTAACATCTGAAATTGGAGTAAAATAAAAATAAGGCTCTGGCTTTTCGGTTTCTTGCTCCTCTTTTAAATCAACAATAATAATACCATTGATGCAAGTTTTCATTTTTTCAAATGCTGTACCTCTCCAGAAACTATAAGCATTAATTACCTCGCTCCTATAACTATTCCAATCATCCAACTCTTGCGGACTGATAAAATTGTACTCCTCATAAGCATCCTTGCCATCATATACTTTCTCCAATGCACTCAATATCTCCTCTGTCAACTCATTTGTTGCTATTGGAAAACAGAATAATTGCAGGAAAATTTGGTATTTATCTTTTGGCAGTAATCCCTTAACATAGTTGAGAAAGTCATTAACAACTAAACGAACATTGTTAGCCTCCATATTGGTATCAATATGGAAGCGTAACCTATGCTCATGCCTTACGGCTTTACTTATTGTCGCCCTGTTCTTTGGACTTTTGAGTATCTCTTTTATTTGACTTTTTAACAATGCCATTCTTATCCAATTTATAAGGTGAGTTTTCTGGAAGTTTCCAACCTCCGTTTTTAGGCATCTTTAATACCCTTTCTGCGTGGCTTATCTCCAATGTAATATCTCCTACCTTATCGTTGTCATTGGATAAAACTACCTCTGTTAATTTACTCATCCTTACGCTGGAGTTTTCAAGTCATTTAACGCATCAAAATCCGTAGGAGTGATTATGCGTAAATTGTCAGACCAATTTGGAAACATACCGAACTCAATCGCGTTGCTATCAATATCCTCTAATCCTCCAAACTTCTTATCTCCAACAAATAGTCCATTGATAGGAAATGGGTAATAATTTACAGGAGCCTCTGCACCATCGCTATCCGCAATAATACGTCCGAACTCATCAATAAAATATACTCCAACATCCTCTCCCATAAATTTCTTTAAGGCTTTGACTGTCTTTTGGCTGTTTCTTAACAACATTGCAGTTGCAGTTGTTGGCTCTCGACCAATAACCAACTCAATCCCACCAAGTGTCGCATTACCTCCTCCATACTTTCTCGCTGCTCCTGGCTCAAACTCTGGTTGAGCGATAAAAGGAGTTTGCACAACCTTTGTATCATCTGCTGCTGCAAGTAAAGGAGTCCACGATGCTAATACTGCTGGGTCTGCTGTTGCTGTTACGAATGTGTTTTTTGTTCCATCTGTTTTTCTAATTCTCTGAAAAACCATTTTTTGAATCTGGCCAACGCTCTCCAAACAGTTCTCTAAAGGAACTGAATTTAATGCTGCTGAACGTGGGCAATCTGTAAGTAATCCCATTTTTTTTTGTTTTTAAAATTAATAAAATGAGGCTTGCCCATAGGCCTTGTGAAAGATATTTTGACAAATATAGTATTTTTTAAATAAAAATGTATTATGTCAATCCTAATCGTATTCCATCCATCTCTTTAATCTGGATATGCTTTTGCTTACTCTTTGTAATTTTACTCCTCTGTATTTCTTTTTAATCATTGCTCTCTTTTCCTCCTCCAGAACCTCCAAACGATGCTCATTTGTTTTATACATTAAAGCTGATTTTTTTGAGTTTGTTATCTGCCTTAAAAATTTCTTTTTGACCTTGGTTTTTGATTGGTCAATATACAACTCATAAAGCTCTGGTTTCTCAATGGAGAAATACATAATACTTGCACTATAATACTCATCCAATACATCATCCAATTTGTCCGATGCTTTATAATACCTCTCCAGATTTTCATTTGTTGGATTGGTTTTTAAAACTGTTAATCTCATCTCCATCAAACCAAACTCTTTTTTAACCTTGGTCTCTAATTTTCTCAATGTGCTTTTTGTCGCCATAAATTCTCGCTATTAAAAAACCTCGCATACTTGCATTTCTGCTTTCTGCGAGGTAATCCCCAAATTGTTATGTAAATATATTGCTTTATCTAAAAACAACAACTCCTCTCTCCTTTGCCACCTCAAATACTTTTAACCAATCCAAATATCTATCTCTAAAATGAGGCTCATTTTGTTCCTCCAGATATTTAACCGCTTTATCCTTATGCTCAACAAAATCCTTGTAAAGTTTTTCACTAACCTCCCAATCCAAACATCCCCCATTGTCTGCAAAATCTATCAACTCTATAAAAGGCATTTTCTCATCCAAATCCTCATCGCTAAATCTTTTAACCTCTCTCTCTAAAATAATCTCACATAAATAATTTCTAAATTGATAATGACTGCTATAAGAATAACCAACCTCTGGCTCTGCAACATCTCCAACATATTTTGCATTGTTTTCTAAATTTTTAATCTTATACAACCATCTCTCATTAATGACAAATGCCGCAAAATCAAACTCCTCATAATCTTCTGTTATGACTTTTTTAATGTTTTGGTAAACTGAAATATCTAATCCCATTTTTGCTCTCGTTTTAAATTATTATTTTTCTATCTGCTTTGTTTTCTCTTGTTCGGCAACAAACCAATCCCAATTTCTCTTTGCCTCTGCTTGGGCAGTTTTTATTTCCTCCTTTTGCTCTTGAACTTTTATTGTTAATTCAATAAATGCTGTCTTTAAATATTCTTGCTCCTTTTCGCTCATCTTAATTTTTTATAATAATTCGTTAATATTTACTTGCTCAACAACAAACTCTCCATCTCCAACATAACCTTGCGTTTGTTTATAATTTGATAAATTAAATATCTGCTCTCCTGTAATTACAAACTCTTCTTTTTTAGCCTGTAATTGGCAAATCTTAATAATATTTTTCTCCTCCTCAACTACTCCAATCACATCTCTGCTTTTAAAACTATGATGATTGTCTGTTTTATAAATTAGATACATTTTTTAAAAGAATTAAAACCCTCCATTTCTGGAGGATTTGATTAATATTTATTTTTGATTAATGAAACTTAAAAACCTCAAAGAGTAGATCGCATTGCCTGTATGCTTTCTGCACCAACATCCCCAATGTGGCGACCGTCTAAAACCATTCTTTTTAATCTCATCAATCACAACTCTCTCTGGTTTCTCATCGTGGAAAATCTTTAACCTATCATCCTCAATAGTAACATATCCTCCATCAAATTTGATGTCCTCCCAAGTATTCTTGCGGTCAATTCTTGCTTGCATAACCTTAACTTTTTGCTCATTTCTCTTAATAGTCGCATTGTTATTAGTTAGCACGTATGATGGAATTTTTAATTTACCTCCTCGCTCCTGTATTTCTCCAAATTTACTCTTGTCAAATCCTTGCTCTCCCAGATATTTCAGCAATTCGTAATGGTCTGTTATTTTGCACTTTCTAATCTCTGCATTTATCTCTTTATACTCTAATTGGTTCAAAGTAAGTTTCTCCAATAAATTCTCTGCAATCTCCAACTCATCCTCTGGACTTTTAGTTGGCACACGATTAACTGCATTAAAATACTTATCTCTCCACATTGAGAAATCCTGCCATTTTTTATGCTCTCTATCATTAGCCTTGTTTGCTTTCCTTACATTAAAACCAGAACCTCCTGTAATAGCGGATGATGCACAGTTGCTTTTTGCTCCCATCCAATCCTTAAACTTGCTAATAAATTTCTCTTTGTAGTTTCCTTGGTTTTCCCCTAACAGTTCCAAATCTGATTTTAACAACTCGCTATATTCTTTGATATATCTGGTTGCTCTTTTTTCTGGACTAAAAGAAATCCAACTATGCGCTCTGTAACACAAATCCCATAAATCCTCTAATAGTAATCCTGTAACATCTTTACTTGTACTCATCTTTGCTCTCGGTTTTTCTGTACCATCGGTACAATTATTAATTGGTCAAATTTAAACATTAATTTTAAATGCTAAAAGCCTTTTTTCTAAATTCTTTCGTCAGCTTTCCATACATCTGCACTTGCTCTGTTTTAACCTCCTGTCCTGCCTTAATTATTTTTCTGTTAGTACATACAACATCCTCATTCAATATCTCAACCTTTCTCCCTGCATATCCATTCTGCTCTCTATCTGGAGCATCATTTACAACATAACCAACAAACTTGCCTCCAACGTAATAATCTATTGAAAATCCTATTGTTTCAAACATCCTGTATTGCTTTAGTGTATTTCTCCTTTGTTTCCTCAAACATTCTCATTGCCTCTTGCAATTTTTCAATGCTTGTATTATCCTCCAATACCATCAAAATCTCTGGCTTTGGAACTGCTTTAATAAAAATGCACATCTCAATATAATTTGATAGTGCTTTTTTTTGGTTTTCTAATAATTCAATTTGCTCTTGTAAATTCATTTGCTCTCGGTTTTTAATTTATATCTAACTACTGTTGAAAATGCTACTTGTGAATATAATACTTGCCCTAAAAAATCTTTTTTAACGCAACAAAGGTACTCCAGATGTTTCCCTGTTGTTAAACTTTTGACCTCCAGAAAATCGTAAACCTCTGAAATTCTTTTGCTCTTTCTATCATTTGGATGTATAAATTTATCTCCAATGGTTACATTATTGATTGTCATATTATCCAATTATTTTATCTGCATAAATAGATGGTGCCATTGAGTAACTCCCTGCTCTTACATATTCAACTCCTTGGTAAACATTTATTTTCTTTTTTAAAACCTCTGTTCCTTTGAATTTTTCAAGAGTAACCATTTTTTTAGTTCTCTTTACACAGATATAAGACACTTTTAAATCAGCATCTCCAATAAAAGTCATTTGGTAAATGTTTCCCTCCTCAAATTTTGTTGTTAAATTAATTACTGTTCCCATTTTTGCTCTCGGTTTAATTATTAATGATGGTCAAATTTAAACTTTAAGTTTAAGTTGTACAAGCATTATTTTGTAATTAATTTACTCTGCGAACTCCTTTTGCTTTTCGTCCTCCAAAATACTCCTCACAAGCATAGCCAATTAAATCAACATACTCATCGTGAGTTGCAACAGGAAAAGAACAAATTTGCCCAACGTAATTCTCATTCCATCCTCCTCTTACAATAAACACTTGCCCTGCCTCAATCTTTGGACTTGCAACCGATAACCTCGCATCCTTTCCCTCTGAAACTAATTTGCTTTTAATCAATATTGCACTCAATACTGTAACCTCTTTCAACATCTGCTCAATACTATGCCCAGATGCTTTTGGCTCTATGTAAATTCTGGAACGACTACCAACGCCAAACATATTGCAAAGTCTTGGTACTTCTTTTAACAGTTCTGGCATCTCTAAATAAGCACTTTTTGCGTGCCTTACATATAATCTGTTCCTCCTTTTATCAAATGCTTTAAAAACTAATCCTGTTGGGTCATTCTTTGTGTTATTGGTATATGCTCCATCTATCCATAAATCCCAAATCAATCCCTCTGGCAAATCGTGGCTATCAATATAATTAAACCATTCATTTTTAACCTTTCCTCCTCCTTTTGGTGTTGGGTCTTGGTCATACTGTCCTGCAAAATCATAAGTTCCTAATAATTTGGCTTGCTCATCCAGAACGTCCTGCCCTAATCTGTTTGGGTCTAAAAATCCATCCTTGTAAAATTCTTTTAAACTTTCTGGCTTTACCTCTCCTGTAGTTTTTGCAGGTAATTTAATATGCTCAATGGTCTCATCCAATTTCAACATATAGCCTGTTGGGTCGTCCTCGTGTAACCTTTGCATTATTCCAATGGTCGGTGTTACTTTTTTATCTTTCTTTCTGGTAGGTAAAACTTTTGATGCGTGTCGATTTGCTTTTTTTCTTACTGCCTCGCTATTCGCTTTCTCTACATCAATCAAATCATCCCAGATAATCATGTGGGCGTGTTTTCCAATAATCGCTCCTCCAACGGATGTAAAGAACCTTACACCTCCAAAATTGTTCCTCCAATCTTTCTCATTGTCTTTCGTGAGGTTCATATACTTTCCATACTTCGCATATATTTTCGGTTGAAAATACTTGCTCCATCTCTCACTTTTTACAATATCCTTACTCTTTAAACTTTGGTCAATAGATAGATCGTTGCTATGAGTTGAGGTAATGATAACAAAATGCGGTGCGTGTATCCACGTCCACGCTCCTAACATTTGAGAAAATATAGTTGATTTGGATAAGCCTGGAGGAATGTTTGCGATTAAGTCAGATTTTTTTGGCTCTTTCCTAATTGCTCTCTCAACAATCTCCTGCAACTTATCGCATAAATATTTTATATGCCAATTTAACTGCAACTCATCTTGGTTGATAATATCCCAAAACTCAATAAAAAAATGGTAAAAACTTTTTGCACACTCATCCGCTCGAATAGCATATAAAGTTTCTAATTCTCTTGCTGATTTTTCAAGTTGTTTTTTTTTGGCTAAAATAATTTTCTCATCGGTCATATTCTTAAACTACCTTTCGCAAGTTTCCCTTAATTCTTTCTTTCTCCTTTTCAATCTCATCCTCGCTCATTGGTGTAACTCCAACTCCTATGCTACCAGAAAACTCAACTTTTTTAGCTGCTGCATATCCAAGTAAATCCTTTCTCCTATCCATACAATCAAAAATCTTGTCAAGATACTTAACCTCTCCGCTTGTTTCCTCCAAACTTCTCTCCTTAATCTTTCCTCCAGATACGGATGTATTTGTTATTTGACCTCCAGAAAATTTAGTTGTCTTTTTTCCCTGCTTACTTTTATCCCAAGCCTCCCAACATTCAGCCTCAATAATATCTAATTTCTTTAATTCCCTATCAACAACAAAATCAATAAACTCCTTTCTCTCATCCTGCCACTCTTTCAATACAATTTTCATATCGGCTGCAATTTGTCCTAATGACAAAGTATAGCCTTTCCCTTTCTCCAAATTGTTCTCATTCAACAACTCCTGTATCTTTCTTACGGTTTTGTTTTGAACCATCCAATTTGCTATCAATGTTCTGTCCTGTGATTTTTGTTTATCATTTCTCTTATTCGCTGCCATCGGTTATTTTTTATAAATATGCCTTTTGCGATGTTTTCACAAAATCGCTCTGCATAGAGTTATCTTTTTATATTGGATTAACTGAATGCTTTTATTATGCCCCAGACTACCAACCCCACTATTGCAAAGATAATTATTATAAATAAACATCCGATTGCAACTGCTTTCCTGTCAAATTCCTTTGGTTTGTGCGTTTCAATCAACTCACTAACCTCTGCATTATTGTAAGGTATAAATTCCATTCTATCCATTACAAGGTTGAAAATTCCAAGCTGTCCTTTTACAGGGTACTCAACCATTCTAATCACATCCTTTAAAAAACATCCATAATGCTCATCCAATCCATCCCATTGCTCTCTCGGTATTTTGGTGCTTAATTTCTCCTCCTCTGTTAAATCTTTGAAAGGTTTGGTTTGCCATAAATTTACAGATGCTAAAATACATCCGCTTTGCATCTCTTGTATTACAGGCTTTTGACTACTACAAATAATCAACTCTCCTCTGTGCTTTGTATCTCTACTCCTTACCTCAATTTTTTTCTCTCCTCTCGCAATATATTCTGCGTATGGATTTTTAACTGTTAGCGCTTTTTTTCTCGTGTGCAAAGCCGCATTATACTCCTTGTTTGAATGTTGCATTTTAAATTCTTTTTTTAATTGTTCATATTCCTGTTGCTCTCTGTCAATTATATCTTGGTAACAATACCAAAACATCTCTCCTAAATACTCTCTCTCTTTCTGGGTTAAATCATCCTCAATACTCGTTGCATAATCATAACACTCATTCAACTTACCAATCTCCCATCTACAATCTGCAATCCTAATCATTAACAAATCAATCTGCTCCTCTTTCTTTATAACCTCATTATTAATAACCTTGGCTCCTATCTCATTAAGCCTGTCATTTAAGAAACGAATTTGGTTGCTCGTAAATTCTAATTTATGCTTAACAACATAATGCCAAACTCGGTTTAATTCCTTGGCATCATCATTAATCATATCGCAAAGTTTCTCAAAACTCAATTTCATATCTTAGAACGGTAGGTCATCTGATTCCTCATTACTACCTCCATTTTGTTGCGGTTGAGCAGGCGGTTGACTACTTGTGGCATTTTGTTGATTTTGATTTTTTGTTGTTAAAAATGTGAAATCATCAACATTAATCTCCGTACTATATCTTTCTACTCCATTACTGTCTGTCCACTTTCTGTAAGTTATATTTCCTCTAATATACAACCTATCTCCCTTGCTTACATACTTCTCTAACAACTCTGCTCCTTTGTTTCTTGCTACACATTGGTGCCATTCTGTATTGGTAACTTTTTCTCCTGTTTGTTTATTTGTATAAGATGATGAGGTAGCTAATGGAAACCTTGCAATACATCCTCCATTCTCAAAATGGTGCATTTTTATATCATCTCCTATATTCCCAATAAGTATCACTAAATTTTTCATTGTAATTGTCCTTTATTATTAATTTTTCTGTCTTTAAAATTCATTTTTGCATGCAATCTGGAATGCTCTGATTTTAACATTAATTCAAGGTTATAAACTGAATTATTTATTTTGTTACCATCTTTGTGATGCACTACTTCATTTCTTTTCAGTTTTCTGCCTTTCAAGCACTCCATTATAAAAACGTGTATCATTTTACCTTTTAAATCTCCTCTTGTAAATTCAAGATAACCATTGCTATTTTTATAATAACCTTTAGCATTATTCTCTCCTCTTTGTAAAGCTGATAAACTCATATTTTCTTTATGCTGTTTTGTAAAAACTCGCTTTTTTCCAATACTTTGCTTTCCCATTTTTGGTATTGATAATTTATGACCATCTGCACGACTTCTCAAACAATTCTCTTTTTTTAGCCAATACCTTACTTTACTAACTGAATAACCTAATTTTTTTGCTATATCTGTTGTACTTAATTTTTCCTCCAGATATAGCGTTTTTATTTTTTCTAAATCCATTCAACAAACTTATTTTAATTAAATAACATAAACAAGTTTATTAACTGTACTCATAACTAATCCTCTGTTTTTTCTGGTTCAACAAATGGAGATGCTATATGCAAAGAAACAGGTTGTAATGGTTGATTAAAAGTTAATTGTCTTAAATAAACTTTTCCTGTTTTCTGGACTTGCTCCAACTCTCCATCCTCCAACTCCCAACAAGTTATCACTTGCCCATCTCGGTCTCTAAATGCTGGTAAATCTCCATACTCTTTCTGGTTCTCTCCGAACACCATATTTTGCTCGTCAAATTTTACTGGTTTCATACTTCTGTTGTTTTTGAATTTTTAAACATATAGTCTGCCACCTCTAACGGTGTCATTCCTTTTTTTAGATAAACTAATATCTCATTTTTATCTGCCTCTTTCTCATACTTGGTCTGCATTATTAAATCAACTTTTAGCAACATACAATCCCAATGAAAAGCTGCAATAACATCCTCCGAATATCCTTTGTTTTTACAAAAGGCTTTCCATTTACCTCTCAATCTGGTAAACTCTTTCTCTGTAATAATATTCCAATCCAATTTTTTCTCCTCAAAATAACAGATGCTCATAAAAGCATTAAGATAACCATTGAGTTTTAATTGGATTTTTTTTAACTCTCTTTTATTTCGAGCATTGTTGCTCATTCCTCTTGCCTTACTCATTGCTCAAAATTTTTCTAATTCTATTCTTTGTATCTGTTGGAAAATCCGACCTCAAAACCCAATCAGCATATTGCCTCTCATCTTTAACCAAACAATCCTTATGCTTTCCAAAACTCCAATAAACCTCTCCATCATTCTCATAAAGTTTCCCTGCATAATCTACTCGCTTTCTCTCATCTTGACAAAACAAATCCAACTCCTCAACTGTAAAATCATTTGTTCTCGCATCATCATCATTCATTTTCTCTAATTGAGCAAATAATACTTTTGCAGTACCAATAACATCGTTCATTGCATCGTGCGCTCCATCTAACTCCTCTCCTGTGTATCTCTTAAAAGTTTCAGTAAGTTTATGGCTATTAATCCTCCTCTCTATTTTTAGAACATCAACAAAATTAATATCCTCTCCTGTATCTGGAAACTCTATGCCTGCTCTATTAAACTCCTCAATCAATAAAGGAACATCAAAAACATCGCTGTTATATCCTGCAATATCACATCCTTTCATTTGCTCTGCAAGGCTCTTACTTATTTGCTTGAAAGATGGAGAACCCAAAACCATTTGGTTTGTAATTCCGTGAACTTCTGTTGCTCCCTCTGGAATATCAATGCCAGGATTAACCAAAGTCTTTTTTTGCTCCTGCTCTCCATCTGGAAAAATTTTTAATATTGCTATTTGCACAATCTTATCTTTTACAACATTAACTCCTGTTGTTTCAAGGTCGAAAAATATTATTGGTTTACTTAGTATCATTTGTAATCATCTTTTAAAATCTGGATTATTATTAAATTGGTTTTATAAATTTTCATTGTCTTTCTTGTGGTCTCCTGTTCCCATTGGTTATGATGGTTGAAACAAAGTATATTTATATTCCTGCAATCGTGTGCCATTTGTGGCTTTGCTCCTCTGGATAAAATATGACTAATAAAAACCGAACTATAATGGCTCAAAGGTTTTCCACACTCCTCGCAAATATGGGTTTTTGTTTCCCACATATAACGGTAAAATCTCTGGTTGGCATCTACAATATTACTCCCTTTACTAATGAAGCTCTTGCCAAACATTTCTCTCTGAATATCTACACGCAAAGAGTTTGGTATAATAAAATTTTTCCAATCCAATAATGGGTTGTAATCTCGGCTCATCACATACTCAAACTCCTCTCGTGTTGATATTTTTATTGGTAACTCCAATTACTCCTCCTCTTGGCTTTCCTCCTCCTCAACTTTCTCATCATCTTTCAAAGCCTCCTCCATCATATCCAACTGCCCATCATCATCTTTCTCAACTCCTGCTGCTTTCGTCTTTCCATCTGGCTCATCATCAAACGCCATCTCAATCTGTGCCTGTTTTCCATTAATTACATACTCAAAAACCTCTGCCTCCAAATCTGTAATTAAGTCCTCCAAATCCTCCTCAAATCCGTACTTGGTTCCGTTAAACTTAATACGTTGAGAATTAATTGCAACCTCCTGTCCTGTTTCTGTTTTAAGCTTTGCAGTAATAATCAATCCTTTGTTTTCCTCTTTTCCAGATACAGAAACGCCTGTAACATTAATCTTGCTCTCTAAATCATTGTATTTTGATGCAAGGATTTTTGTTTGTGATGGGTTTGGCATAAAAACTTTACTATCAATCAACTCTCTAATTGTTGAGAAGTAAAAAATCTCTCCCATGTGTCCTCTGAAAACTTTAATAATTGCAGTCAAATCTGGATGAGGTGTTTTATCACTTTTAACTGTTTTCTGGTCGTGGTAAACTTCAACTCCTGTGGTTTCCTGCACTTCAAAAGTAGCCTCCAGACCTTGACCTTTTGTTTTTACTTTTTGCAATGTAAATTGCGATAACTCCGTGTTTTTCATTTTACTATTATTTATTATTATTAAATGGTTGATAAAATCCAACTTGGTAGAGGCTTACCGACCAACCCAATGCCTCAAATTTTGCTTTCGCCTCTAATGCTTTTGTATACTCCATATCTTTCTGCTTTTCCTCCTGTCCTTTCTTTCGAGCAACAATTGTAATTGTTTGACCTTTGAGAATATTATAAACACTCTCTTTTTTAGATACCTTTCTTTTAGCCATTCAACTCCTCGTTAACGTATCTTTTTAATTCAGTTTGGTAAACCTCTCTCTCCTCATCCTCCTGCTCATTTAACTCATCATACTTATCCTCATCAAATACGCTATTTATTGCATCCGTACACATATCCTGCAACTTCTCTGGTAATACTGCATCCAAGTCCATTCCAATTTGCTGTCCTGCTATCTGTTTTCTTTGCAGGAGCAGGAGGTAATCCCCATTCAACAACTTGCTCCTCCATCAATGCAAATCTACGCACCTCAACCTCTACTCCAAACCTCTCCAGATTATCCTGTATGCTCCTCGGTATATCCTCTCCACTTGGGTCATAATCTCCAAAGTATAAAATGATTGGTGTTTTACCTCTCATCTCTGCCATCTGTAAAATTATTTATTGATTAAACTGTTCGGGTCTTCTATGTAAACCCCAAAATTAACTGCTGCGAAATCTTTTAATTGCTCTATAAAGAAAACTAATTGTTGGTTATCCATATCCTCCAACTCAATAATTACGCTCTCCCATTTTTTTTCCTCAAAATTGTAATCCTCTTTTTTACAAATGGGACTTGCTGACCTTAAAACCAAATCAGTCTCCTCTGCTGTGTACCTATCTCCTGCATCAAAAAACGCTCTTTGCATATCTGGTACAACTTTCTTTTTGTAATAAACGATTAACGGAATGCTCAATGGTTGATTTTTATGGACTTCAATTTTTAGAGTAAAAAACTTCTCTGGCCAAGCCTTAAAAAATTCCTGCATCTCCTGTTTATTTGCCATCAAAAAACTCCCTTGCTTATTTGATTGACCATATAATAAAACATCTCTCCTTTTCATTACGATAATTGTTTAGTCATAAAATCCAAAACTCCATCCATTTTCTTAACATACCAATCGTCCCAATCCTCATCGGTTACATTGTTATGCCAATACTCATAAAGTTTACCTCTTAATTTTTTGCTTGGACTGTGTTTGCCATACTCAACTCCCAAATCAACATCCTTAATCGCTCTCTCAATTCCCTCCTTTTTAAAATCTTTCTCAAAGATTAAAATGCCTGGCGAGTTTTCCATTGCAATTCTGTCAATGTTTCCAATACTTTCTTTAGTGGAAAATGTTATTGTGGTTTGGGTTTTTTGGTCTTTTGTGCTTACGTGCTTTACTACTAATTTAATCATTTGCTCTCGATTTTTAATGGCACTAATTTAAACATAATTTTTAATATAATTCAGCCTTTAAAATTTAATCTTTCAACGCTGTTCTCATTTAATGGGCAAATATTCTCTCCTGTTCTCTTATCAACCGTATCAAAGTCATGTGTGCAAATCCCATTATAAAACTTGCACTCTTTCATTCGGCACATATTAAACTCTGCCAAATCCTTTCTCCTTTTTACATCATCAAAATCCAAATTTTGGCTCTCTTAAATCTTTAATAAAAGTATCAACCTTTCTCTCTGACTCTTTTGACCTAATCAAAACATCTCTATCTCTGGTCTTGAAATATTGCTTTTGCAACTTTCTCATCTCCTCAACTAACTTAATGAAATCATCCATACTAAAATAATGTTAACTGCTCTGCAACAGGATTTGTAATTTCTTTTTTTCTTTCCAATAACATCTTTACAATTTGCTTACTATATTTCTCATTATAATTGCTGTCTTTTCCAAATTTCTCTGCATCCTGCTTTGCCTTATAATGCCTTGCTAAAATTCTCTCTACTCCAGATAAAATTGCATCCTCTCTATTCTCAAATACATCTCCATACTCCTCTTGCATTTCCTCATACCAATCAATACATCTAACTCCATTCTGTATTGCTTGTATTAAATTAGGTTCTGATTTTTTCCAACACAATTCACAATTTCCTAATTTGCTATGTAAATTCAATTTAAACTCCTCTTGCTGATAGAAATTATTTAACTCAATCATTCCAATTGGCTCCTCAAAATCTGTAAGCAATGGCGCTATCTTTTTTCCTTTTAATTCCTCCAACTCCATCAAAGTAATTCTTTTCGGCATATCCTCTTTTCGGAAGCCTAATGCTTTGATATATTTTGTAGTTCCAAATACTTCTTTACAAAATGAGTGTGCTGGTCTTGTTTTTAAATACTCACTACAATATGGCGTTGCTTGGTTTGGTACTCCAGTCCACTTGTGTTTGTTGAGTTGCATTATTGCTTGCTCAAAAACTTTACTATCCATATCCAACTCATCAAAACTATCAACAATTTTATGCTTAACTCCAACTCCTGCTTTTTTAGAATAAACGCCCTCAATCAATACTAATGGTAAATCCCAATACTTAACCATATCTCTCAAAAAATCAATGGTCTCTTTTTTCTCCTGTCCTGTATTACAAAAAATATACAATTTCTCAAACTCATCATATTTTTTTGAGGTCTGGATATGCCTTGCCATCATTGCAGATGAGCGACCACCAGATACCAGAACAGCCAAACCATTTTTTATCTTTCTCAAAATATTTCTTTTTGAGCAGCAGGAGGTAATCTCTCAATTATCCAATCAACATCCGTGTTAAACTTTAATCTCCCAAACTGCACAATACATAAAGCATCTGCACTCCACAAAGTCGGCTTTAATTCTGGATAATATTTTAATGCAGCAGCTTTGTATCTATTCTTACGGTCTTTCTTGCTCTCTCCCTTTTTTCTTAAATTCAATCCTCCTTGCCACGATTGAGGATAAACTTGCACAAATGGAATTTTAGCTAATGTCAAAACAGTTTTTAATTGTTCATAATTAGCCAACATTTTCTGTATTCCAAACCTTTTCCCTCCATCATCTGTATCGCTATGAAAACTCTGTACTTTCTCAATGAAACAGATTGGTTTTTCGTAAGTGTCTTTTATGTAAGTCAAGTAATCACTTAACTCCTCAACTTTCTTTGGCATCTTTACTGCTGTAATCCCTGCCTTATAATTATAAACTGCGATACCTCCGCTCGCTCCTGGGTCAATTCCAACGATTGTTTTAGCTTCCATCTATATATTATTTTTGCATTTATATTTTGTTCTATTATAAAGTAATTGGTCTACTCTTTCCCCTGTCCAATAAAGAACATATTTAAAAACTTCTCTATTTTTATCATCTACAAACTTTTTTCCTCTCAAATCAGTACAAAATTCTAAAAATGTCTTTTTTTGTTTCATTTTAACTCTCGGTTTTAATTATTAATCTAATATCTAAATTCTCTCTAATTATTTTATCAAAATAAACTCTAATCCTCTCATTATACTCAATCCTCTCTGCTGAACTCATCAAGGCTGGTGCAATCTTATTTTTGTGATAATCTTGTATAACTGCCTTTTTTTCTTTTCGAGGAATACCACTATCAATTAACTTACGATATGCTCTGTCAATAGATTTTTTACTCATTTTCTCCTCTCCATCAATTAAACCTCTACTAACAAACTCTTTATAAAAGATGCTTAATATAAAATCTGGCTCAATTTTCTCATTCTTATACTTATCAAAAGCATCATAAATATCTTGGTAAAAAACCTCCTTATTTTTCTTTTTTTGCTCGGCTGTAATTGTAAACTCTGGAGGAGGCAATGCATTTCTAACTTTATGCCAAACCTTATTTTTTTTGGCTTTATACGCATTTAGTATCTTGGTATAATACTCCATTGAAAAGGCTTGGTAGTGATTTTTATCTGCATTGCCATTTTTATCTTTTGGCAACCACTCATCCAACTCTCCAACTGCTGCCAATTCAAAAGCCATCTTGACCTCCTTTAAACTTAAATCATTGTAGTAATTTTTTAGAGTAGTGAAAAATCTGGTTGCATCATATTTCATAATGCTTGGGTTATTCCAATCCTTAACTCCAATATCTCGGCAAATCATTTTAGCAGACTTTGCGACCACACCAATCAACTCCTCATCGGTATATTTTCTAATCGGTTGCTCAACTCCTGCATTTGCAATCATCAAATCTCTCTCTCCAACCTTTAACAAAACATCCTCATTCTGGAGAAGTAATATTTTATCATTCAAATATTTGTCCTGTCTTAATGCAAGAGCATTGCTCTTTCTTTCTATTGGTAACATCGTTATAAAATTTACATATTCAAATAATCAATCATATCTTGGTCAAGCTCCTTTTGCTCCTCTGGACTTTTAACCATCTGCAACTTTCCTGCTTGTTTGTCTTTCTCCATAAATGTTCTTGCAGTTGCAACCCATCCATTTGCTGTCCTCTTTACTGTTTTACTTTCGCTCCAATTATTTATCTGCCTATGGTAAAACTCTACATCAACTCCTGCATCATCCAATCCTTTTAATTTTTGCTTAAAGATAATCAAATCAAAAAAAGCGGAATTTTTAAATAAAACTTTTGAGTTTTTATTTGGAACTTTACCAAACAAATCCTCCTTCTCTTTTGGCTTTTCTGGAGAAACCGAAACCTTTGGTTGAGGTTTAATAGTTTTATTCTTATTCAGTTTATTATTATTAGTTTTATTCTTATTAGTATTAAAATTTTCTAATTCAAGTTTTGAACTTTTTTCAATTCCAGTATTTAAAAATTTTAAAATCTTGTTTTCAACGATTTTGAAATGTAGTTTTGCAGGAACTCCTTTAAGCTTTGTTTCAATAAAACCAACCTCCATCAATAACTTTAAAGCCTTTTTTTGACTATGATATGTGAGCGTGGTATCTTTCTGGATATTATCAGCAGTATTAAAAAAATACCCCTCATCATCAACCTCATCTCTATTACTAAAATACAACTCCTTATCTGCTAAATCAGCCAATAATAAAGCCGCCTCAATACTTGTAACTCTCGCTATGGTTTTGTTAACCATCCAATATGCTGTATGCCCTAATATTTTTCCAATCATTATTGCTCTCGGTTTAATTTTTCAACATCATTTTTTATTGAGAAAACTTTTGCTTTCTTTAATTTTTCCTCAATTAAACAACATTCTTTTTGTGTTAAATACTTCCCTCTGTTTCCTAAAATTGAAACCAACATATCATTTTTATCCTGCAAATCAAACCCAACAAACCTATCTTTATTTATTACTCCCATATCCTCTTTGCTCTTTAAATTCTTTCCACGATAACTCTTTGTTATAAATTATCATAGCCTCCCTAATTAACACATCTCTTGCCTCCTGCAAGTCTTTATAATATCCATCCTCATTTGCTTTCCAGAAAATAGCATCTCTTATTATTGGCATATAGCCATTAAACTCATTGTTATGCTCATTATACTCTGGTGCAACTCCTATTGGTATTCTTTCCTCAAACTTTCCCTCAACCAATACCAAATAATACTTAACATCCTTTTTAATTAATTCTTGATTTTGTTTCCAAACCCAATCCTCAAAATCCTTTTTCGCTCTCTTTTTTAACATAATAAAAAAAAATCGCTAACGCCTTTGGGTTTGCACTCCCTCCAGCATTAACGATTGAATATTTTTAGGTTTGGTTACTCATTGGTGCAAATCGGTAACTCTTTGACAAATATACTATTTTAATTCCCATCTCCAAGCATTGGCGTTTGTGATACATTTAACATCGCTCCCTTAACTGCCTCAATATTAGCTTTACTCTGGTTTGGTATCAATGAAACAACAGGGTATCGGCTTTTAACTCCAGGCTTTTGACTTTTAGCAAATATTACATTCAAATCAAAAATAACTCCTCTCACAGAACCTCGACTCTCCATCATCAAATCAAACGTATCTCTAATAGCAGGAATAGTTGATGCCTCGCCTTTTGTTGAGTACTCCCAATATCCTGCAATATCTTTGACTTTAGGCAGAAAAAAACGCAAGGTCAAAATAACCTCCCATCCTTTTTTGTTTCTCTGTTTCTTATGTAAATCCTCCATCAAATTTGGATGGTCAGCAATTAAATATTTTACATATTTTTCTCCATTCCAAACATCAAACTCCTCTCCATCTCCAGATGCAAACAACTTTCCCTCATTATCTCGGTACTCATATCTCTCATTGCACATCGTTTCATAATTATCCTCCCAGAATACAATTTGCAAGGTCTTGGGTTTATTTGGGTACGCATTATCAAATAATACTTTATACTTTCCAGATGCTAAAAAATAATCGCAAGATCGTGGATAACCTCGCTCATCTTTATATCCTGTTTTTATCATTCCAACTCTGGGCATCTTAAATGCCTCAACTTTCTCTGGTCTTTTAATTCTACCTTTTGCCATAATATACAACGTGATTTGGGTTAAAAACTTTTACAACAACTCCATCCTTATACTTTACAATAAAATGATGTAACTGCATTCCATTTTTTGGCTCTTTCTCTATAATTTCTGCAACTCCAGAAACTCCAATCTCGTATTTATCAAAATCCTCTCCTGCCCCATCTGATAAATTACCATTTTGATGCCAATTAGCCAATAATGTTTTTACTTTCATAAATCAAATTCTTTATAATTAATACTCAACTCATCAACATCAAACCCTGCACTTGCAGTAATCTGGTTATCATTCTTAAAAGCTATCAATTTGGAACGGAATGCCTGTTGTATGCTCATATCTCTTATTTGACTACTATCTTACATCCTTTCTCAAAAAGAATTGAGTAGCAGGGTTTATTTCAATTCCCTGCTCCCAATTTTTTAAAATCAATTCCCTACTATCCAATATCGCATCAATTATCTTTTTAGCCTCCTCCTCTTTTGATACTGAACACATCCATTTGCCACTTGGCTCTAAACAGGATAAGCAACTTGGTTTATCCTGTATAATACTAAATCCTTTGTATTCCATTACTTGGTTGGTTTATCCTTTTCAGTCTTTCTCTTTTTAACCAATTCGCTTAATGTCATTTCCTGCATATTCTTTTTCAATCCATCATTTAAATCAATTTCTCCAGAAATTACAACAACTGTATCATTTCTCCTATCTTTCTCAACTCTTGCCAACTCAACCAGATGCTTTAATTTATAAACACTCTTTGCCTCCGTTTGGTCTTTCAAATTATAGGTTGGTTTCGCTCCTCTCCATTCCTTTGGTGACCAATTAAACCTTTTCTCAACTTTTCTATCTGGAAAGTGAGCATCCCACATCTCTTGGTATGCTTGTAACTGTATCTCGTGCTCCTCATAAAAACCCTTTCTCCCACTTTTGAAATCAATAATACATTTAACTCCCTCAATAAATTTAGTTGTCTTTCTCGGTTGACCAACCTTTGCTCCAGATTTATAAACCTCTCCCCAATGCCCAGAAATTTCTCCAGATATTTCAGCGACCAAATCAATCGCTCCTGCATATCCATCTGTTGGGTGGCTCAATACAATCTCAATCGCTAATGGCTTAACATTATAATCAATCATAAATTGAGCAAAAGCTAAAATATCTTTTTTCAACTCATCAGCGTGGTTAATAAAATCACTTGGTAAGTTTTCCTTTTCAATATAGGTTTTTAACTTACTTTTTATTTTCTCCGTATCATACTTTCTGGCAATCAACAACTCTGCAATTTCTGTGTGCATAAAAGTTCCATAATCAGCTCTCTCTGCTGCAAAATTTCTACTTTCCTCATATCCCATATCGGCAATCCATTTAATCAAATGAGGACTTGTAGGCATTGTTTGCTTAATCATTGTTGTTACTGATGTAAAGAAATCTGGCAAACCATTCTCATCAAACTTGTAATAATACCTATGGCTCGAACCTTGCAAACGGTATATTTTTTCTGGAGCCTCAACCAACGCTTTCTCATCAAAGAAGACTGCAAACATCTCCTCCGATGTTAAGCCAGGTGCTAACTCATAAACTCCCTCTGGATTTTCAGCCATCATATCCTTAAATGCTTGTGATACATTTTGCTCTCCAACAACTTCAATCTCTTTTGTTTTTTCGCTCTCGTTACTCATAATTTTTAATCGTTTTTAATTGTTAATAATATAATTGATAATAAAATACATACTCCTACTGTAAAATAATGATGCTTTGCACCATAAAATACTGCTCCAATCAATGCTCCTAATCCTAACAGAATAAACAGGATGGCAAATGATTTGTTAATTATACGCTCCGCTCTCATATTTCTCTAATGTTTTTGGGTTCATTGGCTTAATTCCAAATAAAAAGTTTGCATCTACTCCTGTAACTTTACAAAGATGATGCACCCATTTTGGGTCAACTCTATTAGTACGACCTCCTACCAAATTACTCATATTTACTGGTCTTGTTTTCTCTCTTGCTCCCTCGAAAAAAACATCTGCCAAATCTCCTTTTAAAATACTTGGCTCACTTTTAGCCTTGGTCTTTTCGTGAAAGTCCAAAGCCTCCTCAATCTTTAATGCTGGTTTTCCCATCTCTATCTCTATTTTTAAAATTAATCATTTTGGTACGCTTTGTAACATTCTTTGTTACAAAAATCTTTATCTGTAGGCTCTCCACAATAACCACATTCATTGTCTTTCTCATCATCAAATGGGTTATCTAATTTCCAATCATCGTAAGTCATTTGCTCTCGGTTTTACAATATTAATGTGGTCAAATTTAAACTTTAATTTTAATTAACACAAGTTTTAATTTAAAAAGAAAAGCCACTAACAAGAACGTTAGTGGCTTTATTGGCAGATAAACCGAGAGCGGTCGGATATTAGCGGAGTGATACAAATATACTACATTCAACCACTCCTGCAATAAAAATTATTCCAAAACCTCCTTTTTTATCCATCTCTCAACTTGCATATCATTACTCTCCAAAGTAACCAAGCAAAGCGACCTTGTTTTTTCGCTCATTAATACTTTATCAATAATCGCCATACTTTCTGGAATTTCCTCAAAATTTGGGTCTTTATAAATTTGAACATTTTGCCCTTTCTTAAACTCAACAAAATTATCATTTCCTCCCTCTGGAGATAACTCTTGTAAATTATTTAAACTCATATCAATCAATGTTATTAATTATTTCTTTACTCTCTCCTCTATCGCTTTGAGTAACATGGCAAAGGTATGGGTTTAATTCATAATCTTTATCTGTTCTCAATTTCTCCTCAACCTCCTTAGCAATCTTTACAGCATCCTCTGGAGAGTTTATTGGTAACTCAATTCTAATAGTTGCAAAATATCTCATCTCTTGTGGTGTTTTATTAAATCCTTTTCGTTCTCAAATAATTTCTCTGTCTTTCCAATACTCATATCAAATCCCATTGCTCTTGCAACTCTATAAAATACATTGCTTTCTTTTTTGATATGAATATGTCCTGCACATTGTCTTTTCTCTTTATCTGCTCCATAAGCTGTCTTGTGGCAAATAAAACTATCCTCTTTTAATATCTCCTCCATTCTCTCTCCTCCAAGCCATCCTTTTAAGCAATCCTTTCTAAATGGGCAGTTATTACAAGGTGTTTTTTTAAATGGTAATCTCATATCCTTAAATATTCTCTATCTCCAATTTTTAAAACATCTCCATCAATAATCAGCTTTCTTGTCTTAATCATTGTGTTGGAATATTTGATAGTAATACTATCTCCATCAATCCAATACTCATATTCAAAATCTAAACCTCCAGAACTAAAAACAACTTTCTCTCCATCAAAACTCGCATCCTCATCATCATCGCTCAAATCATCCCAATCTCCAACAATTAAATCAGCATAACTAATCTCAACAATCTCCAGAACAACTTGCCATCAATAAAACTCCTAATAATAAAATCACATTTCTCATAATATATCTATTTTAATTTAACTTTTTACAATTTCTACCTCCATCATCAATATTCAACCTCCCAACATTCGCCAACTTATCTGCCATCTCATTAAACTCATTCCCATTATGCCCACGTACCCAAGTTACATTTATGGTAGTTCCTCCATCTCTATGCACTTTCCTAACATCTCTAAATCTCTGCCAAAGTTCAAAATTCATTTTATCCCTTAAATTTCCTTTTTTTATCCATCCATCAATCCATTGGTTAATCCCATCAACGCAATATTTGCTATCACTATAAACATCAATGTTATGCCCTATATCAATGCTCTCTAATGCTTTAATAATAGCTTTGAGCTCCATACGATTATTGGTAGTATCCATATACTTTTTGCTACTATGTTTTCTTAAATAATTTTCTCCCTTGAATTTAGCCATAATAACATATCCATAACTCCCAATCCCTTTTGAGTTATCGCAACTCCCGTCTGTGTAAACGCTTATCAGCATATTTGTATTTTTTTTAGTGAGAGTAAAAAGTAACACGAACTCCAGAACGTAATTTGCAAACCGTTTTATCCTCCATTGCATTAAAACTTCTGGTAACAAATTTATTAACCATCTCAACTCCAATCAAACGAATTAAACCAGAAACTCCCACCAATGTATTTAAGTTCTTTCCGTACTTGTTAGTAGTGTGAACTTTGATTTTGAAATTCTTGTTAATATCACCTGTTGTGAATTTAAGACCGTTGTAAATTGAATATTCCATTTTTGCTCTCGATTAATTATTAAAACAAACCTCCCTAATTAAAGAGAGGTATTAATTGTTACACCTTGTAATAGTCGTCCGACTTTAAAAATTGCCTCCAATCATTTTCAGTATTCATTTCCTCATTATCAAACTCCTCTTGGTTCATTTTTATAGTTCTATATTTTGCAAACAATTTACCATCAATATACTTACGAATAGTAAAAGTTCTTTTTGAATAATTTGGAGTTGCTTTAATTGTTTCTGTTGAATTTTTCATTTTGCTCTCGGTTTAATTATTAATGATGGTCAAATTTAAATATTATGTTTAAGTTACACAAGCATTAATTATTAAAATTTAAGTTTAAATGTTATTTTCTTTGAAATTTCATTTTGCGAGGTTTATTATTAATTCAGAATACGAATTATTATGAAACAAAAAAACCCTTTCTACAGGGTTTAATTTTAACTTAAATCATAATTTTAAAATATACTAATGAAAATATTGCCTCCAAAGTAAACATTCTTATCAAACAATCCAATACTTACTCCAAATCCAATTTTTCCAGATAAATAAGCTAATCCAATATTTGGCAAATAAACCTCATTCTCTTTTAAGTAATCCAAACCTCCAAAACCATACAACCTCGGCTCTTTTGTTTTTCTCTTTTCAAATCCTAATTGTAGATCGCTTAATCTTAAAACATCATTACTTAAATCAAATATTCTCGCATTCTGTTTCTGTATTTGTTGGAGAGCCAAAATATTATCATTGGTAATCTTATCAATAATACTATCCTGTTTTCTAATAGTCTCCAGAAGTTGAGCATTATCCTTTCTCAACTTTCTCTCATTCTCGACAAACTTTGCTTTATCAATCGTTGCCTCCTTGTCTAATACTGTCAATTCTTTTATCTGGTCGATACTTACTGTTTGCGAGTATATTAGCTGCTGTGATAAAATCAATATCATAAGCAGGGTTAACCACTTTCTTTTTAGCTTGACTATACCAATATTTACTGTCCTCATTTGCTTTTTTATTTGAATTAATTAATTTTTTAATCTCATCATCCCTCTCCTCTATCTGAACAACTACTTTACCAACTGCAATATCCTTTTCTTTCTGGAGAGTTTTTTTAACATCATTTATCAATCTATTTCTTTCGCTCCTATCATATAAATGCTTTGCAGTTGCAAAACCAATTAATAAAACGATTATCCCAATGTAAATCTTTCTCTCCATTAATTACAAACCAATATTTTTATTACTAATCCCAATTTCCCTCAACCACTTTCCAACATTAAAGCTTGGGCAACTTTTATTTGAAATTTCATTGTGGCCAATTACTTTAATCTCTGGATGTCTTAAAATCATAAACCTAACATATTGCTCCAAAGTATAGTTTTGTTCCTTGGTTCTGGTGTCCTCTGGAGGGTATGACCTCATCCAAGGTTGTTTTGTAGAACTCGCACCACCTACATACGCAATATGTCTGGCAATACCATTATATCCTCTCGCTCCATTTGAAATCTCCCAACTATCAACTGTATCATCTTGGTCAAATTCAATGAGGTTCTCCAATCTTCCATCAATATGCACTAAATCTGAATATCCGACCCTTGACCATCCACGTTCTTCCAAGTGCCATTGTTCAATATCCTCCTTTGTAATCTCTCTCCCTTTTGGAGTGGCTAAGCAATGAATTACTAAATAGTTTAATTTTCCCATTATATTTTGTTTTTTTTAAAAGCTACATCATATACACTATTTACTAAAGCTTTTGGCTTATGTTTTTCTTTTGGAGCATAAACAACGCTATCTCCTTTTTCGTAAATTTTATTCCCTCTCTCTTGCTCAATCAAATGCCCTATCTCAATAAAAACTTTCTCCAACACATCGTCGTGTTCTTGCATTCCAAACTCTCCTCCTGCCTCCATATACGTTTTAAAGCGCATAGTATTCTTATCTTGGAATGTTTTTATAAATTTTACTTTCTCATTCACAAAATATATCTCTCCCATTGCAAGTCCTGCTAACTCTTTCCAAGTTATCATTGTAACTCCCTCATCAATAGCAAAAGAGTTCAGTATTTTTTCAACATCATCTGTTATTATACTAAACCTTTCCCTACAAACATTCCTCTCCTCTCTTAATTTGTCAATATTATTTTGATATTCCCCTTGCATTTACTACCTCTTTTAAATGTTGTGTAAATTGGTGGTATTTCTCAACAAAAGTTTTCATATCATTATTTGCCTCTTTTAAATCCTTTTGATGATTATTAATAACCTCCATTATTTTTGCATCCTTATCCGCTAATGCTTTTAACGTTGCAGCATCCTTGGTCTCAAAACCTTTCTCCTTGCTTTTATATAGGTAAACAACCACTCCAGAAAGAGCAATTATTGTACCTATTAACATTGATTGTATTCCCCAATCTTCATAATTACCTAAAAACATATTTTACTGAAATAAAAGATTAATATAAATAGACCATAAAAATTCCCTGTCTGCGCTACCTATTGAATTAAAATGAATGCCATCACTTGTTACATTTGCTATATTCTGTAAATTATGAGGCAATTCATTTAATTGAGATACATACATAATCCCATTATCTCTTGTTACTTTTCTTAAAGCATCATCATAATCATACCTTGTTAATCCTAAGTTATTTATCTGACCTCTTGCAAAACCATTTGTATTCTGCCAATTTCCAAAAGGTAAACCTAACCAAAGTAATTTGCTATTTGGATAATTGTTTACTGCATAATTTGCAACAAAATTAATCGCTCCATAAAACTCTGCAATATCTGTACTCCCTTGGTTCCCCAAAGCTACGTGGTTTCCAAAATCATTAGTCCCTCCGCCAATTAGTATGAGTTTTGGAGAACCAGATATGTTTTGAATCTGTTGAGTTATTGCACTTGCATCATTTCCCGTAAATCTTCTCCCACTTACTGCTAGCGATTGATTTGATGCTATCCCAAATCTTGCCATAATCAAAGGCTGTGTACCGTTTTGATCTAGTAGACTATCCCCGACATCTGCCATTGTCTGCCCCACCAATTCGGTAGTATCTTCGACTGACACTATCCCATTTTCTAGTGCTGTAAGTCTGCTGCTTATAGATTCGGTCAATGAGGCTTTAGCTCCTGTCAACTGTATTCCGTTGGCTATAAACGCATTCCCGAAAACGGGGTTTGAAAATTCAGGCTCCAAACTATCTGAATAATCGTAGGTAAATTTTAAGACCCCGTTTTCTAAAATGGTTATTGTCGTACCCACCCTAAAGGCTTCTATTAATCTGCCCGCAGTAAATAAGTTATTAGGTAAAGAGGATACAACTGCCTGTAAAGTTCCGTCGCTGTTAAACCTAAAAATACGGCAGCTATTCATAGTCTTATCCATTGTAACTGCAAGAGCCGAAGTATTTCCAGCAGCTATAACTAGGTATCTGCTTTGTGCTATTAATTTAAACTGGTATCGTTTTGATTTAAAACTTATCCAAGGGAAAGTCCAAGATTTAGTAATATTGAAACTCCCATTATCTAATGTGAATGTTAAACCGCTTGCCTTTATTGCATTGCTGTCGTTTAAGGTTTTGAATCCTTTTTCTGAACTGTTAAAAAGCTCGAACACCCCTCTACTTTCAACTAAATTAGTGGACTGATCCGACGGGTGCTGATCTTTTTCAAAAAGAGTTATTTTAACCCATTGCGTACTTTGGTATTCTAAAAAACATATTTCGTTATACACTTCTATTCCCCCGAAGTTGGGGTAAATCCCTTTCGTTTCTGCTAAGTACCTTTCTTTTTTTTCAGGTGTGCCGGGTGCTGTTGTTGGAGTTGCGACACCTCTAAATAGACTGCCCCCGAGTTGAGGTATTAAATTATTGTTTATTATGGCTTTTAAAATAGGCCCAGTTATTTCGTTATTTCCGTTGTCCGTAATTACAGTACTTACTGCTTCTTTTAAACTACTCCAGCTCATTTATTTGTTTTTTAATTATTATAATCATTATTGAAATCATTATTGAAATCTCCATTGCTCCCTCCAGAAACAACTCCTTTTCCTATTTTCTTAATTATTGTATCACATTCAAACTCAACCTCCATCACAGCCAAATTCCCTTGGTCTTTCCATTTAGGCTCAAAGATAATATTTTCTACATTATACTTTTTTCCCTTATCTAATATCTGAATATAATCGTGCATCCTTACAACTCTCAAAGCATCACATAAATACTCTGGGCAAAGAAATTCAAATTTATATTTCTTTTCACTTATTTGTTTCTCTACAAACAAAACCCCATCCCTTTTCTGCGCCTCCTCCTCAAATGGGTACTCTGGTTTTCCTATCTCTGTTTTGATATATAAATAGTTTTTAAAAGGTGCGGAGTAATCCAAATGACCTCCAGAATAGTAAAGGTTATCCCTGTCATAATAACTCAATCTCGTAAACCCTTTTACATTATTCACAACTGTAAAAACCTCACTAAACCAATTCTCAACTCCATCTCCCATCTCCAGATAGTATTGCCCTGCTTTGATTATTTGAGTTGGTAAAATTAAAGCGGATGGATTAATTATTAAATCATATCCATCATTCTCAAATCTTTTTAAATTTAATCCTGCACTTTGGCTTTCTGCTAAAATATTAATTGATGCTCCTGTAACAAAATCAATCAAATTTAATTTGTTTACAACATTTGCTCTGGTATCTCTCCTCACTTGAAAAGGCAATAGTTTTGACTTTTCCGCAATCAATGGGTAAACCTCTCCAAATGATTGAAATTTTTTGTAATCCTGTTCGCTTACATCTCCATAAAAAGGCAAGATGCTTAAATTATTATTTGGTATCATTCGTTATCGTGTTTTATGGTTGCTTTTACTATTCTACTACTCATATCAATTTTAAAAGCATCAACAATTCCATCTCCTAAATTGGTTCTAATGATGTTTAAGGGGTTTATTTGATTTTGTGCAGGAAATGTAACCTCTTGCTTTTTCTGTCTTGTTTTGTTATAAAAAAGGCTAACCTCCTCTCCATTAATAATCGCTTTATCACTTGGTAGATCGTAGATATGGAATTTAGGATGTAAATATAGCCAACTTAAAAATCCGTTTTGCATTATAACTTCTTGGTTAAACCCAATATCTCTCTGAATAAAAGGCACTCTATCAACTCCATCAACCTCAACTGTTGAAATAAAACAAAAACCATCCTTGCTAATTTCTTGCGGATTAGCCATAATAAAATCAATATCGGTTGTAATTCCATTTACATTCATATCCTCAATTCTACCTCTTTGCACAAAGTTCCCAACCATCTCAATTGCTTTCCCCTCAAACGGAGCGCTCACATCATCCATCCATCCAAACTCAAATCTCTCTGGCATCTCCTCCTTATCATACTCATACTTTCCTTGTGAGAAACTCCAATTTTTTCCATTTTTAGGTTGAACCAAAGTTGTTAAATCTGCTCCCAAAATAGTTCCTGTATAAGTTCCTCCATTTTGATACCAAGTAATATGCTCCAATCTTAATTTTCCATTTTCAATATGCCAGAAAATCCTGTAACAATCTCTCAACATATTTAAAATCTGACTCAATGATGCATTAGCCTTTTGACTTGGTTGGTCATACTCTCCTGCTATGATATTTGATTTTGCAGTTAGAAAATGTTTAATATTTCCAGAATAATCTTTTGCAAAAGTTCCTCCATCAAAATCCAAATAAGTAAATCCTCCTAATGGGTTTAGATCAGCATAAAGCACTTGGCTATATTCAATTGTATTTTTATGCCTTACAGTACTGCCCATTTCTCTCAATAACACATCAATAACACTATCCAAAGTGTAGCTATCTCTCAATGTGTAATCTTGACCATCTACAAACTCGGTATATCTAATTGATGAAGTATTAAAAAACCACAAACTAACGCTTTTCCAATTTGATGAACTTACAGGAAGTGGGTTACTCAACCCTGTTGTAACCGGTACCAAAAACTCTTTGTAATACTTTCCTCCATCTGGAGTATCATCTGGTACTTTTCCAAATTTAGTTGGGTACTCAACAAACTCATCATAAATATAAAAATCATCAATATTGTAACCTATTATCCTCCTATAATTACGGTTGTTGGCAATAATATCCTCGCTTGGTATTTCATATGTAGAAACAGGACTTTGCCCTGTTCCTTCTGTCTCTAATAAATCGGTATAAGACCTAACATAAATCTTGTATTCAGTAAAATAAAAAGTTCCTGTCTCTGTAATTGTGTTTCTGGTTGCTCCTGTAAAAACTAAACTATTTACACTTGTATTTCTCCAATCTGTATTTGCTGTTTTATACAATACTGCATCATCTGAAACTCTAACAATTTGATAATATTTTTGATACCAATATGATTGCCCTGTTGCAACCTCCTCTAATCTATAAAGACCATTTGCATTCAATCTATTATCATCATACTCTCCTGTAATATCTGTACTTAATCCTCCTCCATAAGAACTCGGCACAATACGGATGTTTTTTGGGTTTGCAAATTTATAAGTACTAATAAGAGTATTATGGTCGAAAATTGGGTCTGTTTGTATTTCTTGCTCCCAATGAGTTCCTCCCAAAATATTTGTAACAACTGTATCGCCTGGAATATAAACTTGTATCAATGGTCTTTTTTTCAATGTCAACTCATTAATCTCTGGCTCTAATTCTACCAAATTATAAGTTTTCTCTAATCCTGCAAGTAAATCAACATACTCATCATCTGGCTCCATCTTTAACTCAACAATCCTATCATCCTCATTCCATTTACAATCCGTTTTAAAAAACAGACCTCTATAATCTTGCAATATTCCTGTTAAGTCCTCAATCAACAATTTAAACTCGGTATCAAATGGTAGAGCATCTATGTAATCAAAATCCTCTCTAATCAATTTAACATTTCCATCTAATTTCTCTCTATAAAACTGCTTTCCACTTTCTAACTTGTATCCTCTTGCCATCTTTTTATAAATAGGAGAAACAACCCTGCTTGTATAATATGGTACAAACTCACTTGCTAAGCCTAACGTTAAACTTACATTTTCAGCATCTAATCCATTAATTAAACCATTTATAGTAACAATACAATAATAAGCACCGCTTGGACTTAAAAAACTATCCCTAAACCCAATCAAATCACTCAAATACATTCCATTAAAATCATAAAAAGTAACAAACAAAAAAATATTAGTTGTAGCACTCCCATTTATCCTCCCTTGGTAATTTTGGTTTGGAGAAATTGATATTTTTTTACTATAAGCATAGGCACTATTATCAACCTCATTATCATTAAACCAGATAAACCCCTGCGTTATAGCATAGGGGTCAATCTTATTATCCTCATTACTTTCTCTATGTTGTAAAGTCCATTTATATTCTATCATAATTAATCTACATAAGTTCTCGTTACATTCTTATAAACCTCAACCAATCTCCCTTGCCCATCTGTAAATCTCTGGGTTGCTCCTCTCTTTTTAATCGCTCCCAAATCATCCTCAATCTGTTTTAAATCTGGACTATCAAAACCAACATTTACCAAACTTGGAATCTCCTCGCTTGGAATAAATGAATTACTAAACACTCTCTCAAAAGTTCCTTTGTTTAAGCTATCAATCAAGGTTGGTATCAC